>Ga0268298_10005496_pt1 | contig 11834 bp, 10 predicted proteins | sample WWTPWeurt_MetaG_FD_194462 | JGI IMG/M metagenome (GOLD analysis project Ga0268298, IMG submission 194462) | Activated sludge microbial communities from WWTP in Nijmegen, Gelderland, Netherland - WWTP Weurt | ecosystem: Engineered > WWTP > Aerobic digester > Activated sludge | place...
GGTCGGACCGATCCCGGTCCATCACTTCGGCGAGTTTCGCTTCCAGGGGATCGAAGACCCGCTCGATCATGGCGTCGAAAAGGTCGGCCTTGTTCCTGAAGTGCCAATAGATCGCACCCCGCGTCACCCCCGCCGCCACCGCGATCTCGGCCAGTGAGGTGCGACTGACGCCGTGTTCCTGGAAGACCCGCTCGGCGGCGTCCAGGATGGCGTTGCGCGTCTCCTGAGCTTCTTCCTTGGTTTTTCTGACCATGACCCGTTTCCTCCGGTCGCTGAATGGCCCCATTGTAGTCGAGACTTTACATACATGCACGAATGTATGTATTATTCGTTCCGCTTGCCGAACTTCCTCGATTCCCCTGAGTCTCGCTTTTTCCCGGCTCGCATTCCTTCCTGCCCCAGGAGAAATCCATGTTTCCCCCACCCTCCTCCGCGTTTTTTCGTCCCTTCGCCGTCGCCGGTCTGGTCCTGGCCTTGTCCGCCTGCGGCCCAGGCGAAGGGGGGTCCGGCGGCCACGCCGGCTTTGGCGGGCCGGTGCCCGTGAGCGTGGTGGCGGTGACACCGGAAGCCTTGCCGGTCATCCTGGAATACGCCGCCCAGACCCTGGGTTCGCGCGAAGTGGAGGTCCGGGCCCGGGTCACCGGCATTCTGGAAAAGCGTAATTACAGTGAGGGAGGCCGGGTCAAGGCGGGCCAGTCGCTGTTCACCATCGACCCCGCCCCCTTTGCCGCCGCCGTAGCCCGGGTCGAGGCCGATGTGGCCGCGGCGGAGGCCCGGGCCGCCCAGTCAGCCCGCGACGCAGCGCGCCTGGAGCCACTCCTGGCGTCCAAGGCCATCAGCCAGAAGGAATTCGACGACGCCACTTCCGGCGCCGCCATCGCCGCCGCCGACCTCAAGGCCGCCCGCGCCCGCCTGACCGAGGCCCGCCTCAACCTGGGCTGGACCCGGGTGGAATCGCCCATCGCCGGTATCGCCAGCCGGGCCCTCAAATCCGAAGGCTCCCTGGTTTCCGGGCCCGACGTGCTGCTGACCACGGTTTCCCAGACCGACCCCATGCAGGTGCTCTTCGGGGTCGCCGACAACGAGCGCCTCAAGTTACGCCAGGAGGCCGACGCCGGCCGCCTGCGCTGGCCCGAGGGGGGCCGCTTCACGGTGGCGGTCAAGCTGGCCGACGGCAGCGACTACGGCAGGACGGGCCTCACCGACTTCAGCGACGTGCGCATTTCCCGCGATACGGGCACCAGCGAAATGCGGGCGGAGATCGCCAACCCGGATGGTCTGCTCAAGCCCGGCCAGTTCGTCCGCGTGCGCCTCTCGGGCGCGGTGCGCGAAGGCGCTTTCCGCGTGCCTCAACGGGCCGTACTGGAAGGCCCCCAGGGCAAATTCGTCTTCGTTGCCGGAGCCGACGGCAAAGCAGCCATGAAGCCCGTACAGGTGGCGGAATGGAGCGGCGGCGACGTGGTCGTCACCAGCGGTCTCAGCGCCGGCGAGCAGGTGATCGTCGATGGCGTGCTCAAACTCGGTCCGGGCGCACCGATCCAGCCGACCCCGTTGAAGGACAGCCAGGCGGCCGCAGCCGCCGCCACGCGCGCAGCCGCAGCCACGCCTGCCGCCGCACCGGCCACCGCGCCGGATGCGGGGGAGCAAGCGCCCGCCAGCGCGAAGGCCGGAGGCTAGGGCGCCATGTTTTCCCGCTTTTTCATCGACCGGCCCATCTTCGCCCTGGTGATCTCGATCTTCATCGTGATTGCCGGCCTGGCCGCCATGCGCAGCCTGCCCATCGCCCAGTACCCGGAAATCGCCCCACCCCAGGTCATGGTTGCCGCGACCTACCCCGGTGCTTCCGCCGAGGTGCTGGAAAAGACCGTCGCCGCCCCCCTGGAAACCCAGATCAACGGCGTGGAAGGCATGATCTACATGAATTCCACCTCGGCCTCCAACGGCCGGGTGGAAATCAACATCACCTTCGATATCGGCACCGACATCGACCAGGCGGTAATCAACGTCAATAACCGGGTCAAGCAGGCCGAGGCCCGCCTGCCCCAGGAGGTCCGCCGCCAGGGGATCCAGGTGGAGAAGAATTCCAGTTCCTTCCTCCAGGTGCTGGCCTTCACCTCCCCCGACGGCCGCTACGACGACCTCTACACCAGCAACTATGTGACCCTGAATGTGCTGGACGTGCTGAAGCGTATCCCCGGCACCACCAATGTGCAGATTTTCGGCGCCAAGGACTACGCCATGCGCATCTGGGTCAAGCCCGACCGCCTGGCCCAGTTGCGCCTGACCACCGGTGATCTGGTACGCGCCCTCAACGAGCAGAACGCCCAGTACGCCGTGGGCCGCATTGGCCAGCCTCCCGTACCGGCCGGCCAGGAACTGGCCCTGACCATCAATACCCAGGGGCGCCTGGCCGACGTGGCCCAGTTCGAGAACATCGTCGTTCGCGCCAATCCGGATGGATCGCTGCTGAAGCTCCGGGACGTGGCCCGGGTCGAACTCGGCTCCAAGGATTACGATTTCATCGGCCGCCAGAGCGGCAAGCCGGCGACGCTGGTGGGCATCTTCCTGAAGCCCGGCGCCAATGCCCTGGACGTGGCCGCCGACGTCAAGAAGACCCTCAACGAGCTGTCCACCCGCTTCCCCGACGGCCTGACCGTCGATGTGCCTTACGACACCACGGATTTCGTCCATGTCTCCATCCGCGAAGTGCTGAAGACCCTGGCCGAGGCCATGGCGCTGGTCTTCCTGGTGGTCTATGTGTTCCTGCAGAACTGGCGGGCGACGCTGATCCCGACCCTGGCCGTGCCGGTGTCCCTCATCGGCACCTTCGCCGGGCTCCTCATGCTGGGCTACTCCATCAACACCCTGACCCTTTTCGGCATGGTGCTGGCCATCGGCATCGTCGTGGACGACGCCATCGTGGTGCTGGAAAACGTCGAGCGCATCATGCACGAGGAGGGCATCCCCGCCCACGCCGCCGCTGTCCAGGCCATGCGGGAAGTGACCTCGCCGGTCATCGCCATCGCCCTGGTGCTGTGCGCGGTCTTCGTCCCCATCGCCTTTTTGGGCGGCCTCACCGGCGAGCTGTACCGCCAGTTTGCGGTGACCCTTTCCATCGCCGTGGTCATTTCCGCCATCGTCGCCCTGACCCTGACGCCTTCCCTCTGCGTCCTGATCCTCAAGCACGAGCACAAGTCGGAAAACCGCTTCTTCGCCGCCTTCAACCGGGGTTTCGCCCGCTTCACCCACCGCTACACGGCGGGCGTGGCCTGGCTCATCCGCCGCGGCGCCCTGGGTCTGCTCCTCTTCGGCGGCATGGTCGCCCTGGCCGGCGGGCTGTGGAAACTCACCCCCGGCAGCCTGGTGCCGGACGAAGACCAGGGTTATTACATTACCGCCGTGTACCTTCCCGACGGCGCATCGCTGGAACGTACCGACCGCATCGTGCAGCAGGTGGATGCGCTGATCCGCGAAAATCCCAACGTCGAGCGCACCGTGGTGTTTACCGGCCTCGACTTCATCGGCGGCAGTTTCAAGAACAACGCCGCCACCTTCTTCGTCGTGCTCAAGCATTGGGACCGGCGCTCGGTCCCGGCCAATGCCCTGGTCGGGGAGGTTTACATGAAGACGGCCCATATCAAGGAAGCGCTGGTGCTGGCCTTCGGGCCACCGGCCATCTTCGGCATGGGCAATTCGGGCGGCTTCGAGTTCTATCTGCAGAACCGTGGCGAAGGCGGGGCGAAGGCCCTGGCCACCGCCAGCGAGCAGTTCATCGCCAAGCTGCGCCAGGATCCGCAGTTCGCCCTGGTGTCCTCCATGTGGCGGGCCACCGTACCCCAGCTCAACGTGGATGTGGACCGCGAGCGGGCCAAGACCCTGGGCGTGCCCCTCGACGGCCTCTTCGACACCCTGGCGGCGACCCTCGGCACTTACTATGTCAACGACTTCAACAAGTATGGCCGCTCCTGGCAGGTGCTGATGTCGGCGGAGCCGGCCTTCCGCACCCATCCCGGAGATATCGGCGGCATCTACGTGCGCTCCGAGCGCGGAGAAATGGTGCCCCTCTCCGCCCTGGCCCAGATCCGCCAGGAAACCGGTCCGGAAACGCTGGAGCGCTTCAATAATCTACCGTCGGTAAAAGTCATCGGCGCCGGACTGCCCGGGATTTCCTCCGGCCAGATCATCGCCGCCGTGGAAAAGGCTGCTGCGAACCTGCCGCCGGAATTCAGCTACGACTGGGGCGGCGCTTCGTTCCAGGAAAAGAAGTCCGGCGGCACCTCGGGTATCGCCCTGGCCCTGGGCGCGCTCATGGTCTTCCTCATTCTCGCCGCCCAGTACGAGCGCTGGTCCCTGCCGCTGGCCGTGCTCCTGGCCCTGCCCTTCGGCACCTTCGGGGCGCTGGCCGCCGTCTGGCTGCGCGGCATGAGCAACGATGTCTATTTCCAGATCGGCCTGGTCACGCTCCTGGGTCTCGCCGCCAAGAACGCCATCCTCATCGTCGAGTACGCCATCTACAAGCACCAGGAAGGCATGAGTGCGGCGGCGGCAGCCATCGAGGCGGCACGGCTCAGATTCCGCCCCATCCTGATGACCTCGCTGGCTTTCATCCTCGGCGTCCTGCCGCTGGCCATCTCCCACGGCGCCGGCGCCGGAGCGCGACAGGCGGTGGGCACCGGGGTCATGGGCGGCATGCTGGCCGCCACCTTCCTCGCCGTCTTCTTCGTCCCCCTCTTCTACCGCCTCATCGCCGACCGCAAGCTCTCCGAAGCCCGCAGTACCGAAGCGATGTTCGACGAAATCAAGGAAACCCACGCCGCCGCCCATGCAAAACTGCTCGAACGCGCCCGTCAGGACGAAGCCGCCGGGGGAGACCGCCATGCGCACTGATGTGACGAACTCCGCTCCGGTCGCCCTGAGCCCTTCGACCGAACTCAGGACAGGCCCTTCGACCGAGACGAAGACCGGCCGGTCCACGGACATTTCCCTGCGGGCGGCAACAGGCGCGCCCCACACGGTGTCGGGACGCCGGGCAACGCTCGGTGAGCGCACTGTCCGCCGCCTCCTGCCCCTGGGCGCCGCCCTTGTGGTTTCCGCCTGCGCCGTCGGCCCCGACTACAGCCGCCCGGAACTCGACCTGCCCAGCGCCTGGTCGGCAGACGGCACGCCGGCCAGCACCGCGGGGGAACGGTGGTGGACCCTGTACGGCGACGCCGTCCTCGACCGCCTGATGGAAGAAGCCCTGGCCCACAATGCCGATCTGGCCATTGCGGCCGCCCGGGTGGCCGAGATTCGCGCTGCCGCCGGTATCGCCGGCAGCGACCTCTGGCCCACCGTCACTGCCCAGATCGGGGCCGACCGCAGCAAGAGTTCCCGCCTGGGCACCTTCCCCCTGCCCGCCGACCAGCCCCTCATCCAGACCACCCACCGTGCCACCCTGGAAGCCAGTTACGAGATCGACCTCTGGGGCCGCTACCGACGTGCCGACGAAGCCGCCCGGGCCGAACTGCTGGCCAGCGAGGCCGCCAGGGAAACGGTGCGCCTCTCTCTCACAGCCTCGGTTGCCCAGCAGTATTTCGGCCTTCTCGCCGCTGCCTCGCGGGAGGCGGTCGCCCGCCGCACCGCCGGCACCCGGCGCGAAACCCTTGAACTACACCGGCGCCGCATGGAAGCCGGCCTGGTCTCCGAGTACGACCTGCGCCAGTCCGAGGCCGAAGACGCTGCCGCCCGCGCCCAACTGGCTGGCCTGGTGCGCGACCGCGAGCGGGCCGAAGGCGCCCTCGCCCTGCTCCTGGGACAATCTCCCTCCCAGGTGCTGGCGGCCCGCAGCGAGCGGGGCAGCCCCGGCCGCCTGCCGGAAGTGCTGGTCCCTTCCGGCCTGCCCTCCGAATTGCTCCTGCGCCGTCCGGATCTGCGCGAAGCGGAGGAAACCCTGATCGCCGCCAACGCCCGCATCGGCGTGGCCCGCTCAGGGTATTTCCCGTCCATCGCCCTCACCGCCTACGCCGGCGGCGAGAGCGTCGCCTTCTCCAGGCTGTTCAGCGGCCCGGCGGCCATCTTTTCCTTTGCCGCCGCCCTCACCCAGCCGATCTGGAACGCCGGCCGGGTCGGCCTGGGGGTCGATCGCGCCGAAGCCCGGCGTGACCAGGCCCTGGCCCGCTACCGCCAGACTGTGGCCGCTGCCTTCAAGGACGTGCGCGACGCCCTGGCAGCCCAGACCGCGGCCCGCGAGGCCCTGGCCGCCGAGACGGTCCGGTCCGCCGCCCTGGAGCGCGCCCTGCACGCGGCCCGCCAGCGCTTCGACGCCGGTATCGCCAGCCGCCTGGAAGTCCTCGACGTCGAACGCAACCTGCTCGCCGCCGAACTCGCTCGCATCGACGCCGAGTACAGCCGCCGCAGTGCCCTGGCCGACCTCTTCCGTGCCCTGGGCGGGGGCTGGACTCCCGGCCTGCCCCCAGACCCCGATCTTTCCATCCGCTACCTGGGGAATCCCCGCTAACCCCTCACTGCCCCCATGAAACGCCGCAAGCGCCTGGCTTGCCCCCGGCCTCCCCGCAATCCTCTCGTCCTCGCCGCCGCCCAGCGCAAGGCAGGCCCCCACGGCCCCTCGGAGAAGGCCCGGCGCCGCCGCGCCCGCGTGGCGCTGAAAAAAGGCGAGGGATGAGCCCGGGGCACCTCCCGCAGCCCCTCACAAATCCCTGATCGAAAAAAGATTTTTGCGCCCCGGGCGAGGAAATATTTGGCTTCCGGCGCCGTTTTCTTTTAGCAGATATCAAAGCCCCCCCTTGGGGCCCGGAACTACCATCGGTCCGCCAAACAATTTCCGAAAGGGGGATACATAATGAGTGGCGCTTTCACTAAATCGATGGCGCGCAATATTTTCTACGGGGGGACCGTCTTCTTCTTCCTCCTGTTCCTTGCGCTTTCCTTCGACACGCACTCCCAGCTTCCCAAGCGCGACATGCGGCAGAACATCACCCCGCAAGTCGCCGAGGGCAAAAAGCTGTGGGAGACCCACAACTGCATTGGCTGCCACACCCTGATGGGCGAAGGCGCCTACTTCGCTCCGGAACTGGCCAACGTGGTCGTCCGCTACGGCGAAGAAGGCACCAAGGCCTTCATCAAGAGCCGTCCCAAGGAGGGCATCGAGGGCCGCCGCAGCATGCCGCAGTTCAACTTCACCGACGCGCAGCTCGACGCCATCGTGGCCTTCCTGAAGCACGTCAATTCGATCAACGACGCCAACTGGCCGCCCAACGTCCAGGGCTGATCGAGAGGAGAACTGAATATGCAATACAAGTCCCAAGCGGTCGCCAAGCCCTACTTCATCGCGGCCATCGCCCTCTTCGTCGCCCAGATCCTGTTCGGCCTCATCCTCGGCCTGCAGTACGTCTGGGGTGATTTCCTCTTCCCGGAAATTCCCTTCAACGTGGCCCGCATGGTCCACACCAACTCCCTCATCGTCTGGTTGCTCATGGGCTTCATGGGCGGGGCCTACTACATCATCCCTGAAGAAGCGGAAACCGAACTGGCCAGCCCCAAGCTGGCGCTCGCCATGTTCTGGATCTTCCTCGTCGCCGCGGGTCTGACCGTAGTCGGTTACCTGACGGTTCCCTACGCCACCCTGGCGTCAATGACCGGCAACGACCTCATCGAGACCATGGGCCGCGAGTTCCTGGAGCAGCCCCTGCCCACCAAGCTGGGCATCGTGGTGGTGGCCCTGGCCTTCCTGTTCAACATCACCCTCACGGTGCTGAAGGGCAAGAAGACCTCCATCTCCATCGTGCTGCTGCTGGGCCTGTGGGGTCTCGCCGTCTTCTTCCTGTTCTCCTTCTACAACCCGGTTAACGTCGTTATCGACAAGTTCTTCTGGTGGTGGACGGTGCACCTCTGGGTTGAAGGCGTGTGGGAACTGATCCTCGGTGCCTTCCTGGCCTTCGTGCTGATCAAGACCACCGGCGTCGACCGCGAAGTGATCGAGAAGTGGCTCTACGTCATCGTCACCCTGACGCTGATCACCGGCATCCTCGGTACCGGTCACCACTACTACTGGATCGGCACGCCGGAATACTGGCAGTGGTGGGGTTCCATCTTCTCCGCTCTGGAGCCGATCCCCTTCTTCGCCATGACCGTCTTTGCCTTCAACATGGTGAACCGTCGCCGCCGCGAGCATCCCAACAAGGCTGCCGTGCTGTGGGCTCTCGGTACCGGCGTGATGGCCTTCCTGGGTGCCGGCGTGTGGGGCTTCCTGCACACCCTGGCTCCGGTGAACTACTACACCCACGGCACGCAGATCACCGCGGCCCACGGTCACATGGCCTTCTACGGTGCCTACGTCATGGTCAACCTGACCATCATCTCCTACGCCATGCCCATCCTGCGCGGCCGTGCTGCCAACAGCAACGCCTCGCAAGTCATGGAGATGTGGAGCTTCTGGCTGATGACCATCGCCATCACCTTCATCACCCTGTTCCTCACCGCCGCCGGCATCCTGCAAGTCTGGCTGCAGCGGGCTTCGGAAAATCCGATGCCCTTCATGGTGGCCCAGGAGAAGATCGCCCTCTTCTACTGGATGCGTGAATGGACTGGCGTGGCCTTCCTGGTCGGCCTGCTGATCTACATCGCCAGCTTCTTCGTCGGCGGCAAGGAAGAAACCGCCTGATCGACGGGGCGCAACACAGCAAAACGGCGCGAAGCGATTCGCGCCGTTTTGCTTTTGGGCCAGGAGTTTCCGTCCGCGGCGGCCGGCCCCCGCGCAACGCCTATCGGGATCAGTCCCGGAGCAACAGGGGCTCGATCTGCTCCCAGAAGGCCAGGGCGCGCCGCTTGCGGCCGGCTTCCACCAGGACGGTGCGGTACTTCTCGGCCAGACGGCGCATTTCCACCAGATTGCGGGTGGCGGCGATCTTGCCGCTCAGGAGCCCGGCGTCCGGCCCCAGGACGTCCTCGACGCTCTCCAGCATGACCCGCCTGGCCTCGATCAGTTCGAGGGGATCGGGCGGGGGTGGCGCCTGGGGCTCGGGCTCCGGCTCGAAATGCGGCAACGAGGGGATGGAGAGCGAGACCCCGGTAAAATCGATTTCACCGGGCTGGGGCGCCACGGAATGAACCTCTCCGGCGGTGGACTCGGGTGCCGCAGGCGCTTCGGGTTCCGGCTCGGGGACCGGCTCCGGCTCGGGCTCCGCTTCGATATAGCCCTGGGTCAACAGGAGTTCGAAAAGCTCTTCCCGATTTTCGAATCCCACCTTGGCCAACAGTTCTCCACCCGTCGTATGGCCATCCACCAGAAGCAGCAGGGTCCGCGCCCGGGCGGGAATGTCCTTGCTGCGGTGGGCCAGTTCGGCCAAGCCTTTTTCGGTGCGGAGGAAGATGCGGGTCAACATGGTGAGAGTTCTTTGGCAGCCCATCCGACGGGGGGTTCCCGTCCCGGGACATCCGGTGTCGTCAGGCTCCAGGATCATACCATCGCAGCATATTGGCGATAAGCCCCGTATCAGCCTGTCGACCCTCCCCGCTCCGGGAAAGGCCCGATCTCCCGCTTCTTGGGTCATATCAAGTCCCTGCCGCGACGCGCCGGCTATCATCCGCCCCCATGACTGCCCCCGCCCCCCCTGCCAAACGCCTGCCCGGCGACCTCGCCATCTGGGTCTTCATCCTGGCCGAGATGCTGGCCTTCGCCGTCTTCTTTGCGTCCTACGCCTTCGCCCGCACGAAGAACGTGGAGATGTTCAACCTCTACCAGCAGACCCTGGACCGCAACGCGGGGGCGCTGAACACCCTTCTCCTGGTGACCGGCTCCTGGTTCGTGGTGCTGGCGGTGCAGGCGGCCCATCGCGACGACAAGGCCGGCGTCCCGCGCAACATCCTGCTCGGTTTCCTTTGCGGCGGCGGCTTCCTGGCGGTGAAGGTCTTCGAGTACGCGGCCAAGTTCGGGGCCGGCATCTCGCTGTCCACCAACACCTTCTACATGTTCTACATCTCGCTCACCTTCTTCCACTTCATGCACGTCATCCTCGGCATGGTGATCCTCGCCATCCTCTGGGTACAGGCAAAGAAGGGCGCCTACGGCAGCCACGATGCCCATGGCCTGGAGAGCGGCGCCGCCTACTGGCACATGGTCGATCTCCTGTGGATCGTGCTTTTCCCCCTGGTTTACGTAATGCGATGACACCTTTCCTCAAAAACCCCGCCCATCGCGCCTGGTTGGTGCTCCTCGTCGCCACCGGCATCACCTGGTATCTGGGCGAAGTCGGCGCCGCCGGCACCGCAGCCATCGTCGCCATGCTGGCCATCGCCTTCGTCAAGGGCCGCCTGGTGATCCTCGACTTCATGGAACTCCGGGGCGCGCCGCTGCTGTGGCGTATCGTGCTGGAAGGCTGGCTTATACTGGTTTCCAGCCTCATTCTTCTCGCCTACTGGCTCAGCCTCAAATAACGGGCATGCATCCAACCCACGCTCACCGTAACCGCCGCGACCATGCCCGTTTCCCTCTCCCCCGCCCCCTTCGACAGGCTCAGGGCAGGCTCCTCTCCCGCCATGCAGGCGAGAGGAGATTTCAGAGCCGCTTCCCGCCTGCGTAAACAATGACCGACCATTCCCTGCCCTTCTACGAACCCTCCGGCAACGAGATCGCCCTCTTCGAGCACGCCTACCGGGAGCGCCTGCCGCTCCTCATCAAGGGGCCGACCGGCTGCGGCAAGACCCGCTTCGTCTCCCACATGGCCGCCCGCCTGGGCCTGCCCCTCTACACGGTGGCCTGCCACGACGATCTCACCGCCGCCGATCTGGTGGGCCGCCACCTGATTTCCGACCAAGGCACCTACTGGTGCGACGGCCCCCTCACCCGCGCCGTGCGCGAGGGCGGCATCTGCTACCTGGACGAGGTGGTGGAAGCGCGCAAGGACACCACGGTGGTGCTGCATCCGCTCGCCGACGACCGCCGCATCCTGCCCATCGACCGTACCGGCGAAACCCTGGCAGCCCCGGACAACTTCATGCTGGTGGTTTCCTACAACCCCGGCTACCAGAATCTCCTGAAGGGTTTGAAGCCCTCCACCCGCCAGCGCTTCGTCTCCATGCGCTTCGACTTCCCCACCGCCGAGCGGGAGCAGTCCATCCTCCTCGGCGAAACGGGTTGCGACGCCGATCTGGCCAAGCGCCTGGTGGGTATCGGCAAGGCCTTCCGCGCCTTGAAGGACCGCGACCTGGAAGAAGTCGCCAGCACGCGCCTGCTCGTGTACGCCGCCACCCTCATCAAGTCCGGTTTCGACGTCACCGCCGCCTGCCGTGCCGCCCTGGTGGAAAGCCTCACCGACGACGAGGAGACGGTGGAAGCCCTGATGGAAATCGTCAATGCCACCTTCGGGCGATAAGTTCCGCACCGAGCCCCAAGCCGAAGGCCAGGGCCTGGCGGTGGTCGCGGAATCGCTCTACCTGACCAACCTGCTGCTCGCCCCCGGCATCGCCTTCGCGGTACTGGCCTGGCTGTGGCTCAAGCGCGGCCCGACGGCGCCGCCGCTGGCCCGCGCCCATCTGCGCCAGACCTTCTGGGTCAGTCTTTACGGCGGCATTCTCATCGTGTCGTTCAGCACTCTTTTCATCGTCCTCGGCGGCCTGCACTGGGAATGGACCTGGGTGTTGGTGATCATGTACTTCACCTGTGTCCACTCGACCCTGGTGCTCTTCGGCATGTTCGGTCTCTCCAAGGCCCTGGCCGGGCAGCCTTGGCGCTATCCCCTCATCGGCCCTCGCCATGCCTGAGGCGGCCGCCGTCCTGCCCACACTCGCGATGACCCGGAAGCCCGCCCTGCAGCGTTACCGGCTCTTCGCCCAAATGG
>Ga0268298_10005498_pt1 | contig 11834 bp, 9 predicted proteins | sample WWTPWeurt_MetaG_FD_194462 | JGI IMG/M metagenome (GOLD analysis project Ga0268298, IMG submission 194462) | Activated sludge microbial communities from WWTP in Nijmegen, Gelderland, Netherland - WWTP Weurt | ecosystem: Engineered > WWTP > Aerobic digester > Activated sludge | place: Netherlands...
GTTGCGGCCACGGTCCAGCCTGCCACAGCAGGCAGAGCCAGTTCTGCGTCGGTCATCCCTTCGATCAGTTCACGCATTTTTTCGCGTGAGGTCTTGTTCTTAATTTGAAAATCTCTGTTCATGCTTATTTGCCTTTCGGAAAAATCGCGCCCGTTTTTTGCATATAGGTTCGATATTCATCGCCAAATCTATCCAGCATCATCTGCTCTTCAGCACGGACCCGCAAAATATAGAACGGAATAAAAATCAGGAAATTGAGAAACCCTGCCAGCCAGTTTTGCAACAACAGCGGCTGGGCAATGACCCAAACCCATTGTGAAGCATACATTGGGTGGCGGATATACCCAAAGATACCGTTTGTGATGAGGGTGTGTTCCTTGCGGATTTCCAGCGAAGGCGACCAGTTCAATCCTAGGTCTTTGTGTGAGCGCCAGAAAATAAGCAGGGCAAATCCCATCAGAACCACGCCAAGCCAGCCAGCCCAATTCGGCAGGGAGTAATTGGCAAAATTCAGCCAGTTCGTGGTCGAATAGATCAGCGGGAGCAGGAACATTCCGACGAACAAAAACCCAAGGATGGTCTTTTCCTGTGCAGACACTCTTTGCTCAGATTTCGCTTCTTTCCGTTGTTGCCTGCTGATCGGCGCTCGAATGACCATTTCGGCAATGATGGCGGCCCAAAAGACGAGTTTGAAAATTGCCATTGTTCACCTCTCTACGCGTTTTTTTCCACTATGATCGTGGCCTCGGTCAGCAAGGCCGCAACTGCACCGATGGCGGCCAGAGTGGGTGCAAGCAATACTCCCACCACACCAAAGGTCAGCGGAATCTCCATGATGGTCTTGCCTTCCTTGTCTTTGATGATGATACGGCGGATGTTCCCCTCATGGATCAATTCTTTGATCTTGGCGATCAATTTTTCGCCGTCTACCTTGAATTCCTCTGTGCGAAAATCATCGGGCATGTTGGGACTTCTTTACTCGAACCATTTCTCGTCCAACGCAGGCCATTCGTCTGATTGGTCGGCGCGGGCTTCCCAGTTTTCTTTTCCGCTCCACGATTCGATCTTGATCGCATAGACAGAAGTGGCGCGCAATTCCTTGTCGGTGATCTCGCGGTATTCTTTGCCTGCGGTCATTTTAGGGAAGTATTTACTGATCAAGCCATAGAGCAGTTGTTTGGCCTCGTTTGGTTCGCTGACAAGACGTGCCTCACCAAAAACGACCGCACTGCGATATTGAAGGGAGAATTCAAGCGCCACATTGGAGGGTAGTAACTTTCCTAGCTCACTGACTTCGAGGCATACTTTTGGATTTGCTTCGATGTTTGAACGCACCCGCCCCGCAATATTCGAGTGGAACACGATCTGGTGATTTTCTTCATCGAACCAGAATGTGGTTGGGTTGATAAATGGCTGGTTCTCATAGGCTGAGGCGATATGCCCCACTTGTGCCACTTTGAGAAGGGCCGCGATCCATTCATCGTCACGGGTTAGATGCGGGCGGCGTTGAAATGCGGTGGGCGGTTGGCCAAGGTAGTTACGAGTCATGGTTGTTTGAAAATTCCTTTTGCAAGCGTTTTTTTTCCAGCACTAATTGCTTTTTGTAAACCCATATCTGAAGGAAGAATGCCAGCAATCCCAATGCGATGGAGTATGCCCAATTGCATGGCGCGCAATTATATTGAATCCCTTTTTGGAAGAAAAAGACCCCAGTGCCAAAGGTGAGTGCGCTGAGAATGGCAACTTCCACCGTTTGCAGGAAGGAGACGCTGTTGGGTTTGAAGAATTCAGGGGCGTTTTGAATCCGCCACCTGAATGCCCCTGCAAGTGATTTATCTCTGGCGATGATGAATTCTTTGATCCTGTCCATGGCGATCAGTGATTCGAACCAAGCCACGCGCAGGCGGGTCAATTGCAGAATGGTGGTTGTTCCCAACAGGGTGAGCAGCAGAAAAAGGATGCTGAACAGGATATTGATCAGGTCAGGGTTGAACACGTTGTTTAGGAATTGTGTGCTGAATAATGCAGCCACCAACGAACCAACCGCGACCAGATAAAAGGATGACACACGGGCACGGTCTTCATTCGACTGTGCAGCTGTTGCAGCAATATAGTTATATTCTGCGATCAGAAGATCCATCGAGTCTTTTGAAATTGGGGTTTCTTTTTTGGGAGATTTTGCAGGCATGCTTTTATTATAACGCCGATAAAAAAAGCCCGATGGCAGTGACCATCGGGCGTGGAGCGCGGGTGGCAGGCGGTTAGGCATTGAAGGCCCATTCACCTTTTCGCATAAGGGGTTCGCGTTTCCCGTTTACGAGGATGCCGTCAATATCCATGTCCTTTGATCCGATCATAAAATCGGTGTGGATGATGCTGTGATTTCCGCCGCGTTTTTGGAAATCGCCTTGCGATAATTTGTTCCCATCTTTCATTGTGAAGGGGTAGGCGGCTCCCAGCGCAATATGGCTGGAGGCATTTTCGTCAAAGAGGGTGTTGTAGAAGAGGATTCCGCTCTGGCTGATGGGGGAGCTATTTGGAACCAGAGCCACTTCCCCGAGGCGTGCGGCGCCTTCATCGGTTTCGATCAATTTGCGCAGGGTTTCCTCATGTTTTTTGGCAGTGACTTTTACAACCCTGCCTTTTTCAAAGGTAAGGGTGAAATCTTCCACAGTTGTGCCTGCAATGACCAGGGGACGTGATGCAGCCACAAAACCATCCACCTTATCCTTGTGCGGCATGGTGAATACTTCTTCGGTGGGAAGGTTGGCGGTGAAGTCAATACCGGTCTGGCTTTTACTTCGGGCTGCGACCCATTTATGTTGGCTGGGCAGGCCAACGGTCAGGTCGGTACCGGGGGCCTTGTAATGCAGGGCAGCGTATCGTTTTTTGTTCAAATAGGCACTTCGAAGGCTTAAGTCTTTAATATGTTTTTCCCAGGCGGCAACCGGGTCGCGCTGGTCTACACGGCAGGTTTTGAAAATGGCTTCCCATAATTTTTCCTGAGCTTGTTTTGCGGAAGTTTTGGGGAAGACCTTTTTTGCCCAATCTTCAGCGGGGTAGGAAATCACACACCAGTTGATGGCGTCGCGCATTACAGCCTGGGTGAGTTTGCGCATTTTTGTACCCATGGTTTTGCGGTAAATGGCAATGGCTTCCGGGTCTACATCTGCAAGCAGGTCTGGGTTATCGGAGGTGATGCCGATGTAGGCATCTCCGTTCTTGACAATGCTTGTGTAGGCGGGAACGATCCATGAAGGGACTTCTGTGAGATTTTTGTGCGAGCTCATTTTCATGCGGGTGTGAAAAACCTCGTCGTCTCCATAAAAAACGGTGACGAGTTTTGCGCCACTGGCATAGGCGCTTTTTGTAATGGCTCGTACCAGCGGATAATCGGTGATGCTTGCAGAGATGGTCAGGTTCTGGCCCTTGCGCAGGTTGATACCGACTTTGACGATCACATCGGCATATTTTTCTAACGATTTTTGAAATTCAGCAGTATTCATGTAGCCTCCATTGTATGGGCAAGTTTGTTTGTTGTCATGTTCTTATACGCTAAAGGCCCATTCACCGTTGCGCATCAGGGGTTCGCGTGTTCCGTCAGCTTGAATTCCGTCAATATCCATTTTGGCAGAGCCGATCATGAAATCCACATGGATCAGGCTTTTGTTTCCACCGCGTGCTGCAAATTCTTCATCTGTCATGTCCACGCCGCCCTGCATGGATGATTTGTAGGCGCTGCCAAGGGCAAGATGGCAGGATGCGTTTTCATCAAAAAGGGTGTTGTAAAACAGGATTCCGCTTTGGCTGATGGGGGAGCTGTTGGGTACCAGTGCCACCTCGCCAAGACGACCTGCGTTTTCGTCGGTTTCGATGAGTTTGCGAAGGTCAGCATCTCCTTTTTTTGCAGAAAAATTGACCGCACGTCCGTTTTCAAAGCGGATGCTGAATTCTTCCATCAAAACACCCTGATTGTTCAGTGGGAGTGTGGCTGTTACCAGACCGTCCACTTTATTTTTGTGAGGCATGGTGAATACTTCCTCTGTGGGAATGTTTACCGTGCCGGTAATGCCATTCTTGAAGGTTTCCTGTGCGCCGCCCCAGTGATGGTCTTCAGGCAGGCCGATCGTTAGGTCCGTGCCGGGAGCTTTGTAACGCAGGCTGGCAAATCGTTTTGCGTTTAGATAGTTTTTGTATTTATCCAGTTTTTGAATATGCTCTTCCCAGGCTTTTACCGGGTCGGGGGTGTAGATGCGGCAGGCGCGAAAGATTGCATCCCATAGTTTTGTTTGGGCTTCTTTTTCAGGTAGGTTGGGAAAGACCTTTTGTGCCCAGGCGGGTGCAGCCGTGGAAACTACACACCAGTTGGCGTAGTTGTTGTATTTGCGTAGCGGCTCGACGATTTTTTGATAAAGGGTTTTTCTTGTAATTGCAATTCGGTCGGAGTCAATTCCATTGTATAGGTCTGGGTTGCTGGAGAGAATGGCGAGTTCGGCATCTCCGCGTTTGCTGTATTCTTCGTAACGGTTATATAGCCAATCGGGCAGGGTGGTGAGGGTTTCTGGGTCGGCGTGCTGCAAGCGGGTGCGTTTGATATTTTCATCATCCCATAAAACGTCCACATATCTTGCCCCGGCCTTGTATGCGGTTTCGGCGACCTTCCTGATAAATGGGGCGTCATCGACATTTCCGCGAATGGATAAGTGCTGGTCGTTCCTCAAATTCAAGCCAACTTTTACGACAACTTCGGCGTATTTTTCGAGCAGTTGATTAAATTCCTGATCGTCCATGATTCACCTTTTGTTTTTAAAGATAAAACCTCCTGCCGATTTTGATTTCGGCGGGAGGTCCGTTTTACGCTTCAATTGCCCATTCACCCTGACGCATGACTGGTTCGCGAGAACCGTCCTTTTTGATACCGTCAATGTCCATCTTTGGAGAACCGATCATAAAGTCAACGTGGTTCAGGCTGACATTGCCACCGGCGCTGACAAATTCCTCGTCGGTCAGTTCCTCTCCACCCGTAAGAGTGAAGCGGTATGCTCGTCCGATTGCGATATGACAGGAGGCATTCTCGTCGTACAAGGTGTTGTAGAAGAGATGTCCGCGTTTGGCGATGGGGGAGCTGGCAGGGACAAGGGCAACTTCGCCGAGGCGGTGCGAGCCTTCATCGGTATCCACCAGTCTTTGCAGGGCTGCTTCGCCTTTTCTTGCACTGATTTTGACGATACGGCCTTTTTCGAAAGTTACCTGAAAATCTTCGATCAAGGTGCCGCCGTAACTTAGCGGGAAGGTGGATGTGACAATACCATCTGCGCGATTTCTATCGGGCAGAGTAAACACCTCTTCGGTCGGCATGTTGGCGGTGAACATGACGCCGTTTTGCGCCATGGATTGTGCGCTGATCCATTGGTGACCACTGGGAAGGCCAAGTGTGAAATCGGTGCCAGGGGCGGAATAGTGCAGGCCTGTGTATTGTTTGGCTTGCAGATATTTGGCGCGTTTGCGCAGATTGACAATATGGGTTTCCCAGGCGGCAATGGGGTCAGGCTGGTCAATGCGGGTGGTTTCGAAGATTGCATCCCATAATTTTTGCTGTGCTGTTTGTGCATCCAGATCTGGAAAGATCTTCTTTGCCCAAGTTTCACCGGCAGCAGCCACAACACACCAGTTGATTGCATTGGTGGTGACCTTTTCGCTGACCTTGCTGTAATACTGCAAATGGGTTCTTTGCATGGCCCCGACCTTTTCAGGGTCAAGGCTGCCAAGCAAATCTGGATTTGAGCCGCCGATGGAGAGGAGTGCATCTCCATTTTCGATCATTTTCAAGATCGCATCCACTTGCCAGGTTGGGTATTCGCTAAAGGAGTCTTTGGGGGCGTGCTCTGCCCGCAGACGCATCATTTCTTCATCACTCCATATTACTTCCACATATTTTGCACCTGCGGCGTATGCGGCCTTGGTAACTTCGTGAACCAGGGGTGCAAATTGATAGGGAACACCACGTGTAGCGGCGAGGGTGATGATCAAACGTTGGCCAGCGCGAATATTTAAACCTACTTTTACGATCGCTTCAGCGTATTGTTTTAAGAGCTCTTGGTGGGATTTTCCAGGCATGGGGTCTCGGTAGAAGGATTTTTTGCAAGTATAGCATGGACGTGCTTATTTTGCCCCTAAAAATACTTTCTATTTCATATTTAACCAATCCGATTTATTGCCTGTCTGTCAGGAGGCTTGGAACAAAAATGGCCTGGATATGTTTGCCAAGCCATTTTTATTTACACTTGAAATTGAACAGGGGTGCTTGTTTTTTGTTCTTCGCCTTCTTCGGGTTTGGTCAGTGGAAGGATTACATGAAATTGACTGCCGGGGAAGTTGATTTCATCGTAACCGGGGCTTTCCACATAAATACGTCCGCCGTGCGCTTCGACAATGCCTTTTGCAAGGGCAAGGCCTAGTCCGGCGCCGCCGCCCTTAAAACGTGTTTTGCTGGTGGAGTGTTTGCCCAGTTCGCCCGGTTGGTAGAATTTCGTGAAGATGATTTCACGGAAATTTGGATCTACACCGACACCCGTATCAGCGATGACGATTTCAAGACCGCCATTGGGCAGGTCAATGATTGCGGGGATGCTGTGGCCGGTGACGGTGATCTTGCCATTGTTGGGTGTGAATTTGACCGCGTTACGAATCAAGTGATGGAAAAGTTTTCGCATCAGGTTGGGGTCGCATTTCAGGTGGGGCAGACTGGGCAGGTCAATGCTGAGGGAGTGCTTCCGCTCTTTGATGGAGGAAGCCTGCTCGATACATACTTCCTGGAGCAAATGCCCTATTTCAACGGGCTGGATGTGTGGTTTTAGGGAACGAGCGTCGATCTGTGCGATGTCGAACATTGAGTCCATGACTTCGTGCAGGCGGATGGTGCCGTCGTGGATGCTGTTCATGATCTGCTTGTAATTGGGGTCGAGGCTGGTATCTTCGAGCAGCATTTCAGTATAGCCCTTGATGACGGTCAAAGGGGTGCGCAGTTCATGCGAGGCGATACTGATGAAATCGGATTTAGCCTGGTCGATGCGTTCCAGATCGCGATTATTTTTTTCGAGAGCGCGGCGTGCCTGACGCAGTTCGTTATTCAGCCGCATGAGGTTATCAACCAGTCTGGCATTTTCAAGTGCGATGGCGGTCTGGTTGGCGTGTGAACTGAGGGTGACGAGGTCTTCACTGGTGTAGCGGTTTCGGCTGAGTTTGGGGCCAAAGGCCAGCAGGCCGATCCATTGCTTCTTGGCAAAGATCGGAATATACACTTCAGTGTGGAGCTGGTTGAACCAGTCTCTTTCAAAGGGTGAAGCAGCCCGAAACGCGGGAAGCAGGTCCAGGTCATATTGAAGAAGCGGTTTTTGTTCGCGAATGAAGTACGAGGCGATGATTCCGTTTTCATCCAATTCCACTGCGATCATTTGACGTTCTTCAGGGCTGCGGGCTGAGCGAAGTCTGTAGGTTCTATGTCCATCTGCTTCGCGGTCTGAGTCCACCAAAAATAAAAATCCGCGCTCGATTTGCATGGCTTCCAGAATGATGCCCACGGCAATGCTGGCAAGGCGGTCCATATCCAAAATATTGCTGATGCTTTCGCTGTATTTGTGAATGGTGTGGCTGGGGTTGTATTGATCGCCCTTGACCCAATTGTTGACTGCACGTGAAACCAGGTTCAACATTGGGGCAAAGATCAAGGTCAACAACAGAGCAATGAAAGCGCCTGCAAAAAGCGGATTGAAGTTTTTCGAATTTCCAAAAACAGCTTCAATCAAGAGGTAGCCTGCCGCATACGCGCCGACAATGACCACGGCAATGGCCACATAAGCCAGAATGCGACGGAAGATCTGGCGCAGGTCAGGTACGTTATGAGTGCCGATGACGTACACCATCAACACCGCTGCCATCAGGCGCAGGGGCTGGCCTGCAATCATGATATTGGAAAAGAGGAGAACATCATTGACGAACAACAGGAAAACAGTAGGCCACCAATAGTTCAGACGGTTGCGGAACAGTTGCTGGCGCGCCTGCTTGCCTGCGTTTGAGATCGAGATTACCAGCGCGATCGAAATGATCAACCACCCTAAAATTGCCCAGGAGGGTCCAAGCCGTTCACGGGGCAGGGTGAGTGTGCCATTGCTCCACAACACATCGGGCAGCTTGAGTGCATTGGTCAAAATCAGCGCAAGGCCAAGCATCCATAACGTCCACACACCAACCCAAACCCACCAGGTCTCATACCGCATGAAGTTTTGAAATGCCAGCATGAGGATTGCGATCAATGTGAACGCAATATAGATCTGCACTTCCTGAAAAAGAAGTGTGCCGCCTTGTGAGGCTTCAATGGCTTCAGCAACATTCAACACCATGGCTAGAAGCGCAAAAAAAGCCGCCAGCCAAATGGAGATGCCGTGGCCGTCATCACGCCTTTGGATGGCGAAGAAAATGATGGGCAGGTATAAGGCCCCCAGCAGGAGCAATAAGACAAAAAGTGTGGGTGATGTGTTCATGCTTGCAGAAAGGATTTTACCCGAAAAAATTCGATAATCGGTTATCATTGTTGTTATGCTAATTTCCCGCGCATCCCGTCTCAAATTCAATTTTTCTGTGGATTTCTTTCGCCCGGACGGACACGTAACCTTCGCGGATTTGACCGCCGCCCGAGCCTTTGCCGCCCAAATGTCAACGCCTCGAACCGACCCGGTACCTGGTTCTGACCTATATGCATTCTACCTGCTGGATGAGGCCTACCACATCATCCTCAAACATTATTTCAGCAGATACACCGGCGTGATGGGCCGTGCCATGGGGGTTTTGCAATCGAACCTTGGCTCAAAATACGACTTGACCCTAAGTAAATTTATCGAAGAATTTCCACCCCTGTCCGTCTTTTTAGGGCAGACAACGGCGGGTGTATATCTTGCCACCAAGCTTCCGAATTTTGGCGATTTTGGTCATGGTGTGCGCGCTGCCGCCGTGGAAGAAATGCTGCTGATCAATAACTCCAATAACAACCCTGCACTATCCCGTTATAAAGTGTTGATTGACGAATCCGTGATGAACGGTTCGGCGTACAAGGAACTGGTGCAACTCTTGCTTGACTTTTTTGCCCGCCAGCCTGGTTTTGGCAATGGTGAATTTGCCTTGGGAGAAACCCTCAACGAATTACTGCTCGCGCCCATCAAAGCGTCACCTGATTCGCTTGAAGGCCAATTACAATTTATTGTTCAAAAGTGGGGACATTTGCTTGGCGAGGCGTTTTCTGCAAAATTACTGCGCGGCATGGATTTCCTGCGTGAAGAAACCATCCGTCTGCAAACCAGACAGATCGATCCCTCGCAAAAGGTGGAGACCTACGTTCCCAATTTTGTCGGCAGTGAATATGCTGAATATGAACGCTACAGCCCCGACAAAGATTGGATGCCCCGCCTTGTTTTGCTCGCAAAAAATTCGTATGTCTGGCTTGGCCAGCTTTCGAAAAAATATCAACGCGAAATTTCCGCTCTCGATCAAATTCCTGATGAAGAACTGGATTTGCTCGCCTCGCGTGGATTCACAGGCCTTTGGTTGATCGGCCTTTGGGAACGCAGCCGCGCTTCCCAGATCATCAAACAACGTATGGGGCAGGCCGATGCAGTTGCCTCTGCGTACTCACTTCACTCCTACGATATAGCAAGTGACCTCGGCGGCTGGAATGCCTTGAACAACCTTCGCTCTCGTGCATGGGCACGCGGCATCCGTCTTTCCGCCGACATGGTTCCCAATCACATGGGGATCGACTCGACCTGGGTGGTGGAGCACCCCGAGTGGTTCCTTTCTACATCGAACCCGCCGTATCCATCTTATTCTTTCCGATCTGAAAACCTCTCCAACGACCTGCGGGTTGGCATTTACCTTGAAGATCATTATTACGACAAGACCGATGCCGCAGTGGTATTTCAGCGCCGCGACCTGCAAACGGGTGATTTGCGCTACATTTATCATGGCAACGATGGCACGTCCTTCCCGTGGAACGATACAGCGCAATTGGACTACACCAACCCCGTCGTCCGTGAAGCGGTGATTCAAGTCATTTTGCATGTAGCTCGCAATTTCCCCGTCATTCGTTTCGATGCGGCCATGACCCTTGCCAAGAAACATGTTCAGCGCCTGTGGTTTCCCGAGCCTGGGGCGGGTGGGGCGATTCCATCACGCTCACAATACGGCATGACCAAATCTGAATTTGACGAAAAAGTTCCAGAGGAATTCTGGCGTGAAGTGGTGGACCGTGTCGCTGCTGAAGTTCCAGATACGCTTTTGCTTGCAGAGGCTTTCTGGTTGATGGAGGGGTATTTTGTGCGCACGCTTGGCATGCACCGTGTTTACAACTCTGCTTTTATGCACATGCTGCGCGACGAAGACAATGCCAAATATCGCCTTGCCATCAAAAACACCCTTGAGTTCGATCCGCAGATCCTCAAGCGTTATGTCAATTTTATGAACAACCCCGATGAGAAGACGGCTGTTGAGCAATTCGGCAGCGGTGACAAATACTTCGGCATTTGCACGGTTCTTTCCACGTTGCCAGGGTTGCCCATGTTTGGGCATGGGCAAGTGGAAGGCTTTGCTGAAAAATACGGAATGGAATATCGCCGCGCCAAGCTGGATGAAACCCCCGACGAAGGTCTTCTCCGTGGTCACGAATGGCGGATCTTCCCGCTTCTTCACCGCCGACACCTGTTCGCTGATGTGGAAAAGTTCCTGCTCTTTGACTTTTACACATCGAGCGGCAACGTAAATGAAGATGTGTTTGCATACTCCAACCGTCACAATGACGAACGCGGACTCATCGTCTACCACAATCGCTTTGCCAACACCAGCGGCTGGATCAAAACCTCCGCTGCGTACATTGATAAATCTTCTGGCAGAACCTTGCGCAAGAATCTTGCCGAAGGCCTCAGCCTGCCGCGTGCAGGGTACGTCATTTTTAAAGATTGTTCCTCCCAGCTTGAATACATTCGCTCCTGCAAAGATATCTGGGAAAAAGGCATGTACATCGAACTTGGTGCCTATCAATGTCACGCCTTTGTTGATTTTCGCTTCGTAGGCGATGTTGAATGGAAGACCATTTGCGATCAGTTGAACGGCGCAGGCGTCCCCTCCATGCAGGATAAGTGGAAGGAAATGTTTGCCGCCAAAGAAGAGACGTCAGTTGTGGAAAAAACCGCGAAAAAGAAACGTGTGGTCAAGAAGGCAGTAACGAAGAAAAAAGAAACGGCTCTGGCGAAGGCGAAGAAATCCCCAGTTGAAAAGAAGGCGACAGTAAAAAAGCCCGCCAAAAAGAAAGTTGCACCGAAAGCTAAGAAGGCTGTTAAAACAAAACCCGCGGCAAAAGCAAAGAAGACTGTTTCGACCAGTAAAAAGGCTGTGAAAAAGACAACCAAACCCAAAAAGAGAGTTGAATCTAAAAAGCCAGTGGCTTCTGTCAAAACCAGCAAGCCTGTCAGAAAAAAGAGTTCTACAAAAGCGAAGTAACTGATTAAGGAAGCCTCATAAAATTATTGTGAGGCTTCCTTTTTTGTGATTTTAGTCAGAGTTTGGGTGAGAAAAGGTAGATTAAGCAGAGGCGGTTGTCGGTTAATTTAGAATCGGTCCTTTGTCTGCGTGTAGTCTAGTAATTCGCAGCGATACATAAATCCAAAACCCTACAAATGCCATACGAATCAACCACAAACTGACATTTGTCATTGACTTGCTTTTTGAAAAGTACTATACTCACTTCATCGAGGTAACGCCACCATGCGCTTATTTCATGGAAATACCCA
>Ga0268298_10005499_pt1 | contig 11832 bp, 9 predicted proteins | sample WWTPWeurt_MetaG_FD_194462 | JGI IMG/M metagenome (GOLD analysis project Ga0268298, IMG submission 194462) | Activated sludge microbial communities from WWTP in Nijmegen, Gelderland, Netherland - WWTP Weurt | ecosystem: Engineered > WWTP > Aerobic digester > Activated sludge | place: Netherlands...
CTCGCCCCGCGTCAGCGGCGGAGACCGTGCTCGACCTCTCGGGTAGCGTGCCCGAAGACGGGCTCAGGCACTTCTTCATCGAATTCGACGTGCCGGCGGGGACCAAAGAAATCGAAATCGCCCATGACGATCTGTCGAGCGAGAACATCCTGGACTGGGGCCTCGTCGACGCCAGCGGCGCGTTCCGCGGCTGGGGCGGCGGCAACGAAGAAAACGCGGTGGTCGGTGAGTTGGCCGCATCACGTTCCTATCGCATCGGTGCCATCGCACCGGGCAAGTGGAAGGTCGTGGTCGGCAAGGCCAAGATCAAGGTGACGCCGGCGACCTACAGCGTGAAGGTCACGCTGCGGGACGTGCCGACGCTCGCCGCTCAGACCGAGCGCAAGGCCCATGCGGAGCCGGCCCCCCTCGCCCTCGACACCCGCTGGTACGCCGGCGACTTCCACGTCCACTCCATCGAGAGCGGCGACGCGAAGCCACCGCTCGACGAGATCGCCAACTACGCCAAAGGGCGCGGTCTCGACTTCGTGATGGTGAGCGACCACAACACGAACTCGCAGCTCGACTTCTACGCCGAAGCGCAGAAGAAGCACCCCGACTTCTTGTTCGTGCCTGGCGTCGAGTTCACGACCTACTGGGGCCACGCGAACGGTATCGGGGCCACGACCTACGTCGACGACAAGACGGAGCTGCCGGGCAACAGCATCACGTCTGCTGCCCAGGCGTTCCGCGGGCAGGGCGCGCTGTTCTCGCTGAACCACCCGACCCTCGCATTGGGAGACGCCTGCATCGGCTGCGGCTGGGAACAGGATCTCGCGCTCGAACACATCGACGCCGTGGAAATTGGCACGGGCAAGTTCGGGATCTTGACCGACAGCGCCGTCACCTTTTGGGACGACCTCTGCGCGAAAGGGCGCCACTTGGCGGCTCTCGGTGGGAGCGACGATCACAAGGCGGGCGTCGACGAAACCCCGACTCAGAGCCCCATCGGCAGCCCGACCACCTTGGTGTACGCCAAGGCCCTCAGTACGGCGGCGCTGATCGATGCCATTTCGGTCGGGCGAACCGTGGTGAAGCTCAAGGGGCCAGACGACCCGATGGTGGAGCTCGTGTCGAGCGTGGCGCCGAACGGAGACACCATCGGAGGAGCGACGGAGCTCACCGCAACGATCACGGGTGGCACCGGCACGGAGCATTCGGCGCGCTTCGTGAAGAACGGCAAGGCCGAGCCCGAGGTCAGCATCGACTCCGATCCGTTCGTGCTCTCGTTGAAGGTGAAAGCTCCCGCTAGCGGTGAGGACCGCTATCGCGTCGAAGTGCTGGAAGGCGGCTCGCGGCGAACCGTGACCAGCCACCTTTGGGTGACCGCTGCGTCCGGCCCCGGGGACGCCGGCGTCGGCGGTTCGGGGACCGGCGGGAGCCACGCAGGGACGGCGGCGGACAGCTCGGACGACGGGGGCTGCGGTTGCGAGTTGCCTGGCAGGGCCCGAGCAAACCGCGTGATCGCTCTCGGGCTCGTCGGCGTAGGGTTCGGCCTGTGGCGGCGCCGAGCGCGAAATCGGCGCGGCCCGCCTGGCCCGAAGCTGCGATGAATTGTCGCCGGTGAGTGGCCGTGATTCATGGGTGCCCGACGTGAACGGGGAAACTCGACACGCCTCCGCGCGCTCTCGGCGGTCCCGGCTGCGGAGGCTCCGTCGCCGGATCGGCTGGCTGGCGCTGCTCGCGCCGGGCCTGGTGACTCTGATCGCCGACTTGGCTCGGCGGTCTCGCCTGCTTCCGACCTTCCAGGGCGCAGAACGCACGACGTACCTGTCGACCGCGCTGCTCTCGCTGGCGCTCTGGGCGTCTTGCCTGCTCGCCGCCGCCGGACGTCGCGGGCGGGCGCGACAGGTCTTCGCCGCAGCCTTCGTCGTCCTGTATTGCCTCGCGTTCGGCGTCCAACAGGGTTTTTTCGGCTTCTACCGCGTGTACGTCAACATCGACCCTCTGATCTTCGGCGACAGCATCCCAGTCGGTCTCGTCGCCGGGCTCTCGGTCATCGAGCCACCGCTCTTCGGCTATCTGCTCCTCGCCGCCTGCGTCGCGTTCGGATCGCTCTGGCTCGTGCGAAAGACCGTGCGACTCGAAAGCAAGCTGCGCCCCGTCGCTGCCTCGTTCGCCATCGCGGCTCTCACGATCGCCGTCACCGTGCCCGTCAGTCCGCCCGTACCCCGCCAGACGGCCCACCCGGACGTGATGTACTTCCACGCCGTCGGCGTCTTCGTGAACGACTTCCTCATGCGGCGCTTCACGACCGTTCGACCCCAAATCGTGCGCGTGCAGCGCAGGCGCCCGCAGGGGGTTCCGCCGCTGAACCCCAAGCTCCCGGCGACGAGGAACGTGGTGCTCCTCCTCCAAGAGGCCCAACGCGCCGACGTGACCTGCATCGGCTACGATCCGGACTGCGCGCTCGCGACGCGGGCGAGCAACGCGCTCACGCCCCATCGCCTCCCGTTTCACCAGGTGCGAGCCGCGTCTTCGTCCACCGCCGTTGCCGTCGCAGTGCTCTGGTCCGGCATGGACCCGACGGAGACCTACGAGCGCATCCACTCCGTGCCCCTGGTCTGGGAGTACGCCAAGGCGGCGGGGTACGACACCGCCTACTGGACGAGCCAGAACTTGATGTTCGGCAACGCTCGGCTCTTCATCCAGGACTTGCCCGTTCGTTGTTTCGCCACGGGCACCAACGTGGACCCGCACTGCGACGTCTTGACCGGCGCGGACGACGAAGCCCTGGTGGACCATGCCATCGGGGACTTGCCCGCGTTGAGCGAGCCCTTTTTTGCCGTGGTGCACTTCTCCAACATCCACCGGCCGCGCGTGGTGAATGCCAAGCACCTGCCGTTCCAACCCACGAACCTCACCGACAAAGGGCCCGGCGGCCTGTCGCGACAAAACCACTACAAGAACGCCGTCTACTTGTCGGATCTCGCGGTGGCGAAGTTCATCGCGCACCTGCGCTCGTCCGAGATCGGCAAGCGCACGGTGATCTTCTATACGGCCGATCACGGCGAAGCCTACGGCGAGCACCGGAACGAAAACGACCACTCGTCGACGGTGTACGACGAAGAGATCCGCGTGCCTCAGTGGATCGACGCACCGTCCGGCACCCTGTCCGCGGAAGAAACGAGCGGCTATCGGAAGAACGAAAACGCCTGGATCAGCCAGTACGACCAAGCGGCAACGCTGTTCGACCTCCTGGGAATTTGGGACGACCCTTCGTTCGCCGGGTTCCGCAGCCAGATGCTGGGTACTCCCAGCGCGCGACCGCTCGTCGAGCGACCGCTCCCACTCACCAACGTTTCGTGGGTATGGGAGTACCACCGGCCCAACTGGGGCATGATGCTGGGACCCTTCAAGGTGCTGGCTCAGATCGAAGATCCGGCCTACCTGTGCTTCGACCTGCGAAGCGATCCCGCGGAGCGGAAGAATCTCGGCACCAAGCGGTGTTCGGCCCTGGTGCGCGAGGCAGACCGCACGTTCGGCATGCTGCCCAAGGACATGCGGCGCCTGCGCGACCGCCCCGACTTCGGCTGGGCGGGGCGGCCGGCGCGGGAGGCGGGTGGGCTTCAGGCGGCTGAGTCGAACGAGGGCGGCAAGATGAGCGGCAGCCCCGCGAGCACGCAGTCGGCCACCAGCACTCCCAGGTGATGGGAGCCATCCATCCCCAAGCGCTCGCTGATCTCGTCCGCGGCGCTCTTCAACTCGGCCAGCGTGGGCACGTGCGCACTCACCGGCTGCACACGAATGCGCGCACGCGCAAGCCGGTACGCGGCGACGGCCAGACACCCGCTGTCGTCCAGCAGCTGGCGATACACGCTCGCGTCCTCGGCAAAGCGGCGTAGCCACTCGCCCGGGCGTTCGGTTTCGTCTTTGCTGCGGATCATTTCGGACATCTCCAATTCGAAAACGAACCGCTTTGGGTTCGCTTACAGGTGTTCTGATGCAATGGCCGGGCCGAGCCTTGGGAACGCTGCGTCACTTTGCTTTCCTGGGCTTTGCTACGCGGCAGCTCGCATTTCGATCCATTCCGAGAGCGCAACCGTCGAAACGACCGGATCGGGAAGTCATGGGCGCGTGCGCGGAAACCGCCCACATCCACGCCTGCTGGAGCCCCCGAAAAAACGCGGTCCCGCTGCTGGCCGAGGCAGCGAGATTGCGCTAACGGCGCTCCCCCTGCCTATCATGACCCGATCGGCATGAGCTGGCTCACCGACACCGTCGCCGAAGCGAGAAGCGCTGGAACGCTCTGGCTGTTCGTGCTGGTCGTGCTGAACAGCGTGCTGCGCCGTCCGCCCGCGCAGGAGGCGCGGCGCACGACGGTGGCGCCGCTCGTGCTGTTCGGGCTCCATCTCGCGCTCTTGCCCGTCGCGGGGTACTTCCGCGGTCGCGGTATCGGCGCCCCGGGCTACACCGAGTCACGGCTGCCGCTCCTGGTCTTCGCTGCGCTCACCGCGGTCACCACCGTGGGTACCATCGTGTTTTCGGTGGTGGTTCCGCGGCTCCGCTTGAACGTGCCCCGCATTCTCCAGGACATCGTCATCGGTGCAGCGGCGGTGGTGGGCGTGTTCACGGTGGCCACCCGCTCGGGAGTCAACCTCTCCGGGCTCATCGCCACGAGCGCAGTCCTCACCGCCGTCATCGGTCTCTCACTCCAGGACACCCTCGGTAACATCCTGAGTGGGTTGGCGCTGCAAACCGACGACAGCCTGCACGTCGGCGACTGGATCAAGGTCGGCGACGTGAGCGGCAAGGTCGTCGAGATCCGTTGGCGCTACACGGCCATCGAGACCCGCAACTGGGAGACCGTGATTTTCCCCAATTCTCAGCTGGTGAAGGGCCAGGTGACGGTGCTCGGGCGACGCCGCGGGCAACCCGTGCAGTGGCGGCGTTGGGTGTGGTTCAACGTGGACTTCCGCTTCCCGCCAGGCGAAGTCATCGAAGCCGTCACCCAGGCGCTGCGCTCGGCGCCCATCGACAACGTGGCGAGCGACCCGCCGCCCAACTGCATCCTCATGGACTTCCACGAGAGCTACGGGCGCTACGCCGTGCGCTACTGGCTCACGGATCTCGCGGCCGACGATCCGACAGACAGTTCCGTGCGCACCCGCATCTACTTCGCACTGCGCCGCGCCGACCTTCCGCTCTCGATCCCGGCTCACGCCATCTTCATGACGGAGCAGACCGCGGAGCGGAAGGAGGAGAAGAGCGTCGCAGAACACGATCGCCGCCTGCAGATGCTCGCGAACATCGGGCTGTTCTCTCGCTTGTCCGCCGAAGAACGCGAGACCTTGGCGCGCACGCTCCGCTACACGCCGTTCGCTCCGGGCGAAGTGATGACGCGACAGGGCGCCGAGGCTCACTGGCTCTACATCATCGTCAGCGGTGAAGCGAGCGTGCGCGTGAAGATCGACGGCGAGGGCGATCGCGAGGTCGCCAGGCTCAAGTCCGGAGACTTCTTCGGAGAGCGCTCGTTGCTCACCGGCGAGCCGCGATCGGCCACCGTCATCGCTGCGGCCACGGTCGAGTGCTTCCGGCTCGACAAGTCGGCGTTCCAGGCGCTGATGGACGCGCGACCCGAAATCGCCGACGAGGTAGCGGAGGTCTTGGCCAACCGTCAGGCGGACCTCTTGCGCGTGCGTGAGAACCTGAGCGCCGAGGCGGCGAAGCGCCGCGCGGCCCAGGACAAGATCGACTTGGTGGACAAGATCCGGCGCTTCTTCCGCATCGACCCCGGCTCGGCGCCGCCGCCCGGAAAAAGTGCGTGAAGCCCCACGCGCTCCGGGGTAGCGCACGCAGTCATGAAGGAACTCGTGCGTCAGCTGGTCGAGAAGGCGGATCTGAGCGAGGCGCAAGCCGCCAAGGTCGCCGAGGTCGTGCGCGACTACGTCGGCGCCAAGCTGCCGGAACCCATCCGCGGGCCTGCGCTTTCGGCTCTCACCGGAGAGAACGTGGACAGCGCCGCCGACATGCTCCAGGGAGCCATCGGCAAGCTGTTCGGTTGAGCTCGGCGTCAGAACACGTCGAGCAGCTCGATCTCGAAAACGAGCGTCGACCCGGGCGGGATCTTCCCAACCGACCCATCGCCGTAGGCCAGGTCGGGCGGAATGGTCAGCCGTCGCACTTCGCCCACCTGCATTCCGAGGAGGCCCTCTTCGAAGCCGCGAATCAGGTAGCCGCGATCGAGCTCGACCTCGAAGGGCGTTCCACGTTCGCGTGTGGAGTCGAACACGCTGCCGTCCGGCAAGGTGCCGACGTAGTCGAAGCGCACGCGGCTCTTGGCGGCGGCGCGCGCGCCGTTGCCTGCGCGCAGGATCTCGATACGGAGCCCGGAGGGCGTGTAGCGCGATGTGTCTCGCCGCTCGATGCGCTCGGGCTCTTTCTCTTCCGGCTCGCTGGCGCTCGCGACCGGCACTACCAAGGTCGGTGGTGCGTGGGATGGGGCGTGCGTCCCACCACAGGCCGTTGCCGAGAGCGAGAGCGCAGCCGCGAGGATGCCCCTCGAGAGCGGGCCATACCCGCGCGCGAGCGGTTTCTGCTCGAGGCGCATACGCATACGGAGAGCTCCGACCGACGCGGAATTGCCGGCTGGTACGCGGAGGCTAGGCCAGACCACGGCGCCTGGCGACCCGCCCGGCGGGCGGGGGTCGGTCGGGGGGCCACGTGACCCTGGAAGCACCGCGCGGCACCCGGCGGATCGAGAGCCGCCTCCCCCTCGATCTCGACCTGACGCTGGACCTCTTCGTTCGCGGTCCGTTCGACCCGTGCACGCGTCGAGTCGCGCGCGAGACCTGGTGGCGAGCGCTCCGAACGCCGCTCGGCCCGGCCACGTTGTTGCTCGCTCGCGATGGGCCGAACGTATTGGCCAGCGCTTGGGGCGAGGGCAGCGAATGGGCACTCGAGGTCGCTCCGGACTTGGTCGGGGCGAACGACGACCTGCACGGCTTCGAACCGAGCGGTGTCGTGCGCGACTACCACCGACGCTTCCCCGGATTGCGCATCCCGCGGGCGCGCCGCGTGGTTCAGTGCTTGCTGTTGCCGGTGCTCGAACAACGAGTGACTGGGCACGAAGCGAAGCAGAACTACCACGCACTTCTCCGACGACTCGGTGAGCCTGCTCCCGGGCCCGAGCCGCTGCTGCTTCCGCCCGACCCCAAGCGCATGGCGAAGCTCGCGGGGTTCGAGCTCCGTGAGCTCGGCATCGAAGCGAGCCGCGGCGACGTGCTGGTCGAAGCCGCGCGTCGGGCGCGGCGCCTGGAGGAGCTGCCAGCGCTGCCGCTCGCCGACGCGCAGCGACGACTGCTCGCGATTCGCGGCATCGGACCTTGGACGATGGCGGAGGTCGCGCGCCTCGCTCTGGGCGACGCGGACTCGGTCTCGGTCGGCGACTACAACTTGCCGCGTCTCGTGAGCTACAACCTGCTCGGACACGCGGAAGACGGCGACGACCTCTTGCTGGAGCTCTTGGCTCCGTTCTCCGGGCATCGCGGGCGGGTGTGCCTCTTGGTTGGCCTCGGAGGGCGTTCGGTGCCGCGGCGTGGTCCCCGCCGAGGCGCCGGCCCGCTCGGGCGCGAACGCGCGAGCGCCTTTCCTCGTCGTTCGAAGCCCGCGAGCTGACGCGAGTTTTTAGCCGGAGGCGGCACCACTGAAGAGCGCTATGCTCTCTGACCAAATGGCCAGCGCGGATCCGTTCGGGTGGGTAGGTGCCACCGCCGACGGCAAGTACCGCATCGAAGAGCTGGTCGGAGAGGGTGGGTTCGGCGTCGTGTACCGCGCCGGCCACCTCGGCTTCGGGGAAAAGGTCGCGTTCAAGTGTCTGCGCGTCCCCGACGACTTCAAGGGTGAAGACAAGGAGCGATTTTTCGACAGCTTCCTGGCGGAAGGCAAGCTGCAGCACCGGCTCTCGCGCATGACGGCGGGCATCGTCCAGGCCCTCGACGTGGGGGCCGCCACCTCGCCCAACGGGACGTGGACCCCCTACCTCGTGCTCGAGTGGCTGGAGGGTCGGACGCTCGAGAAGGACATGGACGAGCGCCACCGCCTCGGGATGCGCGGGCGGCCGCTCCACGAAGCCATCACTTTGCTCGACCCGGTGGCACGCGCCCTGGATCTCGCCCACGAGCAGGGCGTTGCTCATCGTGACGTGAAGCCCGCGAACCTTTTCCTCGCCGAGATAGGCGGCCGTCAAACCATCAAGGTGCTGGATTTCGGCATCGCCAAGGTGATCACCGACAACGCCAGCGTGAGTCGGGCGTTCGAAGCCACCGGGCGCACGCTGCAAGCATTCACCGCTCACTACGGAGCACCCGAGCAATTTGCCCGGCGGTTCGGCGCCACGGGGCCGTGGACCGACGTGTTCGCACTGGCGCTGGTGCTGATCGAGCTCGTCAGCGGAAAGCGTGCGCTCGAGGGCGACGACGCTGCGGAGCTCTTCGTCTCGGCGGCGGACGCTCAACATCGGCCGACGCTGCGGGCGCGAGGCGTGGACGCCGGCGACGCCGTGGAAGAGGTATTGAAGATGGCGCTCGCGGTCGTGCCGCGGGACCGCTACCACACCATGGGCGAGTTCTGGAACGCGCTGCTCCAGGCCGCCGAGTGGGTGCCCCGCGCGCAGATGGTGTCAGCGCACGCTGCCGTACTGCCTCCCGATCCGCTGGCGTCATCCACCGTGACGGCCGATCTGTTGCCCCGCGTGTCTCAAGCGCCGACGCGCAACAACACACCGACCACGGTCGACCCGCCCGCGCCTCCCAAACCCGAGGCGTCGACCCAGCTGTCGTCGAGCACCCAGCTCCCCGTGGAGGCGGTGCCCCGCGACGCCGGCCGCGCCCCGGACCGAACCCGCCGCAACGTCGCGCTCATTGCCGGCGCGAGCCTCGGCCTCGGCGCGATCGTGGGAGGGGCGGGTTACCTCATTTCGCACCGCACCGATGTCGCCGAGACCCCGAAGCCCGTCCTGTCCGGTAGCGGCGTGGCGAGCACGCCAGCGTCCGCGGTTCCGAGCGCGGCGCCGAGCGCAACGGCACCGAGAGTTGCGCCGCTGGCCAAGGCGGTCCCCGCCGGAAATGTCCCCGGCACCAACGTCTGGGTCGAAGAGTTCCGCGTCCAGCTCTTGCCGGACGACGTCGGGCAGAACGTCCTGGATGCCCAGACACGCTGCGCCGACGCAGGGCTCGCGCTGTGTACCGAGCAGCAGTGGGCACGGGTATGCGCCGAAAATCCCGAGGTCGGCCGGGAGCCCTCGTGGACGTTGACCGCCCAGAGCCATGGGTTCGTGGTGCGCGGCGGCGGCGCGTGCACCATTCGCGCGGTGGCCGGGGGTCAGAGCAGCGCTCCCGATCGGCACGGGGCATGTTGCGAGCGTTCCGTCGCCGTAGAGAGCAACAACCCGAACAAGAACTTCCTGGTCGCCACCTCGAGGCAGCTCGAGAAGATCGAGGCTGCGATGAACTCCAAACGCAGCAGCGTCTTCTTGGGGCTCGTCAGCGACGGCGTGGCGTTCGAGGGCGAGCCGCGCACGCTCGAGGAGTTGGGCAAGCTCCTCGACGAATCTCACCAGCGCCATCCCGACCAGTGGATGATCATCGACACTTGCAGCGTGAGCATGAAGGCCGTCGCTCGCCCCATCGCGAAGCCGACCAAGACGAAGCGGCGACCGCGCGCGCCCGAGAGCTCGTCGTGGTCCGCCGAGTGCGAAGTGCTGCGCCAGCGCGGGGGCGAGGTCAGCGTCGCGACCACGAACTACGTCGTGGGCGGCAACGGCCGGCTGATGACCATCGAAGACATCCGCACGAGCCGCCCGTGGGCCAAGCCATGAAGCGAGCGGGCGTCGCGGCCCAGATCGTCGCGCTCGCGCTCGCTGCATGCGCATCCCCAGTCGCCGTCCCCCGCCGGGACATCCCGCCGCCGGAACCCATCGCGAAACCGGCGGCGTTGCCCGCTGCCGAGCAGCGCCCGGTGCCGAACGCGCCGGCCGATGCCGAGCGCGCGCTGGGAGTGAGCGACCGCGGCGTCTACTCCGATCTCGACGACAAGCTCCAGCTGCCCGCCCCGAGAGCGGAGCAGAGCTTGGCCGGGCTCGTCGACGCTCGTCGTGGGCTCTTCGTGGTGTACGCCGACGGTTGGCCGTACAAGATCTACCCGCTCGGCGGCGGCGCCGAGCTGCGACTCGGAGGCGAGCGCTTGTCGCTCCGGCCTGGGGATCGTGCCGAGCTCGCGTCGCTGTCGTTTCCGGTGCGCCGGCTAGGAGCGAACGAGGTCGCGCCACCGGGCGATCACGACGACGACGGGATCCCCGATCCGCTCGACCTGTTGATCGGCGCCGAGAAGACCGTGCTCGACGCGGCCGAGTACGACGACGCGTACTTCTCTCTCAGATACCCCGCCGGTGATCCCCCTCGGAACCGTGGCGCGTGCGTCGACGTCGTGGTGCGCGCGGTGCGCAACGCGGGAGTCGACCTGCAGCAGGCCATCATCGAAGACGAACGCAAGAACGCTGGCGCCTACGGTGTGAAGAGCCCCGACGTGAGCATCGACCATCGGCGCGTCCGCAACGCCATCGTGTATTTCAAGCGTCACTGGGTCGCCCACGGCATCGATCTCACGGACAGCGCGGACCGCTGGTTGCCGGGCGACGTGGTGTTCCTGGACACATTTGCCAGTCGTCCGGGCCCCGATCACGTGGGCATCGTCACCCCCGAACGCGGGCCGAGCGGTCACCCGCTGATCGTGAACCTCTGGACCTTCGGCTACCGCACAGGGAAGATGGACCTCCTCGGCGCCGTGCCCATCACGCATCGCTTTCGCTTTCCGAGCCGCATGAGCCGGGGGCCCGCGGTCGCGCGTCCAGCGAAGAACGGCTATTCTGGTCCGTGATGCCGAGGTCGAGCGTCCTCGCCCTGTTGCTGCCGCTGCTGGTCGCGTGTGGCGAGAAGTTCACCGCAGCAGAGACCGGCGGCAGCGGAGGCGCGAGCGCCGCGGGTGGTTCGGGCGGCGCACCGGGCGGTGGCGGCTCGGCCAGCGGCGGAGTCGGGGGTGGGGCGGGCAGCGTGGCCACGGGCGGAGCACCGGCCACCTGTCACGGTCTCAAGTTCGACGGTGTGAACGACCTGGTGAGCGTGCTGGACGACCCCGCCCTCGACGGGATCGCACCCATGACGGTCGAAGCTTGGATCCGGGCAGAAGCCTATCCGGGGGAAGTCCAGATCCTCTCTCACCACAACCACAACACACACACCGGCTACGTGCTGCTCGTGTTCGACAATTCGACGGCGCAATTCCGTTATCAGTTCGATGGTTCGAATCACCCGGTGGGCGGCGCCGTGGTTTCGGCACAAAAGTGGCACCACATCGCGGCCACCTACGACAGCGCTTCGGGGCTCGTGCAACTCTTCGTGGACGGCGCGCTCGGTGCCAGTGACACGATCCCGAAGGGAAAGGCGTCGGACGATGCGGATCCGCTCGTCATTGGTCGTGCGGCGTACGAAGACAACTTCGCCTTCCAAGGCGTCATCGACGAAGTTCGGATTTCGAAGTCGGTGCGCTACACGGGAGCCTTCACCCCTTCCAAGACGCCTTTCGTCGTCGACGGTCAGACCGTCGCCCTCTGGCACTTCGAGGAGCCGGGTGGCCAGCTCGTGAACGACGAGACCGGCAAGCACGACGGCGCCTTGGGGAAAGACACTTCGCTCGCCGACGACGATCCGGCGCGCGTCGAGATCCCGTGTCTCGATCAGCTCGTGCTCGGCGGCTGACGCATCTGTCTCAGCGACGCGCGCGGCGGAGCTCGTCTTG
>Ga0268298_10005500_pt1 | contig 11831 bp, 11 predicted proteins | sample WWTPWeurt_MetaG_FD_194462 | JGI IMG/M metagenome (GOLD analysis project Ga0268298, IMG submission 194462) | Activated sludge microbial communities from WWTP in Nijmegen, Gelderland, Netherland - WWTP Weurt | ecosystem: Engineered > WWTP > Aerobic digester > Activated sludge | place...
TGTAGTCGAGCACGTGCTTGGCTTTCTGCGGGCTGCCGATGTCGCCGTTGGCGATCACCGGGATGTTCACGAGGGTCTTGACGTGGGCGATGGTGTCGTACTCCGCCTCGCCCATGTACTGGTCGGCGCGCGTGCGGCCGTGGATGGCGATCGCGCGGATGCCGGATTCCTCGGCGATGCGGGCGATCACGGGGGCGTTCTTGTTGGCGCGGTTCCAGCCGGTGCGGAACTTGAGCGTGACCGGCGTATCCGGCACGGCCTTGACCACGGCTTCGAGGATGCGTGCGACCAGTGGCTCGTCCTGCATCAGCGCCGAGCCCGCCATCACGTTGCACACCTTCTTGGCCGGGCAGCCCATGTTGATGTCGATGATCTGGGCCCCGTTGTCGGCGTTGTACTTCGCAGCCTCGGCCATCATCGCCGGGTCGGCGCCGGCGATCTGCACCGAGATCGGGTCGACCTCGCCGGTGTGGTCGGCGCGGCGGCGGGTTTTTTCGCTGCCGTAGAGCAGCGAGTTGGAGGTGACCATCTCGGACACGGCGACACCTGCCCCCAGCTTCTTGCACAGCTGGCGGAAAGGGCGGTCCGTCACGCCGGCCATGGGGGCGACGAAAAGGTTGTTGCGCAGGGTGAAGCCGGCAAACTGCATGGTGTGGAGGGCAGGCGAAAACGCAGCATTTTACCCTATCGACCCTGGCCGTGCGCTTGTTGGGGCGAGTGTGCAACACGCCGGGGCGGTGGAGTTCCGTGGAGACGCTCGGGTGGTCCGCCGCGGTGGTGCGTGTGGCGCGTGGTTTTTCGCGCGTTGTGGAGCGTGTGCGGGGGCGGGGGTGTGGTGCGGTGTCCTGGCGCTGGGCGTGGCGCGGGGTCGCGGGGCCGGGGTGGGGGTCGCCGCCTGCCCTCGCGGCCCTTCGCTGCGCTGCGGGCTGCCCTCGGCGGAGGGCGCCGCGGGGGCGGCGACGCAAACTCGGCGCTGCGCGCCTCAGACATGCGTCGCCTTGTTTCCCCCGCGACGCCCTCCGCCTCGACGCTCGTGAAGTTGGCGACCCCCACCCCGGCCCCGCGACCGGAAACGTGGGTGCGGCTCGGTGGCGGAAAAACCCTGGTGCGTCAGGCGCCGTTCGGTTTCTCCAGCGCTTGTTCGAGATCGGCGATCAGGTCGTCGGGGTCTTCGATGCCCACCGAGATTCGCAGCAGGTCGAGCGGGCAGCGGGTGCCGGGGCCCTCGATCGGGCCGCGATGCTCGATCAGGCTCTCGACCGAGCCGAGGGAGGTGGCGCGGCGGAAGATCTTCACCGCGCCGGCGACCCGGCGTGCGGCCGCTTCGCCGCCTCTCACGCGCAGCGACAGCATGGCGCCGAAGCCGCCCTCCATCTGCCGGCAGGCGATGTCGTGACCGGGGTGCGTGGGGAGGCCGGGGTACAGCACCGCGAGCAGCGCCGGGTGGTGTTCGAAGTGCTGCGCGATGCGCAGCGCCGAGGCGGCTGCGGTGCGCACGCGCGGGAAGAGCGTGCGCAGGCCGCGGTTGAGTAGCCAGGCCTCGAAGGGGCCGAGCACGGCGCCGCCGGCGGCGCGTGCGGTCTTGATGCGCGTCCAGAAGTCGTCCTCGGCGCGCGTCACCAGCACGCCGGCGATCACGTCGGAGTGGCCGTTGAGGTACTTGGTGGCTGAATGCATCACCACGTCGGCGCCGAGCGCGAGCGGGCGGGTAAATACCGGGGTCGGCACGGTGGAGTCGACCACCAGGCGGGCGCCGGCGGCGTGGGCGAGCTCGGCTGCGCGCGCGATGTCGAGGATCTCCCAGGTCGGGTTGGCGGGCGTCTCTGCCCACACCAGGTCGGCCGGTTGCTGCAGCAGCGCGGCAAGTTCTTCTGCGTCGGCGTAGAAATCCAGTGTGATCTGCCAGTTGGCCGCGAAGCCGATCATCCAGTTGCGCAGCGACCAGTACATGTCGTGCGGGGCGACGACGCGCGCGCCGGGCTTCAAGGCCAGCAGCACCGCGGAGGCCGCGGCCATGCCGGAGGCGAACAGCGCCGCGGCGGCGCCGCCTTCGAGCCTGCACAAGAGGGCTTCGGCGGGGTCGTATGCCGGGCTGGCGTCGCGCGCGTAGATGCGCCCGCCGGGCAGGCTGCCGTCCTCTGCGCGCTCGAAGGTGGTCGCCATGTGGATCGGCGGCACGATGTCGCGGTGCGGCATCGGGATGGTGCCCAGGCCCTGGGCGGCGAGGGTGGCGGGGGAGAGCGTGTCGTCGTGCTGCATGAGGCGCGGTCCTTCGGGCGGAGCGGTGAGGATGAGGGGGCGGCTGCCAGGGTGCCGGCGAGCCTACAAGTTCCCCGTAGTGGTGTCGAGTCCGGCCTGCGGGTAAAATCACGGGTTTTTTTCCAGCCCGGAAAGCCGCCTTGATCCGCATCGAAAACCTGCGCAAGACCTACCGTGCCGCCGACGGCCGCGAGGTGGAGGCGCTCGCCGACATCGACCTCGAGATTGGCGCCGGCGAAGTGTTCGGCATCATCGGCCGCTCGGGTGCCGGCAAGAGCACGCTGATCCGCACCCTGAACCTGCTCGAGCGCCCCTCGGCCGGGCGCGTGCTGATCGACGGCGAGGACATCACGCAACTCGACAGCGAGGGCCTGTACGCGCTGCGCCGCCGCGTCGGCATGATCTTCCAGCATTTCAACCTGCTCAACGCCAAGACCGTCGCCGACAACATCGACTGGCCGCTCAAGGCCACCGGGCACGGCAACGCCGCCGAGCGCGCGGCGCGGGTCAGGGAGTTGCTGGACCTGGTCGGGCTGTCCGAGCACGGCCACAAGTACCCGTCGCAGCTCTCGGGCGGGCAGAAGCAGCGCGTGGGCATCGCGCGCGCGCTCGCGAACCGTCCGCAGATCCTGCTCTGCGACGAGGCCACCTCGGCGCTCGACCCCGAGACCACGCAGTCCATCCTTCGCCTGCTGCTCGACATCAACCGCCAGCTCGGCCTCACCATCGTGCTGATCACCCACGAGATGCAGGTCATCCGCACCATCTGCGACCGCGTCGCGGTGATCGACGGCGGGCGCATCGTCGAGGCGGGCAGGGTGGCCGACGTGTTCCTGCATCCCCGGCATCCGGTCACCCGCAGCATGGTGGCGCAGAGCGACGCGCTCGCCGCGGCGAGCTTCGACCCCGCGCAGGCCTACATGAAGGACAAGCTGCGCGGCACGCTGGTGCGGCTGACCTACATCGGCGACGTGACCTACCAGCCCATCCTCAGCCGCATCATGGCCGGCGCCAGGGTGCAGGTCACGATCCTGCAGGGCGAGGTCTCCAGCATCAAGGACGTGCCCTTCGGCCAGCTGCTGCTCGAGCTCGAGGGCGGCGAGGACGACATCCGCGCGGTGTTCGCCGAGCTCGACCGCCACCAGATCCACCACGAGGTGCTGCAGTAATGGACCTGTCCGTCATCGACTGGAGCGACATCTGGATCGCGACCTGGGAGACCCTGGTCATGACCGGGGTGTCGCTGTTCTTCACCATCCTGCTCGGCCTGCCGCTGGGAATCCTGCTGTTCGTCACCGCCAAGCGCCAGCTGCTCGAGCAGGGCCTCGTCTATACGGTGCTCTCGTTCGTGGTCAACGTGCTGCGCTCGGTGCCCTTCCTGATCCTGCTGATCGTGATGATCCCGGTCACGGTGATCCTGATCGGCACCTCGCTCGGCGTCGAGGGCGCGATCCCGCCGCTGGTGGTGGGCACCGCGCCCTTCTTCGCGCGCCTGGTCGAGAACGTGCTGCGCGAGGTCGACCGCGGCGTGATCGAGGCCTGCCAGGCGATGGGCATCCGCACCTCGCGCATCATCTTCGGCGCGCTGCTGCCCGAGGCCCTGCCCGGGCTGATCGCCGCGGTCACGGTGACGGCGATCACCTTGATGTCCTATGCTGCGATGTCCGGCGTGATCGGCGGCGGTGGCCTCGGCGACCTCGCGATCCGTTTCGGCTATCAGCGCTTCCAGACCGAGGTGATGGTGATCACCGTCGCCCTGCTGGTCGTGCTCGTCCAGATCATCCAGTACTCGGGCGACCGCCTGGTGCTGTATTTCACCCGCAAGTGATCCCCATGAAGGAGACTTCAACGATGTCGTTTACCCTGCGCAAACTGTTCGCCGCCGCTTTCGGCACGCTCGCCCTCGCTGCCGGCAACGCCGCGGTCGCCGCCGACCGCCTGGTCATCGCCGCCACCCCGGTGCCGCACGCCGAGATCCTCGAGTTCGTCAAGCCGATGCTGGCCAAGGAAGGCGTGGAGCTCGAGGTGAAAGTGTTCACCGACTATGTGCAGCCCTCGATGCAGACCAACGAGAAGCGCGTCGACGGCAACTTCTTCCTGCACCAGCCCTACCTCGACGCGTTCAAGCAGAAGCAGAAGAACGACATCCAGACCGTGGTGACCAAGGTGCACGTCGAGCCGCTGGGTGCCTACTCCGGCAAGCACAAGGCGGTGGCGGACATCCCCGAGGGCGCGACCGTGGCGATCCCGAACGACCCGTCCAACTCCGGCCGCGCGCTGCTGCTGATGGCGAAGAACGGGCTGCTGAAGCTCAAGGATCTGAACAACATCTCGGCCACCCAGAAGGACATCGCCGAGAACCCGAGGAAGCTCAGGATCCGCGAGCTCGAGGCCGCGACCCTGCCGCGCGTGCTGAACCAGGTCGACCTGGCGGTGATCAACACCAACTACGCGATCGAGGCCAAGCTGAACCCGCTGAAGGACTCGCTCTTCATCGAGGACGCCAGCTCGCCCTACGCCAACCTGCTGGTGGCGCGCGACGACAACGCGAACAGTCCGGCGATCAGGAAGCTCGCCGCCGCGCTGAACTCGCCGGAGGTGAAGCAGTTCCTCGCCGACAAGTACCAGGGCGCGGTGGTGCCGGCGTTCTGATCGTCGTGTCTCAAGCCCGCGTCGCGCGTGCCGGGGCGCGCACGCGGGCGAGCAGGTCGAGTACGAGCCCGGTGAATGCGAGTGCCCACGCGCACAGGGCGATGACGAGGAAGACCGGCGGAATACGGTCGAGGAAGGGCAGGGCCATCGCCTCGTGCAGGCGCAGTGTGCACGCCGAGTACATGCCGATCGGGAACACGGCACCCCAGTACAGGGGGTCGTAGCGCAGTGGGAAGCGCATCACGCCGTGGCGCCATGCGGCGAGCACGATCAGCATCGGGATCCACCAGCTTCCGGTCGCCCAGTAGAACACCGTGAAGCCCTTGATGAAGGGCAGCAGCGACTCGAGGAAGGGGGCGTGCGGGGCGTTCAGGATCAGCTGACTGCCGGCCAGCGTCGAGATCGCCATCGCGCCCATGTTGATCCAGTAGGGCGGCGACAGATCGGCGGGCGAGAAGCGGAAGAAGGTGTAGCGGTAGAAGATCAGCGACATCATCCAGATGTAGAGCATGCCGCCCCACAGCCACATCGACAGCGCGAAGAAGTTGAGTTCGAGCCGATAGGGCTGCGGGATGCGGGTCGCGATCAGGGTGCCCAGCACCGCGACCGCCTGCGTCGCGACGACCGCGAGCAGCCAGCCGCCGTTGATGCCTTGGTCGAGAGGAGGTTTTTCCGCCTTGACCACCAGCATGGTGAAGATCGTGTAGGTCAGCAGCAGCCAGAGCACCAGCGCCACGCACCAGAGCGTGATCGCGCCCCCCAGGCTGTCCGCAACCACCAGGCATTGCGTGCCGAGCACACCGCTGGCCGCCACCGTGGTGAAGAAGCCGGGCGCGCGCAGATGATCGAGCAGATCGGTGCGCACCGCGCCTGGATGCCAGGCGATCCGCAGCAGCAGCAGGAGCCAGAGTACGCCATAGAGGCTGGCATTGATCCAGAACAGCGTGGTCGCGAGCCACTTCCAGCCCTGCATGTGCGCGGAAAGGGAAACGATGCCGGTCGCCATCGCCATGCCGAAATAGGCGGGCGAGAGCTCGCGCAGGCCTTGACGGAACTTGTCACGCAGGTCGTCGGAGTTACCGGTGGAGGCGGACGTGTCCATTGCGGCCTCGAATCAAGCCGCTTGTTCGCGCATTGCGACTGCTGCGCCTGGGTGAACTCGCCCGCGCCGCCGCGGTCGATTCGACTCCATGCCCCCTCCCGGGTTTGGCGCAACCTGCGCCTCACGCTCTCAGTCTAGACCGTCGGCCGACGTGCGCCACGCCGGCGGCTCAGGGCCACGCGCGGGCGCCGAACATCATGCGGCGCGCGAGGAAGTTGCGCAGCGGCGGGATCAGGTCGAGCGCGAGCAGCGCGGCGCCGCGCGCGTGGCGCAGCGGGGCGAAGTCGTTGCTGAACACCCGCACCAGGGTGTCGGTGAAGCGGATCGTGCCGAGGCGGTCCAGGCCGCGGGCGTTCGCATAGCGTGCGAGGACGGTAGCGGCGCCGGCGTCGAAGGGGCCCGGTGCAGTGTCGGCCGCACCCCGCCGAGCCGCCTCGCGCGCACGCAGCAGCGCGTCGGCCAGCGCCCACACATCGCGCAGCGCCAGGTTGAAGCCCTGGCCGGCGACCGGATGCAGGGTCTGCGCCGCATTGCCGAGCCACACTGTGCGCTGCGCGATGGTCGAGCGTCGGTAGCGCAGTACCAGCGGGTAGCGCAGGCGCGGGCCGACGCCGGTGAGTCGGGCGCGGCCGCCGATGTGGGCCTGCAGGCGGGCGAGGTAGGCGGCATCGTCGAGCGCCAGCAGTTCGTCGGCGGTGTCCGGGTGGGCGACGTGGACCAGCGCGTAGCCCTGGCCCTTGGGCAGCAGCGCGACCGGGCCCTGCGGGGTGAAGCGCTCGAAGGCGGTGTGGCGGTGGCCGCCGGCGACCTGCACGTCGGCGATCAGCGCATGCTGGCCGTAGTCGTGCTCGACCACGTTGGGGTCGCCCGCGCGCAGGCCGCCCTCGGCGCAGGCGGCGAGCCGCGCGCGCAGCGTGGGCGCGGGGCGGCCGGCGCCGGCGAGGCTGGCGATCACGTCTTCCTCGCCCGCGGCCAGGTTGGTGATCTCGGTCTCGTCGAACACGGGGATGCCCGCTGCATCGACCGCCTCGCGCAGGGCCGCGGCGAGCGCGCCGGCGGAGGCGACGTAGCCGAGCGCGGGCAGACCGTGTTCGGTGGCGTCGATCAGGGTACGGCCGAGCCCGCCCTGGTGCGAGATGTGGATGTGCTCGATCGCGGTCCTCGGCAGCCCATCCCACACGCCCAGGCGCTGCAGCGTGAGCCGGGTGCCGTGGGCGAGCGCGAGGTCGCGCGGGTCCTTCGTTACCGCTTCGCGGGCGCGCGCGTCGGCGAGCACGATGTCGAGGCCGGCGTCCTTGAGCGCGAGCGCCAGCGCGAGGCCGACCGGCCCGGCGCCGACGATCAGCAGGTCATGGACGCGGTCGGGATTTGCAGCGGTCATGTGAGGTCCTGGAAGCTGAGGGATGCGTGTGCCGGCGGTGAGGCGAAGGCGGCCGCTGCGATCGGGGCGCTGCGGATCGGTGCCCGGCGCAAGGACTCAGGTGGTGCGTGCTCGGGTCTCGCGCATCAGCGCCTCGATGTCCGCGACCGCCTTGGGTACGTCCCCGGTGATCAGCTCGCAGCCGCCTGCGGTGACGACCGCGTCGTCCTCGATGCGGATGCCGATGTTCCAGAAGGCCTCGGGCACGTCGTCGGCGGGGCGGATGTAGCAGCCCGGCTCGATGGTCAGCACCATGCCCTCGACGAGCGGTCGCCACTCGCCGCCGAGCTTGTACTCGCCGGCGTCGTGCACGTCCATGCCCAGCCAGTGGCCGGTGCGGTGCATGTAGAAGCGGCGGTAGTCGCCGTTCTCGAGCACGCCGTCGAGGCTGCCCTGGAGGAGGCCGAGGTCGAGCATGCCCTGGGCGAGCACCTTCACCGCGGCGTCGTGCGGCTGGTTCCAGTGTGCGCCGGGGCGGGTGGCCTCGCGCGCGGCGGCCTGGGCGGCGAGCACGATTTCGTACACCTCGCGCTGCGCAGCACTGAAGCGGCCGTTGATGGGGAAGGTGCGGGTGATGTCCGAAGCGTAGCCGTCGAGCTCGCAGCCGGCGTCGATCAGCAGCAGTTCGCCGTCGCGCAGCAGGTGGTCGTTGTCGACGTAGTGCAGCACGCAGGCATTGGTACCGCCGGCGACGATCGACGTGTAGGCGGGGGCCTGGCTGCCGGCGCTGCGGAAGGCATGCAGCAGTTCGGCCTCGATCTCGTATTCGAAGCGGCCGGGGCGGGTGGCACGCATCGCACGGCAGTGGGCGGCGGCGGAAATCAGCCCGGCGCGGCGCATGGTGGCGAGTTCGGCGGCGTCCTTGATCAGGCGCATCTCGTCGAGTTCGGCGCGCAGGTCGCGGATCGAATGCGGCGGCACGATGCCGCTGCGCGCCTTGCCGCGCACGCTGTTCAAGGCGTCCAGCACGGTGGCGTCCCAGGCGCTATCGTAGCCCAGGCTGGCCCAGACCAGGGGCTGGTCGGCCAGGTAGTCGGGCAGGCGCTTTTCCAGATCGCCGATGGTCCAGGCTTCGTCGAAGCCGAAGGTTTCGCGCGCCGCATCCGGGCCGTAGCGGTAGCCGTCCCAGACCTCGCGCTCCGCGTTCTTTTCGCGGCAGAACAGGATCTGCTGCGGCTGTTCCCCCGCCACCAGCACGACGACGGCCTCGGGCTCGCGGAAGGCGGTGAGGTAGTAGAAATAGCTGTCGTGGCGGTAGAGGTAGTGGGCGTCGCGATTGCGGATGCGCTCGGGCGCGGTCGGCAGGACGGCGACGCCGCCGCCGGCGGCCCGCATGCGCGCGAGCAGGCGTTCGCGGCGCGCGCGGAAGGGGGCGAGGTCGGGCACCTGGGCGAAATCGGGGCGGGGCGGGGTCGGTGTGTTCATCGCGCGATTATCTCACTGTCGCACCTGTCCGCCACGGCTTCCCTCGGACGTCCGAGCGCCGATCAAGCCTGCTGTCTGCCTCCGTGGATCCCGGAGGCGTGCCCGATGTTAAAAGCCGAGGCCCCCAGGGCGGGAGTGTCGGTTTTTTTTACAGGCAAGTCTCTTGCGGGGGGGGGGGGGGGGGGGTAAACTATTGTTTTAAATGATAAAAATATAATGGACCGGTTTTTGCTTGAAGGGGCGTGCATACATTCAGGAGGACGGGCCATGAACTTCAATAGAACCGCGGCTATTGCGATCTTGCGGGTTATTTCAATCGCTGTCATAGCATTTTCCGTTCCCGTGTCGGCCTCTGCGGCACCAACCACCCTCTCGAGGGTCGCCGTCGTGGGCATCAACCCAAACGCAGACGGAACGCTTCACTATGGCGGGGATCTCGTTCCTGAGGTGTACAACACGGTCGGTAGTACCGCCGAGTTCGCTGGTACCAAGGAAATCTCCGGTCTGGGCGGGGACGGTGAAGTGGCAACCACGACATTGACTTATGAGGGCAAGGCTCAGGCCGACAGTGGCGGCCTGAAAGCTGCCGTTTCGGGAATCATCGAAAATCCCTTCTACAATGTGGAGAATCCGAAGTTTGCCGAGCCCGGGATTGTCACCCCGGATGGCATCCCAGACTATATTCGTTTGGACGCTTGGGCTGGATTCCAGGATACTCTTTCTGTCACGGGCGCAGACGATCTCACGTACTTAGTCTTCACGCTCGGCGTCAGCGGATTGATCGATTCGGCCAACGGTGCCTCACCTTCTGTGCAAGTCGCCCAAAACGCGACGATATCGACCACGTGGGCCAGCTTGTTTTATGCAACCGCCGCACAGAATTACGACGCGTCCATCGAAACCGGCGCCTTCAATGTCAGTAACGGGGAAGTCGTCGTCGATCTATATCTGGGGGCGATGCTGACGTTCAACCGCTTTGAGTATCTTGTACTATTTGCCGACTATTACGAAAGGTTCGGCCCGCTTGGGGGCTCCATAGATTTCTTCAACACGGTGACCATCGACAGCGTGGCGGGGTACAACAGCAGCGGCGCACAAGTTCCGCTCTACAGCGTGACAGGAAGCGACGGATTCGATTTCACGCTGGCAGACTTCTCGCCGTCGGGGACCAGTGTGCCGGAGCCTTCCGCGCTGTTGCTGGTGGGAGCGGGGTTGCTGGGTGTCTTCGCCTCGTGCAGGTCGCGCGGCGCCCGGCGGCACGAAACGTCCTTGCTTTCGTGAGCGGTGACAGGCGGGAGCCTGCGCTCAAGGCTTCTGCTTCAGCCGCTCGACTTCGGTGTAGAAGGCTGGAGTCAGCTCGGCGATCAGGGTTTCGATGTCGCGCACTTGATGTTGCACTGTCAGTACGGCAATGCCTTGCGGCACGAAATCGTAGATCACGGAATGCTGCCGCGCAGGAGCCATCAGGAACGGCGCCGAGCGGCTCTGGCGGAGGCGATCCTTTTCCGGATTGGCTGCCGCATCACCCATCGCCGAGTACAAATCGGCGAGGTAGCGGTCGGCAACCTCCTCGCCCCATTCGCGGCGTGACCGCGCGTGGATGCGGCGCAGATCGAGAGCGGCGTTGCGGGTCAGGAGAAACGTGGCAGGCGACGGGCGGTCATTGCCAGCCATCGGCTTCCTTGCGGTCGAGCATCGCCATGTCGGCCTTGAAGTCACCGCTGGATGCGAAGACGCGGCCCGCAGTCAGGTCGCGGTAGCCGCTCAGGATGGAATCTTGCACGATCCGGCCTTCGCGCCGCTCCATGTCGCGGCGGATCAGGTCGCGCACGTACTCGCTGGGGGTTTCGTACAGGCCGGTTTCGCCAACCATCCGATTCACGAACTCGGCCAAGGGTCGGGACAGACGCGCGTTGATGCGTTCGGACATGGGAGTCTCCCGGATCGATCTGACGAGGTCATTGTCGCGCAGGAGGAATAGGCTGTCGCAACTATTGCCCACAACCGAGCCGGCGACCTGCTCCGGACCGCAGGCTGCGATCGAGCACCGCGAGCTGGGCGGGCGTGCCGACGTTTTCCCAGTGGCCGTCGTGGCGTTCGCCGGTGGCGCGGCCGGAGGCGATGGCGCTGCGGTAGCAGGGCGTCATCGCCACCTTCTCGCCCGGCGCGATGTCGCGGAACAGGCGGGTGTCGTAGAGGCCGATGTTGCCGAAGGTGAGGCGTTCGCCGCCGTCCAGCGACAGTCGGCCGTCGCCGCCGAGGGCGAAGTCGCCAGCCGGGTGGAAGGGCGGGTTGGGCACCATGACGAGGTGCATGCGCGGTTCGGCGCTGCCGGCCAGCGCGGCGGCGCGCGGCAGCAGGCGGCGGTAGTCGTAGTCGGTGTGGATGTCGCCGGAGACGGCGAGGAAGATTTCGCCGGCTTCGTTCGCAGGGTCGGCGACGAGCAGCGGCAGGGCCTGGGCGATGCCGCCGGCGGTTTCCAGCGCGGTCGTTTCCGCCGAGTAGCGCAGGCGCACGCCGTAGCGCCCGCCGTCGCCGAGCGCGGCTTCGATCTGGTTGCCGAGCCAGGCGTGGTTGATGACGATGTCGACGACGCCGGTGCGCGCGAGGGCTTCGATCTGCCACACGATCAGCGGCTTGCCGCCGGCTTCGAGTAAGGGCTTCGGGCAGTGGTCGGTCAGCGGCCGCATGCGCTCGCCGCGGCCGGCGGCGAAGATCATCGCTTTCATGTCCGGCGTCAGAAGGTGTAGCCGACCCGGGTGTCCTCGGGCTCGAGGCGGTCGAGCAGCTTCAGCAGCGGACCGAGGTCGCGCCAGCGCTTGCAGGCGCGGCGCAGGTAGTCCATCACCAGCGGCATGTCGGCGAGGTAGCCGTCCTTGCCGTCGCGGTGGTACAGGCGCGCGAAGATGCCGAGCACCTTGATGTGGCGCTGCACGCCCATCCACTCGAAGTCGCGGTGGAAGTCGGAGAACT
>Ga0268298_10005501_pt1 | contig 11830 bp, 7 predicted proteins | sample WWTPWeurt_MetaG_FD_194462 | JGI IMG/M metagenome (GOLD analysis project Ga0268298, IMG submission 194462) | Activated sludge microbial communities from WWTP in Nijmegen, Gelderland, Netherland - WWTP Weurt | ecosystem: Engineered > WWTP > Aerobic digester > Activated sludge | place: Netherlands...
TGAAGAGGTTCTGCGGGAGGCCGCCGAGGTCGGGAAAAGCAGCCTCGAGCGACTTGGCCAGATCAGCCACCATCAGTGAGTCGAAGCCGAGCTCGTCGACCAGGCGCTGCTCGGCGCGGATGGTGGCGGCCGGGAAGGCGCTCACCTTGGCCACGATCTCGGTGATCTTGGCCGAGATCGCCGCCGGGTTGGGCCCGGGTTCGGCCATGATGGCCTCTACGACTTGGGCCACCGGCGGTGCGGGCGGAGCGGCGACCGGAGGCGGCGGGGCGATCGTGGGCGTCAGCGACGCGCGCGGCGCGGACCACTCAGGGGGCGGCATGCTCGGCAGCGCCGAGGGTCGAAACACCGGGGTCGGCGCGGGGGCCGCCGCCACGGGCGCCTCGACCGCGCTGCCCCCGAGGAGCAGGCGGTTTTGGGCGGCGATGATCTCGGCGTGAGAGCGCAGGATCTCGGCCTGCTGCTGAAAGAGCGTCATCAGCCCGGCGTCTGGGGCCTTCGGTTCATCGTTCTTCATGGGATCCCTCGCCAACTCGACGACGCCGTAGCCGCGGTTTGGCTCCGGCAACGGATGATCGAGCGTCGCCACCAGCTGTGGCTCGTCCTTCACGACCCAGTAGGGCTCGCGGTACAGCGGCGTGGTCGGCAGATCGACCACGCGTCGGCGCTCCTCGGGGAACAGCGGCACGAGGTCCACCGGCACGCCGAGCGCAGCCAGCGTGGTCAGCGCTTGGCTGATCGACTGACCGCCGTCCGGCTCGTTCGCGGCCAGGCCCAGCGTGGTCAGCGCTCCCGCCGGTAGGGTGGCCCGGGCGAAGCCGGCCAAGGCGCTCCCTCCACCGAGTTGCAAGAAAACTTGCGCACCCGCCGCGTGCGCCACGGAGAGGCCCCGCGAAAACTCCACTGGAGCCGTGGCGTGATCCAGCATGATCATCCGGCTCCGGGTGTCGTCGCCGTCGTGCGGCTCGGGCGCGATGCAGGAGGCCACCAGGTGGCGCGGAGGCGAGAAGGCCAGGTTCTTGGTCAGCTCGGCCATCTTGGGCTTGAGCCCGCGCATCAAGGGCGAGTGGAAGGCGTGCGACACGGAGAGGCGCTGCACCGGGATCTTGTCGGCCTGGAGGAGCGCGATGGCCTGCTCTACGGCAGGGGTGGTCCCGGAGATCGTGACTTGGCGCGGCTGGTTCACGTTGGCCACCGCCACGTCGGCGAGCCCCCCGATCCGCGCCCGCACCGTCTCGGCCTCGGCGCTCACCGCGGCCATCGCGCCGGGATCGGAGAGCCCGAGGGACTCCATGGCCAAGCCGCGCTGCGCCACCAGCTCTACCGCCGCGCGCTCCGAGTAGATCCCGCCCTCGGCCATCGCCGAGAACTCGCCCAAGCTGTGGCCCAGCGAGACCGCCGGGGAGACGCCGAGCTCTTTGATCCAGCTGGCCAGGGCCAAACCGATCGCCGCCATGGCCGGCTGACAGACCGAGGTCTGGGTCAGCGCGCGCTCGGCATCGGGCCCGTTCACCGCTGGATACAAATAGGAGAGCAGCGGCTGGGGCAGCACGGGATCGGCCGCCGCGGCCGTGTCCTTGAGCAGCTCCGCCAGACGCGGCCAGCGTGCACGGGCGTCGGCGAGGAGCCCGACTTTCTGCGCACCTTGGCCCGGAAAGAGGAAGGCGACCGCCGGCGGCGCCGCTGCGACCTCGCCTGCGTCGTAGATCGTTGCCGTCGCCGACAGCTTGAGCGGAAAGCCCGCGCCGTCGTCGAGCCGCGAGGCGGTGAGGCGCAACGCCTCGACCAGCGCGGCCTTGGTCGGCACCGCCAACACCGCGCGAAACCGCTCTTTGCTGCGGGTCGCGTTCAGGGTGTAGGCGATCTCGGCCAGCGTGGCCTGCCCGGCGCGATCGCCTTCGATGGCCTCGCCCAGCTCCAGGAGGTGGGCGCGCAGCAAAGGGACGGTCGGCCCGCTGACGATGAGCGCCTCGGGCCACTCGGACACCGCAGGCGCGCGCGGGGTGCGCGGCCGGCGGGAGGACTTCTCAGGCGCCTCCTCGACCACGAAGTGCACGTTGGTTCCGCCAAAGCCAAAGGCGCTCATGCCCACCCGCAACGGTGCGCCGCGGCCCTCGAGCGGGATCGCCTCGGCCGAAGGGAGCAGCGGCCAGCGATCGAAGCCCAGCATCGGATGCGGCTTGGTGAAGCCGGCCAGCGGCGGGGCGACCCGATGCTCCACCGTCTTGAGCGCCTTGATCAGGCCGGCCACTCCGGCCGCGCTCATGGTGTGGCCCACGTTGCCTTTGACCGAGCCCAGCGGCACGGGGGCGCTCGGGTCGGCGCCGGACTCGAGGAGCAGCGTGCCCAAGGCCTCGACCTCGGCTGGATCGCCGACGCGGGTGGCGGTGCCGTGGGCCTCGAAGTAAGCGATCGTCGCCGGTGAACAATCAGCGTCGCGATAGGACGCGCGCAAGACCTCGAGCTGGCCTTCGACCCGCGGGGTCATGGGGCCTTCACCGCGCCCGTCGTTGTTGCAACCCAGGCCGCGGATCACGCCGTAGATGCGATCGCCGTCTTTGACCGCGTCGCCGAGCCGCTTGAGCATGAGCATGCCCACGCCGTCGCCCTGGACGAAGCCGTCGGCGCGCGCGTCGAAGGGGCGGCACGCGCCGGTGGGGCTGATGGCGCCCACGCGGGTGAAGCCGATGAGGTTGTCGGGCGTGAGGTTCAGGTAAGCGCCGCCGGCCAAGGCCACGTCGATGAGCCCGGCCCGCAGGTGGAGGACGCCGTCGTAGATCGCCGCCGCGCCCGCCGCGCAGGCCGCGTCGAGGGCGTAGCTCGGCCCACCGAAGTTGAAGGTCTGGGAGATCGAGGCGGCCGCCATGTTGGTCAGCACGCCGGGGATCGAGAAGGCCCGCGTGGGGACCAAGTTCCTCGACAGCTCCATGATCGCCGTGCGGAGCTCGGGGCTCCCGGCCGCCGGCCCGAAGCTCCCGCTGGCCATCATCATGGCGCTGATGCGGGAGATCATGAGGTTCTTGTATTCGGAGACCGAGACCCCGGTGAACACGCCGGTGCGCGCGCGGTCGAAGGCGCGGAGCTCATAGCCGCCGTCTTGGACCGCGACCCGCGTAGCCTCCACCAAGAGGCGGTGCTGGGGATCCATCACCTCCAGCCGGCGCGGAGGGATCCCAAAGTGCAGCGCCGGAAAGGAGCGCACGTCCTCGATGAAGCCGCCTTTGGCGGTCCAGGTCTTGTCGATGTCGCGCTGGCTCGTGCTGTAAAAAGCGCGGTGATCCCAGCGATCGGCCGGCACGTCGCGGAAGGAGGCCCGCCCCGCTCGGATGTTGGTCCAAAAGGAGTGAGCGTCGTCGGCGTCCGGGAATCGACAGCCGATCCCGACGACCGCGACCTCGACCTGACTACGATCGCTTCGCACTGCTGCCGGCTCAGGCGCGGCTTAGGCGGTGAATGAGGTTCATCAGATCGCCGATGCTCTTGAGCGTGGCCAGGTCCTCATCGGGGAACTGGACGTTGAGCTTCTCTTCCATGGCGCCGATGACCTCCATCGTCTGCACGGAGTCGAGGCCCAGCGACGCCAGCGTCGTCTGCTGCGTCACGTCGCCCAGCTTCTTGTTGTCCACTTCGAAGACCGCGGTCTTGAACAGCTCAATGATCTCTGCGTCGGTTCGTGCCATATCCGTAACTCCTCAATATCAATCTGCGCGTTGCGCGGTGAATTCCTACGAGCGTCCAGCTCGCATCAGGTCCATCGGCGACCGCAATACACGGGTCACGCGTCCGACGCGATGCCGAAGCTTGGCCATCATCGACTTGGTCAGGTGGCGCGCCACCGTGGCCTTGGTGGCGTTCGAGCCCAGCGTGCGGTTCTCCCGTCCGAGCTCGCCGCTCTCGAAGCCCGAGCGGGTCTTGCGCCGCTGCAGCTTGCCGCTGGAGGTCTTGGGCAGGCCGCCGGGGGGCACCACCAGGACCTCGTGCACCGAGAGACCGAGCGCGTTCTTCACCGCGTCTTTGACCTGCTCGGCCAGCTCGGGGCCCGCGTCTTTCCTGGCCTCGGCGACGATGACGAGCTTCTCGGTGTCCTCACCGCGGACGGCGAAAGCCACCACGTTGCCCTTCCGGATCCCGCTGACCTTCTCCACCTCCCACTCGATCGCCTGGGGGTGATAGTTGCGGCCGTTGAGGATGATGAGGTCCTTCATCCGGCCCGAGACGAACACCACGCCGTCGCGCAGGAAGCCCAGATCTCCGGTGTGGAGCCAGCCGTCCTTGATCGCGGCGCGGGTGGCCTCGGGGTTCTCGAAGTAGCCGTTCGCCACGCTGGGGCCGGCGAAGACGATCTCGCCGACGTGGCCGTCGGGCAGGATCTTCCCGTCCGGGTCCATGATCGCCAGCTGGTGACCGGGGAAGGTGCTGCCGCAAGCCACCAACTCCACCTTGGCCGCGTCGCCCTCGGCGGGCTTGGCGACGTGATCGTTCTCGTAGGTCTCGCGGTCGATGGTCAGCGTCGAATAGCCGCGGTCCAGCGGGTCGAAGGACATGGCCAAGGTGGCCTCGGCCATCCCGTAGCAGGGCATGATCGCGTGGGGCGACAGGCCCGCCGGCGCGAAGGCCTCGCTGAACTTCTTGAGGGTCGCGGCGTGGATCGGCTCGGCGCCGCAGCCCACGACGCGGAGGCGCGACACGTCGAAGCCCTCCTTGTTGTTGCGCGCGGCGTATTTGGCGGCCAGCGCGAAGGCGAAGTTCGGCGCGAAGGTGATCGTGCCCTTGTACTTGGACACCATGTCCATCCACACGGTCGGCCGCTTCACGAAGGACATCGTCTGGATGAAGACGCAGGCCACGTGGGCCACGATCGGGGAGAGCACGAAGCCGATGAGCCCCATGTCGTGGTACAGCGGCAGCCAGCTCACGCCTTTGTCCGTCTCCGGCGTGGACTGGAGGCCGTCGAACATGATGGCCCGCGCGTTATGGATGAGGCTGCCGTGGGTGACCACGACGCCCTTGGGATCGGAGGTCGAACCCGAGGTGAACTGGAGGAAGCAGGGATCACTCGGGCTCACGCTCACCGGCTCGCCGTCAAAGGGCGCTGGCTCGGCCAAGCGATCGACCGTGATGATGTCCTCGAGGCCTTGGGCCTTACCGGCCAAGGACCACAGGATGGGCGCGACCTTCTTGGTGGTCACCAGGAGCCGCGCGCGGGACGTGCTGAGGATGCGCTCGGCCGTCTCCATGTATCCGTCGAGCTTGCCCAGGGCCAAGGGTGGGTACATCGGGACCGGCACCACGCCGACGGTGACCGCGCCCAGGAAGGTGAGCACGAAGTCTTCGCTCTCCGGGATCACCATGGCCAGGCGGTCGCCCTTCCTGAGCCCGAGCCGCTGGAGGTGACGTCCACGCTTGCGCGCTTCGGCGACGAGCTCGGCGAAGCTGTAGGCGGACTCCTCGAGGTCGCTGGAGAGGAAGGTGAAGCCGCGGCTCGTTACCTCTCCGGCACGGAGGAGGGCGTCGAGGAAGGTGGCGTCACCGAGGTAGCTCTGATCGACCGGCATTTCGGGGGCGAGGTATCTCGGTCACGCCCCCCTATCGTCAACGTGCTTTTTGGGTCGTGATCGCCAGCCAAGTCGCAGACTTTACGGTCGTTTTTGGCCAAATCACCACAGGCTAGAACCTTTCCGAGAGTACCGACGGGTCGGAACTGCGCCCACACTCTGGCGATCAACATCGAAAGCCGGTAGGGATGCCTCAAAATGCCTACCAGGCTCGTGCAGGTCTGCTTGTTCAAAGAGGACGGGGCCGCGCTGCGCCGGTTCTGCGAGGTCACCTCGGGTCAGCTCGAGGTCGACAACGGCGAGCTCCTCTCCTTTCACATGGGTGGCCCCACCGTGGCCCATCACCGTCCGTCGGGAGTGCTCGGAGAAGATGACGTGCTGGTGACGCTGGAGGCCGAGTCGCCGAGCGCGGTGGATCGCATCTATCAGCAGCTCGTGCAGTCGGGCCTCGAGATCGACGACGAGCCCGAGGACACCGACTGGGGCTGGCGGGTCTTCTACTTCCGCGCCGGCGAGCACCTGTTCTTCGAGGTCGGCTCCGAGATCCGCTGATATGAGCGAGGAAGAGCCACGCACGCTGGTGGTCGGTCTGGGCGGGATCGGCGGGATCGTCACCGCGCACCTCCTCGAGCAAGAGCAGGCGATCACGCCGCTGACCACCAACGACGCGATCGCCGACGCGATCCTGCAAAACGGCTACGAGATCCACGAGGACGGCGAGAGCCGAAAAGTCCCCGGAAAAGTGGTGCGGTCCCTGCCGGACGACACCGAGCCCTTCGACTTCATCCTGCTCGCCACCCAGCCTCCGCAGGTCGAGGCCGCGGCCGCCAGCGTCGCCAAGCACCTCTCCAAGGACGGCTTCTTGGTGTGCTTCCAAAACGGGCTGTGCGAGGAGCGGGTGGCCCCGATCGTCGGCCCCGAGCGGGTGATCGGTGGGATCATCGCCTGGGGGGCCTCGATGCTCGGCCCCGGCCGCTACGAGCGCACCTCTTCGGGCGGCTTTACGATCGGTCGCCTCGACGGCAGCTACGACGCGCGCCTCGAACGGCTGGCGATCTTGCTCGAATCGATCGGCCCGGTGGACATCACCAATAACCTGCGGGGCGCGCGCTTCTCCAAGCTGGCGATCAACTGCGCGATCTCCTCACTCGGGGCGGTGGGCGGCGATCGCCTGGGCGCGCTGCTCTCTCACCGCTTCGTGCGGCGCCTGGCGCTCGAGATCATGACGGAGGTCGTCGAGGTCGCCAAGCGCGAGGGCGTTCGGCTGGAGAAGGTCTCTGGCACGCTGGACCTCGACTGGATCGCGCTGACCCCGGTGGAGCGAAAGCAGACGGCCTCGGCCGCGCTGGTCTCCAAGCACGGCCTCTTGCTGGCGGTCGGGGCGCGTTACCGTCGGCTGCGATCTTCGATGCTCTCGGCGCTGGAGCGCGGACGCCCTCCGGCGGTCGACTTCCTCAACGGTGAGGTGGTGACCCGAGCGCAAAAACACGGGTTCGCGGCCCCGGTGAATGAGGCCGTGCAGAAGACGGTACACGCGATCGCCCGTGGTGAGGCGCGCTCCAGCATGGAGCTGCTCCGGCGTCTCTACGACGAAACCCGCAGCACGAGCTGAGGCCAGTGATCGCCCGGGCCGTACGTGATATCGAGAAAGTCAGGTCATGGCCGAGTTGACGAAGTTGCCGCGCCCGTACGGTAAGTACGAGTTGCTCGAGCACCTCGGCACCGGAGGCATGGCCGAAGTATACAAGGCCCGCCTCCCAGGGATTCAAGGCTTCGAAAAGATCGTCGTCATCAAGCGCATCCTCCCTGGCTTGGCTTCCCGAGGGCGGGTCAATGCCATGTTCGTGGAGGAGGCGCGGCTGGCGGCGCGCGTTCAGCACCGCAACGTGGTCCAGGTCTTCGATCTCGGACAGGTCGGCGAAGAGCTCTACATGGCGATGGAGTATGTGGAGGGCACCGACCTCTCCCGCCTGCTCCGCAGCTCGGTGTCACGAAAGCTCCGCATCCCGGTTTGGCTCTCCGTCCACATGATCTCGGAGGTCTTGGCTGGCCTCAGCTACGCGCATCAGCTGCGGGACGAGAAGGGACGCTCCCTCGAGATCGTCCACCGCGACGTGAGCCCCTCCAACGTCTTCCTCTCCTACCAAGGCGACGTGAAGCTGGGAGACTTCGGGGTGGCCCGGAGCCGCTTGTCTCAGGACGCGACGCGCGCGGGAGAGCTCAAGGGCAAGGTCGCATACATGGCCCCCGAGCAGCTCAACGGGCTCTCGCTCGACGGGCGCGCCGATGTGTTCGCGGCCGGCGTGGTGCTGTGGGAGTGCCTGGCGCAGCGCCGGCTCTTCGGCGGCCGCCCCGAGTTCAAGACGATGGCGATGATCGCCACCGCCGAGCGCGAGCCTCCCTCCAAGTACGCGGCCGACGTCCCGCCGGAGGTCGATCGGGTCGTGCTCGACGCGCTCGAGATCGATCGCGAGCGCCGCATCCCGAGCGCGGCCGAGTTCATCGCCCGGCTGGCCAGCTTGCCTCCGCCTTTGTCGCAGCGGGTCCCGCCCACTCGGGTCCAGCGCCTCGTCGACGTGCTCACCGGGCGGGCCGAACCTTCGGAGGAGGACATCCGCGACGAGTCGCTCAAGCTCTCGGCCCTGCCGGCGCGCGTTTCGACCGCGACCGGCAGCGCCACCCGCACTCCGAGCCGCACGCCGAGCGCGGTCGCTCACTTCGCCAGCACGCCGCCGCTCCCGGCGATCAGCAACTCCGATCTGGTCCTGGAGGGCTTCGCGCCGAGCGCGCCGGCGCCCAGGGCCACCCAGCCCGCGGGACCCGAACCGGAGATCGTCATCGCCTTCACCGACGATGACCGTCCGCAGGATTCGATCCCGCCGATCCCCCGCTCTACCAGCTGGCTCTTTGGGGACGAAGAGAAGAGCGAGATGCGCGTGACCTCGGCCGACGATCGCCGCGCCGAGAGCCTCTTTGACACTCCGCCCTGGCAGGCGATGGGCGCGCTCCACGTGGCCAGCGGTCAGGCCGATCAGCCTGAGGCCTACGACGGCGGCTATCGCGGGCCCTTGCCGTTTTGGCTGCGCCACGAGAACGGGATGGTCTGGGGCCCCCTCGAGTGGCGCAAGCTCAAGTCCACCTTGGACGTCGACGGTCCGCGCGACGACTTGCGGTACTACCTGGCGGGGCACGAGACGTCCTGGGTCGATCACACGGTGATGGCGCAGCTGGCCGGCCAGGAGCGCTGGCTCAAGTCCGAGGCGCTGCCCGGGAGCCGGATGGTCGGAGTCCTCGAGAAACGTAGCCTCTGCTCGGTCTTTGGGACGCTCTGGGCCAACACCGCGACCGGCCGCCTCGTGCTCCTCGGTGACTCGGCGGAGGGGCTCATGCGCCGCGAGATCCACCTGGTCTCAGGGGTGCCCGTCTATATCGCCTCCGATCATCCGCGCCTGCAGATCTCCGACCTCCTGATCCGTCATCAACTGCTCAAACAGGAGGAGGTCCCGCTGGTCATGCGGGACGTGCTCCACAGCCTGACGCCCCTGGAAGAGGTGGCGGCCCGCTACTCCACCATGGACGTGGAGAGCGCCTTCTCGCTGGTCATGCGGGATCGCGCCTCCGAGATCTTCAGCTGGAAGCGGGGGCACTTTGCCTTCGACGCCGAGTACATGCCGCTGCGGCACCGCGCGATCGCCCGCTCGCTGATCCCCTTCGCCAAGCAGTGCGTCGGGCGGGCCAAGAACGACGACGAGCTCACCGAGCTGGTGCGGCCCTATGTCAATTTGCCGCTGCTCCCTACGGATCGGATCGCGGCGGGGGTACGCGACATGAACCTCTCCGGCGATCAGGCCATCGCCGCGCGAAACCTCGCCCGCGGTACGCCGCTGGCCCAGCTCCTCAAGAAGGAAGGGGCCCCCCGCACGTACCTGGTCTTGGCCTACGTCCTCGTCGAGACCGGCCTCCTGACGCCGGGCTCCGTCTAGCAGGCTGTGATCCACTTCTTGCGCCGCCCCCCTGGCGCTGACAGACTGCGCGCTGTGCGCGTCTCCCGGGTGGTGGTGGCCCTCGTGTGGTCCTTGGTCGCGCTGAGCTCTGGCTGCAAGCAGCTCCTCGGTGCCGAAGAGGACGGGGCCTGTGAGCACATTCACAACCTCGATCGCGAGCCCCGCACCGACGTCGCGCTGCTGTCCAAGTTGATCCAGCTCAACACCAAGCCGACCGCCGCTCATTGGACGCGGGGGCGCCTGGGCGGTGAGAGCTCGCTCCCGGGCGGGGGCGACTGGGAGCTGGTGGCACTCCTCGAGTTCTCCGAGGAGGACCAGACGGAGATGACCGACGCTGCAAAAGCCGAGGTCGCGGAGGTGGATCTGCCCGCGCTGCCCTGGCTCGGAGCGATGCTGGGGATGCCGCTACCGCCGCCGGCGCGGGCCAAGGAGTGCGTGGAGCAGACCTTGCGGCTCAACGGGCTCGGCTACGACGGCACGCAGTTTCAGCAGTATTTCCTGAAGACGAACACGTTCATGAAAGTCAGCGGAAGCCCGTTTTTTGTGCTGTGGATGAGTACGCGTCCCCTGACCGGCACTCCTCAAGCCGGCGCACCGCCCCGTTGAAAGGGGCGGGGCATCTGCCAGCGGTACGATCGCTCTGCTCTACGCCTTGGATCTTTGGGAGCAACCGGGGTAGCAGGTCGGGGTGCGCTTCTGCCCCCGCTGCGGTCTGGTGTACCGAGCAGGCCGCGCCGCCTGCGCCCTCGACGGCGAGAGCCTGGCGGAGGGCTCCTACGATCCCTTGCCGGGGCGGGAGCTGGGCGGCTTCACCGTCCTCGACCTCATCTCTGAGGGGCGTACGAGCCGGGTCTACGCGGCGCAAGACGCTCAAAAGCGGGCCGTGGCCCTCAAGGTCGCCACCGGAGACATGGCCACCGATCGAGAGCTGATGCGGCGCTGGATCCTCGAGGCCAGCCTGGCCGAGCTCCGCGATCCCAGCCTCTTCGTGCGCGTCCTCGGCTCGCGGCTCACCGATGAAGGGATCGCCTACGTGGCCCTGGAGCGGGGAGAGGGGCCGAGCCTGCGCGATCTACTGGCCGGGCAGGGCGTCGAGGACGGGGCCAGCGCCGCGACCATCGCCGCCGATCTCGCCGCAGCGCTTACGCTCCTCCACAAGAAGGACCGCGCCTATGGCTGCCTCGAGCCCCGCAAGGTGCTGCTCGAGCGGGTCCACGATCGCTGGCGGGCCAAGCTCTACGAGGGCGGCCTGGGTGAGCTCGGAGCTGCGGCGCCCGAAGATCCCGGCTTCAGCGCGCCCGAAGGCGGGGTGCCCTCCCGGCGGCGAGACCTCTTCGCGCTGGGCGGGATATTGCGCGCCTTGGTGGCGAAGCTGCCCCCCTCTGATCGCGAGCGAGTGGCGCTCCTCGCCATCGCCGACAACCTGAGCGATCGCGACCCGAGCCGGCGGCCCGATAGCGCCGCTGAGGTGCGCCGCTCCTTGGCCGAGCTCGGCTACGCAGGGCCGAACATCAACACCAAGATCCCCGAGAAGCTCAGTCTCAGGCCCGGCCGCGACAGCACCCGGCCGAGCCCCGCCGATCGGATCACCACGCCGCCCACGTCGAGCACCGATTGGCCGCGCCCGAGCGCCTCCTTGGCTCCGACGGCCCCCTCTCGCAGCATGGTCCCTTTGGCGCTGGTGGGCGTGGCCATCATCGGGATCGCCGCGCTGGCCGTCGTTCAGGCGGCGAACTCGGTCGATCCGACCGAGGCCAGCCCGATCCAGACGGCCGCGCCCGCGGTGAGCCCGAGCCCGGTCGTCGAAGCTCCACCCGCGATCGAGCCTGAGGTCGCGGTCGCCTCGCCGAGTCCTTCGGCCGCGGCAGCCGTCGCGCCAAATCCGAGCTCCGTCGCCTCGCCCGCGCCCGCGGTCAGCGCCAAGCCGAGCCTCAAGCCGAGCCCCAGCGCTTCGCCGACGAGCGAAGGGACGGCGGGCTTCACCGAGCTCGACATCCAGATCGGCAAGGCCCTCGCCGCGCAGGGTTTGGTCTGGGACGACATCGCGCGCCTCGAGCCGGAGCGCGCGCAGCGCTGGGGTCGCTGGTACCGCAAGTCCGAGGTGCCTTCGACGGAGGTGCTGGAGGCTCACTTCCATGCGCTGGAGGCCGCGGTCGGGCAGGCCGCCAAGCTGAAGCGGCAGGCCACCAGCACTTCGACGCGCTCCTGAGCTGCGTGCGGCCACACCCCAAAATGCCCACACCCTCCTACGAGCGTCGCCGATACCCCCTG
>Ga0268298_10005502_pt1 | contig 11830 bp, 12 predicted proteins | sample WWTPWeurt_MetaG_FD_194462 | JGI IMG/M metagenome (GOLD analysis project Ga0268298, IMG submission 194462) | Activated sludge microbial communities from WWTP in Nijmegen, Gelderland, Netherland - WWTP Weurt | ecosystem: Engineered > WWTP > Aerobic digester > Activated sludge | place...
AGTGATCGTAACCGGCATTTTCGAAACCAGGAAACTGTCGGTTTCCTTTACCTGGTATTCGCCCTGGTAAATACCGGGCATCTTATTGTTTGGCATTTCATAGAGGGCGATATTCCTGTTCACCATAACCTTTGCGCCGGGGAGCGCTTTAACCCGGAATTTGATCCGGTCGCCGGGGCGTACATACAGGTTCCCTTCGGGGATCATTTCGATGCTGGCAATATCGAGGGTCTTCACGGTATCCGGCGGCGGGGGAACGGTATAATTATATACCACCCGTTTTACGCTGGTGCGGTCGGGCGGAAAAAACGCTACGATGTTAAAAGCCGTATCGCCGGGTTTCAGGTTCAGCTCAAAGGCAAAGCCGCCGCTGGGATATACTTTTACCGGCTGGTCGTTGATGCTGAGCCCGCAACTTTTGCAGGTGCTGCCCACGATGTACTGGCGGGAAGCTTTTACATTATTCTGTTCACTGGTGGGTTCAACGAGTTTGATGAAGGGCTTGTCTGACTGCGGATAAGCCACTGTTGCTGCAAGTACCAACGCAAGTGTTAGCAGGAATTTCATTACAGCAAGTTAACTTAAAAAGCCCTCTTTTTTATTGATTCATTCTTTCGGCTTCAACGCTTTTTCATTTTTCTTTTTGCCTTGATACAATCCTTCGGCTCCGCTCAGGAGGAACAATCCCTCGACTCCGCTCGGGATTCAAGGACAAACAAATGGCGCCGCCTGTTTGTCCGGCTAACCCACAAGAGACGGTATACTTTTTCAGGGTACCGCTTTCAAATACATACCCCTCTTGCTGCCGCTTTCAACATAGCAGGTTATCATGGTTTTAAAAACTCAGCTTTCAGCTATGCCAGAAGAGTTTAATAGAAAAGTGCCTTGGTTGGCAGGCCTCTAAACTGTTATGGAAGGATAGGTTTGCGTAAAATTTAGTGCAACTACCGGATTCAGCAGGAACCTTAATCCCAGGAATAGAATTAATGAAGTTGAAGCTACAGTAGTATTGAAGTTTGATCAGGGCACACCCTGAGCGGAGTCGAAGGGTGAGCGGAGCCGAAGGGTTGGGCAAGCAAAAAAGTAACAAGATTGGTTTTCATTTCAGCCTGGTATAAAGAGAAAGGCAACCCGCGGGGCCGGGAAAAACAACCGGCTTATTTCTATCCTCAAAACCATTTTACCCCCGTATCAAAAACCAGCAATGATGCCTGCGCAGTCAAAACCGCAACTAACAACGGATGAATTTGTGATGAGCAAGATCTACCTCATCCGGGAACAGAAAGTGATGATGGATTTTGATCTTGCTGAATTGTACGGTATTGAAACAAAAATGCTTAAGCGGGCTGTTAAGCGGAACATGCAGCGCTTTCCACCAGATTTCATGTTCGAATTAAGTCAGGATGAGCAAGGATCTTTAAGGCGCCAGTTTGGTACCTTAAAACGGGGAGAACATTCGAAATACAAACCCTATGCCTTTACCGAACAGGGTGTGGCCATGTTGTCGAGCGTATTGAACAGCCCCACAGCTATCAATGTAAACATCCAGATCATCCGGGTATTTACAAAGATGAGATCCTTATTGCTTACCCATAAGGACATATTGCTGAAGCTTGAAAAGATGGAAAAGAAACTGGGCAAACACGATGAGCAGATAGCCCTTGTCTTCCGTTACCTGAAAAAGTTATTGAATCCACCACAACCCGTCCGCACAAGAATCGGTTTTAGAAGAAAGGATGAAAAGGATTAAAAGATCAAACAATCCCAACGCAGCGCCGGCAACGCATGCAGCTTTTGAGATTTACGGTTTCAAGAACCGAAGCTGGGAAGCCTTTACCAGAAGAAGAGATTATGAAGCGTTTTTGATACGCAGGAAATTATGAGTAAATTTGATAAATGGGTGTAATCGCTAAAAATAAAAGTAAAGCGACCGGCAAAAAGACCGGCGCCGTGATCGACAGTAAAGTCGGCAACTATGAAAAACATCCCTTCTTTGTAAAAAAGGCGAATGCCGCAAAAGAAATATTAAAAAACACCAGGCTCCCCAAACAGCCAGTACACGCAAAGTAATTTTTCCGGTATTTATTCTGTGAAACGTAACAGCCTGCCGGCAGTTTTTACACAGCTTTTGTATTGCTATAGTTTCAGCATTTTATCGCTGCTCTTTCATTAAATGCTTTCGGCGGTACACTCCTCGCACTGATATTGTTAAGCCTGAAACGATTTAAACGCTTGAAACGGTTTAAACGATACTAAAGGGGGGATTGCTTCGTTCGCTTGCGCTCACTCGCAATGACGGTTCTGATTGGGTTAGTCTTTTACACCGTAAACAGGGGTCCTGGATCCGATAGTATAGAGTTTGACCTTAAGAATCTTATTCCTGCGTTGAAGCTACAGTAGTACTGAAGTTTGATCAGGGTACACCCTGAGCGGAGTCGAAGGGTTGGGCAAACAAAAAAGTAACAATATTAATTTCATGTTCCAGCTTAGTACGCAGGAACCGGGAAAACGGAACTCACAATTTGTGACTTCCAATGCGTAAAGGAGGAAGAAAAAGAAGGAAGGTATTTTATTTCTTCGCCGAATGCCCCCATTCAATCTCGTAACTGATACCCACCAGTACAAACTGCTGGTTCAGGTGGCCCCAGGTGAACATATACTCCGCATGCGGCGACCAGCGGCCCATGGATACCAGGATACCGGCGCCCGTATTGAATGACCAGAATCGCTGGTAGGCCCTTTCGCCGGCTGCATAATCATCCTCCCGCTCGGAAGTATGGCTGATGCCGCACAAGGAATACAACCGTACCTGCCTTCCCAAGGGAATGAGGTAATGAAAATTCAGGTCGAAATCCCAGGCCGATTCCTCGATGGATTTTCCTTCCGCTTCGTGTTTGACCGGGAAGAAGCGGTTCATTTCGATACCGCCGACAATCTTTTCGTTGAAATGATAAAAAGCGCTCAGGTTCAACCCGTTCAGCCGGTGGCGAACATTGCGGACAGAGGCAATGTCGAGACTGATGGTTTTTTGCGCCATACCGGAACAAGGCAAAAATATAACCATCAGGCAGGCAGCAGTAAATGGTTTCAGGTATAATAAACGCTTCATAATGCAAAGGAAAAAACCGGCCCTGGGTTGAGGTATGAGATGAGTGGGGCCTTTTGCTGATTATGGTCAGCATTCCCGGGCGGGCAGAAGCAAGTGACAGCTGCAAGGCCGTAGCTTTGCGGCATGGCCGATGTACATACCAAAAAACAGCGCAGTTACAATATGAGCCGCTTTAAGGCAAATCCTCGAAACCACAGGATTTTAGGAATTGATAAATGCCATTGTATTGAAAGCTAGGCCTTGTAATGTCTTCATCATCGCCTTTCGGAACAAAAATCACCATACCTTGTCTTGCTCTGGTGAGTAAAACACGGTAAGTGTTTTTTAGGAAACTTCTTTCCTCCTCACCTCTTATTTGTTGCCATTTAGTGCCCTTAAATTTTTGATATTTCCATTCTCCGTTTGCATGATAAAAATTAATATCCCATGCCAAACAAGTCCAATCTATTTCTAATCCTTGTATATCAAATTCTGTAGCTACATCTTCCAAATGGTTTGACGATCGTACATCCTGTGATTCGTTGAGAAACCAATTAGGAGCATCAATCGTGTTATTTACATCCAGCCCAAAAGGTCGAAGCCTTTTGCCCCCAGAGCTAGCTATAATACCAAACCGCTCACTACCTCTGGCTTTATTTTTAAGCCATGACTTAGCCCTATCAAGATTTCTTGATAAAAAGATTGGGAAATTACTTTTTATAGAAGTATAAATTTCTACTGCTTTGTCTTTATTGCCCTCTAAAATCTCATGCATTAACATCGAAACGTTTTCTGACCTAAAAGATCTTACTGAAACAGAAAGATGCAGATCGGTTTGACTTCTCCCATTTTCAGTTAGCCATGATCTTAATTCTTCATCTGCTAGATAAGTGTCATTTGTCAGAAAGAGATTTGAGTAATGAATATCCCAATCATTATAATGGTTTTTTAACGCCTTTATCCACTCTGCAACTCCTGCTTCACCAGTATTTATTTCTTGTCCTCCACCAATTAAGCAAATTATAGCGCACCAATCTGGATGTCGATCCATTACACCGATTAGATATTCCGGCTCAGACTTATTAAAGTCTTCTATACCTTTCTTTTTTTTCATGAAGGAACTCACTTGTTCCTTCTCCCATGCCCGTTGTGCTTCGTCAAAAACTACAACCTTCTCAATAGGTGCTTTCTCATTATTCAAGTTATCATCTCGAAAGTGGTGTATATTTTGAATGAAGGCATGCGTCTTGTTGGCTGTGGTTTTCTTGGTTGCTTTACCGCCATGCTCTTTAATTGATAAAACTTCATCTCGCGTAAGAGCTTCTCTTAACACATAAACCAAAGGACCATTACCTGAAAGAAATACGGCATGTTCATTCTCATCAGCCTTCATTCGCGAATTGGCAATATTCAATCCGGCTAAAGTCTTACCGGCGCCTGGTACTCCGGTAAGAAAGCAGATTGATTTTCTATGCCTTAATTTGGATTCTTCAATAATTGAGTTAATACAGGCTGCAGTTTTAGATAGGTTAATTGCGCCGGCATCACTTCTTGAAATCTCTTTAACATCATGTCCCTTATACAAAGCTTGTGCAGCTTCAATAATAGTAGGGGTTGGTTTATAGATTGAATTTTCCCAGCCATCAGCATCAATCAACCCTGAAGAATACTTCAGAATTAATTCTTGTAAGATTTCACTGAAATTTTCTTTATTGGTTTTTACAGGGTCAAAAATGTGATTGTCTGAAGTAATATTATTGATTTCAAAAGGCGCTCTTGTCGCAAGGAGTATTGGGATAATTTTTTTATTATGACTTCCCTCATGGAAATTTGCTAAATCTAGACAGTAATCTGTTACTTGATTTAGGGCATGTTTTGTGTATAAAGTCTCTCCGACCTTAAACTCAATAACGAATATTAAATCATTAATTAAAAGTATATTATCAACCCTCCTCCCCATTCTAGGAATGGCGAATTCAAAATAAATCCGGCCCCCGCTATTTACAGACAATGCATTTTTTAATACTTGAATTTGATTAAGCCATGCATTTTTTTGCAGATTTTCAAGTGCAAAACCGTGATGCATACTAAGTTTTCCAAGGATACTAGCTTCGCTTTCTACTAGAAAATTAGAAATGGAGTTTGAGTAGTAACTTCTTTTCATTATGAAATTATTTCTTAAACTCTTTTGTAGTAAAAAAATCAGTCACAGATATATCCAATGCTTTTATTAACCGTTCTAAAATTTCGACAGAAACATTACGTCTCCCATTCTCTACATCAGTAACATAGGTCCTATCTACTTCTGCCTTATAGGCAAGTGCTTCTTGAGAGATACCAAGCTCTTTACGGAGTTCACGAATACGCTGGCCAATTTTTAGTTTAATATCCATTATTGTAAGGTCAGGTATTGTGGCCTATAAGTCAACGGACTTTAAGGGTCATTCCAAACAATTTTTCATAGCTTTACTAAAAGAGAGTTATGAAAAAAATTACATCTATTGATGAATTGAAAAAGGAGGCGTCGAATCCAAATGGAGATTATTCGGATTTTTTTATCGCTTTAAATTTTGGTGCAAGGAGTAGTAAAAGGATTTCTTTTGACAAGGAAAGCAACACGTTCAGTGTTATCAATGAAATAGATTATTCTTATCAAGATGACTTAACCGAAGAGCAATTGAGAAATGAAACACACATTGTTTATGCCATAGAAAATGGGGCGCTCTATAAATATGATAGTTAAACTTGCCATTAAATTGCTGGCTAATCGACAACTTGCTACACACCTCACCTATTTCCCAACACCCCTTCCATCCCCTCATACTTCTCTCTCTGCTGCCGGTGCAGTTCCGCAGAGGCCAGGTGCGTATCGATCTTGTCCTGCAGCAGTTCCTGCTGTTCGAGGCCGGTTAGGGGCAGGCGGTCGCGGGTGAACCATTCGGTGAGTTCCATCCAGGTTTTATCGGCATCCGTTACCCGGTACCAGTGCGGGGCCTTGTTGCGGAGGGCTTCAAAGAGCGCCAGGCGGGTGTTCAGCTGCGGGCGCTTTGTTTGCAGCTTGCTCAACTGCCGCTGCAGGGCCGCGGCGCTGCGCCGGTGAAAGGCTTCTTTCTGCCGGTGGCGCTCCGCCAGCAGGGCCGGGTTGCTTACCGGCCGCTGGCCCGGCGCAACAGGGGTTGTTGATCCCGCTTTCAGCCCCTGCAGCAGCAATACCAGGGCATTCAGTTTCAACAAGGCGGCCGCGGGCAGGTTCCGCCCGCCGGTTTCGGCATACCATACCAGGCTTTTGGAAACGCCCAGCCAATCGGCCAGCTGCTTATGGCTCAGGCCGGTGAGTGCACGTATTTCGCGGATACTGCTCATGCGGAAGCTGTTTTCTGGTTAACGATAAAAAATGTGGACGATCAGTGTGTACGATCACATCGTTCACAAAAAAGCGTTCACAACCTGAACAGCAGGATAACCCGTTCCGCCGCTGCTTATTGTATATACAGCGGGTGCCTTTTCCCCAGCCTTTCCACAAACAGCCACCGGCACAAAAAGCTAACAAAATCTTCATCATTTCTTTACGTTATTCCCAGAGCTTGCCTTCCGGCAGGCAGGCTTACACAATTAAACCACCAAACCATGCTGCAAAGCAACACCGTTCTTTCCCTTACCATGGACCTGCTGGCGCATAACGCCTTCAACCACCTGCAGGACGACGATATCTCGGCCCTGCACCACTTCATCCTCAAACTCACCGAACCCCTTACGCCCATCCAGCAGAACCTCTTGCTCACGTTCTGGAGCCATGCCTGCACGGCCGACCTGCCGGCCTCCCTGCTGCACCGCTGCAACAGCATCCTGCTGCAAACCGGCCGCCAGCCCATGGAGATGCTGTCAATGGAAATGGAAATGTACTAAGCGCCGATCTGCTTCGCCGGCATTTTTACAACATTGCCCTTCCGGCAATGCGCATTGATCAGTTCCTCCCACTCGCCCGCCACCTGTTTCAGGTGCGCCAGGTCCTGGAAGGTATCGATCCCGTACTTAAAGAAACCCAGATCGGTATATCCCCTGCGGTCGTCGGCATAGATCAACCGGATCTTCACGGAGGAGATAAAACTCTCCGTCACCTTATCCTCTCCCTTCACTTTTTCGGTGATTCCCTGGTTGTTCAGCATCAGCCGGCAGGCAGCCACTTCATCCAGCGCCACCTGCTCCACGCGTGGATCGCCCTCATCGAATTCCACATAGAGTATGCGGTTCTGAATCTCATCCCAGCCGATCACCCGGTGCTGGATCACATCCTTTTTATAAATGATCATTCCGTTGTCGGAAGCGGTTTTCAGGAAGAACTGCACCCGGCGTTCGGCCTCGCGGCGGCGCTGGCGGATGCTGATGTAAGAAAGTATAAATACCAGTAAAACAATAAAACCCACAATGCCTGTGGCGAATAATATGGTAGACGTCATGATAAACGATTTGATGAATGAATAAATGACCGGCCTGTAAACCAGGCGGGTACGCGGAACCGGCGGCCTATGTTGCCGGTATTAATGAACGGGATGGGATCGGTTACCAGAAAAAATGATGGGGAAACAATATGGCGAAGTACCGGGTATGCCGGTCGGGGTATTTACGCTCATACGACAAGAGCGCCTTTTCGGCCCGGCCGTCTTGCGCAGCAAAGGCAACAAAAAGATCATGGCCTGCCTGCGGGCGTTTGGAAGCCTGGCTGGCTGATGAGGCATGTTCGCACAGCGTTGTAAGGAGCCCGTGATCGGCCAACAGCAGGTGATCGTTGTGCTGCTGTCCGTTTGCTGTACCGGTAAGCTGTGCCTGTTGCGGAATATCTTTTCCGCTCCCGGGAACAGGCAACAGGTTGCCCGCGCCGGCCCGTTGCACAGCGAAGAACAAGAGAAGAAAAAGCGTGGTATAGCGAATTGCCTGTTTCATCCGGTTGCCGCAAAGGTACGCTTTATGGCCCGCAATCGGGGCATACAGCGGGATACAGGCATAAAAAAACACTTCAATGACAGAAGTGTTTTTATTCATTCATCGAGGTTGCTGATTACCAGGGATACCTGTTTTCCGCGATCAGTGTATCGGCGATACGGCGGCGTGCATCCTTGCTGTTGAAGGGTTCTGTTTTGGTAAAACGCTTCAGGCCCAGCAGCATCATGCGCTGTTCATCGCCGCTGGCAAAGGCGTTGATGGCTTCCTTGCCGGCTTTGTTCACCCGGTCCACCGCGTCGTTCAGGTAGCAGCGCATCATATCAATCTTAACCTGCACGGCGGCTTCTCCTTCTTTTTCCACCAGCTTCATCACCCGCAGCAGGGTGCTCTCCGCTTCAAAGGTTTCGATGGCCATATCGGCGATGTTCATCAGTATCTCCTGTTCGTCCTGGATCTTCATCATCAGTTTCTGTACGGCGGCGCCGGCCACCATCAGGATGGCTTTTTTCATATTGGCGATGGCCTTGCGTTCTTTGGAAAAAGCCGATTCGTCTTCGTTACCAAAATCCGGGATGCTCATCAGTTCTTTCTGCACGGCCATGGCCGGACCCATCAGGTCGATCTTTCCTTTCATCGCACGCTTGAGGATCATATCCACGGTGAGCAGGCGGTTGATCTCGTTGGTGCCTTCGTAGATGCGGTTGATGCGGCTGTCGCGGTAGGCACGGCTGGCCGCGTATTCATCGCTGAAGCCATTACCGCCGTGGATCTGCACGGCTTCGTCCACCACGTAATCCAGCACTTCGCTTCCATGCACTTTTAAGATGGCGCATTCCACGGCATATTCTTCCGCGGCGCCCAGCAGGGCTTCGGCGAAGGCCTTGCCCGAAGCGGCCAGTTCCACTTCCTTATCATCGATCCATTTGCTGGTACGGTACAGGGCGCTTTCGCTTACGAAGATGCGGATGGCCATTTCGGCCAGTTTGTATTTGATGGCGCCGAAGTTGGCGATCGGTGTTTTGAATTGTTCCCTTGTCTTGGCATATTCCACCGCCGTATTAACGGCGAGCTTGCTTCCGCCGATGGCAGCCGCACATAATTTGAGGCGACCGATGTTCAGGATATTAAAGGCGATGATATGGCCCTTGCCGATCTCACCGAGCAGATTTTCAACAGGCACTTTGCAATCCTGGAAATACAACTGAACCGTTGAAGATCCCTTGATACCCATTTTGTGTTCTTCGGGCCCTTGCGTGAATCCTTCAAAACCTCTTTCCACGATAAAGGCGGAGAACTTATCCCCGTCGATCTTGGCGAATACGGTATATACATCGGCAAAACCACCGTTGGTGATCCAGCATTTTTGTCCGTTCAGGATATAGTGTTTTCCATCGGCCGAAAGCGTAGCCGTGGTTTTGGCACCCAGGGCATCGCTGCCGCTGTTGGGTTCGGTAAGACCGTAAGCGCCTTTCCATTCACCCGTTGCCAGTTTGGGAATGTATTTCTTCTTCTGCTCCTCGGTACCAAAGTACAGGATGGGCAGGGTGCCGATACCGGTATGCGCCGCAATGGCCACACTGAATGAATATCCGCCGCCCAGTCCTTCGTTCACGATGGTGGAGGTGATGAAATCTTTTCCCAATCCGCCCAGGTCTTCGGGAATGGAAGAACCCAGCAGGCCCTGTTCGCCGGCCTTTACCATCAGGGAGGGCATGAGGCCCGGCTCCATCTTGTCGATGCGGTCCACGATGGGCAGCACTTCGCTGTTCAGGAACTGCAGGCACATGTCTTTAACCATCTGCTGCTCTTCGTTGAAATCCTCGGGCACGTAGGTTTCGAACGCGTTGCTTTCTTTGATCAGCCATTCGCCGCCTTTGAGTGTGGTGGTGGGTGTGGATACTGTTGTATTCATGACAAAAGTTTTTAAAAGATTGATACTGGTCACTGGATACTGGTCACTGGATACTGGTTACTGGGTTTCGAGAGACAAGCGACCAGTATCTGGTATCCGGTATCGGCTATTTCAGGTTATCATAAACCATCTGCAGTACTTCCTTGGCGATCTCGATCTGTCCGTTGGTAACGCCATCCAGCGCTTCATTGAGGGTGGTGTTGGCGATCTCCACGCTTTGTTCTTCGAGTTCTTTTCCAACCGGTGTGAGCACGATGAGGTTTTTGCGCCTGTCTTCCTTGGATGCATTCCGCTTTACCAGTTTCAGCCTTTCGAGGTTATCCACGAGGCGGGTGATGCTGGGTTTATCGCGGAAGGTGGCATCGCACAACTGCTGCTGACTTAACCCATCCGTCTTCCACAGGTGATACAATACGCTCCATTGTTCGATCGTGATCTCGATGCCTGCCTGCTTGAAGTTTTTTTGTAAGCGCCGACCGATCGCCGTGCTGGCCTTGCCGGTCATGAAACTGTAGAGTTCCCCTTTTTTGAAATTGTACAACTCTGCTTTTTTCAATTGGTTGTTTGGCATATAGTTGTTTATGCAACTAAACAAAGATAATATTTATTTTGTAGGACAAAAATTTATTTTTGCCCAAGCTTCAGAGAGTAGGAGAACGGTAAATGATCAAAACAAGCCTGCTGAATCCCCGCTGATATTTCACGGTATCACTCTGATTTGCAATAAACTATGCAGGAGGTTCTCATACTCTTTCTACTGATTCTCTGTTTTTTGTACTGCCTCCTGCTCATGTATTACCGCAGAGCCTGGAAACAGCTCCCGGGCTACGAACCTCAAACCCCAAACCTCAAACCCACAACCCGCATTTCCGTTATCATCCCCGCCCGGAATGAAGAAACCCATATCGGCGCCTGCCTCGATTCTCTGGCAAACCAATCGTATCCAAAAGAACTGTTTGAAGTGCTGGTGGTGGATGATCATTCCACCGATAATACGGCCGCGATCATCGATGCCCGGAAAGCCGGCAACATAAAGCGGATCGCTTTGCAGGATCATATCAGCGGAGAAACTCTCAACTCCTATAAGAAAAAGGCCATTGAAACCGCCATTCGTTTATCAACCGGCGAATTGATCGTTACCACCGATGCCGATTGCGTGGTACCGCTCCATTGGCTGCAAACAATCGCCGCTTTTTATGAGCAACAGCAAGCAGTCTTCATCGCAGCACCAGTAGCTTTTCTCCCCTCTCCTCCAGGAGAGGGGCCGGGGGTGAGGTTTATAGAAATTTTTCAGTCGCTCGATTTCATGACCCTGCAGGGGATCACGGGCGCTTCGGTTTACAAAAAAACGCACAGCATGTGCAACGGCGCCAACATGGCCTATACTCGCAAAGCATTTGAAGAAGTTGGCGGTTTCGCCGGCATCGATTCCATCGCCAGCGGCGACGACATGCTGCTGATGCATAAAATATACAAGCGCAACCCATCGAAGATCATGTTCCTCAAATCGCGGGAAGCGATCGTGGAAACAGCGCCGGTGAACAGTATCCGGGCATTCTTCAATCAACGCATCCGCTGGGCCAGCAAAGCAACACAGTACGAGGATAAGCGCATTTTTGGAGTGCTGCTGCTTGTTTACCTGTTCAATCTTTCCCTGCTGGCGCTGCCCTTTGCCGGGTTATTCAGTAACCCAACATTCAACCTGTACCTTTACCCGGTAAGCATCCGGATGACACTGCTCGAATGCTGGGTGATCTTGCTGCTGATGAAGTTGATTGTTGAATTGCGGTTCCTGCTTCCGGTTGCCCGGTTTTTCGGAAAGACGAACATGCTCTGGTTTTTTCCGCTGATGCAACCCTTGCATATTCTGTACACGGTTATCGCCGGTT
>Ga0268298_10005504_pt1 | contig 11827 bp, 9 predicted proteins | sample WWTPWeurt_MetaG_FD_194462 | JGI IMG/M metagenome (GOLD analysis project Ga0268298, IMG submission 194462) | Activated sludge microbial communities from WWTP in Nijmegen, Gelderland, Netherland - WWTP Weurt | ecosystem: Engineered > WWTP > Aerobic digester > Activated sludge | place: Netherlands...
GTCCCTAAACATTCAAGTCGACCGGCGATGACTGTCTGGCCATCTTTTCCAAATCCGCCCCCATTTGTTTGAGGTAGCGATTCATGACCTGCAGCGAGGTATGCCCCATCAACCGGGAGATGGTCAGGATATCGACGCCAGCCTGGAGTCGCAACATCAGTTCTAGCGGCAATGTCACGGGTCAGGCATCGGTGTAGAGACTGCGGCATTATCTTTCGGGCTTGAATTCAAACCTTTGACCGCCGAACGCTATGACCTAATTGTTCCCGTAGAAAAATGGGAAAGTGAATTTGTGCAGACCCTCAAGAAATCGTTGAACACAAACAAGCGAAATCTTCCATCAACAATCTTGGCGGATATGACACAACCCAAACGGGCACGGTCACTTGGGTTTCGTAAATCGTTTTAAACACAAAGGACGCAAAGGAAAAACCTTTGTGTCCTTTGTGTTTAATTTTTTTAGTGACTACACACTAACCACTGCCGCATGCTCGCTCACCCTCACCATCCCATGTTTCGCGCTCACCATCTCCGACAGAATTGACAGCGCAATTTCCTCAGGTGACACTGCTTTCAAATCCATACCGATTGGCGCGCGCAGGTGACTTAACTGCTCATCCGTCACACCCAACTCGCGCAACGCGGCAAAGCGCTGCGGAATTTTCTTGCGCGCTCCCAACACGCCCACATACCGTGCAGGACTTTTCAACGCCACCGCCAGCGCGGGGTTATCTAATTTTTCGTCGTGACTCAGCACCGCGATGTACGTCCCTTCATCGGGATGAAGTTTTTCCAGTGCATCCGAAGTCCATTCGACAATTAATTCATCCACGTGCGGGAATCGTTCACGCGTAGCAAACGCCTCACGCGGATCGATCACGATGGTGTGATATCCAAGCGCCTTCGCCAGCGTCACCAACGGAATGGCGATATGCACCGCGCCGATGACAACCATCCGCGAGACGGGCGCGAAGACATCGGCGAACACATCCACATGCTCCACATGATGAGCCGCCATAGAAAAAGACGTCCAGCCTGATTCCTGTTTATCCATGCATTCTTTCAGCCAAGCCCGCGCCTGTTCATCCAGCGCTGCACTGCCCAAGCTTCCCAGCGTGCGCCCATCTGACCACATCATCAATTTCTTTCCCAAGCCCGACCCCGCGATCACCGTCGCAACCACTGCGAGTTCATTCTTTTCAATGCAAGTTTTCAACGCGGGGTAAATCTCGCGCCATGCTTCGCTGTCCATCGTTTCAACGAACACTTCCAGCGACGAGCCGCACGTCAACCCAACTTCCCACGGCATGTCTTCATGCACCAGCCCAAAGTGCATCAACTTCGACATGCCGCTCTTCATCACCGCCTGGGACTCTTCATACACCACGCCCTCAATGCACCCGCCCGTCACTGAGCCAGCGATCTCTTGTGCAGTTGTCATCGCCATCTTTGCGCCCAGCGGACGCAGTGACGAGCCATCCTTCTTCACATTGGTCGCAATCGCAACCGATTTATTTTCCTTGCGCCACGCTTCGATTTCCGCAAACACTTCACGCATTTTGACCTCGCTTATCAACAATGACTCGTTTGAGCAAACTTCCAACTTCTTTCGGGTTATGATGACAACGAATTATTTTTTTTATGGATGAAACCGACTCGAGCGCCTTTTCCACTTCACCAGCGGAATCTTCGTCTGTAAGCATTTGCGCATCAATGAGCAGCGCTTCATTCCCAGCCAAGCCTGATACCGTTACCGAAAAATTCAACAAACCTGAAAGTGAAAACAGCGTCTCATCGAAATCAGGCAATTTCAAAATTTCATCGCCCACGGAAACAAATCCGCTAAACCGCCCGCGCACTTTTTCCAGCGTTTTGAGTTTCGTCCCGCATGGACATTCCCCAATGATGAATCTGCTTCTATCTCCCATGCGATAGCGGACAAGCGGCATTCCGCGCCGTGTGAGTGTGGTGAACACAACCTCACCATATTCCCCGTCAGGGACAGGCTCGCCCGTTTCGGGATTTACGATTTCAAAGTACATATCCGCTTCACGCAGGTGAAAACCGCGATGTGCCTCACACTCCACGCCGCCGCCAAGTCCCATTTCGGTTGCACCATAGTGATTGAAAACCTTGCAACCCCAAATCTTTTCCAATTCATTCACAATCACCGCAGGGACATAATCTGTCGAAAGCAAAATCGTGCGTGGTGCTTTGTTCTGTGGATCCCATCTACGTGCCAGAGTCAATACCTGAGTCGGCGACCCTACGAGACAGTCTACCTGTTCTTTCTCCATCATATCCAATGCATGGAACGGGTCTTTGACCATCCCATACGGAATCGGGTGAACGCCTTTGCGTTCCAAGCCGCGCCGCAATAAATCGCCCACACTACCAGGCGTTTCGTATGGAAGGCAAATCATCACCCGCCAGCCCGCCTCCACCAGCGTGGACATACCCACGCCAAAGAAGTCAATCGTTAACAGCTGGTCGTCAGCGGTGAAAAATATTCGTTTGGGCTCCCCAGTTGTCCCGGAGCTTTGAAGCGTCACCACTCGTTGAATCTCATCCTGTGACACGCACACAAATCCCAGCGGATTCTGTCGAATATCCTCTGGCGTCGTAAACGGGAATTGTCTCAACTCATCCAAACTTGAAATGGATTCGGGCATTCCCGCGAAAAGTTTTTTATAAAACGAACTCCGACTTCGCACCAGAGCCAAGGTATCATTCAATTTGGTGAGTTGCCACGTTTGCAAATCCGCGCCGTTTGTTTTTTGTTTGATCCAAGGGTCAAGAGGCGTTAATCGCATGTCAGTTAATCCCCAACCTGCAATATTTGACCTTCAACATTCAACATCGTATTCCGATACAACGACCTTCCATTCTTATCCGTCAGGTTGTATGCGCAGAATGGAACCAAGCGTCCATCAGGGCTGGCGGTGTGGATGTAGCATTCACGCAGGCGGTCGAGGTCAAGAGTCCAAGCGTCTTGAAATGCCATGCCTGAGACACAAAACGTGTGCGTGCGTTTGCGTTCGAGGAAGACATCCCATTCGCCAAAACTTGGACCGCCAAGAACTGGCAAATCTGCTCCAGCGGCAGGCGATGCCCAATGGACGGCAACAAATTCCCGTGAGCGTGAAGCGCCTTCTCCAGCGGGGACAGGCTGACAGCAGCAGGAATCCTCTTTATGACGAGTGAGTGGCTTGAGCGTGCCATCCGCCATATAAACATAATTTCCGTGAAAAGAACACAGCGCATTTTCGCCGCCAGGCGGGACAAGTGTGCCCGCTTGAATCAATCTATTTGTCTGCGACTCGATGGATTGAATGACTTCGGGAATGGTGATACGCATATCGTCAGATGGCGTTTCAGGATAACGCCCAAAATAACTGACGGGTTGAAAATGCACGCCGCGCACCGTGGGCATGTTCGCCAGCGCAAGACGAAGGATATCTCCGATGTTATCCGTGTTTACATTGGGTATGAGCGTTGGTACTAGCACCACGCCGATGTTCAACCTGCTGCAGTTCTCAATGACCGCCATTTTCTTTTCAAGCAGTTCGCGCCCACGGATGGTTTTGTATATTTCATCGCGGGTGCCATCGAATTGCAAAAAGACGGTCGAAAGCCCCGCTTCTTTGAGCGCGGACAAATATTCAAAGTCACGCGCAATGCGCAAACCGTTGGTGTTGAGTTGAAAGAAAGTAAAACCATGCGAGCGTCCGATGCGGATGATTTCAGGTAAATCATTTCGCACACACGGCTCCCCGCCTGAAAGTTGAATGTTGAATGGCCCGCCTGCCAAAAGCAAACGCTCATACCATGCGTTGATTTCTTCGTGCGTTAAATCAGGCGGCGGGTTATTTGCCGCGTCTGCAAAACAGACGGGACAATGCAGGTCGCAACGCTGGGTCACTTCAAGCAGCACACAGCAAGATTGCTGCTTGTGCTCGACGCATAAACCGCAATCATACGGACATCCGCGCTGGACTTCAGTGAATGGATTCTTTGGATAAGTGGGGAGTTTGGGCTTTACCCATGAAGTAAACGCAGGCAGCCCGCGCCAGATGATGGTTTTGAAATGTCCGTGTGTGGGACAATCTTTTTCGAGATACACATCCTCGCCATACATTACGCGCGCGGCAGGAATGCGCTCCAAACATTCGGGACAAACACTTTCAGTGTGTGAGAGAATTTCGCTCATTCTTCCAACCCCGAAAGGTCGTAGCCATTTTCAACGAGCAGGTCTTTTACTTTTTGCAAAACGCCATTTACCAAAACGGGACATCGAATAGATTGGTTCTGGCTATTGCCTGCCAGAATTTCTTCGCAGCGAATTCCACCAAACTGTTCGGCGTATTCTGCTTTGAACCACTTCACCAAATCCTGAATCATAAAATCGAGGCGCGGATCTTCGGGTTGTTCGGCTGTGCCTTTGCCTGCATACAACCCAAGCAGCGAAGCGCCGCCCGTCAACGCGCCGCATAACTCGCCCGAAAATCCCAATCCGCCCGCCAGCCCATGCATGGCGCGAATCAAATCGGGATTGTTTTTGCCCATCATCTCCATGCCTTGCAGCATCAAAATTTGACTGCAATAAAATCCCTGCTTGCGAAGAATGACCAGTTCGTTGTTATCGTCCATAATAAAAACCACCAATCCTATTCATCGTCATCAATTTTTTCTTGCTACCAAAAAGTAATATCCCAACTTCGCCTTCGCCGCTGCAATGTGCAAATCGAACGGGTCAACTTGCGCAGCGGTCGTCAACGTGCAAATCGAAAACTCTTTCAACTTCTCCGAAACATCCTGCCAGACTTCCACGCGCAATCCGCACTGTTCGATTTTGGCGAGAATCTGTTTCTGCGAAATCGCCGCGCCGATACACGTCCCGCGTGGGAGTTGGCGCAAGGCTTCGACTCCATTCTCATTGCGAGCATACAAATCACTCACTACAAAATATCCGCCGCGCTTCAGCACCCGCGCGCATTCGCTCAATGCCTTGTCCATCTCAAAAATGGATAAAGTACATTCAGACAAAACGACATCCATGCTTTCATTCGCAAAGGAAAGAGTCTCGCTGCGCGAGCGCATCCAACTTAACTGTGGGCTGGTCTGCCGTGCCCGAGCAACCAACTCCGCTGAGACATCCACGCCAACGCCAGCCACCCCATATTTAGCAGTGACATGACGAAGAGTCGCTCCCGCGCCGCAGCCTACATCCAGCACGCGCATACCAGCCTGAATATCGCAACATGCAAGCGCCTGCTCGGTGACAGTCAACCCGCCAGGGCGCATCACCTGCTCAGGGATGCTTTGCCAAAAAGGATGTTCGTACAGCGGAATCTGCACTACTTGTCCTCCAGCGCTTTTTCCACTTCTGCCATTTTGCCAAGCGCAAGTTCTTCAGGGATGAGGACAAGTCCGCAGTTGGGGCATTTGAGCAAATCTACGGGAAAGGAATTGCCAAGATATGAAACATCCACTTTGCTTAGTTGCAGGGGAATGTTGCAATCGGCGCACACCCAACCTTCGTATTTGGCGGGGTCAAAATATTCGGTCATTTCGAGGCTCCGATTCCCACTTCCATGCGGTGACTGTAAGCCTTGTAAACGAGGAAAGAGCCGTCGTCATTCTTTGTGTACTCCACCCAATACGTGACGCTGTTTGGTTTGAAATACGCCAGAAAATGCTTGGTGGAATTATTCAACATGCGTTTACCCGTTCTTTCCGCATACTCAATGACCTTCTGCATGTCTTCCACCAAAATTAATCGGTCTTCCACCTGCTTTTCTACATCCTCTGGCAGCACCAAGCGGATGGATTCAAAGGCTCCTGAGTCGGGCATGGTTTCACTCCATAAGTCTCGCAATAATTTTTCTTTCAGACGGGCGCGGTTCTCGTGGCGTTGGGAGAATCCCACCGCTGGAGCCGCCGCCAAGTCTGATTTTTCTTCGCCAAAAATATAGTCAAAAATGTGCAGAGTCCGCTTGCCTTTGCGAGCGAAGAAGTCACGGCACATGGCGCAGTAGGTGACGTAGTCCAATTCGCTTTCACTGATTCTGCGCTGCACCATCTTCTCCGCAACAGGTCGATTAGCCAGCCACATCACACCACCGAAGGAACAGCATTCCGTCTTCTCGCGACTGAGCGGCAGTTCTTGGATCTCCCCGCCCATTTTGGTGATGATGTCTCGAATGGAATCGTGAATGTGGCTTTCGTAGCGCGTCGAACACGGGTCGTGAATGGTGATCGGCGCGGCAAATTCTTTCTTTGTAAATTTTCCATGCTCGTTCATCACATCCCAAAAAGAGACGATCTCCACATCGGGATAATGTTTTTGGAACATCTGGTAACAACTGGAGCAGGAAAGGATCACTTTCGGCTTGCCGAGTTTTTCATGCTCTGCATAAAACTCCGCTTGCGATTGCGCGAATAAATCCTTGCGGGCAGCCCAATCTGCTGGCGCGCCGCAACAACGCAACATCAAACCGACATCGTTGTTAAAAGTCTCGCGCAAGAAGGAATATGATTTTTCAACATACTCAGGCGAGGAGCCGCTCAACTGACAGCCAGGGAAAAAGACATAGGAAGCCGAATCAAGCCCAGGCGCAGAATGAGCGAGCGCGAACTTTTCTCCGTTGCTGAATGCCATGTCTCGCAGTGCAAAATCATGCGCCGATGGCGGCATCCGCTTTTGGTCAACCATCGTGGACCGCGCTTCGTGACAGACTTCGCCCATGTTCACATCGGTGGGGCAGACCTCGGCGCACAGTCCGCACAACGCGCAGGTGTTGATGAATTGGTTGGAGTGGCGCGTGCCCATCACGATGGCGAGGTTGTTGTAGGTTTCGCGGATGTATTTTTTGGGGTAGCCTTTGTAGTGCTCAAGATACGGGCAAACTTTTACGCACTCCAAACATTCGCATTGAATGCAGCGCGCGGCTTCGGTCTCTGCAACTTCGATGTTGTAACGCGTAGACAAGTCTGTTTCGAGGAGCGGCGTTTGCGAAATGGTTTGTGAGGTGTTGGTGTAAAGTTTGGTTTCGTACGACCCTTCGTTCACGCGCGAAGCAGTGAGAGAAACTTTTTGCAGATAGCGGTCAATGGATACTGCGGCGCGGCGCCCGTCGGAGATTGAAAGAATCGCGGAATGTTTGAGTTCGCGGTTTGGGTGCAATGTGGAGACACGCAGCACATCACCGCCCGCAAAAACTTTTTCGTTGCTGGTCTGAAATGTCAGCGGGTCAATTGCAATTTGCCCGTTGTCATTCATTTGCAAATCAGGGATTTCACTTGAGTGCGGGCCAACGCCCAAAAAGATGGCGTCAAACTCTTCGCTCAGTCTTCCCAAAAATGTGCCATGCCCATTTGCGCCAGAGCCGCCCACAGACATGTTGAGCCGCACTTCGATTTCCAACTCTTCGATGATTTTCAAATCGTTGACGAGCACATCACGCGGAAGCAAATCGGGCGGAGATTTCCACAACCCGCCGCCGAGTCTGTCGCCTGCTTCAAAGATGACGACGCCCCAACCTTTGCGCGCCAAATCATGTGCGACAGTGAGTCCGCTTATTCCCCCGCCGATAACTGCTACTGTTTTCGATTTCTTTGGCAGCCGTTTGACAGGTTCATCTGCCAGCGCGCCGAATTCCAATGCAGCGCGTTCAAGCGCAGCCATTTCAATGGAGCCGCCAAAATCTTTGCGCGAGCAAGCCGTCTTGCAGGGCTGATCACAAATGCGGCTGATGATTCCTGGAAAGGGAACGGCTTTGCGATACAACTTTAGCGCGGCGGTAAAATCTCCTTTGGCAATTTCTGCCGCCATTCCACGAGCATCCACATGAGCAGGACAGGCCGCTGTACATGCGGGGGCTTGTTCTTGAATGCAACGATTTTCCTGTTCGCGCAGTTGTTTTTGGTCCATGATGAAGGCTTCCAATAAAGACAAATTACCACGAAGACCACGGAGTTCACAGAGTTGTTGCTCTGTGTTCCCTGTGCCCTCTGTGGTTAAAAAATTTTATAAAGAAAGGAGCGCCCGTATTCGTGCGCGAGCGCTCCTTTTGTTCAAAACTTAGGCAGGCTGCAATTCCTTCAAACCGGCCAGAACCTTGTCAGGTCGGGCGGGCAGGTGGCGAATGCGGACGCCTGTTGCATTGTAAATGGCGTTGACGATGGCAACATGCGGCGAGGTGAGCGGTAGTTCACCGACACCCGAAGCACCGAACGGGCCAAATTCGCGATGGTTCTCGAAGTAGATGATGTCGAACTTATCGGGAATATCCTTGGCGTACGGAATACCTGCACCAAGCATGGTGGCATGTTTCTGAATGTCTTCAAAATCTTCAGAGAGCGCCAAGCCGATACCTTGAGCGATACCGCCATACATCTGACCATCCACAACGAGTTTGTTGTTGATTTTGCCAATGTCTGCCATGGCGGTCATACCTTCAACCGTGGTCTTGCCCGTCTTGGTGTTGACGTTTACTTCCGCGAGGAATGCACCGTACATGTACGCAGCGAACGGTTTGCCCTGAGCATTCTCGTCGCAGTTGGAGTTCATGGAGGCAGTCCACTTGCCCACGTACTTGAGCGGGATATCTTCTTTGACCATCTCATCGTAGGTGCGATAGGTACCGTCGGCTTTCTTCATGGCGGCGACAAGTTGTTCGCAACCGTTGACGATGGCATTACCGATCACGACCTGGCTGCGCGAGCCGCCTGAAGGTCCAGCGTTCGGGGCAGTGCCTGTGTCATTGAGGATGAGTTGAATCTTATCGGGAGCGAGACCGAGCGGGCGCAGAGCTTCATGAGCCGTGCCGAGCACGCCCATATCCGCGCCTTGACCGTGATCCTGCCATGTCGCAGCAACGCTCACGCCGTCTTTGGTCTTGGTCACCCAAACTTCGGCGCCGTCCTGACCGTCAAGGCCGCAGCCGTAGATACCGATGGTGACGCCGACACCCTTCTTGTTCTCTGGGGTGGATTCTTTTGCGGCTTTCTCTTTCGCAGCTTTGTACAACGGGCGGAGTTGGTCGAGCATTTCGGGTAGGGAATAAACCTCGGGGTCTTGCCCTGTTGGGGTGGTGGAGCCAGCGCGGTAAGCATTGACGTAACGGAATTCAAGCGGATCCATCCCGACTTTTTCAGCGAGTTCGTCCACCAGGCTTTCAGAAGCGAGGAAGGATTGCGGTGATCCATAGGCGCGGAAGGCGGAACCCCACACGTGGTTGGTCGCAACAGTGCGTCCGATGCCGCGAATGCTTGGGATGTTGTATCCAGCTCCGATGTATTGTGCGCCGCGCAGAGTCAGCAAATCACCAAACTCAGAGTATGGGCCGTGATCCACAGTCCAGTCGCTTTCCATCGCGATGATCTTGCCGTCTTTGTCGGCGGCCATTTTCAGGTCAATAAAGAACGGTGAGCGTTTGCCCGTGTATTGCATGTACTGCTGGTAATCATATTCCAAGTACACAGGCTGACCTGTCGCAATCGCAGCGACACCGAGCAGAGCTTCCATTGTGGGGCTGAATTTGTAGCCGAAGGTGCCGCCCGCAGGATTCTGCACGAGGCGCAGTTTGTCAGGTTCTACGCCGAGGCCGGGGGCGATCATGTACAGATGCAGATACAGACCGATGGACTTTGAGTGAATGACCAGCACGCCATTTTCATCGTGATAGGCAAATCCCATGTCCGATTCAATGGTGAGGTGCGGCTGACGCTGGAGATAGAAACTATCCTTCACAACGTACGGTGCGGATTCCATTATGGACTTGGTATCGGGGCCTTTGGCAATCTTCTGCTCGAAATACACATTGGGTGTGCCTGGGTGAATTTCTATCGCATCATCTGCCATCGCAGCGGGGGCGCTCATGTAAGCGGGAAGTTCTTCCAATTCCACTTTGACTTTTTCAGCGGCGGCTTTGGCTTGCTCAATGGTGTCAGCAGCAACGATGGCAATTGCATCGCCGTATTGGAAGACTTTGGTGTCACAAAGGATTGGGCGATCCCATCCGTCACCTTTGTTGGTGGGGAAGGTGATCAAACCGGTAATGCGGTTCTTGCCTTTGACATCTTTGTGTGTGATGACCTTGGCAACGCCGGGCATCTTTTCTGCTTCGGAGGTGTCGATGGAAAGGATGTTGGCATGGGAAACTTTCGCCTGTACCAACGCGAGCTGCAATGTATTGAAGGGCATTTTCAAGCCGAGGTCTTGACCGAAGTCGAGCGTACCAGTGACTTTGCCAACAGCGGTTGGACGTGGATATTTGCTGCCCCAAATTTTGCCATCGGCAGGCATCTTGAAGGTGAGTTCGTCAATGCTCATTTCACCACGGATCACCTTGGCGGCTTCCATTACACCATCAACAATCTGCTTGTAGCCTGTACAGCGGCAGGCATTGTGGTGTTGCGTCAACCACGCGCGAACTTCTTCACGGGTGGGGTTGGGGTTTTTATCTAACAAGGCTTTGGTGGAAACAACCATACCAGGAGTACAGAAACCGCATTGAGCGGCGCCATACGCGGCGAACGCAGCCTGAATCGGGTGTAACTTCTCAGGAGTTCCGATACCTTCGACGGTCTCGATCTTTGCACCATCAGCAACTTTGCTCATTTTGACAAGACAAGCCAGCATCAACTTGCCATCCAAAATGACAGAGCACGCGCCGCAGTGACCGTCATTACAGGAAATTTTGGTGCCTGTTAAGAGCAGCTGTCTTCGTAGCACATCCCCAAGACTTGACTCAGGGTCAACAACAAGTGACTTGACTTGCCCATTGATTACGAGCGACTTCTTTTGCATGATACCTCCTAGTGTCTTTTTAAGTGAGATTATGGATTAGCTTGAATTGCTTAAATGCACAATTGTTGGCATTAATATCCATTTAAAAAATAGTAGCATAGCGTTTTTCTTGTTACAATTGTTTCATTACAAATGTCACATCAAGTTGTGACGTTTGCATGAATTCATTCATTGTGTATTCATTAAGTGAATATGGAGGATTTGATTTTTATGTGCTCAATGGTTCGACGTCCCCTTGGTATGGAACTGGCCTTGCTTGGTTTTTTACTTCGAGGGCCACAGCATGGCTATCAACTTCATCAAATGGTATCTGATCCCTCTGGGTTGGGATTGATTTGGAATTTAAAGCAGAGTCATCTCTATGCACTCTTAAGTAAATTGGAGTCAGATGAATATGTCATTAGTACTCTTCAAAATCAAGATCCTCATCCTCCACGGAAGATGTTTGCACTTACAGATGCTGGCAGAGGGATTTTCTTTGACTGGTTGACCAGCCCAGTTACTGCGCCACGTCTTATCCGGCAGGATTTTTTTGCCAAGTTTTTTTTTGCGCAACGTGAAAATAAAGATACTCTACAAAAGCTAATCGAAACGCAGCGTGACGTTTGCCAGAACTGGGTAGACGTGTTCAAGGTAAAGATGGAAGGTAGTGAGCAGATGTCATACAACTGGCTAATGTATCAATTTCGCCTTGGACAAGTCCAAGCAATACAAAGTTGGCTGAATTCATGTGAGAAAACTTTGAATACACCTTAAATTATCAGTTCTATTGTGTTTGTCAAAAAAATAATTCAGAAATCTTCTAAGTGCAACAGGTTTTATGAAATCTGATTTCTCGAAACATATTAGGAAATTGGCAAAACTATATGCAGAATTTAATAAAATATTTAGTAACCCACAACGTGTCTTAATTTTGTGGCTCTTATCCGATTCAGAAAAAACTGTAAGTGAAATAGCAAAGGCTATAGGGGCATCGCGTCCACGTACATCCCAGCACCTTCTTCTCATGAAGAC
>Ga0268298_10005505_pt1 | contig 11827 bp, 8 predicted proteins | sample WWTPWeurt_MetaG_FD_194462 | JGI IMG/M metagenome (GOLD analysis project Ga0268298, IMG submission 194462) | Activated sludge microbial communities from WWTP in Nijmegen, Gelderland, Netherland - WWTP Weurt | ecosystem: Engineered > WWTP > Aerobic digester > Activated sludge | place: Netherlands...
GGTGGTGCCACCCACGGCCCGCGGCCCCGCCAGCGGCATGTTGCACGCCCGCAGGGCCAGCCGGCCGCCCTCCGGCATCGCATCGCGCGCGTTCATCACCAGGTTGATCACGACCTGCTCCAGCTGCGTCTCGTCGGTGCGCACCGGCTTGAGGTCACCAGGCAGCATCACCTCCACGCGGATCCGCTCCCCCACGAGCAGCGTCACCGACTCCCCGAGCCGGTCGAGCACGTCAGGGAGACGCACCGTGGCGTGGGTGGCCTGCTGCGCGCGCGCAAAGGCGAGCAGCTGCCGGGTGATCCGCGCCACCCGCTCCCCGGCCAGCCGGATCTGCCGCAGGTCGTCGACCGCCTCGGCGCGGTCGCTCACCAGCAGCTCCGCCAGCTCCGCGTAGCCCAGCACGCCCACCATGCTGTTGTTGATCTCGTGCGCCACGCCGCCGGCCAGCCGTCCCAGTCCCTCCAGCTTCTGGGCCTGCACCAGCTGGCTCTCCAGCCGCTTCCGCTCGGCCAGCTCCGCCGCCAGCTGGGCGGTGCGCTGTTCCACCCGGGCCTCGAGGGTCTCCCGCGCCAGCTCGAGGTCGCGCGTGCGCTCCGCGACCGTCTGCTCGAGGGCGCGGCCCCGCTCTTCCAGCGCCAGGCGGCGGGCGCGGCTCACCGCCACCAGGAGCAACAGCGCCAGCGACGCGGCCACCGGCAGGAAGTAGGGCGTCTCGTACAGGCGGTAGCGGACCCGGAAGGCCAGGTGGGTCGGCGCCCGGGTCCACGGGCCGTCCTGGCTCGCGGCCCGGAGCCGGAAGCGATAGGCGCCGCCGGCCAGCGGGCCGTACGACACGGTCCGCCGCTGGCCGGCGTCGATCCACGCCGTGTCGACGCCATCCATCCGGTACTCCACCCGCACCCGGGAGGGCACCAGCGCGTTGGTCGCCGCAAAGGTGATCTCCAGCCGGCTCACGTCCGGATGCAGGGTCATGGCCGGCCCGAGCCGCTGCTCCACGCCATCGAGCACCACCCGCTCCAGGTGCACCTGCGGCGGCGCGGTATCGGCCGCGATGCGCGCGGGGTCGAGCCGCACCACCCCGGCGTAGCTCGGCAGCCAGATCCGCCCCTGCGCATCCTGGTACAGCTGGCTCTGCACGTCGCCGTTGAACTCGGTGGTGGGCAGCCCGTCCTCGCGGTCGAAGCTGCGGACCGCCGGCAGGCGGGCGCCGCCGTCGGCGAGGGCCTCGAGGTCGCGGCGCGCCACCCGCAGCAGGCCGTAACTCGAGGCCAGCCACAGGTGCCCGGTGCGGTCCTCGGCGATGCCGAGCACCTCGTACTTGAGCCGCGGGTCCCGGCCGCCGAGGTGGACGATGCGCCCCCGCCGCAGCACGTAAAGGCCGGAGTCTGCCGTGCCGATCCAGAGGTTGGCCCCCTGCGGATACAGCGCCCAGACGTCGGGGTCGGTGAGCCCGTCCGCTTCCCGGTAGCGGCGCGGGCCGGCGCTGTCCACCACCGTGAGCCCCGGGCGGCCGATGAGCAGCCGGCCGGCGGCGTCACGGCTGACCACCCGCGGCACATCCCCCGGCTCGAGGCCGACGGCGGCGTTCATCGGCCGCACCGCGCCACCGCCATCCGAACGGTAGAGCCCGCTGTCGTTGACCACCCAGAGGCGCCCGCCCGGCTCGTCGAAGAGGCCCACGATATCCGCGGCCGGGAGCCGCAGGGCGTGGGTGAGGTCCCGGGTGCCACCGGCGCCGACGTGCACCACCCGCCGGTTGCCCGGCGCGGCCAGCAGCCCACCGGCGACCGCGGGCCAGGTGGCAATCGATCCGCTCCCGGGCCCGGCGGGGGCGATCGCCGGGTGGAAGCGGGCCCCATCGAAGCGGTACACCCCGCCGTCGAAGGCGGCGGCCCAGAGCACGCCGTCCCGGTCGCCCCGGATGGACCAGATGGACTCGTGCGGCAGGCCGCGGTCCGCCTGATAAGTGAGGAAGGCGCCGTGCTGGTACTTCTCCAGGCCGGCGCCGGTGCCGGCCCACACCCGGCCGCGCGCGTCCGTCATCAGGGCGAGCACCTGGCGCGCCGCCTTCCCCTCGCTGGGATCGACGGTGCGGAGCGCCTGGCCGTCCCACAGCAGCACGCCCCGGCCGTTGGTGCCGAGCCAGAGGCCGCCATCGGCCGACCGGGCCAGCGCCCACACGGGAATGACCCCCGGGCCGGCGGTCGCCACCTGGCGATCGGCCCGGGGCCGGCCGGCGCTGTCGATGGTCACATGGGTGATGCCCTGCCGCGTGGCGGCCCACAATCCTCCGGCGCCGTCATCCACCAGGTCGAACCCGCTCGCCTCACCCAGCGGGGTGGCGATGGCCGAATCCAGCGCCTCCCCCCGCGTCACGCGCAGCTGGCCGCGGCCCCCGATCCACACCCGGCCGCGTGCATCCTCGAGCAGCGCGTACTGCCGTCCCGTGGCCCCCGGCACCGCATGGAATCGGGTACCGTCGCCCACGTACGCGCCGTCCTCCGTGGCCACCCAGACGCGCCCCTGACGGTCTTCGAGGACCTCCCAGACCTCCGTGGCGGGAATCTCCCCCTCCGGGATGCGGCGCAGCGTGTCGGCTTCCAGCACCGCGAGGCCGCGGCTGGTCGAGACCCACAGCCGCCCGTGGCGGTCGAGGTTGAGGCCGTTGATCCACTGCGAGGGGAGGGCGGCGGGCGCGGCGGGCTGGAACGGCGTGAAGGCGAGCCCGTCGTAGCGGACCAGGCCCCGCCGGGTGCCGAGCCAGAGGTAGCCGTCGGGCGTCTGCGCGATGGCGTTGACCTGGGTCTCCGGCAGCCCCTGGTCCTGGCCGATGATGCGCCGGAACCAGGCGGGACGGTCCGGCTCCTGCGCCCGGGCCGCAGGCGCGGCGCCGAGCAGCAGCACCGCGAGCACGGCGCAGCCCAGCCGCGCCCGCGCGCCGCGGACGTCGGGCACGGCACCGGCGGAAACGGTGGACATGCCGCGAGTATCGGCCCCGCGGCGGGGCGCCTTGAGCCGCATCGGGCCGCGCCGCCGCTAGGGGAGCACCCGGAGGAGGCCCTCCGGCAGGGTGCCGCGGAAGATGGTCGCGTGATGCTCCGCGGGGCGCGGATCGTAGTGCCACGTGAAGCCGGCGGGCGCCGCGGACCGCAGCGCCTCCACCAGCCGCTCCACGCTCGCCACGTTGCCGTCGACGCCCGCCGCGGTGAGGTAGAGCGAGCGCCCCGCGAGGTCGAGCCCGCCGAGCCGCGCCGCCGCGCCGCGCGCCAGCGCCTCGGCGCCCCACCACAGGCTCGGGTCGATGGCCAGGTACCGGCGGAACAGCGCCGGGTCCTCCAGCAGCGTCTCGATCACGAACAGCCCCGCCAAAGACTCGCCGACCAGCGCCGTCTCGTCGGTCACGCGGTAGCGGCGCCGGATCTCCGGCATCAGCTCCTCGCGGAGGAAGCCGCGGAACGCGGCCGAGCCCCCCACCCGCGGGGCGATCGCGAGGTCCCGCGCCTCCCGCGTGGGGCCGGTGAGGTCACGCCGCCGCTCGGTGTTCTCGATGCCGACCACCAGCATCGCCGACACCCGCCCGAGCCCGATCAGCGAATCGAGGGTGTTCACCACGTGCGGGAAGTCTTCGGCCATGCCACCATCGGGCATGTAGAGAACCGGATAGGCGGCCGTCCCCGTCGCGTAGGCCGGCGGGGTATACACGTTGTAGCGCCGCCGCTCGCCGAGCGCCCGCGACTCGAGCGTGAAGGTGGCGTGGCGCGGCGTGACGTCCGCCGCGACCGGCGGCTGCTGCGCCGCGGCACGGCCGGGGAGGAGGCTCGCCCAGAGGGCGGCGAGGACGAGCAGTCGGCGGCGGGGACAGCTAGGACTCATCATCATTGCCTCGTTTGCTCGCATTGACGATCGCTTCGATCTCAACACGATCGGACGAAGAAAGCAGTCCGTATCCCCGCTTCAGCACCTTGAACACGTGTGCTTCTCCAACCCTCCTTGCCTCAAGAAGGGCAGCAAACCAAAGCGATCGTGCCGCCGCCCGATCGACGTTTTTCAGGGATGCGGCCACTCGTGCGTGAGCGCGGACACGATATCGCGGCACTTGAATCTTGCGAGCACGTCGCTGGGCTTCGGGAAATTGGCCTTGACCGAGCAGCAGCGTAACCTCGTGGAATAGCGTCCGGTCCGGATGAGTATCGGCCGGAACTGCCACGTGGGTCTTGGACCGCTCAGTCACCCGCGTGGGGCGCACCAGCGTCGTCGCGTCCGAGGGCTGCACCTCCTCGGCGCAGACCGCCTCGGCCAGCGCCAGCGCGCGCGCCGTGCGACCCGCCGCCTGCAGGATCCACGCGGCCCAGGTGCGCAGCCGCCAGACATCCGCGACGGTGAAGTCCTGCCAGCGCGGCTCCCCGTCGCTGCCGGCCGCCGGCGCCCGCTTCCGGGCCGCCTTCCCCCGGCGCGGCGCGGCGGCGGGACTCCGCGCGGGCGCGTCGAGCCGTGCCCGGACCGCCTCCTCCTCCGCCAGGAGCCGCTCGGCGAGGGTCGCCACGCGGTCGAGCCCCGCGGCGTCCTGCCGGTCGCGCAGCACCTCCGTGATCCGGTGCAGCGCGCGGAAGCGCTCCTCCGGGTGCGGCATCCCTTCCACGAACGCGAGCGCCTCGTCCAGCCGGCCGCACAGCGTGAGCGCCCACGCCAGCCGCTTGGCGCTGTCGTGATAGTTGGACCGGACCTCCTGGTGCGCGCCCGGCGCCATCTCCGGCAGCCGCGCCGCCTCCTCGCAGCGCCCCGCGGTGGCGAGCGCCAGCGCCAGGTTGCCCTGGTGGGTGCCGGCGGAGGCGCGGGCCCCCTCGGGGTCGTTCCATGGCAGCACCTGGTCCAGGAAGGTGGCATCGCCCGCCACGGCGGCGGCCTGCAGCCGCAGGTTGCCGATGGGAAGCCCGCCCCCGGCCATGAGGGCGCGCACCTCGGCCAGTCCCGCCTCGTCCTCGGCCTGCCGCAGCGCCATCGCCGCCCAGAAGATGGCGTGGTCCAGCTCCATCATACGCCAGCGCATGCCGCCGGGCGCCGCGGGGGCGCCCGCGAGCGCCGCCCGCACGGCGGACCGGCTGAACAGCTCCCGGTCGGCCAGGTCCCAGTCGCTCATGTCGAGTGAAGTGCCCCGCACCTCGCTCGCCATCACCTGGGTCCAGCGCAGCGCCTGGCGGGCCAGGCGGCGGGCCGTGAGGTCATCGCCCAGCGCCCGGGCCACCCGCACCAGCCAGGCGCCGGTCACCACGCGGTAGGAATCGTGCATCGCCTGCGCCGCGCCGAGCGCCGCGCGGAACTGCTCCCGGGCGCGCTCCGGGTCAGGGAGGGCGTTGCGCTCCGCCAGGAAGCAGAACGCCTGGCACCGATCGAGCGGGTACGCGATGTTGTCGGCGATCAGCGCGGCGCGCTCCCGATGGCCCGCTGCGGCGAGCACGTCCACCACCAGGGGCGGCGCGGTGGTCATCCACCGGCCATAGGCCAGCGCCAGGCGCGCGATCGCCACCGCGTCGGGGGGCGTGGCCTCGCGTGCCGCGTGGATCGCCACGTCGAGGTCCCGCAGCAGCGGCGCGGGATCGCCGCCGGTGGTCCGCGCCGCGATCCACGCCGGCGCCTGCACCAGCGCCAGCAGGTCGTCGCGGCGGCCGGCGAGCCGGTAGTGCCGCGCCAGGTACGCGCGCACGTACGGCGGTGCCGCCGCCCAGTCGGGGGTGCCGGCCGCCTCGCGCGGCACGGCATCGTCGAGCACCGCGGCCAGCCGCGCCTCGAGGCTGGCGCCGGCGCCCTCCCGCTCCACCAGCAGCGCCTGCGCCCGCGGGCGCAGGAACCGCCCGAACTCCTCGTGATAGAGCCGGAACACCGCGACGCCCTGCCCCACGTCGCGGGTCACGTAGTAGCCGGCGCGCTCCAGCCACCGCTCGATGTCGTGCTCATCGAACGCGACGCCGCCGATCGCCGCCGCGAACGCGGGCCACAGCTCCCGGGGCAGGCCACGCCCCTGGGCACAGGCGAGGGCGCCGAAGACCGCCGCCGCCTCGAGCTGCTCCGCCGGCGAGAAGCGCTGGAGGTCGAACGCGAACGCCTCACCCACCTCGGCGGGGAGGCGGCCGAGGTCGGCGGTGGGAAGCACGTCGGGGCGGCCGGCGAGCACCCGCGCGGTGATCGACGCGACCAGGAACGACCCCCCGGCGCGGCGGCCCACCGCCCGCGCCACCTTCCGGGCGTACTCCCCCTGCGCCGCGGCGCGGTACGGCGAGCCCTCCGGTGCCCGCAGGCTCCGCTCCACGTAGGCGGTGATGTCGGCGGCCTTGAGGTACTCGGCGCTGCTCACGTCGAGCAGTTCGAACTTGCGACCCAGGCTGCGCACCAGCCGGCTGGCGCCCCCCTCCGCCCGCAGCCCGACGACCAGCCGCAGCCGGGGCGCGCGCTCCAATAGCGAGCGGAGGAACGTGGCCAGCTGCTCCGGCTGCTGGGCTTCGTCGAGCGCGTCCACCACCACGGTGACGGGGGCCGCGTGGCCCGCCGCGGCCGCGCGCGCCATGACCTCCGGATCGGTCTCGCCCGAGGCCAGGTCCGCGCCGAGGGCCACCGCCAGCTCCAGCGCCACGTCGGCGGCGGCCTTGCGGCGGGCGTGCACCGCGACCGTCACCAGCCCGAGCCGCGGCAGCTCCTGCGCCGGCACGCCCTCGAGCGCCCCGGCCCGGCGGGCCTCCTCGCGGACCACGGGGTCGGCGAGCGTCACCACCCGGGCCAGCAGCGCCGACTTCCCCGCGCCGGGCGGCCCGGTGACGATGAGCCCCACCCCGCCCTCCGGCCCCTCGAGCCAGGCCAGCAGCCGGCGCATGGCGCGGGACCGCCCGGTGAAGAGCCAGCTTCCCTCGCTCGCCGCCGCCACGCCGCGGGCCCGCGGCCCCCAGTGGCTGGCCAGGGTGGCCCGCTGCAGCCGCGCGAGCACCGCCTGCGCCAGCTCGGGGGAGGCGCCGACCCGCAGGCGCGGGTCCCACCACGCGTTGGGGAAGAACCGGAACAGTCCCTCGGCGCGGCCGGTGAGCTCGGCGTGCTGACGCCCCCCGTCGGTGGCGGTGCCGAGCAGCGCGTTCACCTGCTCCAGCACCGCGTCGGGGCGCAGGTACTCGTCCTCGCTCCCGCCGGCGCGGCCCTTCCGCACCACCTCGTCGAGCGCGTCCATGAAGGCGCGGGTCCGGGCCAGCTCGATGCTGCGCGCCGCGGCGATCACGTGCAGCCCGTAGCCGCGCGCGGCCCCCCCGTCGGCTTCACGCAGGCGGCCCAGCAGCGCCATCGCCTCGGCCGTGCCGGCGCCGGCGTGGCAGGTATCGAGGATGAGCAGGACGTGGCGGTCGCCGGTCCACACCAGCGGGATCAGGTCGGCCGCGGCCATCGCCGTGGCCGGCCGCGCGGCGGGCACCTCGCTCGTGACCAGCCGGAACACGGAGCGGTCCACCACGCCGTGCCCGGTGTAGTAGACCGCCACCAGGTCGTCGGGGCCGGGCGGCAGCCGCTCGAGCCACGCCGCGATGCCGTTGCGCACGCCCGCCAGGGTGGTGTCGGCCACCCGCTCCAGCGTGGCCGCTTCGTAGCGGAACTCGTCCTGGAAGAGCGTGCGCGCCCGCGCGACCTCCGCCTCCACCCCCGCGGCGATGTCCCCCCAGCCCTCCGCGTAGCGCGCCACCCCGATGAGCAGGAGGTGGCGGCGCGGCCCCGCGGCGGACAGCGTCACGCCAGCACCTCGCCCGCCTGGCGGGAGGTGAGGTACGGCTTCACGTCGTGCATCGTGGCGCCGTTCTGCACGGGGATGTCCTCCACCCGGTCACCGAACACCCGCCCCAGCCGCTTCTCCAGCGCCACGACGTCGCGCGCGTCGGCGATGTTCACCCAGCGGGTCACGCCCCCGGGCCACTCGCCCGGCGGCTGCCGCACCGGGGGATCGAGCCGCGGCAGGAGCGCCGGCACGCCGAGCGGCGAGCCGAGGGTGAGGAGGGTACGCACCGGCAGCCCGGGGTGGGCGCAGAGCGTCTCCCACGCCACGATGCTCCCCAGCGAATGGCCCACGAGGATGCGGGTGTCGGGGCGGATCGTGTCGAGGACCGCCTGCCGGGCGGCGCGACGGATCGCCGGCTCGCGTACGTAGCGGGCCACCTGCTTGAGGTGCCAGATCACCACCTTCTGGGCCACGCCGCCGAAGAACGGCAGCGCCGCCACCACCTGCAGCATGCCCGCGAGGGTGCGCGCGCCGAGCCCCTTGGTCGCGGCCCCGTCCGTCATGTCGGGCGCGTGCGCCGCGTACAGGTCGGCGAGCAGGGCGCGCTCCAGGGTGTCCTCGAGGTCGCCGGGCGCGTACTCGGGGATGCCGTCCGCGCCCTTGCCCCCCTCCGGACGGAACAGCGCCCCGTAGAACGCCATGCTCACCTCCGCGGGGTCGAGCCGTCCGCCGGCGTTCGAGACCCCGCCGGCCAGCGCCGGCGCCCAGGTGGCGAGCAGTGTCTCCGCCGCCTCGTAGGCCTGCCCGATGCCGTGCACGCAGACGATCCGTGTCATGCCGACCTCCTCCCCGGCTGCCGCGGGCGGGCCGCGCCGCCCCATGGGAAGGCAAGCTGCCCGCCCCATGCGCCGCGCGCTAGGGACGCCCGGCGCGCCACTCGCCCTCGAGCAGGCCGTAGACCGCGTGGTCGAGGAACCGGGTGGTGATCCAGTGGCTCTCCCGCTTGATCCCCTCGAGCCGGAAGCCGAGCCGCTCCGGGATGGCCCGGCTGGCCGTGTTCTCCACCGCGCACAGCATCTCGACCCGGTGCAGCCGCTCCACCTGGAACAGCTGCCCCACCACCGCCGCCGCCATGCGGGTGGCCAGCCCGCGGCCGGTGTGCCCCGCATCCAGCCAGTAGCCCACCTCCGCGTGCCGGTTCTGGCGATGGATGCACCAGCAGACGCAGCCGCCCGCGAGGGCACCGTCCACCCGGAGGCCGAGGTGGAAGCCGTCCCCGGCCCGCTGCTTCTCCTCGAAGAGCGTGATCAGCGCCGCCGCGTCGGCGAGCGTCTGCACCCCGCTCGACCAGCGCAGCCACCGGTCGAGGTGGGCGCGGTTGGCGGTGACGAGGCGGTGCAGGTCGGGAGCGTCCGCGGGGATGAGGGGGCGGAGCGTGGCGGTGGGCGGGAGCGCGAGCGGATCCATGGCGGGGGGGCGTGTGCGGAGGTGGCCGCGCGGCGGCCGGCGGTTACGGCCGCTCCGGCACGAAGCGGAGCGGCTGGCCCCCGTCGCCCGGGTAGAGCAGGAGCGCGGTGGCGTCGACCGTGAGCCGTGCCGCCGCGGCGAGCGCGGCGAGGTAGCGCGCCTCCTGCCGCATCGCGGGCTCGGCGCAGGCCTTCCGGGTGACCGCCAGCGCGCCCACGCGGATGGTGTCCCCCGCCAGCTCCACGGGGCCGAAGAAGCGGTTGCAGGAACCGCTGCCGATCACCCGGCCCGCCTGCGGGAACTCGAGCGTGGCGTGGGTCCCGCTGATCGCCACCGTCCCCGCCAGGTCCGCCAGCCGCCAGGCCGTCCCGACCAGCGCCGCGGCCGGCGTGCCCGCGGCCTCCGGCACCCGGACCAGCGCCAGGTCCACGCGCGCCGGGTTGCCCTGGGTCAGCACCCGGTACGCGGCGGTGGTGGTGTACAGGAGCCGGCTTCCGCTGCGGACACTGGCCCGGGCCGAGTAGCTGCGCGACTCGACGATCGACTCGGCCGGGAACCGGAGCGTGAAGGGAATCGGCCCCACGGTCGTTCCCGCGACGAAGGTCGTCTCCGCCATGGTGGCCGCCGCGGCGTCCTGCCGCGACACGTCGTCGAGGCGCACCTCGATGGTGGCGCCCGCGGGGAGCGCGATCCCCGCAGGAAAGGCGAGGGCCCCCTGCAGCACGCCACCATCCGCCGGGCGCGCCTCCCGCCGGGCGCAGCCCGCCGGCAGCAGCGCCAGGAGGCCCGTGACGATCCACCTGCGCCAGGCACGACTCATCGGCTTCCTCACGGGTCAGTTGGGGGCGCTGGCCCGCCCCGGGGCCGGCACCAGCAGGAGGTCCACGGTGCCTCCGGGATGATGGCTGCGCATGCGGAAGGTCGTGTGCGTGAGTCCCAGCACCTCGACCGGGTGCGACACCCCCTGCTCCACCAGCGTCAGCGAATCGGTCGTGCCCGACCACCGGCCCAGGGCGGGCTTCCCGCGCGCCGAGGCCACGACGAGCGTCCCCTCGCCGAGGAACGCGTAGAGGTCACCGCTCGCGGTGCCGGTGGAATCGGCCACCTGCCAGACCCGGTTGATGAAGGTCGGTCGGCCGACCGGGGCGGGCGCGTCGGCCGTCGCGGGCCCTGGCGGCGCACCCGCGGAGGGCGGGGCTGGTGTGACGGGAGCGTTGGAGCGTGGCGCCTCGGCGGGGCGGGCCGGTGGCTCGGCACAGCCCAGCAGGGTCAGCAGCACGGCGGTCGCGGCGAACGGGGTCGGGGACATGGCTCCCTCCAGGGCTGGGGTACGCGCGCGGGGCGAAGGCGGCCGAAAAACTACGCGTGCACCGTCGCCCGGAACATCCCCCAGCTCTCGAAGGCGTCGGCCACCCGGGCCCGGCCGGTCACCGAGTATCCCACATGCTCGTAGAGGGCCACGTTCCCCGCCAGTTCGGTGGTGAGGCTCACGCCCCGGGCCCGGGGGTCGGCCGCCGCGTGGCGGTGCACCCGGTCGAGCAGGCGGCGCCCGCGACCCCCGCCCGCGAGCCCGCGCCGCACCCCGATCATGTTCAGGTGCCAGTGTGGCTCCGGCGCCTCGAAGCCGCGGGTCACCGCGCCGAACGCCTCGTACCGCGCCCGCGCCTCGGCGCCCAGCCGGGCCCAGAGCGCCTCGCGGGCGGCGTCGAGCGCCGGCGGCGCCACCGTGCTGGCGCTCCAGGAGAGGATCGCCGCGCCCGAGAGCTGGCCGTCGGCTTCACGCAGCCCGTACATCGGCTCGCCCCGGAGCACCCGCGCCGCCACGAAGAACCCCACCAGGTCCCGCAGCCGCGCCCCGTAGTCCGGGGGGTCGCCCAGGCACCAGCGCATCACGGGATAGTCCTCGAACGCGCTGCACATCACGGCGACGACCGCAGGCGCCTCCGCGGCGGGGAGGCTGACCGGGTCCATGGCCTGCCCGGGGGCGCTCAGAACAGGCGCACCTGGAGCTGGCGCCCCGCGCGCGCCTCGAGCACCCGGTAGCGACCTTCGGCATCCCGAGCGACCCGGATCCGGGGGCCGAGCAGTTCGGTGGTCGTCCCGGCGCCGGAGCGATCGGGCAGCACCAGCAGCGTCACGTCGCCCTCGAGGGTGGCGGTGGCGCCGGGATCGAGGTCCATGGTGATGGGTGCCGTGAGGGTGGAATCGTGCCCGGCCGCCACCACACCTCCCCCGTCGAGGCGGACGGCAGCGCCGTCGGCCCGCAGCGTGAAGCCGTAGGCCTCGCCCTGTGGTCCCGGGAGTACCTGGAGCCGGGAGGGCGCGGCGGCCACCGGCGGCAGCGCGGCGGCGGTGAGCAGGGCGATGGCGGCAAGGCGGAGCATGGTCCCTCCTGACGGGTGGGATGGCCGGGGGCGCGGCCCCGGGGGCCGCGCCCTGAATCTACGCCTTGGTCCGGCGCCGCGTGGCGGATGTCGATCGCACGCGGGCCGCCGCTACGGCGCCTTCTGCACCCGGAAGTTCACGTCGCCATCGGCCTGGCGCAGGCGCAGTTCGATGAACCAGGTCCCGGCGGTCGACAGCGTGCTCTGGAAGGTGCCGTTGCCGGTGAGGTCCGACTGG
>Ga0268298_10005506_pt1 | contig 11823 bp, 12 predicted proteins | sample WWTPWeurt_MetaG_FD_194462 | JGI IMG/M metagenome (GOLD analysis project Ga0268298, IMG submission 194462) | Activated sludge microbial communities from WWTP in Nijmegen, Gelderland, Netherland - WWTP Weurt | ecosystem: Engineered > WWTP > Aerobic digester > Activated sludge | place...
CTGGCCGGAGACCTTGCAGCAAGCGCTGGAGACCGACATCGGTGCGCTGGCAAGTCCGCGGGTGATCTCGACGCTGCGGGCGTGGCGCTCGATCGCCGCCGGGGCCGCCGACCTGCCGGCGGTCGCTCAGGCCAGAGCCCGGCTCGCCGCCGTCGCCCAGGCGATCGCTCCGCACGATCAGAGCGACGGAACCATCACGGACACCGGGATCCCCACGCTGGCCCGTCCCAACTCCTCGAGGCCACCGGTGAGCCCAGGTTTTGAGGAGGAACAACCGACGGACGGGCACCGTCAGCAGTCCAAAGCTCGCGCTTCGATCGTGCGGGTGCGCGCGCTCTACGGCGCGATCTTGCCGCTGTGCACCGAGCTGATCCCGCTCAGCGCAGAGCGGCGTTCGCGGCGCTTTTGGTCCCTGTGGCGAGAGGCCTCCGGAGACCGGGGCGTGCGGCGCGACGTGGTGGAGAGAGTACTGGCCCACAGTCGCGACATCCGGACGCTCGCCAGCGAGTTGATCGCAGAAGTTCAGGCCGTCGACGTCGAGAGCGTCCGCGCGATGATCGATCGCGTGGAGGCCGAGGGCCCCTCCCAGCCAAGCGCAAAAGCCACCCCCGATGGCCGCGGCCGAGGTGCGCTAGTGGGTGCTTCTGTGCGGGAGCCCAACGACTGACGAGCGCAGGGCAAAACCATTTGACGGACCGGGTCGACTCAGGCTGAGTGCCCAACGCCTGAATTTTTAGGGTGCCCTCGGGGACAAACGACGAGCCAACATGGAGAGCGTACTGTCGATCGACGTCGAGGATTGGTTTCACATCCTCGATTTGCCCGCGAGCCCGGACGTCGCCGGCTGGAGCGCGATGCCCTCTCGCGTCGAGGGCAACTTTCGCCGCCTCCTCGATCTCTTGGACCGAAACCGCACCTCCGCCACCTGCTTCTTCCTGGGCTGGGTCGCCGAACGCTTCCCGAGCCTGGTCAAGGAGGCCGTGGCCCGCGGTCATGAGGTCGCCTCGCACGGATATTCTCACCAGCTCGTCTACGGCATGAAGCCGGAGGCCTTCTTGGAGGATATTCGCCGGGCCAAGAGCATCATCGAAGACGCCGCGGGCGTCACCGTTCGCGGTTACCGCTGCCCAGGATTCTCCGTCACCGCCGAGACGCCGTGGTTCTTCGAGAAGGTTCGAGAGGCCGGCTACCTCTACGATTCCTCGGTGTTCCCCGGCAGCCGCGGGCACGGAGGGCTCGGCGCAGGACGGCTAGAGCCGCACCTCATCCACACTCCCGCCGGTGACTTGGTGGAGCTGCCGATCACGCTCTCCGAGGTCTTCGGGAAGCGGATGTGCTTTTTCGGGGGCGGATATCTGCGACTCTTCCCCTACCGACTCATCCACGAGCGGGCCCAAGCGGTCCTCCGGGAGAATCGCCCGATCATCTTCTATCTTCACCCTCGCGAGATCGACCCCGACCAGCCGCGCATGGAGATGCCGCTGGTGCGTCGGTTCAAGTGCTACGTCAACCTCGACACGACCGAGCAGAAGCTGACCCGAATTACCCGAGATTTCACGCTGACGACCTTCGACCGGTGGATCGACCGCCACCGCGCCGAGCTGAGCTAGTGTACCGCGCCCATCATGGCTGGCCGTATCGCTCGCTCTTTTCGCGCCTGTTCGCGCGGGCCTTCGGCCCCTGGCGGGCGCTTCGACTCACGTATTCTCGATACGTTCCGTCTCCGCGCCGCACGAACAGACACGAAAACTGCTTCGCGAATACAACCACCCATGACGGGTGCGGTACACTAAAATGAACATGAGCAACGAACGAACCTCTCAATTCTTCGACCGTTACGCGCAGGATTTCAGCGCGATTTACGGGAACAAAAATACCCTGGTTAATTCGGTGGTGAACCAGGTCTTCCGGCGCAGCATGCGGCTCCGCTATGAGAAGACCATCGCCGGCTGCTTCCCGATCGAAGGGAAGACGGTGCTGGATATCGGCTGCGGCCCCGGACACTATTCGGTGGAGTTGGCCCGGCGCGGCGCGGCCAAGGTTCACGGCGTCGACTTTGCCGAGGGGATGATCGACCTCTCGAAGCGCCACGCCAAAGACGCGGGCGTCGAAGGCCGTACGGAGTTCGAGCTGAAGGACTTCTTCGCCTTCCCGGAAGGCACCAAGTACGACTACACGATCGTCATGGGGTTCATGGACTATATGGCCGATCCCCGGAAGGTCGTGGAGAAGGTCATCTCCCTGACCTCGTCCCGCGCCTTCTTCAGCTTCCCGGTCGACGGCGGCCTGCTCGCTTGGCAGCGTAAGCTCCGCTACAAGAGCCGCTGCGAGCTGTTCATGTACGATGAGGCGGCCGTGCGGCGGGTGGTGGCGGGGCTCAACTATCGGGCGCTCCGGATCGAAGAGGCCTCGCGCGATTACTTCGTCACGATCGACGTCTGATGGCTCGAATACTCCAGGTCTGTAACACCGACTTCTATCTCCTGAAGTTCTTGGCCCCCCTCGTCCGCGCCTTGGCCGAGGCCGGCCACCAGGTGGAGTGCGTCTGCGAGGGCCACAGCGCGGACTTCGGGCGGCTGTTGCCCGGGATCGTGGTGCACCCCCTCTCCTTCCCCAAGACCGGCTCGTTGCCGGAGTTCGCCGCGGCGATCGAGGGGCTGAGGCGGATCATCCGCCCGGGCGCCTATGACTGCGTCGACGGGCACAACCGAAACGGGAGCATCGTGGCCCGCATGGCCGCCTGGCTAGAGGCGGTGCCCATCAACCTCTACACCGCCCACGGCTTCTATTTTCACGACGACCAGAGCCCGCTGGCCCGCGAGGCCACCATCGCCCTGGAGGCGGTGCTGGCGCGGGTCACCGACTTCACCTTCAGCCAGAGCACCGAGGACGCCGAGCGGATGGTGCGCCGGCGGCTGATCACGGAGGAGAAGATCTCCATCATCGGCAACGGCATCGACACCACGCGCTTCACGCCCCACAGCGCCGGAGGAGCGCCGTCGCGCGCGGTGGCCGAGCAAGAGTTGGGGCTGAGGAGCGGCGTCTTTCGGGTGGCCTCCACCGGTCGCGTGGTCAAAGGCAAAGGCTTCATCGATCTGCTGCGGGCCTTCGACGTGCTCCACCGCGCGGTGCCGGCCTCGGAGCTGGTCGTCATCGGCGGGAACATCGACCAGGATATCTCTCCCTACGCCCGGGAGTTTCAGGCTGAGGTGGTGGCGCGCGGGCTCCAAGGCGCGGTGCGGGTCACCGGGATCACCAACGCCGTCGAGAAGTATCTGGCCTGCACCGACGTCTTCGTCCTGGCCTCCTACCGCGAGGGCCTGCCGCGCGCACTCCTGGAGGCGATGTCGATGGGGCTCGCGGTGGCGGCCACCGAGATCCGCGGCTGCAAAGAGGCGGTGATCGATCGCGTCTCTGGGCGGCTGTTCGCGCCGAAGGACGTCGAGACGCTGGCGCGGATCCTGGGTGAGCTCGCGGCCAGCCCCGAGGAACGAGCGCGGCTCGGCAGCGCCGCTCGCCAGCGCGTGTTGGCGGAGTTCGACGAGCGCGTCTACGTCGGCCGGCAGGTGAAGCTCATCGAACAGCTGCTGGCCGAGCGCAGCGGCAAGCAGCCGCGGGGCCGAGGGGCGACGCGGCGGGTCCTGGCCGAGGGCCTGACGCTGGCCGCGAAGCTGTAGAAACTCCGAGTCGCAAGGCGGGGTTAGTGCCCACCGATCCAAAGCCCGCTCCGGCCCGTACAGCAGGTGGGTGGAGCAATTCGGTCAACGTGGGTCCGCCGGAATCCGCTGGCGCCTACCCCTGGCGATCGATAGCCTCGACATGACGGAAACGGGCAAGGATGCGGACCTCTTGGCCAGAATGGGTCGCGGAGAGCGACAAGCCCTCGCCGACCTCTACGATCGCTTCGCGCCGCGGCTCTTGGCGCTCGGGGTTCGCATGCTAGGTGATCGCCGCGAAGCCGAGGATGTGGTTCACGATGTCTTCGTGGAGACCTGGCACGCAGCCCGGAGCTACGCCCCCGAACGCGGCACCGTCTCGAGCTGGATGAACCTCAGGATGCGAAGCCGTTGCCTGGACCGCCTGCGCTCCGCCGACCGAAGCCGCACGATCCGGTCGGACGACGGGCCTTCCTTGGCGGCCGTGCCAGAGAGCGTCCCGCCGGGCTCGGGCGATCAGACCACCGTGCTGCGCGCGCTCGAGTCGTTATCGCCCGAACAGCGCCGCGTGCTCGAGCTCGGTTACTACGCTGGGATGTCCCAAAGCGAGATCGCCGCGGTGGTCGGGGTGTCGATCGGCACCGTAAAATCTCGGACGGCGGCCGCATTGCAGAAGCTACGGACCCGGCTCGCCGAGCCTGGGGAGGGAACCGAATGACCCACCCCTTGGCGGCGCTGCTCTTCGACTATGCGCTCGGCACCCTGGGCGAAACCGAGCGGGCCCAGCTCGAGCACGCGCTCGAGCGTACGCCCGAGCTGGCCCGGGAGCTCCAGGAGATCGAGGAGACCTTCTCGGTGATGGCGCAGGCGTTGCCGCCCGCCGCCCCGGATCCGGGCCGCAAGGCGATCTTGCTCGCCGCGCTCGAAACCCAAAGCTCCTTCTCCGAATTCCTCGAGCCGCTCTGTGAGCTCTTCGATCTGGGGAAGCGCGAGGTAGAGCGCGTCCTGGGTTGGATCGGTGACCCGCGCCGCTGGGAGCCCGGCCCGATGCCGGGGATCGAGATGCTGCGCTGTGCTCCAGGGCCCAAGGCCGCGGCCTGGGAGGTAGGCTTCATTCGCTTCGCGGCGGGCCTGGCCTTTCCGAGGCACCGTCACCTAGGCCTGAACACCGAGCTGGTGATGGCGGGCGAGTTCACCGATCTCGAGACCGGCGTGCTGCACAGGACGGGAGAGCTGATCGTCAAGGACGAGGGCACCGAGCACGCCTTCGTAGTCAGCGCCGACGAACCTTGTCTGCTCGCCACGCGCTTCCCGGGGATTCAGATCCTCTGAGCACGCTCAGTGAGGCCGCGGCCCGGTGCACCGGATCTCCAGCGGCGACGAGGGCCGGGCCCGTCATCGGCGGGGTGAACCTGCCTGCGGGCGGGATCGCTTCGCTCAACGCGTCAACTCGCCGGCCGAGTGGCCCTCGCCGAGGCGCTCGCGGGCCAGCTGCGTCGCCACCACGCTCCGGAGCCGCGCCGAGGGCGTACGAGCACCCGCCTTGAAGAGCGAGACCGTCCCCATCACCAGGTAGATCGGCGTGAGGAGCAGCCCGGACGGCACGCCCCACCACCCCGCGAAGAGGGTGATCGCGAGGTTCTTGGCGATCACCTTGCGGCCGCAGCTCTTGCAACCCAAGTTGACGTGGGTCGCGTACTGCGTGACCACGAGCACCGAGATCACCCGGTACGAGGCGTGGGCGTCGATGGGCCCCTGGCCACCGCAGCTGGGGCAGGCTCCGAGGTGCACGCGCATCAACGCGTCCTCGATCTCTCCCTCGGAGAGCGCGACGCTCTGCAAGGAGGCGGTGAGCGCGCACTGTTCGTTGCAGTAACGAAGCGCGCCCTGCTGGACGCCGCCGAACATGATCAACTGACGACAGCTGGCGCAGCGGGCCATCGTTCATGGATAACACGGACTCAGGGCCCATCCACGAAGGCCGAGCGGTGCTCGCGCACGAAGTCCACCAGGCGCGTCGGGGCTCGGCCCAAGATCCGCTGTACGTCCGAGGTCGTCCGGGCGGCGCGACCCGTCGCGAACACAGTCGCGTACACGCCGCGGCGAGGCCCGGAGGTCCGGACTTGACCACTGAACCGTACAAAGGTCCGAAGCTCCGACCGACAGCTGGCGGCTCAAACGCCCCCTCAGGCAAGGCCACCAGTTGGCACGAAGCTCGCTTTGGGGCTTGGGCAGCGACCCCGCGATGAACTCGCGCGTCGAAAGGAGTTCGACCATGACCGTGACCAGTGCTTCCACCGCCTCCACCACAACCTTCACCGACCTGATGCAGCGGCTGTCCAACCAGCGGACGCGAGCAGCGCAGCTGTTCGACCAGGGCAAGCTCAGCGCGACCGAGAAGCGAGCCATCGACAAGGACATCAGCGCCGAGATCGCCAAGCTCCAGAAGGATGCCTTCGAAGGTGGCGGCCTCAACGCGGGAGAGCTGGCTCAGCACCAGAAGGCCATCGGCGGTCTCGGCCAGGAGATCCGCGCCGACGGTGCGGGCTTCGAGCAGAACCCGCAGGCGCTCACGCGGGCCTCCGAGAACTTGGATCGTCGGATCAACCACGCCGAGAAGGCCGGGCTGTTGTCCGCCGATGAGGCCAAGGCGCTGCGCCAGCAGGTGACCGACGCGGGGAAGTTGTCCCCGCTGGACCAGAGCTATCGCCTGGGGACGATCGAGAACGATCTCCGGACCAAGGCCCGCGACGCCGAGATCGACCCAAAGAAGCAGATCGCCGACTTCAACCGCCGCATCGCCGACGGTGAGAAGGACGGATCGCTGACCTCGGATCAGGCCGCCAAGCTGCGCGAGCAGGTCGGTCAGCTCATGTCGGGCGGCGGCTGCCAGCTGCCGGCGACGCGGCAGGCCTTCGCAGACGTCAACCGGGCCATCTGGAACCAGCGACACGACGCCACCGTCGCCCCCGAGGAGCGACGCGCCAGCGCCAGTCAGATCCTCGCCGACAAGCTGAAGGCTGGACAGATCGACCAGGGCCAGTTCGACCGCTGGAACGGCGCCCTCGATCGCGCCTGGGCCCGCTACACCGACCCCGCGGCCAACACCAACTTGACCGACGGCTTGGGCGCCCGCTTGAACCAGCTGTACGAAGCCATCCGGCAGCTTTGACATATATCAATGCGGCTCCCGCTCGCCCTTGAGAGGGTAGCGCGATGTCACTCCCTGTTTTCCTACGAAACACCGCGCTGGCTGCGGCGGGCTGCGTCCTGGCGATGCTGATGATCTTCGCGATCACCGGCGTGGGCCAAGATCCGCTGCAAGCGCTGCACAGCCCTGAAGCCTACGCCGCCCTGCTCTTGTCGAACCCGCCGGTGCTCCGCGCGGTGTTGGCCATCGACAACCTCTTCGTTGCGCTTTACCTGAGCACTTTCATCGCCGCGGGTTTGATCCTGGTACAAGGCGGCGCTGTTCGGGGCCTGGTATGGATCTCGGTCGGGCTGATCGGGGTCACCGGATTCCTGGACCTTCTCGAGAACCTGCACTTTCTGACCCTGATCAACCTGGCCGAGCGGAGCGTGGAGATCCACCCGCTCGAGATCGGGGCGCAGGTCATGGAGAGCCTGCTGAAGTTCCATATCAGCTACGTGGGGCTGTTCTTGTTTGGCTCGGCCTTGCCGCTCGAGCGCCCGCTCGGACGACTCTTGGCCCGCCTCTCTTGGTTCGTTCAGCTCCCGGTGGGGATCGCGATCTACGTGGTCCCGCCGACCCTCGCCTTGCCGCTCGTCTTCGTGCGCTTTAGCTACTTCCTCGCCGGCCTGCTGCTCTTGGCCCGGATCTTCGGGCGCGCGCCAGGCGGCTCAGGTGCTCTGGCGTCACTCCCAAATACGAAGCCAAGTGCCGTCGGCTGACGCGGGCATCAAGCTCAGGGTGCTCGCCCAGCCATTGCTGGTAGCGCTGGGCCGCCGAGAGCGCGAGCATGGCGTGCTCCCGGCGGGCCTTGCGGAGGTACAAGGCCTCGGCCGAGCGCCGCAACAGGCGTTCGATCCCCGGCTCGGTCGCGCTCAGCGCCTCCAACGCTCGGTAGCGAAGATAGAGCCCCGAGGTCGGCTCGAGGGCCTGGATGTGCGTGACCGAGGGCTCGCCGGAGAGGAGATCGAGCAGCGATCCCGTGACCTGGCCTTCCGGGACAAAGACCCGCGTGTGTTCGGTGCCGTCCTCGGAGACGTACAGCTCACGGACCAGCCCCTCGAGGACGAAGTAGCTGTGCTCGGCGCGCTCCCCGGCCCGGAGCAGCCAGCCGCCCTCGGGCACCGAGTAAGGCCTGAGGAGCGGAGCGATCGCGCGGGTCTCGCGCTCGCTCAGCGGGGCGAGGCGTCGCATCGCCGCGAAGACCAAGGCGCTCGGGTCCATCGGCGGGCGAGCATAGGGTGTAAGGCTCGCGCTTTTCCAGTAGGGTCGCGGCGTGTGGCTCATCCGCTCCGCCATCTGTGCGCTGTATCCGGGTGCACCAGGGGTCCCCGGCGTCGCCGAGCTGGATCTCGATGACTTCTTGGCTCGCTACCGGCGGGAGGCCCCAACCTTGATGTGGCTGGGGCTGGTGCTCGGCGCGGTCGCCTTCACGCTGAGCCCCGTCCTCACGATCGGCTGGCCGCTGCCCTCATTTTGGCTCCCGCGATCGGCGCTGGACCAGCACGCCAGTCGAGCCGCGGGCCATCGCTGGTACTTGCTCCGGCAGCTGGTGATGATCGTGAAGATGAGCGGAGGCCTCTGCTGGGGCCAGCACCCGCGCGTCCGGGCGATCCACGGCGTGGCGCCCTACTCCGCCGATCCGGGGACCTGGAGGGCGGAGTGACCCACCTGGCTTATCGCGAAGCACCGCTCGAGCTCGACGCTGACTTCGTCGTCGTGGGCAGCGGCGCTGGCGGAGCGACGGCAGCGGTGATCTTGGCGCGCGCCGGGCGCAGCGTCGTGCTGGTCGAAGCCGGCGCCTGGCGCGATCCCGCGGACTATCCGGAGTCCAGCTACGGGGCGATGCGCGACCTCCTCGACGACTGGGGCGCGACGATCACCCGAGGCCGAGCGCTGTGGCCCATCGTGCAGGCACGGACCATGGGCGGTACCACGGTGATCAACTCGGCGATCTGCGTGCGCACGCCGGGCGACATCTTTGAGCAATGGACGCGAGAGCACGGGCTCGAGGATCTCTCCACCTCGGTGTGGCAGCACCAAGATCGGCTCGAACGCGAGCTGGCCGTGGAGGAGGTTCCGCCGGACTCACGGGGGCGATCCAACCTGCTGGCCGCCGCTGGAGATGCGCACGCGGGCTACGATGGGCACGTGATGTTGCGCTACGTGCGCGGCTGCGCTGGGAGCGGGCAATGCCTCCAGGGCTGCAAGCGCCTGCGAAAACAGAGCACCAACCTCAACTATGTCCCAGAGCTGATCGAGCGGGGCCAAACCGTGCTCTCCTCTGCGCCGGTGGATCGCGTGATCCTCGAGGGCCGCCGGGCGGTCGGCGTGCGCGGGAGATTCAGCCATCCGACCAGTCGGCGACGCGGCGGGACCTTCACGGTGCGGGCGCGCCGAGCGGTGATCGTCGCGGCCTCCGCCACCCATACGCCGGCGATCTTGCTCCGCTCGGGGCTCAAGAGCCCGGCGCTCGGGCGCTTCTTTCGGGCGCATCCGGGCACGGGGATCTTCGGCTGCTACGACGAGCCGGTGGACATGAACCAGGGCACCACCCAGGGCTGGGCCTCGACCAAGTTCCGCACCGAGCCCGGCCTGAAGCTGGAGACGCTGGCGATCCCCTTCGAGCTGGTGGCCAGCCGCTTGTCGGGAGGCGGTAGCGAGCTCATGCAGCGCCTGGGCGAGTACCGTCACATCGCGATGTGGGTCCACGCTTGCCGAGCCGAGAGCACCGGCACCGTACAGAGCGGCCTCTTCGGCAAGCCGGTGGTTCACTATTCGCTCGACCGCGCCGACATGGAACGCTTCCGCCTCGGGATGCACCTGGTGGGGCGCTGGCACTTTGCCGCGGGGGCCAAGGCGATCATCCCGGGCATCCACGGAATGCCCTACAAGCTCGGCCCAGATCAGGTCGACCAACTGCTGGAGGCTCCGCTCGATCCGCGCGCCTACATCGCGATCCTCTCGCACTTGTTCGGGGGGTGCGTGATGGGCAAGGACCCCGCGCGCTCGGTGTGCGATTCCAGCGGCCGGGTGCACGAGGTTGAGGGGCTGATGGTCGCCGACGCCTCCGCGATCCCCACCAATCTCGGCGTGAATCCGCAGCACACCATCATGGCCCTGGCCGGTCTCTACGCGGAGCGCGCCGCCAACGCGGGCTGAACCCGCCTGCGGGCGCGATCGCTCCGGTCGGCTCAAGCAGCGGTGAGTTCCGCCGATGTCTCGACGGAGCCCCACATGGTAGCCCCAAGCCAAAGCCCCGTTGATCGCGAGAGCCCGTTTGGGCTCGATGAGCTGTTCTTCTCCACCACGGACCGCAAAGGGATCATCCGCTCGGGCAACCGCGTCTTTGCTCGGGTCAGCGGCTATCGAGAGGCGGATCTGCTGGGCCAGCCTCACAACATCATCCGCCACCCGGACATGCCGCGCGCCGTCTTCAAGTTTCTGTGGGACTATCTGGAGGCCGGCAAACCCATCGCCGCCTACGTGAAGAACATGGCCAAGGACGGGAGCTACTATTGGGTAGTAGCGACCGTCGCCTGCATCTCGGGCGGCTATTTGTCGGTGCGCTTCAAGCCCTCGGGGCCCCTGTTTCACCCGGTCCAAGATCTCTACCGCCAGCTGCGGGAGATCGAGCGGCCCTTCGATGAGGCCGGAGATCGGAAGGCCGGCATCGCGGCCTCGACCCAGCACCTGCTGAGCAGCCTCACCGCCCTAGGCTTCGCCGATTATGACGCGTTCATGACCGCTATGCTGCCCACCGAGCTCCGCAGCCGCGCGCTCAAGGTCGGCGAGCCCAAGCGGGAGATCCCACCCGGTAAGAGCCGCGGCCCGGCGCTGGAGCGACTGCTCGGCGACTGCTCCGAGATCGAGACCTTCCTAACGGGGCTCTTCGGACAGATCGGAGACTTGGGCGCGCTGCAAACCAACCTGGAGGAGAGCTCGGCCTTCGTGCTCTCGTTGGCCTCGGAGATTCGGCTGACCTCCCGCAACGCCTCGGTGGCGGCGCTGCGCCTCGAGGACGCGGGCAAGACCTTGGGCGTCATCGCCTCGATCATGGCCCAGCACTCGGAGGAGACGGCGCGGCTGATCAAGGGGCTCAGCGGCCGCATTCAAAACACCTCGGTCACCTCGAGGGACGTCGCCTTTCGGGTCGCGGCGGCCAAGCTGCAGGTCGAGATGGCCACCTCCTTCGGACGCGAGCTGGGCGAGCACGCCGTCGCAGCACATACGGTGAGCGCGTCGATCATGGCCTTGGTCGAAACGCTGAGCGACGGCGTGAAGAACGCCTTCTCCGCGTGCGAGCAGCTCCACCGAGAGCTGACGGGGCTCAGCTCGACCCTGGACGAGCTGAACAAGTTGCTCCGCACGCTCAACGTCGTCCACATCACCGGGAAGGTCGAAGCCGCACGGGCGAGCACTGCGACCACCTTCGATGCGTTGTTCGCCACCATCGCTTCGGAGCTCGATCGAGCCCATGTGACGATGCACCGCTTTGGGCGATCGATCTCTGAGATCTCGGCGCGCTCGCGAAGCTGGGTCGATGCGCGCGATGGCATCACCAAGCTGCTGAGCGATGTATCGCGGACCTGCCGCGACATCGACGCCGACGTCACGCGCGCCGCTTGAGGCGAAGCAGGCTCAGCGCCGGGCGCTGTACACCAGGCTGACGCCTAGGATCTCAAAGCCTCGCGAGCTGGCTCCGCTGGAAACGGTCAGGTGGATCAGCCGGCTGTTCGCCGGGCCGAAGATCTCGGCCTCGGTGAAGGTCTCCAGCCATTCGTGGACGGTCGCGTTGTTGGCCAAGGTGACCGTCCGCGTGGTCCCAGCGGGGACGGCGAGCCCGTTGGTCAGCGGCCGGAGCTGCATCGAGATCGTCTCGTTCTCACCGATACCGGAGGGCTGACGAAACGCCACGGCGATCGAGCCGCCGGCGCCGCTGCTGAAGTCGGATGGGATGGCGGCGGTACAGGTCAC
>Ga0268298_10005507_pt1 | contig 11822 bp, 12 predicted proteins | sample WWTPWeurt_MetaG_FD_194462 | JGI IMG/M metagenome (GOLD analysis project Ga0268298, IMG submission 194462) | Activated sludge microbial communities from WWTP in Nijmegen, Gelderland, Netherland - WWTP Weurt | ecosystem: Engineered > WWTP > Aerobic digester > Activated sludge | place...
CTTCTGGTAGTTGAGCTGGAAGATCTCGGTGCGCACCGGCTCGATGTCGGCGATCTGCTGGCGCGCCTCGAGCTCGAGCTTCTCCTTGGTCGCGAGCTCCTCGCGCGGCGCCACCAGGATCACGTTGCCGTTCTTGCGCATGTCCAGGCCCTTGGACTGCAGCACGATGTCGAGCGCCTGGTCCCAGGGCACGTCCTTCAGGCGCAGCGTGAGGCTGCCGGCGACCGAGTCGCTGGTGACGATGTTCAGGTTCGTGAAGTCGGCGATGACCTGCAGCAGCGCGCGCACGTCGACGTTCTGGAAGTTCAGCGACAGGCGGTCGCCGCGATAGCCCTGGCGCGTCGCGAGCTTGTTCGGGTCCTCGCGCACCGGCTTGACCTCGACGACGAACTGCGTGTCGCTCTGGTACGCGTTGTGCTCCCACGAGCCCTGCGGCTCGATGACCAGGCGCGTGTTGTCGCCCTGCTGGAACGCGCGCACCTGGCGCACCGGCGTGCCGAAGTCGCCGACGTCGAGGCGGCGGCGCAGGTTGTCGGGCAGGCGCGTGCGCAGGAAGTCGACGATCAGCTGCTGGCCCTGCTGGCGCACGTCGACGCCGACGCCGTTGTCCGAGAGCTCGACGACCACCCGGCCCTCGCCGTCCTTGCCGCGACGGAAGTCGAGGTCGCGCAGCGCGTGCGACGCCTGGGTGTCGGCGCGCGAGAACCCGGCCGGCTGCGGCGAGGTCTCGCCGGCGGCGACCGGCGCGAGCGCGACGACGACGGCGTTGCCGTCGATCGACGTCGTGTAGGACAGCGCGCGCTTGAGGTTCATCACGACGCGCGCGCGGCTGCCGGCCTGCACGATCGCGACGCTGCGCACGTCGCCCTGCGCCAGCTCGACCGTGTTCTGCCCGACCTTGTTGACGGTCTCGGCGAAGTCGAGCGCGACGCGCGGCGGGTTGTTCACCGAGAAGCTTCCCGGGGCCGCGGCGGGCGCCGAGCGCATCAGGATGCGGACGAGCGTGTTGACGCCCTGCTGCTGGCTCGTCACGGACTCGATCGCGTTCGGCGTCGACTGCGCGAACGCCGTGCCGGCCGCGACGAGGCCGGCGGCGAGCCAGGCGAGGACACGGCCGACGATGGATGCGACACCCCGGTGCTCGATCATTTCCTGGTCTCCTGCTTGGTCTCCTGCAAGCGCAGCGAGGTGTCGCGCTCGACCCATTCGCCCGCCGCGTCCTGCACCACCTCCTTGAGCACGACCTCGTGGTCGGTGACGCGCATGATCCGGCCGTAGTTCTGGCCGGCGTAATTGCCTTCGCGGGCCTGGTAGACCATGTTCTCGACCTGGAGCAGCGCGAACCGGCTGCGGTCGCTGCTCATGTGCCCCACCATCCGGATCGACTCGAGCGGGAAGCTCTCGAGCGCCTCGCGCCGGCGGTTCGAATCCGGCTTCAGGCGGTTGGTCGGCTCGGCGCCGACCTTGGCCGCGAGCTTGCTCGCGGAGAACGGGTCGGCCGGGCCGGCGTTCTCGTAGCGGAACGGCTCGTACTTCTTGGGCGCCGCGATGGTTTCCTTCACCGTCGGCGTGTTCTGGCGCTGCTGGTCCATCCAGCTGCGCAGTTCCTCGTGGTCGTCCGCGCAGGCGCCCAGCAGCGCGCACGCGGCGAGCACGCCCGCCGTGATCACGTGTCTCATTTGACTGCCCCCTTGCCGGCCGCCTTGGCCTTCGCGGCCTCGCGCCGGCCCTGCGCGATCTCCTCGGCGTCGAGGTAGCGGAACGTCTTCGCGACCGCCTCGAGCGACAGCTGCCCGGTCTTCTCCTGCAGCTGGATGTTCATGTTGCTCAGCGTCACGATCCGCGCCAGGTTGGAGATGTCGCTGGTGAACGCGCCGAGGTCGTGGTAGCCGCCGACGACCTTGATGTTGATCGGCAGTTCCGCGTAGAACTCCTTGACGACCACCTGCCCGGGCTTGAAGAGCTCGAACTGCAGCCCGCGCCCGACGCCCGCCTGGTTGATGTCGGAGAGCAGCGCGTCCATCTCGGCCTTGCTCGGCAGCTGCTTCTCGAGCTGGTTCACGTACGCCGAGACCTGCTGCTTCTGCTTGCGCAGGACGTCGAGGTTGACGGCCTGCTTGAGCTTGTCGGAGTACTGCGCCTTCAGCTGCTCCTCCTTGGCCTCGCCGACCTCGAGCTCCTCGAGCTGCGTGCGCCAGTAGCCTGCCCACGCCAGCGCGAGCACGCCGACGAAGGTCACCGCCAGCAGGGTGAGCCTCGGGACCAGCGGCCACAGGCCGGGGTGGCGCCCCTGCAGGCCCTTGAACTGCTCGGCGGCCTTGCTCAGGTCGATCTTCGGATTCATCTTGGCCATGGGATCACCTCGATGCCGTCGGGCCCGGCGCCGCCGACGGCGCGGCCGCGACCGGCTTGGCCGGCGTGCCGGCCTTGGCCGGATCGGCGACCGGCAGCGTCTTCACGAGCGCGTTGAGCGCGAACTCGTAGACCCGGCGCGAGTCCTTCGCGTCGGCCTTGCCGAGCTGGGCCGCCTTGATCTCGACGAGCTCGGGCCGCTCGAGCCAGGGCGTGTTCTTGGCCAGCCCGCTCAGCAGGTTCGACACCCGCTCGTTGGACTGGGCCACGCCGGAGAGGACGATCTTGCGGTCCTCCTGCTTGAGCTGGCGGAAGTAGATGCCGTCCGGAGTGAGCTTGACCAGCTCGTCCATCACGTGCACCGGCACGGTCCGGTCGCGCTGCAGGTTCTCGACCGCCTGCTGGCGGGCCCGCAGGCCGTCGATCTCCTCGCGCAGCTGGGCGATCTCCTTGATCTGCGCGTCGAGCTTCTCGTTCTCTTTCGTGATGTAGTCGTTGCGCGCCTGCTGCGCGTCGATCTGCGTGTTGATGCCCATCGCGACCGCGACCGCGGCGCAGCCCGAGACGATGACCGTCAGCAGCGCCAGCGCGACGAAGTCCTTCTTGCGCCGCTCGCGGCGCATCTCCCGGTGCGGGAGCAGGTTGATCCGGATCATCATGCGTCGAACCTCCGCATCGCCAGCCCGCACGCGGTCAGCAGCGCGGGCGCGTCCAGGCGCAGCTGCTTCTCGCGAACCATGTCGGCGACTTCCATGCCCACGAACGGGCTGAGCACCTCGGTCGGCACCTGCGCGCGGTCGGCGATCGCCTCGACCAGCCCCGGCACCACGCAGGAGCCGCCGGCCAGGTAGATGCGATCGACGCGTGCGTACGGCGTCGACGTGAAGAAGAACTGCAGCGCCCGCGCGACGTCGCCCGCGCCCTGCTCGACGAACGGCTGCAGCACGTCGGTGTGATAGTTCTCGGGCAGCTCGCCGGTGCGCTTCTTGATCTCGGCCTCTTCGACCGTCAGCCCGTACAGGCGGACGAGGTCCTGCGTGAGCTGCTGGCCGCCGAACGCCTGGTCGCGCTCGAAGATCGTCTGGCCGTTGAGCAGGATCGTCACGCGCGTGACGACGTTGCCGATGTCGAAGACCGCGAGCACCATTCCCTGGCCGCCGTTGGGCAGGAAGCTCGCGACGTGCTCGACCGCGTGCCGGGCCGCGTACGAGTCGATGTCCATCACGATCGGCCGCAGGCCGCACATCTCCGCGACGGCGACGCGATCCTCGACCTTCTCCTTGCGCGATGCGGCCAGCAGGACCTCGACCTCGTCGTCGCCGTTGGCGGCCGGCCCGAGCACCTGGAAGTCGAGGTTGACCTCCTCGATCGCGAACGGGATGTACTGGCTCGCCTCGGACTCGACCTGCAGCTCGTAGTCCTCCTCGCGCAGCCCGGCCGGCAGCGTGATCCGCTTGGTGATCACCGCCGACGACGGCATCGCGATCGCGGCCTCGCGGGTGCGGGTGCTCATCCGGCGCATCGCGCGGCCCAGGGCCTCGGCGACCTGCTCCGGGTTCTCGATGTTGCCGTCGGTGATCGCGCCGCGATCGATCGACTCGATCGCGTAGCGCTGCAGCCGGACCGGGGCCTTCTGGCCCGGGACGAGCTCGACGACCTTGACGGCGGACGAACTGATGTCGATCCCCAACAAGGGAGGGGAGCCACGTCGCATGAAACCGGATAGACTGAGCGCCACCTGAGCACCTCGGAAGCGTTTTTGCCCTTGAATATCAAGGACTTAGACAAACACTTGACAAACTACTTTAGATACTACGGCCCTGTTCAACTACTGTAAAGTTTTTTGACAGTCGGGTCATCAGGACGGCCGCCCTTCCATCGCGGCTTGTCGACCATCCGGCAGAAAATCACATTCCAGACGGTATTTGTCCTCGTTCCGGGGCCGGTCACCGGGCCCGGGCTTATAATCCGACCCCTGTCGAATGGCGCCCACGCGCGCCGCGGTGAAGCCGATGCGCGCCCCCCCTGGACCGAACCTTCGCCGTCGCGGCCGTCAGGCCGGGTTCTCGTGGCCCCGACTGCTCGCGGCGCTGGTGCTCGTGCCCGTCGTCGCCGGGCTCGGCGCGGCGCTGGTCGCGGTGCTCGCGGCGGTGCTCGCCAACGACCGCCTGCCTTCGCTCGACGCCCTCACCGACTACCGCCCGAAGGTGCCGCTGCGCGTGTACACCGCCGACGGCGTGCTGATCGGCGAGTTCGGCGAGGAGCGTCGCAGCCTGGTGCGGATCGTCGACGTCCCGCCGCTGATGACCAACGCGATCCTCGCCGCCGAGGACTCGCGCTTCTTCGAGCACTCGGGGGTCGATCCGCTCGGGATCCTGCGCGCCGCGGTCACCAACGTGGTCTCGGGCGGGCGCGAGCAGGGGGCGAGCACGATCACGCAGCAGGTCGCGCGCAACTTCTTCCTCTCCAGCGAGAAGACCTACACGCGCAAGATCTACGAGATCCTGCTCGCGCTGAAGATCGAGGAGAACCTCACCAAGGACCAGATCCTGGAGATCTACGTCAACCAGATCTTCCTGGGCAAGCGCGCGTACGGCTTCGCGTCGGCGGCGCAGATCTACTTCGGCAAGACGCTCGCGGCGCTCACGCCGGCCGAGGCGGCGATGCTCGCCGGGCTGCCGAAGGCCCCCTCGCTGTACAACCCGCTGGTCAATCCCAAGCGCGCCACCGAGCGGCAGCACTACATCCTCAAGCGGATGCTGGAGACGGGCGCGATCACCGAAGGCCAGCACGAGGCGGCGCTCGCGCAGGTGCTGCGCTACACGGTGTCGGCCACCGAGGGCCCGCTGCAGGCGCCGTACGTCGCCGAGATGGCACGCTCTCTGGCCTTCGACCTGTTCCGCGAGGACATCTACACGAGCGGGCTGAACGTCTACACGACGATCGATTCCGAGGACCAGCGCGCCGCGAACGCGGCGGTCAAGACCGGTGCGCTCGACTACGACCGAAAGTACGGATACCGCGGGCCGGAGGCCTTCGTCGACCTCTCGCCCAACCCGCAGAAGGCCGAGGACCAGATCGACGCCGCGCTCGACGCCGCCCCCGACGTCGACGAGTTCCTGGCCGGCGTGGTGCTGGACGCCGGCCCGCGCGCGGTCCGCGTCGCGCGCGGGCGCGGCAACGTCGTCGAGGTCGAGGGCGACGGGCTGAAGTTCGCCGCCGCGTCGCTGACCGAGCGCGCGGCGCCGGCGCGGCGCCTGCGCCGCGGCGCCGTCGTGCGCATCGCGCAGTCGCGCGCCGGCCGCTGGGAGATCACGCAACTGCCCGAGGTGCAGGCGGCGCTGGTCGCGTGCAACACGAGCGACGGCGCGGTGCGCGCACTGGTGGGCGGCTTCGACTTCAATCGCAACAAGTTCAACCGCGTCACCCAGGCCTGGCGCCAGCCGGGGTCCAGCTTCAAGCCGTTCATCTACTCGGCGTCGCTCGAGAAGGGCGTGATGACCACGACGATCGTCAACGACGCGCCGTTCTCGATCGACCCGGCGCTCACCGGCGGGCAGCTCTGGGAGCCGAAGAACTACGACGGCAAGTTCGAGGGCCCGATGCGCGTCCGGCAGGCGCTGGCGAAGTCCAAGAACATGGTGTCGATCCGGATCCTGCAGGCGATCGGACCGCGCTACGCGCAGGACTACGTCGGGCGCTTCGGCTTCGACCCCGACAAGCACCCGGCGTACCTGACGATGGCCCTGGGCGCGGGCTCGGTGACCCCGTGGCAGATGGTCGGTGCCTACTCGGTGTTCGCCAACGGCGGCTTCCACGTCGAGCCGTACCTGGTCACGCGCATCACCGACGCCGCCGGCCGCGTCCTCGCGCAGGCCCGGCCCGCGCGCGCCGGCGACGAAGCGATCCGCGCGATCGACGAGCGCAACGCGTACATCATGGACAGCCTGCTGCGCGAGGTCGCGCGCGCGGGCACCGGCGCCAAGGCTCAGGCGACGCTCAAGCGCGCCGACCTCGCCGGCAAGACCGGGACGACCAACGACGCCCACGACGCGTGGTTCGCCGGCTACCAGCCCGGCATCGCCGCGGTCACGTGGGTCGGGTTCGACCAGCCGCGCAAGCTCGGCGACCGCGAGACCGGCGGCGGGCTCGCGCTGCCGATCTGGATCTCGTACATGGGCAAGGCCTTGCGCTCGACGCCGGCGCACCTGATGCCGATGCCCGCCGGCGTCGTCGAGAACGGCGGCGACGTCTACTACGCGGAAACCCAGCCCGGCCAGGGCATCGCGTCGCTCGGCCTCGCCGACTCGGCGCACGCGGGCGGCACCGACGAGCCGCACGAGCGGCCGATGCAGTAGCGCGGGCGCCGGGTACGGCGGCCGCGGCGTCGCGCTACGCGTCGCCGAGCACCACCGGGCGCCCCCCCTGCTGGCTCACCAGCCGCGACAGGCTCTGGAACAGCTCGTCGCCCGAGCGGGTGTCGAGCCAGCGGTCGGCCTCGCGCCGGAAGTGGAATCCGCCGGACTTCGCGGCGACCCAGATCTCGCGCAGCGGCGCGTTGCCGTTGACGATGATCTTGCCGCCGTCGTCGAACTCGAGCTCGAGGACCGGCCCGCTCAGGCTGGTCTCGACCGGCGCGTCGCACGCGTCGAGCGCGTCCTCGATCGAACGCAGCGTGCGCTCGGCGAGCGCCAGGAACTCCTGTTCGGTCATGCTAGACTGCCCTCGATGATCAACCCGTGGGTCGGTGCCGCGATTCTAGCCGTGCTGATCGGGCTGTCGGCCTGCGGACAGCGCGGGCCGCTGACGCTGCCCAAGCCGCCGGACGCCATCCCGTCGGGCGCCCCGGCCGGCGACGCGCGGCGCTGACGCCCCCTTCTCCTTCGCCCCATGAACTGGCTCTCGCTTCGCGACGGCGTGCTGCACGCCGAGGACGTTCCGCTGCCCGAGATCGCGCGCCGCTTCGGCACGCCGGTCTACGTGTACTCGCGCGCGAGCATCGAGGCCGCTTACGCGGAATTCGCGCACGCGGCCGCGGGGCGCGACGTCCTCGTGTGCTACGCGCTGAAGGCGAACTCGAACCTCGCGATCATCGACCTCCTCGCGCGCGCCGGCGCGGGCTTCGACATCGTCTCGGGCGGCGAGCTCGAGCGCGTGCTCGCGGCCGGCGGCAGCGCGGCGCGCGTCGTCTTCTCCGGCGTCGGCAAGAGCGAGGCGGAGCTGCGCCTCGCGCTCGGCGCGGGCGTGCGCTGCTTCAACGTCGAGTCGATCGCCGAGCTCGAGCGCCTGTCGGGCATCGCCGCGACGATCGGCGTGCGCGCGCCGGTCTCGCTGCGCGTGAACCCCGACGTCGACGCCGGCACTCACCCCTACATCTCCACCGGCCTGCGCGAGAACAAGTTCGGCGTCGCGTACGACGGCGCGCTCGACGCCTACCGCCGGGCCGCGGCGATGCCGGGGCTCGAGGTGGTCGGCATCGACTGCCACATCGGTTCGCAGATCACCGAGCTCGCGCCCTTCGTCGCGGCGCTCGAGCGCCTCGACGCCCTGGTCGGGCGCCTCGCCGACGCCGGCATCCGGCTGCGCCACCTCGACCTCGGCGGCGGGCTCGGCATCGACTACCAGGGCGAGCGCCCGCCGGCGCGCGCCGAGATGCTGCGCGCGCTGTTCGAGCGCATCGACGCCAGCCCGGCGCTGCGCGGGCTGCAGGTGATGTTCGAGTTCGGCCGCTCGATCGTCGGCAACGCGGGGCTGCTGATGACGCGCGTCGAGTACCTGAAGTCGAACGGGCCGCGCAATTTCTGCATCGTCGACGCCGCGATGAACGACCTCGTCCGCCCGTCGCTCTACGAGGCGTACCACCGGATCGTCCCGGTCGTGCCCCGCGGCGCCGAAGAGGCCGTCTACGACGTGGTCGGCCCGGTGTGCGAGTCCGGCGACTGGCTCGGCCGTGCGCGCCCGCTCGCGGTCCGCGAAGGCGACCTCCTCGCGGTGCTGTCGGCGGGCGCCTACGGGATGGCGATGGCGTCGAACTACAACACGCGCCCGCGCGGCGCCGAGGTGATGGTCGACGGCGGCGCCGTGCACCTGGTGCGCGAGCGCGAGAGCGTCGCCTCGCTCTTCGCGCTGGAGCGCCGGCTGCCCCGGTAGTCGCCCGCGTGCCCGAGGCCGGCGCCGGCCCGCGAGCGTCGCGCGCGGGCCGGGACACGGCGCCGGCCTACGCGCTCGAGCGCGGGTGCCCGACGAAGACCTTCGCCCGGCCGGCGGCGCGCCAGTGCCACCAGACGCGCCACGCGAGCAGCGCGCCGACGACCGCGGCGTAGATCATCGGCTCGGCCAGCAGGTTCTTGCCGGCCTTGTGCCACGCGAAGTGGAGCACGCCCAGGATCGCGACCGCGTAGACCAGGCGGTGCAGCTCGCCCCAGCGGCGACCGAGCCGGCGCATCATCGCCTGGGTGGACGTCGCGGCCAGCGGCAGCAGCAGCACGAACGCGGTGAAGCCGGCGGTGATGAACGGGCGCTTGACCACGTCGCGCAGCATCGCGGCGGCGTCGAACCACTGGTCGAGCCAGACGTAGGTCGCGAAGTGCAGGCACGCGTAGAAGAACGCGTACAGTCCCACCATCCGGCGCACGCGGGCCAGCGCGTTCCAGCCCGTCATCCGGCGCGCCGGCGTGAGCGCGAGCGTCACGCACAGCAGCACGAGCGTCCAGGTGCCGGTCGAGCGGGTGACGAACTCGACCGGGTTCGCGCCGAGCCCGCCGCCGGCGCCGAGCGCGACGAGGCGCGCGAACGGAATGCCGCACGCGACGAACACCGCCGGCTTGAGCAGCGATCGGGCGTCCATCGGAGCCGGCGCGCGCGGGCGGAGGATCAGTAGAACTTGCGCAGGTCCATGCCCGCGTACAGCGAGCCGACCTGCTCGGCGTAGCCGTTGAACGGCAGCGTCTTGCGCTTGCGCTGCAGGAAGCCGTCCTCGCCGATGCGCCGCTCGGTCGCCTGCGACCAGCGCGGGTGGTCGACGTCGGGATTCACGTTGGAGAAGAACCCGTACTCCTGCGGCGCCGCGCGGTTCCAGCTCGTGATCGGCTGGCGCTCGACGAAGCGGATCCTGACGATCGACTTCGCGCTCTTGAAGCCGTACTTCCACGGGACGACGACGCGCACCGGCGCGCCGTTCTGGTTCGGCAGCACCTCCCCGTACATGCCCAGGCCGAGCAGCGCGAGCGGGTGGTTCGCCTCGTCGAGCCGCAACCCCTCGACGTACGGCCACGCGAGCACCGACGACGTGAGCCCCGGCATCTGCCCGCGGTCGGCGAGGGTGACGAACTCGACGAACTTGGCGTTGCCGGTCGGCTCGACCCGCCGCACCAGCTCGGCGAGCGGATATCCGGACCACGGGATCACCATCGACCAGCCCTCGACGCAGCGCATCCGGTAGACGCGCTCCTCGATCGGCGCGAGCTTGAGCAGCTCTTCGACGTCGAACACCTTCGGGCGCCGCACCTCGCCCTCGACCGCGATCGTCCAGGGGCGCGTCTTCAGCGTGTGCGCGGCCTGCGCCGGGTCGTCCTTCTCGGTGCCGAACTCGTAGAAGTTGTTGTACGTGGTCGCGTCCTTGTACGGCGTGGGCTTCTCGCTGGTCGACAAGGGGCTCGGGCGCGCGGGCAGCGGCGTCGTCTTGCGTTGTGCGAACGCGCGCGCCGCGGGCGCGAGCGCGACGCCGGCAGCAGCGCCACGAATCAGCGCGCGGCGGCGCTCGAACACGGCGCGCGGCGTGATCTCGGACGGCAGCGGGGCGGACGGATCTCGGCGTTGGATCGGCATGGCGGCTCCGTCGGAAAGCCGGTCGGTCGCCGGCGTCGGGTCGACCTTACCGGAAAGCGGGCCCGGCCGCCGGGGCCGGGGTCGGGGCGCGGGCGGCGCCTGGTCGGCGCGTGCCCGCCGGTGGGGCGTGCGCCGGTGCGCGCCGCCGGGGGCGCGCGCTCAGCGCAGCCCGGCGACGTAGTCGGAGACCGCCTTGATCTCGGCGTCGGACAGGCGCGCCGCGATCGCGGCCATGACGTCGCTGTTCTTTCGCGTGCCCTGGCGGAACGCGACCAGCTGGGCCTCGGTGTACTCGGGGAACTGGCCCTGAAGGCGCGGGTACTGCACCGGGATCCCGGCGCCCGTGGGCCCGTGGCAGCCGGCACACGCGGGCACCTGCTTCGCGGCCACGCCGCTGCGGTAGATCCGCTGCCCGAGCTCGACCGTGTCCTTGTTCTTCGCGGCCGCCGGCTTGAGCGCCTGGGACGCGAAGTGCGCGGCGACGTTGCGCACGTCCTCGTCGGAGAGCGCCGCCGCGAAGCCCGCCATCACCGGGTTCGCGCGTTCGGCCTCCTTGGCCCCCGCCTTGGGCTTGAAGTTCGTCAGCTGCTTGACCAGGTAGCCCGCGTGCTGCCCGGCGAGCTTCGGATTCTGCGCGATCGCGCTGTTGCCGTCGGCCATGTGGCAGGCGACGCAGACCGTGGACGCGATCTGCGCTCCCTTGGCGGGGTCGGGCTTCGCGGGCTTCGGCTGTGCGAACGCCGCCGTGGCGCACATCAGCGCGCACGCGGCCACCCACGCCCCGAGCCTCACCGGCCCCGGCGTACCGTCCTCTTGGTTCATTAGTTTTTCTCGCAAAGCGTACAGCGATACAACCGGTTGATTCTACAATAGTGCGGCGCGCGTCGTCAGGGCCCGTGCGTCTCCCCATGTCCGTCCTCGTCACCGCGCGCTTCCACACCACCGTCGCCCAGGCCCGGCAGCTGCCGCCCGACGGCATTCCGGAGGTCGCGTTCATCGGGCGCTCCAACGCCGGCAAGTCGTCCGCGATCAACGTGCTGTGCCAGCGCCGCCGGCTCGCGTTCGCCAGCCGGACGCCGGGCCGAACGCAGGCGCTGAACTTCTTCGCGGTCGGCCGCGGCGACGAGATCACCGGTTTCATCGTCGACACCCCCGGCTACGGTTACGCCGCCGCCCCGGGCGCGGTGCGCGGCGCCTGGGATGCGCTCGCGGGCACCTACCTGCAGGCGCGGACCGCGCTGCAGGGCGCGGTGCTGATGCTCGACATCCGCCGCGAGGTCACCGATCTCGACCGCCACATGCTCGCGTGGCTCCCGCCGGCGCTGCCGCTGGTCGTGCTGCTGACCAAGTGCGACAAGCTCGCCGCCTCCCGCCAGACCATCGTTCGGCGGCAGGTGATGGCGCAGCTCGCCGAGCTCGGCCGCGGCGACCAGGCGCGGGTGCTGCTCTTCTCGGCCACCACGCGCAAGGGCATCGACGAAGCGCGCGCGGCGGTCGGGCATCTGCTGGGGGAGCGTCCGGACGAACCAAAAAAAACCCCGACCAAAGGGTAAGTCGGGGTATAACGCCTTATCGTCTAAGGCACCCGCTCAGGGAGGAGAAGCGGGAGACGACCGAGGTCGTCTGTTGTCCATGATAGGACA
>Ga0268298_10005508_pt1 | contig 11818 bp, 11 predicted proteins | sample WWTPWeurt_MetaG_FD_194462 | JGI IMG/M metagenome (GOLD analysis project Ga0268298, IMG submission 194462) | Activated sludge microbial communities from WWTP in Nijmegen, Gelderland, Netherland - WWTP Weurt | ecosystem: Engineered > WWTP > Aerobic digester > Activated sludge | place...
CGGAAGTATTAGGGCGGTAGGGCGGTAAGGCGGTAAGGCGGTAGGGCGGTAGGAGGGTGGATTGAGGGTTGGTTGACCGGGCAGCGTCATGCTCCGTCATGGCCCCCTTCGAGCGATTCACCGCCTGGCAGCACTCCCACAGGCTTGTCGTCGAGGTCTATCGTGCCACCGGACGGTGGCCGGTCAGTGAGCGCTTCGGCCTTGCAGGCCAGGTCCGCCGCGCCGCGGTCTCGATACCCACGAACATCGCCGAAGGATCCGCCAAGCGGGGGTCACGCGAGTTCCGGCGTTACCTCGATATCGCCCTCGGCTCGCTCGCCGAGCTGACCTACCTCCTCCGCCTCGCATGCGACCTCGGGTATCTCGAGCAGAATGAGTTCGAGCGGGTCGAGCAGGCCCGGGATGAAGCGGGTCGGCACGTCTGGAGGCTGTACGAGAGCCTCCGTCCACCACCCTCCTAATACCGCCCTACCGCGTTACCGCCCTACCGCCCTACCGCCCTACCGCCCTACCGCCCTTACCGCCTTACCGCCTCCAGCACCTCCCTGGCTCCGCCTGCCGCCAGCACCTCCGCCGCGCGGCGGACGGCGGTACCGTAGTCGGCCACCAGGCCGGACACATAGAGGGCGGCGCCGGCGTTGAGGACCACGGCCCGGCGGGCGGCCTCGTCGTCGGCGCCGGCGAAGAGGGCCTCGATCCGCGCGGCGTTGGCGGCCGGATCGCCGCCGGCCAGGGGCGCGGTGTCTTCCCAGTCCAGCTCGTACTCCGCGGGGTCGATGGTCCAGGTGGCGATGCGGCCCCCGCGCACCTCCCAGACCGCGGTGGCACCGGCGGGGCTGATCTCGTCCATGCCCACCTCCCCGTGCACCACCAGCGCATGATCCGCCCCGAGGCGGAGCAGCGCCTCGGCCAGGAGCGGCGCCCGGTGGGGGTCGGCCACGCCGATGACCTGGCGGCCCACGCTTGCCGGGTTGGCGAGGGGGCCGAGGAGGTTCATGATGGTGGCCACGCCCAGCTCCTTGCGGGTGGGGCCGACGTGGCGCATGGCGGGGTGGTAGTTCGGGGCAAAGAGGAAGACCATCCCGGCCTGGTTGAGGCGGCGGGCGGCGCGGTCGGGATCGAGGGTGATGTCGATCCCCAGCGCCTCGAGGACGTCGGCGGAGCCGCACCTGCTGGTATAGCTGCGGTTGCCGTGCTTGGGCACCCGCGCCCCGGCGGCGGCGGTCACGAAGGCCGCGGCGGTGGAGACGTTGAAGGTGCTGACGCCGCCCCCGCCGGTGCCGCAGGTGTCGACCAGGGGGGCGCCGGCGCCGGCATCGAGGGGGATCATCGCCTCGCGGAGGGCGGTGGCGGCGCCGGCGATCTCGTCGCTGGTCTCGCCCCGGGCGCGGAGGCCGAGGAGGAGGCCGGCGATGAGGGCCGGGGAGGCCTCGCCCCGCATGATGACCCGGAAGGCCGCGGCGGCCTGGTCGGCGGTGAGCGGCTGGCCGGTGGCGACGGTGCGCAGGGCGGCGTGGAGGGGGGTGGGCATCGTCATCAACTTACAGGCTGGGGGTGGACCCAAGAAGGCACCCCGGTTGGCGGCGCAGCCGGCTGCTCGCCCGGGGGCCCCGCGGGGCCTGCCCATTCCCCTTCCCTCTTCCCTTTGCCCTCTTCCCGCTTCCCGTCTTCCCGCTTCCCATCGGTTCTCGCGGTCCCCTCCCCCTTCCCTTCCGGCTATATTCCGGGCCTCATGAGCCGGACCTATCTGGCCCTCCTGCAGTATGATGGACGTGCCTTCGCGGGCTGGCAGCGGCAGCCGGACGCGCGCACGGTGCAGGCGGAGGTGGAGGGGGTGCTGGAGCGGCTGTGCGGGCGGCGGGTGGTGGCGCATGGGGCGGGCCGGACGGACGCGGGGGTGCACGCCCTGGGGATGGGGGTGAGCTTCACGGTCCCGGCCAGGTGGACGGCCGAGGCGATGCGGCGGGCGCTCAACGGGCTGCTGCCGCGGGAGTGCTGGGTGGAGCGGGTGACGCCGATGGTGGCGGGGTTCCATGCCCGCCGGAGCGCCACCGGCCGCCGGTACCACTATGACATCGGGACCGACGCCGCCGCGGCGTCGCCCTTCCGGCGCCCCTACGCGTGGGCGCTGTGCCGCCCGCTGGATGGAGACCGGCTGCACCGGGCGGCGGCGTACCTTCCGGGGACGCATGCGTTCCACGCCTTCGCGGTGCGGAAGCCGGTCGCGGACGACGATGTGCAGGCCCGCTCGGGGGCCCATCCGGGGCGCCCGTACGAGTGCACGATCCGTCAGGCCGCCTGGGAAGCCCGGGAGTCGGGGTGGCGGCTGCAGATTGCCGCCGACCGGTTCCTGCACCACATGGTGCGGTTTCTCGTCGGCACGATGGTGGACATTGGCCTGGACCGCCGCCCGGTAGAGGACATGGCGACGCTGCTCGCATCGACCGACAATCACCTGACCAGCCCACCGGCCCCGCCCCAGGGGTTGTACTTCGTCGCAGCCGAGTATCCGGCGAGCTGCTACGCGGAGGCCGGGGCGTGAGGGGGGTCCGGGGTGGCGCGGCGGCCCGGCGGCTCGGCCTCGGGGCGGCGCTGCTCCTCGCGGGGTGCGGCGGCGGCGAGGGGCGCCCGCAGTTCGTGGAGACCCTGGAGGCGCAGCGGCCCGCGCGGCCGGCGGTGGCCGACGCGCTGAACGGCTCCCGGCGCACCGCGATCGTGGAGGCGGCGCAGACGGTGTCGCCCGCGGTGGTGTCCATCACCGTGACGAGCACGCGGGCGGTAGCGGCGCAGACGCCGTTCGACTTTTTCTTCGTGCCCCAGTCCCCCCGGGAACAGCAGAGCTTCGGCACCGGCTTCATCATCCGGCCGGAGGGCGTGATCCTCACCAACCAGCACGTGGTGGGGGGCGCCGACAAGATCATCGTGACCCTGCCCGACGGCAGCGACGCGCAGGCGCAGCTGCTGGGCGAGGACCCGCTCACCGACATCGCGGTGATCCGGGTGGACCGCACCGGGCTCCGCACGGTGAAGACCGGCAAGAGCACCGACCTGATGATCGGCGAGTGGGTGGTGGCGCTGGGCAACCCGTTCGCCTACCTGCTGGGCAACGTGGAGCCGACGGTGACCGCGGGGGTGATCAGCGCGGTGAACCGCAACATCCTCCCGGGCCGCGACCAGTCGGGGCTGTACCTCGACATGATCCAGACCGACGCCTCGATCAACCCCGGCAACTCGGGAGGCCCGCTGGCCAACGCGCTGGGCGAGGTGATCGGGGTGAACAGCTCCATCCTCTCGCAGAGCGGCGGCTCCATCGGGCTGGGGTTCGCGATCCCGATCGAGCGGGCGCTGCGGGTGGCGGAGGAGATCCTCCGCGCCGGGGCGGTGCGCCGGGCGTGGGTGGGGTTCGAGGTGGCGGGGGCGGAGAGCCTGCGCGACTGGAAGAGCCAGGGCGGCGTGCTGGTGACGGCGGTGGCGCCGGGGGGGCCGGCCGAGCGCGCGGGGCTCCGGCGGGGCGACGTGCTCACCCGTGCCAACGGGCGGCCGCTGCACAACTACCTCGACTGGGAGGCGGTGAAGCTCGACCTGCACGTGCACGACGTGGTGCAGCTCGGCGCGCGGCGGGCCGCCCGCGAGGTGAGCCTCACGCTCACCAGCGGCGACCTCCCCACCAGCACGGCGGAGAAGGTGACCGTGCTCAAGGACCTGCAGCTGGTGACGCTGACCGAGCAGGTCCGGGCGGAGCGCGGGGTGCAGGCGGACCGGGGGGCGCTGATCTTCCGGATCTCGCGGGAGCTGGCGGCGGCCACCGGCCTGCGGGAGGGCGACGTGATCGTGGGGATGAACCGGCGGCGGATCGCCACCGCCGACGACGTGCGCGACGTGGTGAACGTGCTCAAGCCGCGGCAGGCGGTGCGGCTCTTCTTCGAGCGTGACGGCTCCATCGCCTACACCGACCTCGAGTTCCGATGACCGACGACGGCTACCGCTCGCCGCTGGGCACCCGCTACAGCTCCCCCGCCATGCAGCGGCTGTGGGGGGAGCGGCACCGCATCGGGCTGTGGCGCCGGGTGTGGCTGGCGCTGGCGGAGAGCGAGCGGGAGCTGGGACTCGAGATCCCCGCGGCGGCGCTCGCCGACCTGCGGGCCCACCTCGACGACGCCGACCTGGCGCAGGCGGCGGCGTACGAGAAGCGCTTCCGGCACGACGTCATGGCGCACGTGCACCACTTCGGCGACCAGGCGCCGGCGGCCAGGCCGATCATCCACCTGGGCGCCACCAGCGCCTTCGTGACCGACAACGCCGACGTGCTGGTGCTCAAGGCGGGGCTGGAGCTGCTGCTGGGCCGGCTGCTCGAGGTGCTGGCGCACCTGGAGCGGTTCGCGCTGGCGCACCAGGCGCTCCCCTGCCTGGCCTACACCCACTTCCAGCCAGCGCAGCTCACCACGGTGGGCAAGCGGGCCACGCTGTGGATGCAGGACTTCGCGCTCGACGTCGAGGAGCTGCTGCACCGGCTCGCGGCGCTCCGGCTGCGCGGCTGCAAGGGCACCACCGGCACCCAGGCGAGCTTCCTCGAGCTGTTCAAGGGCGACCACGGCAAGGTCCGCGACCTGGAGCGGCGCATCGCGGAGAAGCTGGGCGTGCCCCGGGTCTTCCCGGTGACCGGCCAGACCTACAGCCGCAAGGGCGACAGCACCATCCTCGACGCGCTGAGCGGCATCGCGCAGTCGGCGGCCAAGATGGCGCACGACCTGCGCCTGCTGCAGCACGAGGGGGAGCTGCTCGAGCCCTTCGAGAAGGACCAGATCGGCTCCTCGGCGATGGCGTACAAGCGGAACCCGATGCGGGCCGAGCGGATCTGCGGGCTGGCCCGGTTCGTCATCAGCCTGCAGGCCAACACCGCGCACACCGCCGCCACCCAGTGGCTGGAGCGCACCCTCGACGACTCCGCCAACCGGCGGCTCACCCTGCCGGAGGCGTTCCTGGCCACCGACGCGATCCTGCTGCTGGTGGGTAACATCGCGGCGGGGATCGAGGTGCGGCCGGCGGTGATCGCGCGGCACGTGGCCGACCAGATGCCCTTCATGGCCACCGAGCGGTGGATCATGCTCGGCGTCGAGGCGGGCGGCGACCGGCAGGCGATCCACGAGGTGATCCGGCAGACCAGCCTGGCCACCGCGGAAGAGGTGAGCCGCGGCGAGCCCAACCGGCTGCTCGACCGGCTGGCCGCCGACCACACCTTCGCGAAGATCCCCACCGCCCGGCTGACCGCCGAGCTCGACCCGGCGCGCTACACCGGGCGCTCGACCGAGCAGGTGGGGGAGTTCCTGGCGGAGTACCTGCGGCCGCTGGTCGGCCGCGCGGCGGCGGTGGCGGCGGCGGTGGGGACGGAGGAGATCAGGGTATGAAGCGGGGACGGGAAACGGGAAACGGGAAGCGGGAAACGGGAAACGGGAAGGACGTGGCGGGTCCGGGACTCACCCGTCCTTCCCTCTTCCCGCCTCCCGCTTCCCGCCCCAGGAACGAGGCGACGCGATGACGGATGTCCTGACCGAGAGCCGCCTCCCCCTGCCCCTGCTGCGGAAGGGCAAGGTGCGCGAGGTGTACGAGGCCGACCGCGACCACCTGCTGCTGGTGGCCAGCGACCGGGTGAGCGCGTTCGACATCGTGATGCGCGAGGCGATCCCGCGGAAGGGCGCGGTGCTCACGCAGATCAGCGCGTTCTGGTTCGAGCTGCTGGGGGCGCAGGTGCCGAGCCACTTCGTGACGGCGCGCACCGGCGAGATCCTGCGGCGGTTCCCGGTGCTGGCGCCGCACCGCGCCGAGATCGCGGGCCGGACCATGCTGGTGCGGCGCACCACGCCGGTGCCGTTCGAGTGCGTGGTGCGCGGCTACCTCTCCGGCTCGGCCTGGAAGGAATACAAGGCGAGCGGCACCCTGGCGGGCGAGCCGCTGCCGGGCGGGCTGGTGGAGAGCGCGCGGCTGGAGCCGCCGGTCTTCTCCCCCGCCACCAAGGAGGAGACGGGACACGACATCAACGTGACCTTCTCCACCATGGCGAACGCGCTGGGTCCGGCGCAGGCCATCCGGCTGCGGGACGCGAGCTTCGGGGTCTACGGCGCCGGCCGCGACTACGCCGCCACCCGCGGGATCATCATCGCCGACACCAAGTTCGAGTTCGGGGTGGACGCGCAGGGCACGCTGCGGCTCATCGACGAGGTGATGACGCCCGACAGCTCGCGCTTCTGGCCCGCCGACCAGTACCAGCCGGGCCGCAGCCAGCCCAGCTTCGACAAGCAGCCGCTGCGCGACTGGCTCCTCGGCCTCAAGGCCGAGGGCCAGTGGAACGGCGAGGCCCCGCCCCCCACGCTCCCCCCCGAGGTCATCGCGGCCACCAGCCAGCGCTACCTCGAGGCCTTCCGCCGGCTCACCGGCTTCGACCTGCCGGAGGATGCCTGATGCGCATCGCGCCTGAGGGGTGGCCGTTCATCCTGGCGTTCTGGGCGCTGGAGCTGGTGCTCTACGCCTTCGCGCCGCTCTGGGCCGCGCTCCTCTGGCTGCCGGTGGCGGTGTGGGTCATCGCCTTCTTCCGTGACCCGGTGCGCGAGGGGCCGCGGGGCGACCAGCTGGTGATCGCCCCGGCCGACGGGGTGGTGGTGAGCGTGGTGACGGTGGACGAGCCGGACTACGTGCAGGAGCGGACCCAGCGGGTCTCGATCTTCATGAACGTGTTCAACGTGCACGTGAACCGCTACCCGATGAGCGGGACGCTCGAGTACCGGCACTACAACAAGGGGAAGTTCGGGCACGCCGGCACGGAGAAGGCGAGCCTCGAGAACGAGCAGAGCACCATCGGCCTCCGCACGGCGCGGGGCAAGGTCCTGGTGCGGCAGATCGCGGGGCTGGTGGCGCGGCGGATCGTGACCGACCACCAGCCAGGCACCGCGGTGCGGCAGGCCGAGCGGATGGGGCTCATCCGGTTCGGCTCGCGGGTGGATGTCTTCCTTCCAGCCAGCGCCAGGGTCCTCGTGCACGCCGGCGACAAGACCGTGGCGGGGCAGACGGTGGTGGCCCAATGGGACTGATGCCTTCGCGCCGGGGCCTGCGGCGGCCCGACATGCGGCGGGTGGTGATCGTGATCCCGAGCGCCTTCACGCTCGGCAACATGTTCTTCGGGATGTGGGCGATCATCTCGGCCTACCGGGGAAACTTCACCTGGGCGGCCTGGTTCATCGTCTTCGCCGGGGTGCTCGACATGCTGGACGGCCGGGTGGCGCGGCTCAGCGGCACCGGCACCAAGTTCGGCGCGGAGCTCGACAGCCTGGTGGACTGCATCAGCTTCGGGGTGGCGCCGGCGCTGATCATGTTCTTCCTCGAGTTCCAGAATGCGGGGAAGTTCGGCTGGCTCCTCTGCTACATGTACGTGGTGGCGGTGGCGGTCCGGCTGGCCCGCTACAACGTGCAGCACGGCACCGGGAAGCCGGGGTGGTTCACGGGGATGCCCTCGCCCTCGGCGGGGATGACGCTGGCGGTCTACTATCCCTTCAGCCAGACCCACTGGTACCGGGAGTCGCTGGCCTACCTCGACTTCCAGCGCGAAGGGCTCGCCATCCTGATGGTGCTGCTCTCGCTGCTGATGGTGAGCACGGTCAAGTACCCCCGCTTCCCCGCCCTGGGGTTCCGGACGGCCAAGGGCCTCGCGGGACTGGCGGTGCACCTGGTGATCCTGGTGGGGTCGCTGGCGATGCCGAGCATGTTCCTCTTCCCCCTCGGCGTGGTGTACCTGGCCTTCGGGCTGGTGCGGCACGCCGCGCTCCGCCTGAGCGACCACGACGACGCGATCCCGCTCGCCGTGGTCGACACGGGCGAGACCGAGGAGACCGACGAGTCGGAGAGGCGGCGGACCGCGCCGAGGATGACCGGGCTCAAGCGGGGGAATGGGGAGGAGTAGGAGAACGGCGGGAGGCGGGAAGAGGGAAGCGGGAAGCGGGAAGCGGGAAGAGGGAAAAGGGAAACGGGAACCGAGGCGCGCACGGCCGTGCGCGCCAACCGAGACAGGGGAGCAGGCATGGCATACAAGGTTCACGTCCGGATCGTGCCGCGGGCGGGGTTGCTGGACCCGCAGGGGCTGGCGGTGGAGCACGCGCTCACGGCGCTCGGCTTCGCCGAGGCGTCGAACGTCCGGATCGGCAAGGCGATCGAGCTGTCGGTCAACGCCACCACGGCCGACGAGGCCCGGGCGCGGGCCCGGGCGATGTGCGACAAGCTGCTCGCCAACCCGGTGACCGAGGACTACCTGGTGGAGGTGGAGGCCTGATGCGGCGCGTGGCGGTGGTCCGCTTCCCCGGCAGCAACTGCGACTGGGACACGCTGCACGCGGCCCGGCGCTCGGGGAGCGAGGCCTACTTCGTGTGGCACCGGGAGACCGACCTCAAGAGCGCCGACGTGGTGCTCCTGCCCGGCGGCTTCAGCTACGGCGACTACCTCCGCTCCGGCGCCATCGCCCGGTTCAGCCCGATCATGCCGGCGGTGCAGGCCTTCGCCCAGGCGGGCGGGCCGGTGCTCGGCATCTGCAACGGGTTCCAGATCCTGTGCGAGGCGGGGCTGCTGCCCGGCGCGCTGATGCGGAACAGCCGGCTCTCCTTCGTGTCGCGCCCGGTGCTGCTCCGGGTGGAGCAGCCGGACACCGCCTTCACCAACCGCTACGGCAAGGGCGCCCTGCTCCGCATGCCGGTGGCCCACGGCGACGGCCGCTTCACCGCCGACGCCCGCACCCTCAAGGAGCTCGAGGCCACCGGCCGCGTGGTGGTGCGCTACATGGACCTCGACGGCACGCCGCTGCGCGAGACGATCAACGGCTCCGCCAACGACATCGCCGGCATCGCCAACGCGGCGGGGAACGTGGTGGGGCTCATGCCGCATCCCGACCGCGCGGCGGACCCGGCCATCGGCAACACCGACGGGCTCGGGTTCTTCACCTCGGTGCAGTCGTGGGCGGGGGCGGCGCGATGACGGGACGGCTCGGCGGCTCGGCGGCTCGGCGGTTGGCCGGTTCGGCGGTTGGGCGGTGCGGACTGCTGCTCACCCTGCTGGCGGCGGGGCCCGCCACCGCCCAGGCCCCGGCGGTGGTGAGCATCAAGCCGGGGATGACCGAGGCCCAGGTGCGGGAGGCGTGGGGCACGCCGCTCACCCGCCGCAGCCACGGGATCATGAGCTACCTCTATTACCGCAACGACTGCCTGCAGCGCTGCGGCACGTACGACATCGTGTTCCTGGAACAGGGGCAGGTGATCGACGCGATCGTGCGGGACTCGCGCCGGCGCTACGACGGGATCTCGTCGTCGCCGGCCGAGCGGGTGCCGGAGCGGACGGTGGGGCCGTAGAGACGGGAAGCGGGAAGAGGGAAGAGGGAAAAGGGAAGTGAGGGTCAGCGCGCACGGCCGTGCGCGCCAACCAACGCGATCAGGGCGCGCCAGGGTAGTGGGCGATCACCATACGAGGATCGAACGACCATGACTGCCGAGAACAAGCCGAGCCGGAACGAAGAAGAGTACTTCGCGAAGCTCGAGGCGGAGCGGATCGAGCGGAAGAAGGCCGAGCAGGCCCGGCTCAACCAGGACACCGAGAAGAAGAGTCACTACATGCGCTGCCCGAAGTGCGGCGGCCACCTGGTGACCCGGGAGTTCCACAAGCTGCAGATCGATTCCTGCCCCGACTGCCACGGGGTGTGGCTGGACGCCGGGGAGATGGACGCGGTGATGCAGCTCGAGTCGAGCGGCTTCATGAGCCGCGCGCTGGGCGACTTCTTCGGCAGCCTCCGGGGGAAGAAGAAGTGACCCAGGCCCATCCGTTCCCGGGCGAGCGCCCGGTGACGCCGGCGGTCGTCAAGGAGCACAACCTGAACGACCTCGAGTACCAGCGCATCGAGGCGATGCTGGAACGGAAGCCCACGCTCACCGAGCTGGGCATCTTCAGCGCGCTCTGGTCGGAGCACTGCTCCTACAAGCACTCGAAGCCGGTGCTCCGGACCTTCCCCACCGAGGGCCCGCAGGTGCTGCAGGGTCCCGGGGAGAATGCCGGCGTGCTGCGGCTCCCGGACGGATGGGCGGTGGCGTTCAAGATCGAATCGCACAACCACCCGAGCGCGGTGGAGCCGTTCCAGGGCGCGGCCACCGGCGTGGGCGGGATCCTGCGCGACGTCTTCACCATGGGCGCGCGGCCGGTGGCGGTGCTCAACAGCCTGCGCTTCGGCCCGCTCGACTCGGCCCGCAACCGCTACCTCTTCGGCGGCGTGGTGAAGGGGGTGGGCACCTACGGCAACTGCGTGGGCGTGCCCACCCTGGGCGGCGAGGTGGACTTCGCGCCGGGCTACAGCGGCAACCCGCTGGTGAACGCGATGTGCGTGGGGCTGCTCCGGGCCGAGGACCTGACCCTGGCGGCGGCGCACGGGGTGGGCAACGTGCTGCTGGCGATGGGGTCGAGCACCGGGCGGGACGGCATCCACGGCGCCTCGTTCGCCTCGGAGGACCTCTCGGCCAAGAGCGAGGCGCGGCGGCCGCAGGTGCAGGTGGGCGACCCCTTCACCGAGAAGCTGCTGCTCGAGGCCACGCTGGAGCTGATCGAGAAGCGGCTGGTGGTGGCGATCCAGGACATGGGCGCCGCCGGCCTCACCAGCTCCTCGGCGGAGATGGCGGCGCGCGGCGGGGTGGGCGTGGAGCTCGAGACCGACAAGGTCCCCACCCGCGAGGCGGGGATGACGCCGTACGAGATCATGCTCTCGGAGTCGCAGGAGCGGATGCTCATCGTGGCGCTCCCGGAGCGGGTGGCGGAGATCCAGGCGGTGTGCCGCACCTGGGAGCTCGATGCCACCCCGGTGGGCCGGGTCACCGACGACGGCATGTACCGCATCCGCCACCACGGCGTGACGGTGGCGGAGATCCCGGGGCAGCGGCTGATCGACGACGTGCCGATCTACCACCCCGAGGCGGAGGAGTCCGAGGCGGCGAAGGCGCGGCGCGCGGCGCGCCCCACCGCCCTGCCCAAGGCCGACCTCTCCGGCGCCATGGAGGCGCTGCTCGACGAACCCTCGATCGCCAGCAAGCGCTGGGTGTTCGAGCAGTACGACTCGACCGTGCAGGGGGGCACGCTCATCGCGCCGGGCGGCGACGCCGGGGTGCTGCGGGTGGACGGCACCGGCTTCGGGCTCGCGGTGACGGTGGACTGCAACAGCCGGCTGGTGGCGCTCGACCCGTACGAGGGGGGCAAGGCCACGGTGGCGGAGGCGGCCCGCAACATCGCCTGCACCGGCGCCCTGCCCCTCGGCATCACCGACTGCCTCAACTTCGGCAACCCGGAGCGGCCGGAGATCTTCTTCCAGTTCCGCGAGGCGTGCCGCGGCATCGCCGACGCCTGCCGGGCCTTCAACACCCCGGTGACCGGCGGCAACGTGAGCCTCTACAACCAGAGCCCCACCGGCGCGATCGACCCGACGCCGACGGTGGGCATGGTGGGGCTGCTGGCGCAGCTCGACCACCGGGTGGGGAGCCACTTCCAGGCCCCGGGCGACCGGATCGTGCTGCTGGGCGCCGCGCCCTCGGGGCGGCTGGGCGGCTCCGCCTACTGGACCTACGTGCGGGACTTCGTGGGTGGCGAGCAGCCCCCGGTGGACCTCGACGCGGAGCTCCGGCTGCAGCGCTACCTGGTGGCGGCGGCGCAGGGGCACCTGCACCGCTCGGCCCACGACTGCAGCACCGGCGGGCTGGCGGTGGCGCTGGCGGAGTCGGCGATGGGCGGCCCGTACGCCACGGCGTCGTTCGGGGCG
>Ga0268298_10005509_pt1 | contig 11817 bp, 19 predicted proteins | sample WWTPWeurt_MetaG_FD_194462 | JGI IMG/M metagenome (GOLD analysis project Ga0268298, IMG submission 194462) | Activated sludge microbial communities from WWTP in Nijmegen, Gelderland, Netherland - WWTP Weurt | ecosystem: Engineered > WWTP > Aerobic digester > Activated sludge | place...
GCGGTTTTCCCAAGCGTGACACAGACTTATGCTGGATCAGGTCTCGACGCCTCATAAACGATGGGGCTCTTCAACACGGTCGACATCACGGCAACAGTCAAGCGAGGTCTCGACGCCTCATGAACGATGGGGCTCTTCAACATGCGATGCGACTGGCCGCGACGAGCCCGTGGTCTCGACGCCTCATTGACGGATGGGGCTTTGCAATTGGTTATGGGTTATGGCGCGTGAGGGATGGATGGCCTAGCGAGCTGGCCCGTGATCTGGATGCAACCACTACGGAATCTTCTCGAACTGGTCACGCCACCTGCGCCGCTCCTTGTGGTCGTATCGAGCCGTCATCGTGAGGCTCGAATGCCGGGCCTGAGCTTGCACGTACCGCGGGCCAATGCCCATCTCCATCGCATGCGAGATGCCGGTGTGGCGAAGCCAGTGTGGGCTCGCCGATCGAAGGCGGACCGCAGCGGCTGGATTCGTTTCGCCACAACGGTCAGCAGTTGCCCGAAAGATCGTGGTACAGATCGCGTAGATCGCCTGGGCACTGATTGGCTTTTCATTGCCGATGACGGAGAGGATCGCTGGGCGATCTTCGCCCGGGGCGGGTAAGGGCGGGAGACCAAGGAAAAGCCGGTACGCGGTCAGCTCAGACATGAGCTTTCGCGAGGCCACGATCCTGGCGATCTTCCGGCCTTTTCCCAGCAGTCTGATGCGCCACCCGTCAGGGCCGTTCTCGAAGCCGCCCATGAGCAGGGACGATGCCTCCTCGCGGCGCAGGAAGGCCCGGTACAGGAGCTGGAAAATCCACCTGGTGCGGGCGTAGTGGGCGCGATCTCGCGCCGTCTCGCGCGGCAGGCTTTCGATGGTCTGCTGGACGGCATCCCACTCCTCGAACGTGAGCGCCTCCTCGATCTCGTCGTCTTCCTCGCCCGTTGCAGCGTCACGAACCAGCACCCAGGGGTTCATGCGGATGTAGCTGCCTCCGGCCTCGTCGGGCACGTTGCGCAGCGCCTCGAACATCCCGTGCAGGATCACGATGGCCTGGCGCATGCTGGCACGCGCCAGAGGCCCACGAAACGGCTGCTCAGCGCGGCTGTAGCGCTCCAGCAGCTCACGCGCGAACGGCCTGGGGGCTCCAAGGAAGTCGAGGTAGCGGTTGGCATCGTCAGTCGTCGCCGCCGGCAGCAGACGGTCTGACGGGCCTTTGGTGGCATCCAGCCACATCAGGAAGCGCTCGGCCTCCCTCCGGAAGTTCCTGGACGTGTGCGAGGAGCGCGTCTTGTACGAGGCGAGCCAGGTCTCGATGGCGTTTCGGTCGCTGGCCGCGACCAAGAGGTCTGCTTGATCGGTGGGAGCCAGCTCCAGAACGGGCACAGGCTGGGGAAGAGATGAAGTCTGGTCAGACATCAGATTCAATCAAAGAAGTCCCGGATGTCTGCGATAACTGTCTGGCCGCTAGATACGCCAATCGATAGGTACGCCTCGTCGATCCCGCTGAAATTCACCATAGGGGCATCGACAAAGTTCATCGTGTCCGCTTCACACCACCGCGACGTGTTGAAGAACGAGGCGTGCTTTCTACACACCATCGGACGCACCGTGTAAATCGAACACGTATGGTCAGTTGCCAGAAATGGGCAAGCCACTCCAACGTACTTTCCATGCCCTTGAGTAACTCGGTCAAGGACTCGCTTCAAGGGCCTACCGGTAGCCGCCGATATGACTCGCGCCTCCGCCGCAGAAATCGACACCTCCATCTTGCAGCAGTGGGCACATCCCTCTCGACATGCAACGAAGGGGGCTCTGTGATCTGCGATAGCGTCGATCACCGCATAGACCTTCCTGAACTTCGACGCTATGGAAGCGTTGAGGGCTCGAACCTGCGCGGGCAGCATGCCCTCATCGTTCTGTAGTTCCAAGGGCAAGTCTTCGAGAAACGAAGCTCGGTTCTGGGTGGCCGCAGCAACAGCGTCTTTAGCCGCTTCGACAAGATCGGTGGATGAGGGCAGTGACATGGGCTATGTCCTCAGTTCAGGCAGCCTTGCGGACCCAGGGCACCGGCGTGACGGAGTAGCCGACATACAGCGGATGCCGGGGCGTGCCGTCCTTGTTGATGACCAGCACATGCGGCACGACGCCGAGCTGGTCCAGCAGGCCAAGGACGTGGGCCTCTCGGCCCAGGTGGCGGGCATGTGTGCTCCAGGCGCACACGAGCGTTTCGCAGGAACGGGCCACCTCGGTGATGGCCTGGTCGTTCTCGGGTCCTATCGGGTCGATCTCTGGCGCATAGAGGGCCTGGGGGTCGGTGGACATCAGGGCGAACAGGTTGACCACCTCCAAGGCCCCGTAACCGCCCTTGGCAGCCCTGGCGGTGCAGCGTGTGACCGTGGCGTCGTCGTCGGTCTCGTCGGCGACGGATGGGTTGAGCATCAGAAAGGCGAGGGTAGGGCGCGAAGCGTCCCACTTGCGCCACAACCGATAGCGGTAGCGCCCACACGCGCTGAACTTCGCGCCACTGGAGCGGCCAAGAAGGTCTTGCATCACAACCTCCCAACGTCCACGGCGTACTTCTGGCAGTCGGCCTTCGACGCTGCACGGAGCAGGTCTCGCGGAGCGATCGCCATCGGCTTCGTCCACCGTCCAGAGTTCGCTTGCCACTTGCGCACCAGGTAGTCGTCGCTCTCCTGGTAGCCCAGGAACAGGCACACCTGCGTCGCACCATTGAAGCCGTACCGACAGAGGTAGGGCTTCTGGAACTTCAGTACCAGCGCCGGGGCGTTCATGGTCAGCGCCAGACGAACAGGGCGTCCAGAGGAAGCAAGGCATCGCCACGCTGTGTCGATGTCATGACCTGGGTGCCAGGCTTCTTGAAGTGGCGGGATTGCCCGCTCATGAACGGCAGAGCCTCGACATCCCAGACTTCGATGAACGCGTGCATGTCGAGCGCGAGAGCTTCACGGTTGACCAGCAAGGGCTCACGCCCCTGGTCAATCAGCGCTCCAGCCGTCTCGTTGTTTTCCTGGTAATCGCGCAGCGTGGAAAGTGGCAGCTTCCCGTAGTGCGGCGTCAGCAGCGCCTTGTCAGCATCTGTGGCCCGGAGCACGTCCAGGCCAGCACCGGCCCGGCGGGCCGCGTTGATGCTGGACAGGGCATTGCCTTCCGCGTAGGCCCGCGCTGCGTTGCGGGCGTGCTGTGCTCGTTTCATAACGGCTTCTATATCCATCGCTGGGCCAGCGCAAGGCACGCCTTGCAGGTCACTTTGGGCTGATACGGCGTGCCCTCGCCATCGTGACAGCGCTCAACCACCTTGGTGGACCATCGCTTCCCGTTGGTCCCGGCGGCAGCCGTGCAGAGGAAGTCGCCAGCCAGCCGCGACAGGCGGCCATCAAGCAAAGGCTCAAGCAGGTAGATGTGCTCGACGGTCGCCTTGCTGCGCCCATCGCCCCAGGACCTCTCGCTGAGGCCAGAGAGCACGTCCTTGATGCCGACATCCCAACGCACCGGCAGCGCGATCTTGGCGTTGAACGCCTCCGCATCGGCACGCAAGGCGTTGAGTCGCTCCCGCCGGCGCTGCGCCTCCTTTGCCTGCGCGTCACGCTGGACCTGGGCGTCGCGCTCGATCTCGTCGAGCGTCGCGCACACGAAGTAGCCGGAGGACGTGATCCAGACGTGAACGGCCTCGCCTGGCGCAGGAACGTCCCCGCGCAACCGCAGCGGCACCCCCTCGACGCTGACGACGCCACCAGGCGAGACGACGGCGGCATGCTGCCCCTGGCGCATGCGGTTGAACCAGAACGGGTCGAGGAAGGGCGGGCCTTCGAGCTGGTGGGTCAGCACGATGCGAACTCCTCGCGAAGGCGATCGACTCCGTCAGCGCAGACCTCGATCGCGCGAGCCACCAGCCGGGCATCCTGGGGCGTCATGCGCCCGAGCGACGGCCAGGTGACGCCGTGACGCACTTCGTTGCGCGTGATGATTGTGCGCTCGACCAGGCCATCGACAGTCGTGGCGTGCCCGTTGCTCAGCAGCACCGTCACGGTGATACGGCGGCGCTGCCCCTCAAGGGACTCGTAGATCTCGACCTTGATGGCTTCGTTGGTGTTCATGTCAGTCTCGGCAGGGGACCAGCACAGGATCGCTGGGATCGACGCCGTTGGCGATCGCCATCGCGCGATAGGACTCGTGCAGCTCGACGCCGCCGTCCGTCACGTCGTCTTTGAAGCGACCGGAGAGGTAGCCGAGCCGCACAGCGAGGTTGTGGGCACCGCCGCGCAGCAGGAAGCCCGCGCACACCGCTGGCCGCTTCTGGCCCGACTGGTGGCAAGCGAAGGTGTGCTGGCTCATGTCGTAGGCGGTCTCCGCTGAGTGCCGAAAGGCTTCAGCCGGGAATTCGCCAACAGCATCAACCCGCCAAGGGCAATCGCTGCACGGCTGGCGACGATAGGTCCCCCGCCCGCCCACCACCGTCACCACCTGGTGATCGGGTCCAGCGGCACGGACCTGCGTGACGGCGGGCTTGCTCTTGGAGCTGGCCTTGGCCTCCCCCGCCTCGATCGCTGCACGGAGCTGCTTCACGAGGGCGGCATAGGCCCTGCGGGTGCCACCCGGCATCTCCTCCGGCCCACCCTTGATGTCGGCATTGAACTCGGCGTCGGCCAGCACCTCCCGCGCCTCGTCGAGGGTCAGCTCACAGACCCCGATGCCCAACTTGTCGAGCGGCAGGAAATCCGGTAAGCGGTTTGCGTATTCGTTGTGGATGGCGGCACTGATGCGAACCCGCACCAGGACACCCAGTTCAGCACCCATTTCGACCTCCTTGACCGTCCGCGAGGGTCTTCTGGAGCGTTGGGAGCAATGTTTCACGCCCCAGACGCCTTGCCGCCAAGTTGTTGATTTGACGCGCGTTTTTGACATTTCCAAGCGATTCCTGGGAAATGTTCCACGAACCCCTACGCCCCCACGCGCGGCCCTTTTCCGCGTTTAGTGTGATTATGGCAGTAATCACACAAGATACAAGCCAGTACGTTATAACCATAACGTTATACGCCGTAATGCTGGACGGCTGTTGAGTCTGGCGATAGCATCGCCTGCATGACGGTTGCTCCGGAAACTGACGATCTGATTCGAGCGCGAGTCGAGGCCCTGGCTTCGAGACACTCGGACCGCAAAGAACTCACGCAGGCCTGCGCTGGCATCCTGTTCTTCGAATTCGCGAAATACCCCAGCGCCGCTATGGTCCGGGGGTACACCGGGCGAGGTAGCCTGTCTGACATTCAGCGCGACTTGAACGAGTTCTGGGATCGAATTCGCGCCAAGGCGAAGGTGCAGGTAGCCGGAGCCGACCTCCCAAGTGATCTGCTTGATGGCTTCGGCGCATCAATCGCTCAGCTCTGGGAGCTGGCCAAGACGAAGGCGAACGAGGCTCTGGAATCACTACGGCGCGAAGCTCTCGATCAAGTTGAGGCCATGGCGAAGGAAGTAGACGCGGAGCGCCAGGCACGGGAGCGATCGGAACTGGAGTGCGCGGGTCTGCGCGAGCAACTGGCGAGTCTCCGGGACGCAAAGGCGGCAGTCGATCAAGCATTGGCCGCTGAAGGTGCCAGGCTGGAAGCAGCCGAGCGTCAGGTGGTGTTGTCCAGGGAGGAACTCCTGCGCGCTGCCAGGGCTCATGAGGAAGCTCTGGTGAGAGCTGCGAACGATCTTGAAACAGAACGTGCCGCACGGGCGGCCAGCGAAGAAGTCCTGGCCGGCGAGGTGCGGTTCGCGAAGCTGGAGATCGAGCGCGCTCGCGAGCAGTCTCGGGATTACAAGACGTGGGCAGAGAGGGCAGAAGGCGAGCGCCAGTTGTCCGAGCATCGCCTTTCGATCACGATCACCGAACTGAGGAATGCCGTTACAAAAGGGCAGGTCGAAGCCGCGGAATTGCGCGGTGAGCTTTCTGGCCGCGACAAGGAGTGCGATGCACTTAGAGGCGAGGTTGCTGAACTGCGTGACCGACTTGATGCGAGAAGCCAAGAGCGCCTGGCCAGGATTCGCGAGCAGGCACTGCTGGCGCTGCGCAAGCAGATCCTGTCGCTGCCGGCGACGTTCGAGCTGTGTGACAGATATGAGTGGCAGGCCTTGTTGGTCGGTGAGTCGCCAAGCGGTGACGACTTGATTTGCCTGGGTGTTCCCGGTGAACCTGGGGACCTAGAGGGACAGGGCTACCGCGCCACTCCAGGCTTCCGAACTCTTGATGAGTTGGAGGCCTTTTGCCTGGAGCACGGCCCTGAATATGAAGCTCTCGACATTGAGGGCTTAGGGCCACCTGCCGTTTGGTTCTGGGAGCGAAAGTGACAGGCTGCATCGTTCACTTGTCCGAGGTCCAGGATGCCCTGGTACGCTGCTTGACAACTTATCCGGTTGCTGGAGGTGACCTTCCAGCGGAGAGCCTACCGCTGATCGAAGCCTATGCCACGATGATCTGGGCCAGAGTAGAGCGCGTGGACCTCGCAGAACTTAACGGCGCAACCGACGCGCAACTTGATGCAATCCGGCGATGGCTACCTACTGTCGATTCACCATTCAAGGAGTCCATGGGCCATGGGTGACCCCGGAACGGTTGGGGCACAGGCTCCGGCTGGCAAAGCTGGTCGGTCTGCGCTGGTCTCAACCATCGAACGATTCCAACGCGGCGAAGTCACGGCAGAGGCAGTAGTCAATGCGTACTACGAGTGCACACGGGTTACCCGCATCATCGTAGATGCGAGGCGAAGGGCCAGGGCGAGCACAGACTACGACCACGACCTCAAACAGGAAGTCGGTTTGCTATTGGCCACCAAGTTCGTCTTTGCGATCAACGATCCCGAGCGAATCTACAATGTGCTGCATCTGACTGCGTGCAACATCGCACGCCGGCACGCGACCAGAGCCGATGAGAGGCTGGTCGTGGACTTGGACGCGATGACTGATGCTGAAGGTGGTGGCTCAGTCGAGTTGCAGGCGCAGAGCGTCGACCGTGACGCCGATAGTGATTCCATCATCGCCCGCGTCGACTTGCAGCGGGCGTTCGAGGTGTTTGAGCGATGTACGCCACCTGAAATCCTTCTGCCGACGACACGATCCAAGCGTACACAGGAGCGCCACGCCATGCGGTCTCAAGCCCTACCCACAGCGCTACGGCTCGGAGCGATTGTCGATCACAGGCCCATCGTGGTGCAGACCGCGCCACCCAAAGTCGCGGCACCGCAAGCTGAGGCCATCGACCAGGCTGCAGCCGATGATGGCCGATTACTCAATGAAATCCGGGTCAGGCTTGGTCTGACCGTGCCTGCATTTGCGGCAGAGCTTGGGATCAGCAAAGGCACCCTAGCGTCATATCTGTATGGCGTCGTCCGAGCGGTACCCAAGCACGTGATGGCGACCGCCCAAGAGCTTGCCAAGGGCGGATCCGAGAAGCTGGCCGAAGTCGAGCGCCGCTTTGGGCTGAAGCCAATGAGCGAGATCGTGGATGACTGGCTCCTCAAGCTCGAAATTGGTCCCGACGATCGACAACGCGACACGCTGCTGGGCCAGATCCTGCAGGTCGATCGTGCGACGGTTTGGCGTTGGCGGGCGCGCGAGATGCGCCCAGATGTGGACGTACTACTCGCCTTCGACGATGCCGTTAATGCGGCGCACAAGGCACGAGAACGTAAGCGGCTTCGCGCCCAACAAGCGGCCCAACGCCGCGCGTTGAATCGAGGGTAGTCGGATTCAGTTTCAGATAGCCTCTCGCGCTGAGGGGCTTGTCACCCCTCCCTGGAGCGGCAGAAAGAATGCCCCCAATCCTCGAAAGGAGTGGGGGCATGGGTTGGTCACGGTCACTTGAAGTAGCGCGAAGGCAGTGCCGTCAACGCCACTTCGGCAGCCGAGAGACGATTGGCGAACGCATTGGTGTGACTCCAGCCGCCGCTATCAGAGTCACGGTAGACGGTCTGGGGCAGTCCGGTGCGATCGGACGCTTGATAGGCCAGCAGGATGGCCTCCTCAACGCGCACGTCGGTGAGCGGCGCAAGCAGTTCATGCTTGGCTCTCTTGGCCCAGTCGCCCCAGTGCTCCCGAGCGACCGCCAGGCCACGCTCGGCGGCCCCAGCGTGGCCGAGGGCGATCAGCTCCTCCAGCCTGCTGACTCCCGCACCGCTCAAACAGTCACTCCCCTTGCGAGTCTTGGCAAACCAAGGGTGGCGCTTCAGCACGTACCCACTCGGGAACAGGTTCCACCGAAGCATGCCGAGAACGAATGCTTGACGATCGGGTGGCAAGCGGTCAACCGGGACGGGCCGAGTCGAACTTGCAGTTGATGCTGAGACCAATGTTGTGAACGTTTGCATGGTGGATGTCCTCCGGGTTTGAAAGTGCTCCCGAGGGGAGCAGTCGATTTGCGGTTGAACATCCGTTGCGCAGGGACGAAAAAAAGCGCCCTCAGTACAAGACTGGGGCGTTGGGGTGGATCAATCGGCCACTTCAGGGCGAGCGATCAACTCTCCTTGAAGGAGCCATCAGGCTCGTACCAGGCGCGGCGGTTGCCGACGCGCATGTCACGGTCCAGCTCGACCTGCTCGAACATCTGCTCGGGGACCTGGATTCCCAAATCGGCCAGCACGCCCCGAAAGTGATCCAGGCTCAACCCGAATGGGTCCACCTCGTTCAGGTTCGAGTAGAGGTAGCCGTCGTCATCACCTTCATCGTCGTCATCGCCATCGCGATGCTGGGCACCGGAAGCCAATTCCGTGACGACGACGGTGGCGATCTTCTCGATCACCATGAAGTAGTGGCCCAGAGGACGATCCCATCCAAGAAGGACCTTCACCGAGGTGCTGGCTTGCTGGGTGTTGAAGTAGTGCTGGCTCATGAGAGCTTCCTTTCTTGTCGGGACTTGCGGCTGCACAGCGCAGCACAGAAGTCGAACCAGTTGATTGACCGATGCGAGATCACCTTGCCGTCGAGCACATACACGGTCCTGCTACCTCGATACCCAAGGGTTCGAGCATAGGAGGTCATGTCGTCGCTTTGGGTGAAGAGGCAAGAGACCTGGTAGCGGCATGGCGCGGCACGCTGCTGGCCGAGCCTCATGCGAACTCCACCAACATCGGCTCTTCCTCGATCCGCACGCCTCGCACGAGGTCGGCGAGATCGCCAAGCTTCATGTCCTCTATGCCGAGCCACTTCTCAGTGGAACTGCACGTCGAGAACATATAGCGGACCGCTCCATCGCCCTGACTGCTGGCCGTCACGACGAAGTAGCCCTGGCAGGTGTTCCTGACGGCGTAGGCCTCCAGGGTCTTGTCGAGCTTGTAGAGGTGGATGCCGTTTTCAGAGGCCCGATAGAAGCCATGAGCGCGTGCCGACTTATGGTCGGCCGTGCTCGACAGCTCCAGGAACCGCAGGCCGTTGAACGTGAGGACCTTCATTGGATGGCACCTCCTTCAGCCAGGACAGACGCCCCATACTCGCTCTGGGCCTTCTCCCACCCGCGCTTGAACTCTTTCTGAGCTTGCGCCAACAGCTTGTGGTGCTCCAGTCGCCGGCCAGCCTCATCCGCCGACATCGACGGGTCGAACTCTCCCAGCCACCGGTTGTGCCAGCAGCTCCCCTGTGGGGTCGGGGTTTGCCGCTGCCACGCATTGAAGGTCGCGTAGCCGCAGTCCACCATATCTGCCATGTTCATCTCCTACAGATGCCGCTCTCCAGGATGGAGAACCGTCGCGATGCAACGGGCCATCCGTTGCGCCGGCGAAGAAGAAGCCCTGGTCTGGAAGGACGCAGGGCTTGGGTGGGGTCAGTCGAAGCTCAAGAGGGCCCGCAACTCTCGCCGAATGCCCCCAAAGGCATTTGCCAGTCATCGACCAGGATGGGCTCCAGGTACTCCGTCGCCATCGCGGCGGCCACGTCCTCAGCACGGACCGCGTATGGCACGCCGATCGCTGCCTGCTGGTCCACGCTCAGCATGCGATGGATCGTGACGCCGAATTCGCGCTCGTAGTCACCGATCACACGGAATCCATTCGGGTCGATCAGCTTGATGGTTGCCCACTGCGCCGACGACCCGAAGATGCACTTCATGCAGCTCGTACGTCCCCAGCCCAGCCTGTAAGCAGGGTGCGGCGCCACCCTCCAGCGCTTGAGCATGTCCCAGACTTCGCTGGTCTTCATGGCGTGGACCGGGCGGAAGTGATCGACCCAGCGGGCAACCCGTCTGCCGTCGCGGTTGTCGGCGCGGTGCTCCTCGAAGACCTTGTAGCGGGCACGAGAAGGGCTCTCCTCCGCTCGCTCACCCGTCACGACGCAGGTCTTGCCATGGCGGAACTTCGGGTCGTTGGTAATGTAGGCATCCCCGACGCCGATCTTGGCGTAGGCACTGCACCACCGGACCCGGAGATCGGCAGACACCTGGGGGAACTTGCGCCGAGTGTTCTTCGGGCCAGCACCACCAACGGGCACATGCGTTTGACCAGGTGCGGAGCCTGGCTGGGACACGGGCACCCACGATCGCGCAGTCGGTGCGTCTTGCCGAAGCATCTCGCGCTCGATCCCGCCTTCGCGCCACGACATCGAGATGTCCAGTCCGAAGGCCCGTGCGAATGCCTCGCAGTAGGACTTCGTGACCGGCCAGTCCATCAGCGTAGAGCCTTCGCTCCCGTCCACGAGATGATGATGCAGCTCGATGCGGCTACGGGGCACACCTTGCTCCAGCAAGCTGAGCACGCACGCGATGCTGTCCTTTCCACCGCTAAAGAACACGAGGTACCGGACGTAGTCGTCCGGGCAGCAAGGCTTGTGCTCCTGGGTCGACGGTCGCAAGACGCCATCGACCTGTGCTGGCGCGGCCTGCGCGATCTCCAGTCTCATTTCCTAGTCCTCCAAGACGTGCCGCCCTCCGGACTGGAGAGCCGTCGCATTGCAACGGGCCATCCGTTGCGTGGAAATAGAAAAGCCCTGGCCAACTGGCGTTGGACAGGGCTTGGACTGGTGAGGCGACTACGCTTGTTCTTGGCCTCTCCTTCTCAACGGCTACTGATGAATCCCTACTTCTTGTTGCTCTCCCCTCTGGTCACTTCTTGCTTGGCTCGGCCAATCTGACCGTAGCTCCGTCGAACCAATCGGCGAGGCACTCACGCATGTACTCCGCGAACTGCCCCGGCTCGCCTAATGGTGAGCCGCTGTCGAGCGTGATCACTACCGTCTCTGTATATCCAGCGAACCCGGCGGCCTCGTCGCCACGGTTACAGACTTCATAGGTGTATCCCTTCGGCATGCTGCCCCCTGCTCAGTAGCCCAGCGCTACGCGCGCCCCAGCCATACTGAAGACCTTGACTGTTTCAGGCCGGTGGTCAGCAAGTCTGTCACTCAGAATGTGGCCCACCCAAACGGTAATCTCAACGCACTCCGCGCCGGCATTCGTCTCGAATCCAGCGCTTGCGATACGAGCCGTAGGCTGGTACTCCCAGCCGTGTCTGTCGCCATTAACGAACGAGCAAATCTTCTGAAACTCTACCGGTGTCATGTCAAATCCAACTTCCGATTTCAGTCTCTATGGGAAACTGTGCATTGGCCAGATGACGAGATGCGGCACCGCTGGGTAACGCATGGCGTTCCAGTTGCAAGACCCGCTGCGAAGCAGGTGACGAGATCCAAGCTCGGTTGTGACAACAAGCATAGCGCTTTGCAAGACTGATCTGCTGGGCCGTGATCAGTAACGACAAGCACAACCGCCGGACAGTGTCCGGACTAGCAATCCACCGGCATCATGACCGGCACTCCCGGACGGTCCCAGTACGGTGCCCGAAGACAGAGTTGCGC
>Ga0268298_10005510_pt1 | contig 11813 bp, 11 predicted proteins | sample WWTPWeurt_MetaG_FD_194462 | JGI IMG/M metagenome (GOLD analysis project Ga0268298, IMG submission 194462) | Activated sludge microbial communities from WWTP in Nijmegen, Gelderland, Netherland - WWTP Weurt | ecosystem: Engineered > WWTP > Aerobic digester > Activated sludge | place...
CGAACAGGCGCGCATTATCATCCGCGATACGGGACCGGGAATCCCTGCCGAAGACCTGCCTCACATCTTCGATCGTTTCTATCGCGCAGAGAAATCACGCACACGCTCAAGCACCAGCGGCTTCGGGTTGGGACTCTCCATCACTCAATGGATCGTGGAGCATCATGGTGGTCAGATCAAGGTTGAATCAAAAGAGGGAAAAGGCACGACCTTTGTGATCTGGTTGACGGTTATCGCATAGCGCTGCTGATCGCTCAGGGCAGGTTCAGTCTTCGACTCGCCTGCAGGCATAAACTCACCCCGTAGTTTTCATACCATTCGTTCAATGCCGCGCTGGTTGTCAGCCCGCTTTGCGCATCTTCAAAGATGGGTGCGCCATACTGGACGTATCTTTTCGTTTCTGCAGGCCAATTCCACTCTGCAAGCCCGATCAAACTGATGCCGCCATTGTAGCCAGCCATTGCAAGGCGCGGATTCCCTCCGCTGGTTTCAAGGGACTTTGCAAGATAGCTCAACCCACGGGCTGCGTTGACATCCGGGTTGTAGGGATCATCCACCAGATGGAAATGAAAAGGCATCACCTGGAACAATCCCATTGCACCCGCGCTCGATCGGGCGCGGGGATCTCCACAGGATTCGATCTGCATGATGGTGGCCACCAGGTTCGGGTCCAGTTGAGATGCGGCCGCCCACCTTGAGATGGAATCGCGCCAGTATTGCACTTCGATCCTAAAGATGGGAGAAATGCTGTTCGAAGCGGCGGGCGGCAAATTCGCCTTGGATGGATTTTTCCCCCACGCGAAAGATCCCAGCGCAATGCTAATGGCGATCACTGTCAGTGGTACCAGGGCGAAACCAGACAAACAGCCGCTCCCTTGTTCTTGCGGGGTCGCGGCTGTCTGCCTGTAAATTTTTTTAGGACGAGCGCGGGACATGCGTTAGGTCTCTCCATTCTGGGTCTATAAGGGACCCGGCTCGAATGATGTTGTATTAAATTTTATTATGCGTCGTAGTGACTGGTGCTGTCTGAGTTGCGGGCGTTGTAAGTGACAGGGTGATAGGTTGGTTCCGGCGGGATGAACGAGCTTTGCTGGGTGGTTGCCGGTTTGGGCGCAGGGCGGAAGGTGGCTGAGTTATTCGTGTTGATGTTATTTGCCGGGCGCGCGATCTGTGACGCAGGACGCAAGACAGGCTGGTTGACAGGCTGATTGACCGGGCGTTGATTTTGATAGCTTGAAGTGCTGGTGCGCTGTTGTTGTTGCGAGTTGTATTTTTGAGTTTGCTGATATTGCGGCTTGTATTGTGACTGGCGGTGTTCATCAGTTGTGAAGAGACGGTCGCCGGCGAGCGAGAATGTGCCGATGATCAGTAAACGCACCAGCCAGACCATCGCTGCGATAAAGATCGGAACAGCCTTGCCGAGTGTAGCTGCGCTCATCACCGCGCTGGATTGCAGGTTGGGGTTGTTGGAGATGGCAACAGACACGCCCCACCAGGTGAGAGTGGCATTGAAACCTGCCGCCAACAGCCATGCGCCAAAGAGATAATAAACTTCTGCGGGTTCGTCACGTCCCTGCTCGGGGGTGAAGATGCGTGCAATACCGGCAAAGTCAATGCCGCAGAAAGCGATGGCGAGGATGGTCGCCCAACGCATGCCCGCGAAGGTCAGGTCGCCGAGCATGTCGTGCAAGGCAAATTGGGTGGTGCTGAAGTTGAAGACCTCAAAGGCGAGCAAAGCGCCGATGATCATCATTCCCCAGGTGGCTCCCCGGTTGAATTTGAGATTGTGGGTGAGTCTGTACCAGAGCGTTTTCAAACCGTCGATCATTGGATTACGCAAATTGGACATTTCGACCTCCTGTCGAGTAATTAATTTCTATTATAGAACGCATGTTCTAAAAATGTCAAGAGTTTGAAAGCCTGCTGTTTTCGGAAGAATAGGTTTGACCAGCCTGCTGCTTTCCCGTTACACTTGCAAAAATCTATGAACCTGTTCGCTTGAAGGCGGGCAGGCCGCGAAACTGGAGACTTTATGATTTTCTCGAACACTCCGCGCCCTGAGACCTTGCGGTCTCTTGCGGATGTGAAGCACATGCCGTTCTGGTTGGATGACCCGAACAAGCCTGTGCCTGCTTCTGCGTTGACTGAAAACATCACGGCTGATCTGGTGGTGATCGGCGCAGGGTTTACTGGCTTGTGGACGGCATTGATGGCGAAACAGGCCGACCCCGAGTGTGATGTGGTTTTGCTCGAAGGGGGAGAGGTGGGCAGCGGTGCCAGTGGGCGCAACGGCGGATTTTGCGCCTCCTCGCTGACCCACTCCTTCCAGAATGGATTGAACCGCTGGCCGAAGGAAATGTCCAAACTGGTGGAGATGGGGCACAAGAATCTGGACGGCATCGAAGACACCATCAAACAATTCAAGATCGATTGTGATTTCATCCGCTCGGGTGAACTGGTTGTTGCCAACGAGGAATATCAGATCGAAGAATTGCGCGAAGAAGCCGAGCACTCCGCCAAATATGGCGAGCAGATCCAGTTTCTGGATGCAGAGCAGACTCGCGCGCGAGTCCATTCGCCGACCTACATCGCGGCGGTCTTTGACCCGTCTGTGGCGATGGTCAACCCCGCGCAGTTGGCGTGGGGACTGAGGCGTGCCTGCCTGGAGCTTGGAGTCCGCTTGTTCGAAGGCACGCAGGTGACAGGTCTCGAAGAGAAGCGCTCATCAGTCATTGTCAAAACAAGCTATGGTCAAGTCGAGTCTAAAAAAGTTGCGCTCGCCACGAACGCATTCCCGCCTTTGCTGAAACGTCTCTCGTTCTATGTTGTGCCTGTTTATGATTACGTACTGATGACCGAGCCGCTTTTTGCGGAACAGCGGGCGTCCATCGGCTGGCACGGACGCGAGGGCATCGGCGATTATGGCAATCAATTTCATTACTATCGCACCACGGCAGATGGACGGATCCTCTGGGGCGGATTCGACGCGATCTATTTTTCCAATAATGGGGTGGCTCCGCATCTGGAGAATCGCCCCGAGTCTTTCGCCCGATTGGCTGAGCACTTCTTCCAAACATTCCCCACGCTGAAAGGTCTGCGTTTCACCCATGCCTGGGGCGGCGTGATCGACACCTGCTCGCGTTACACCGCTTTTTGGGGACAAGCCTACGGCGGCAAAGTGGCATATGCCTTGGGTTACACCGGTCTTGGAGTGGGCGCGTCCCGCTTTGGTGCGCAAGTGATGTTGGATCTGCTCGAAGGAAAAAAGACCGAGCGCACTGAGTTGCAAATGGTAAAGTCAAAACCCTTCCCGTTTCCGCCAGAACCGTTCCGCTCGCCGATCATCAACTTTACACGCTGGTCTCTCAATCGCGCAGATGAGAACGGCGGGAAGAGAAATCTTTGGTTGAAGACTTTGGATGCCCTTGGATTGGGGTTTGATTCATAGGAACTTAAAATAAAAAGACCTCCGAGCATCTTTGCCCGGAGGTCTTTTTATTTATTTCTTGACAGGCTTTGCCATCTCATCTCTAACTGTGGCGTACAAGCTCTCGGCTTTCAAGTCGCTCAGGGAATAACACGGCGCTTTGAGGTGGTCGGCGAGTTGCTGGGCAAGTCCCTGGTCGAAGGCGGCGTGCTCCATGTTGATGACGACCGAGCGAGTCTTTTCGCCCGCGATCAACTCTGCGAATTTGTAGGACTCTTCCTGCGGCGGTAAAGTCCCGATCGAGACATTGCCCGCACCATCGGTCAGCACGATGAGCAACGGTTCCACATCGGGGTGGGTGTGCTTTTCATGCGTGAGCACATCGTGCGCCATGAACAACCCTGCCGAAAGCGGGGTCTTGCCACCGACGGGAATATCCATCAATGCGCGCTGTGCCAGTTGAACTGAGTTGGTGGGGGAGAGTACCAGCGTGGCGCGGTCTTTTTGGAAGACGATCAAGCCGACGCGGTCGCGGCGTTGATATGCATCGGTCAGCAGCGAAAGGATCGCACCTTTCGTGGCATTCATGCGCTCGGCAACCGCCATCGACCATGAAGCATCCACAAGGAACAAAACCAGATTCGCAACGCGCTTCACACGCACCTTGCGTTGAAGGTCGCTGCGTTTAATGGAGAAGGCCAAGGTTTTGCGTTCTTCTGTGCGTTGATTTTGGAAAGGCGCGGCAGCGCGGAACGTGGCATCGAAAGCGATGTCGTTCAATTTATCGCCGGCGGGACGCGCTTTGATATACCGTCCGTGTTTGCGCTCTGTTTTGGTGAGCGAACGACGACCGGCCTGCTTGCGGGTTAATTTATCGAGAGGGGTATTAAGTTTACGAGGCTGGAAGGTCTCACCAGCTTTTACTTTTTGTCCGCCGTCCCACCAGTTCGCATTCGTGCTTGCGAAAACTTCCTGCTGTTCCATGGGCTCGGGATTTCCCTGCTGGGGACCTTCCTGCTGTTCATCTTCGAGCTTTAAGTTTTTTTTTCCTCGCCTTCGCCATCCTGCTTGCTTTCGGATTCATCGTCAGCTTCGCTCGGGACCGATTGACCCGCGAGCTGCTCGATGCGTTCCTGCAGTTGCTCGGCGGTCATCTCGGCCTGTTGGAAAGGCGTGCGTTTGATGCGATGCGGCAGAGCAAGCTCTGCGGCAAGAGCGATATCGTGATCGTTGATCTTGGTGCGTCCTTCAAAGGCGGCTTCAGCGCGCGCGGCTTTGAGGATCACAAGGTCTGCGCGGTGACCGTCCACGTTGAGGGAGGAGGTCAATGCGGCGATGGAGAGCAGGTCGCGGCTGGTGTGGGTGACCTGGTCCACGAGCTCACGTCCGCGGGCGATCTTGGCGGAGAGTTCATCTTCCTTGGGAAGCCAGTTCTTTCGGAAGGCGTCGGCGTCTCTTTCGTAGGAGATGTTGCGTTCCATGATGGTGACGCGTTCGCGTGCATCACGGATGCCGACGATCTCAACCGAGAGGGCGAAGCGATCCAGCAATTGGGGGCGGAGATCTCCTTCTTCAGGATTCATCGTTCCAACGAGGATGAAACGCGCCGGGTGGGCAAAGGAAATGCCTTCACGTTCGACCGTGTTCACGCCCATCGCCGCAGAATCCAAAAGGATATCCACCACGTGATCGTCCAACAAATTCACTTCGTCGATGTAGAGCAACCCGCGGTTGGCACTGGCGAGCACACCGGGTTCAAAATGGCGTTCGCCTTTTTGAATGGCTTTCTCGATGTCAAGTGTTCCGACCACGCGGTCTTCGGTGGCGGAAACGGGGAGGTTGATGAACGGTGTGGCGCGCTCCGCGGTGGGAAGTTTTTTCGCGGCGGCGTAGCGTTCCTTGCATTCGGTACACCATGTGCTGGATTTTTCAGGGTCGCATCCGAAGCGGCAGTCCTGCACGATCTTGACGTGCGGCAGAAGTGCGGCGAGTGAACGCGCAGCGGTCGATTTGGCTGTACCGCGTTCGCCGCGGATCAACACTCCGCCGATGCGGGTATCGACGGCGTTGAGAATGAGAGCGCGTTTCATGCGCTCCTGTCCTACGATGGCTGTAAAGGGAAAGATGGCTGGCATTTGTTTACTCCGAAGCGTGATTATAACGGATGTTTCCAGTTTCAAGATGACTTTGCTTCAATTAAAGGAATCTGTTGTATATCAGGGTTGCCAACTTCCCATTTCACTTGTATAATCCAATCTACATTTCAGTTAATTGGAGCCACCAGTGATGGACGAACAAGAAGCCCAGAACGGGCAAGGGGCAGAGTATGCCCAGGGAGAAACCCCGAACAATCAGACAATGGAGTCGTTGCTTGCATCAGAGTCGTTAAGCGTTGAATTGCCTCAAGTGGGCGAGATCCGCAAAGGTATGATCGCAAGTATTGGCGCAAGCCAAATTCTCATCAGCATTGGCGCGAAGTCGGAAGGTGTTGTTTCCGGCCGCGAGTTGGAACAGCTTAGTGCTGAAGAACGTGCTGCTCTTCAAGTGGGTCAGGAAGTGAACGTTTTCGTTCTCAACCCCGAAGATCAGAACGGCAATGTTGTGTTGTCGTTCAAACGTGCTCAGGAAGAGATGTCCTGGGAAAATGTTGAGAAGATGATTGCCGATGAAACCGTTATGGATACCAAGATCATTGGTTTCAATAAAGGCGGTTTGATTGTTGCGATTGGAAATCTGCGCGGCTTTGTGCCGTCCTCCCAGATCAGCGCCGGCCGCCGCGCGCAGTCCTCGGGTGATACACCTGAGCAGCGCTGGCAGAAAATGGTTGGTCAGCCGATCTCCGTCCGCATCATCGAAGTGGACCGTGAACGCCGCCGCTTGATCCTCACCGAACGCTCGACCAACAATGAGTCCCGCGCTTCGATGAAAGATCGTGTGATCGGTGAACTGGAAGAAGGCAAGACCTATACCGGCCGCGTCACCAGCCTCGCTGATTTTGGCGCGTTCGTCAACATCAATGGCGCTGATGGACTTGTCCACCTTTCCGAGCTTTCATGGGACCGCCTCGCGCATCCCAAGGATATGCTCGAAGTTGGTCAGGAAGTCAAAGTCAAGGTCATTAACATTGACCGTGAGAAGAAACGCATCGGACTTTCCATGCGCGCTCTGCAGGATGATCCTTGGAAGAGCCGCGTTGAGAAGTTCAGTGTCGGTCAATTGGTGGAAGGCACCATTACCCGACTGACCAAGTTTGGCGCGTTCGCCCGCCTCGAAGGTGATATCGAAGGTTTGATTCACATCTCTGAGCTGAGCGAGAACCGCGTTGAGCATCCGAAGGAAGTGCTCAAGGAAGGCGAGACCAAGACCCTGCGCGTCATCCGCATCGACGGCGACCAGCATCGGGTGGGGCTCAGTCTCCGCAAGGTGGACTCAGCAGCCTTCGCCGACAAAGACTTCAAGATGCTCACGCAGGAATTCCACGACCAAGACGAAGAAGAAACCAAAGAATAAAAAGACAGAGAGCGCACCGAAAGGTGCGCTCTTCGATAATCCATATGCCGCTGATTGTAGACGCACACGCAGATATTGCTTTTAACATGCACAGATACGGGCGCGATTATTTGCGCTCTGCAGAAGAGACTCGCAGACTTGAAGCGGGGAGCGACGTTGTTGCCGAGAACGGGGATGCCACCCTCGGCTGGCCCGATTATCAACGCGGACAAGTCGCGCTCATTTTCTCAACCTTGTATGCCACGCCCGCCCGTTATGGTCACGGTGCAAACAAAGCGCAGGTTTACAAAACATTTGACGAAGCCCACGCACTCTATTTTGAACAATTAATGACCTATCACCGTATGACCGACTCTGCGCCGGATAAATTCCGACTCATCCGTTCGGCGCGGGACCTGAACACGCTCCTCGACCATTGGAAGACTCCCAGCCCTGAAGGACACCCCGTGGGTATGGTCGTTCTCATGGAAGGCGCGGAGGGCATCCGGTCGGTTTCTGAATTGGAGGAATGGTACGAACGCGGCGTGCGGTTGATCGGTCCTGCATGGGTGGGGACTCGGTATTGTGGCGGCTGGCGCGAACCGGGTCCGCTGACCGATGATGGGCGCAAACTTCTCGCCGCGATGGCAGATTACAACTTCACCCTCGACCTCAGTCACATGGACGAACAATCAGCGATCGAGGCATTAGATATCTATCGCGGACCGATCGTTGGCACGCATGGCAATTGTCTCTCGCTCCTGCCAAACTCCGAATCGAACCGACACTTCTCCGACCGCATCATCGAAGGCATCATTGAGCGTGACGGCGTGATCGGTGTTGTTCCTTTCAATACCTATCTCAAGGTGGGCTGGGCAGTGGGCAAAAGCAAGAGGGAAGAGGTTCCGCTTGGCATCCTTGCCGACCACATTGACCATATTTGTCAGATCGCCGGAGACTCGCTTCACGCAGGTATTGGCTCTGATTTTGACGGCGGTTTTGGGTTGCAGTCCATTCCGCCTGAAATGGATACGATCGCCGACCTGCAAAATCTGGTATCCTTATTGGGTGCTCGCGGCTATTCGGATGCCGATATCGAGAATATCTTCAGCGGAAACTGGCTTGCGCGCCTGAAAAGGAATCTACCTTCATCATGAGCATTGACCGGAATACAGAGCCTCTGCCTCGCACGGAAGAACCCCTGACACCCCGCATTTATATTGGGCTTGTGATCAGCATTGTTGGTTTTTTCACCTTCGTGATCGGTGCCAAGCCTGCCTGGTTCGGCTGGGATCGCAGCCTCGTGGTCGGTTTTGTGCAGATATCGGTTTTTCTCTTTGGGCTGGCGTTGATCTGCCTGGGGGGCTATATCAGCCTGCATGACCTGTGGGCAAGGCAGGAGCGGACCATTATTTCAGAGATCGGGTCGCGCCTGGTCTGGACCGGCTATGTGATCGCGGTCTTTGCTGGGCTGGCAGATATCTTTGGCATGGGTTCGCAGCCATTTCCAAATGTCCCATATTTTGGACCGTTGCAAGCCGCCGGGGTGCTGATCGGGCAGGCGATCATTGGTCTTGGCTTTCTTTTGTTAATCCCCTATCGTTTACCTAAAACTTCCAGATAATTTTTTGACTTTCCAATATTCTCCCCTAAAAAAGCCGCATTCGCCGGCTTTTTTATTTTAATGAAAAAAGAGACCCGTAAAACGGGTCTCTTGTGCCGAAGGAGGGACTTGAACCCTCATGAACGTAAGTTCACCACGCCCTGAACGTGGCGCGTCTGCCAATTCCGCCACTTCGGCATTTCGATTGCGGCTTGTATTTTATCCTAAACGCTTGTTTTGTCAAATATCAAACCGCGCAGCAGTTTATTGCCCGGGAGGAATTCATGTGATGGGTCGTAAAAATCCACTCTTTAACCTTGCAGGCAGGAAAGCACTATTTATGCGGAATTAATGAAGAATGCCTTAAGTTCTAGTCAAGTTAGTCGAAACTGAAAGTAGTGAGTAAGTCAAACATTTTCAAATCATTATAGCGAAACCAGCGATCCTGGCAACGCAAGGAGAAAAAATGGCTCGAAAATTCAAGGGATTTCTTTCAGTACTCGTAATACTTGTCCTCGCTGCCAGCACCTATGCTTTTGCTGCTGCGAACATCGTCCCAGACAGCGCTGCTGGTTACAAGGCGTCCGCTGTTCCTGGTTACACGATCAGCAACATTGTTTATGATCTGAATACGGCGAACCCGACCAAGCTCGATAAGATCATCTTCAATATTGCTCCGACCACTGGAACTGCCGCTGCGGTCACTGTGAAGATCAGCGTAACTGCCGTTCAGGACTTCACAACGAGTGAATGTGTCCTGACTCTGGCGGGAACTCTTGTCACCTGCACCTTCGGTACTGTGGCTGTCCCGGCGGCATTCGACGTAGCCAATGTGGTCCAGCTTGACATTGTCGCCACGAGCAGCGCCAACCCGTAATCTTCTCGGCTGAGGTTCCGCTCTCCTTCAAAACAACAGGCTTGACCCACTGGTCAAGCCTGTTGTTTGTTCGCGCCCTGTTGAAATCATAAAAACCGGGATTTTCCCCGAACCACCCAAATCCGTTCCTAATGTGTTTTTTATACGAAATTTATGCAAGTTTTTTTCTCGAATTTAGATAGCCTTGTATAATGATTATGGATTATTGCCGTTAATCGGCGAACATATTTTTTGATTCGGACCTTGGAGACCTGGTATTCATCATCATGCACAGCGTAGTTCGCTTTCCATCGATCGCAAATAAATTCCTCTTCTTGATCATGGCCGCGGTCATGGTCATCTTGTGGATCGAATTTGCCCCGTTAAAGGTGGGCGGCAAGGCATCTTATGTCATGGTGAACGGCATCAGCATGGAACCGAAATTCCATGGCGGCGACCTCGTCATTGTAAAGTCCGCATCAGATTATCGTGTAGGCGATATCGTCACGTATCGCGACCCTGAAATGGAAGTGTATGTCATTCACCGGATCATCGATGTGGAGCAGGGACGCTTCGTCATCAAGGGTGATAACAACGCGTGGATCGATACGTTTCATCCCACAAAGGATGAACTGGTTGGAAAATTATGGCTTCACTTGCCTAAACTTGGACAGACCGTGCTTTGGCTGCGGTTACCCATCAACATGGCGTTCATAGTAGGCGGTTTGGGAGGTGTTCTTATGCTCGGACAAGATCAACCAAAAAATCAAAGGGGAAAAAAGAAGAACCAACAACCCGCTGGAGCTTCCACCGGGTGGGTTGAGTTAACCATTTACATACTCGGCTTTTTTTTGCTGGCTTTTCTGGTTTTAACGATCTATTCATTCACTCAGCCCACCATGCGTGCCGCTGACGATATTGAGTATCAACACGAAGGAGTTTTCTATTATTCGGCGACCAGCCCCATGGGGATTTTTGATACCGAGGTCATTCATTCCGGGGAACCGATCTTTACAAAACTTACCTGTTCGATCATTTTAGGTTTTTCGTACAACCTCGCTGGCGACTTCCAGGAAGCTTCCGGTACGCATCAATTTATTGCGCAGATCATAGACCCCCAAAGCGGTTGGCAGCGGACCATTCCGCTCACGACCGAGACATCCTTTAACGGAACTTCGTTCTCATCCACAACTCCCGTGGACTTGTGCCAATTCCAAAGCCTTGTCGATACGATCGGCGAGAAGACCGGCTTCCAGCCGAGCACGACCTTGATGATCACTTCCAAGATGTCTGTTTCTGGCAAGAGCGCCGGGCAAAGCATGTACGAATCTTTTGACTCTTCCCTTATCTTTCAGTTCGATAAAGTTCATTTCTATTTGATCAAGAGCGGCGAGAATGGACCGCTGCAATCCAACCAGAGCGGAACGATCCCCAACCCGGGCATTCAGCCCAACACGGTAAAAATACTTGGCATGGATTTGGGCGTTCAGGATCTGCGAACGATCGGGGTCGGCGGATTTGGCGTGTCGTTATTGCTTTCTCTGTTCCTGGCTTTATATGTTTACAGTTTGACCCAGCGTGACCCGGAGGCGTTGATACGCATTCGGTATGGGTCTTTGGTGATGGATGTGTTTGAACGCGGATTTGAAAATACTGCGACGGTGATCGATGTCGCGTCCATTGAAGACCTGGCGAAATTGGCAGAGCGGCAGAACGCGATGATCCTTCACATGACGCATAACCAATCGCATTGCTATTTTATTCAATGCGAAGGGACAACCTATCGCTATCAAAGTCGTTCAGCGCCCGTTCGGCAGATGCCCCAGACCTTGCGGACCGAGATCCCTTCCACCATACCCGCTCCACAAGTAGAGGTCCCAGTAGGCTTGAATGGCAATAACGGAAATGGAAATGGAAATGGGCATGCGCCCGTGAATTTCATTCCCAAGAAAGTTGTAATTTCTTATGATGGACCGCTTCCGTATAACGATCAGGAAGATTCAAATTAGGCGATGGGTTGGCATGATGCCCGGGTGACTTGACGATGAAGTTCCGCTTTTTTTTTCGGGTCATTGTTTTTGGATGGGTCATGCTGATCCTTTTCAGCGTGCTGGCTGTATTCGCCTCCAGCATGCTGGCGGAACCATCTAGCGTGGATAATATTATTCTTTCAGTGAGCGCCCAAGATCTCAAGCCGGCGGTTTGCAGCATGACCTTGACGAACATCGTGAGAGGGGCGGGCACGATCAACGGCACGGCAAGCAACGACCTGATCTTTGGAAGTTCCGGTGTCGATACGATCGATGGATTGGGCGGCGATGATTGCATTTTGAGCGGTAATGGAGACGATCAGATAACCGGCGGTGATGATGCCGATGTCTGTTTGGGAGGTCAGGGCACTGACACTTTCATTACCTGCGAAACCGAGTTGCAATAAA
>Ga0268298_10005511_pt1 | contig 11812 bp, 10 predicted proteins | sample WWTPWeurt_MetaG_FD_194462 | JGI IMG/M metagenome (GOLD analysis project Ga0268298, IMG submission 194462) | Activated sludge microbial communities from WWTP in Nijmegen, Gelderland, Netherland - WWTP Weurt | ecosystem: Engineered > WWTP > Aerobic digester > Activated sludge | place...
AGCGGGTGAACAGGCTGGTGCTGATGGGCAGCGTCGGCGTGCCCTTCGAGCTCACCGAGGGCCTGGACCGGGTGTGGGGCTATACGCCCTCGTTCGAGAACATGCAGTCGATCATGAAGATCTTCGCGTACGACCAGGGCCTGATCGGCGACGAGCTGGTGCAGATGCGCTACGAGGCCAGCCTGCGCCCGCTCACCCGCGCCGCCTACGAGCGCATGTTCCCCGCGCCGCGCCAGCGCTGGGTCGATGCGATGGCGCATGCCGAGGCGGACGTGCGCGCGATCCAGCACCCGACGCTGATGGTGCATGGCCGCGACGACAAGGTGATTCCGCTCTCCACCTCGATGACCCTGCTGGAGTGGATCGAGGACAGCCAGCTCCACATCTTCGGCCGCTGCGGTCACTGGACGCAGATCGAGCACGCCGCGGCGTTCTCCCGGCTCGTCGCCAACTTCCTCGCCGCCGGCAACGCTTCCGCGGCCTGAGCGCCGCGCCCGCAAAGGACATTCCACCATGGCAAACGCGTTCACCCCCAAGGGCCAGAAGGCCCTGATCGTCGGCGCCGGCACCGCCGGCATGTCGAGCGGCATCACCCTGTCGCAGCTCGGCGTCGAGGTCGATCTGATCGACATCAACCCCCACTGGGGCGCGCTCGGCGCCGGCATCACCATCACCGGCCCCACGCTGCGCGCGCTCAAGCACCTCGGCGTGTATGACGAGGTCGCCGCCCAGGCCTACGTCGGCGAAGGCATCCAGGTCTGCGACACGCAGGGCAATCCGCTGCGCACCCTGCCCACGCCGATGCCGCCGGAAGAGGGCATCGGCAGCTCGGGCGGCATCATGCGCCCGGCGCTGCACGCCATCATCGAGAACAAGGCGCGTGCGCTCGGGTTGGACATCCGCCTCGGACTCACCGTGAGCGCGCTCGATCAGGACGAGGACGGCGTCGACGTCACCTTCAGCGATGGCAGCCGCGGCCGCTACGACTTCGTGATCGGCGCCGACGGCGTGTTCTCGGGCGTGCGCGGCATGATCTTCCCCGATGCCCCCAAGCCGGAGTACACCGGGCAGAGCGCCTGGCGCCTGTTCGTCGAGCGCCCGCCCGAGGTCGAGCGCCGCACCTACTTCCTGGGCGGCCCGGCCAAGGTCGGCCTCACGCCGGTATCCGACACCCACATGTACATGTTCCTGCTCGAGCGCACACCCAAGGTGTTCCTGAAGGACGAGGAACTGGCGGCGGAGCTGGCGAAGAAGCTGGTTGGCTACGGCGGCATCATCCAGCGCCTGGCCGATGCGCTCGACAAGGCCTCGCTGATCAACTTCCGCCCGCTCGAGGCCTTCGTGCTGCCCTCGCCCTGGTACAAGGGCCGCGTGCTGCTGATCGGCGCCGCCTCGCACCCGACCACGCCGCAGCTCGCCTCGGGCGCCGGCATGGGCATCGAGGATGCGCTGGTGCTGGCCGAGGAGCTGGCCCGCTCCGAGAGCATCGAGGAGACCTACGCCCGCTTCATGGGGCGGCGCATCGGGCGCTGCCGGCTGGTCACCGAGTGCTCTATGGAGCTCGGGCGGCTGGAGCAGGCGCGGGCGCCGGTGGAATCGCAGACCGCGGTGGTGGAGAGGGCGCTGGCCAGGCTGGCCGAGCCGATCTGAACGGGCAGGGGCGACCCGGCGGGTCGTCCCCGCATTGCGCTCGACCACCGCCACCTGCCCGCAGCTTGCCGCTGCAGGTTTGCGGTGTCGTCACCGGTCCACCATCCGCAGGGTTCCATGCACATGGTTCGGTATCGTCACGAACTCGTCGGTATGCAATACGACGTGCTCGCGGACTTGAACGGTCTTGAAACATTTGTCGACCATGACGCCACCTGCCTCATGCCCCCGGATCGCCCCGTTCTCCGGTAAATCCTGTCAGGCCACCGACTCCCGACTGCTGCAAGCAGATTTCCGTCCATCGATCATGAATAGCTCTTGTAGAAAGCCTCTGCCGTGAACTTCACGAACTCTTCGGTCTTGTCCTGACTGCGCGCGATTACCTGCCAGGGTTCCAGACGAGCGATTTCCGTTTGCAGATCCTTGGCGGTCTTGGCACTGCAACCCAGGATGTCCTGTACCGATCCCGCGGCCACCCCATCGCATTGGAAGATGTAGGCGAACTCGAGCAGTTCCTGGAAGTTGAAGAACTTTTGCTGATAATCGTTTGGCGACTGGCTGGCAAAGAACACCACCACGCCCTTGGAGCGTCCTTCTCGAATGATTCGCTGAAGGAAGATGTTCTTTTGTCCCAGGTAGTTGTGCGCCTCGTCGATGACCAGAATCGTCCGGATGGTCCGCTTTCCTTCGGTTACCGGGCTATCGGGAAGGGCTGCCATCTCCTTGTACAGGCGCTCGATCACCAGATAGGCCACGAGCTCCTTCAGTACCGGCATGGCATGCACGTCAATCAGCATCGTGCGGTTCGAGACGCGGTCCATGGGCGCACTTTCGTTGCCGTGGCGCCAGAAAAGATCGAAGTCGGAGAGGTCCCGCAGCACTTCGATGAGGCTGTCGTCCTTCTTGCCATCTTCTTCATACGCAGCGGCTGCGACTTCGAGAACGTCCGGGAAGTCCGGATAGGGTGCCGCCGAGCCCGCGCGTTTGGCATAGGCCGCCCGGATGGCCTCGGTCAGCGCACCCTTCTGCACCACACCGAGCTTGCTGTTGATCGATGCGAAGCTCTCGGCCTTCTCGCGCGCCGACACATTGATGGTCTGCTCGTCATACGCAGACAGGATGAAGGGATTGATCGGCAGACTCTGCCCACCTTGCAGCAAGCGGAACGGCTGCACGCGCGCCAACTCGAGAAACCGCGCGTTATCGACCACGTCGCCCTTGTAGTCGAAGTAGATGAAGTTCGTCTGGAAATTCGACTGGATGCGGATATCGGTCAGTATCTTGAGCAGGAACTGCGTCTTGCCGACGCCGGGCTTGCCCATGATCGCGAGGTGCGAGTTGGCATGCTTGGCGGTGTTGTTCAGTTCCATCACCAGTTCAGCGCGCTGCAGCAGCGTCCGGCCGATGAAGATGTCGAGCCCACTGCCGAGTTGCTCACGCCGGCCAGAGAATTCGACTTCATCCACCAGACGACGAATCAGCGCTTCGCCACTGCGACCCGTCTCGTGGAACAGTTGCGCCAGCAAGGCCGCTCCGCTGTCGATATGGTTCTTGACGATCGACCGGTTCGAGAAAAATTCGTCTTCGCTGTAGTCTCGCTTTCCATAAACGTGCGCGATCAGCGTTCGCAGAAAAACCTCGTCCTCACCGATGAAGGTCGGGCGCTTCATCTCGCCGCCACTGAAGCTCGAGCTCGGTGCGACGCGCGGACCATCCTTGACGAGCGAGAGGGCAAACGCAATCCTTGCAAGCGTGGCCTTCTCGAGCTTGGTCTCGAATCGCAGCGCGCTCAACACCTCGTCGGCCTCGCTGGACGTGTAGAGCCGGTCAGCCATGGCTCGACTCCCAGAAATAACCCTTGCGGAAGGTGGTCAGTTCCTGGCGTTGGTCGAATTCCAGACTCGCCGCGCCGGAGAGGCGTGGTTTCAGCGCCCGGTAGTAGTTGTTGTCGATTTCCGTGTCGGTCGAAAGGATGATCACTTGCTCACCGGCATTGGGAAAATAGTTGTTCACGATGTTGTCGCGATGGGTGCTGTCCAGGCGCGACAGTGGTGTGTCGATGATGATCGGCAGCTTCAACTCGCTGGTCTGCGCCAGACCCCACAGCAGCGAAATCGCGAAGACTTCCTTTTCGCCTGCGGCCATGGACGATTTTCGGATCTCGTGTCCGTTGCGGTCGGTGATCCTGATCTCGTAGGTCCGGTCGTCGATGGTGATGTCCTTGATCAAGCCGCTGCGGCTGGACAGCAGCCGATACATCTCGAAGGTTTTTTCCTGCAGCAAGTGCACCTTGTTCTTGCGCAGGCGCACGACGAACTGGTTCAGCACACTGGCGATCGCATCGCACTCGTCGATGAAGTCAGCCTTTTCCTTCGACACATTGTGTTTCTCGTAGAGCTTCTCGATCTCTACCTCGATTTCGCTGATGCGCTTGTCCAGCGCCAGGATGTCTTCCTCGATCAACCGTAGCTGTTCCGTCTTGCGTCCGATCTGGGTCGAACAGCTTTCCATCACCGACTGCAATTCCTCGAACAGGTCGCGCTCCGTGCCCGTCAGTGCGCCCCCTTGGCCGACCGCGCCTTCCAGTTGCTTCAGCAGCGCCTCCAGGTTTTGTGCTTCTTCCAACAATGGCTTGAGCAGAAATACATCGCTGCTTTCCAGCGACTCCATTCGGTTCAGCACCCGCGCCGCGTCTCGGTCCGACAGGTCGAGGACCTTCGTGACATCCGCGTCCGGGTCGCCCTCTTTCAGCAACCGGAAGATGCGTCGCTCCAACTCCGCCAGGCGCTCCGCCGACAGTCGTTCCGTGTAGATGGGCTCTGGTTCCTCGACCACGCGCACGATGCGCTTGGCAAGTGCCGCCGCATTTTCCTTGATCGCTTCCCCACTGGCCGATTCGCGCTCGGCCTCGATCTGCCTTCGGATGCCCTCGAACAACTTGGCAGCGATGCTGAACGGCAGCGCCTTCTCGCATAAGCCGCGTATTTCGCTTTCGACCTGGGCGAGTCGATTGGAAGCCACGACGCGTCTTTTCTCCTGCTCGCGCATGGCCTCGCGCGACTCCGGCGCGACGTGGAAAGCGGCCTCGAAGCGCTTTCTGGCCTCGTCCAGCTGATCCTTGAAACCATCCAGTTCGACGCGCAGCGCATCGCGCTCCTGATGCTTGCGGGCCTGCTTGCTCTTCTCCCTCTTCAGCTCGCTCTGCTTGAAGTCCAGATCTTCGTCCGAGATTTCGACGAAGCCCTTACGTTCTTCCTGCTTGATATAGACGATGTCGCTCGCCAGCCGGTTGATGTACTGGATGCCCAGCGCGGCCTCCAGGGACGACTTCAGGCGGACCTCCGAGTGGTCATCCGCCGCAATTTCCTGAATCTTCTCGCCGTCGAAGAAGAAGAACTGTGTGATGCCCGGCGGGATCGCCGCGCGGATGAAGTCCTGCCAGATCTCCTGGTTCTGCACCGACACCCGCTTGCCGTCGCGCACGACCACCAGTCGCTCGCTCAGGTCGCGCGGCTTCGGCTCGCTTACCGCGCCCGCGGTCCAGGAACGTTTGACGATCAGCTCCGAGCCGTCATCCATCTCGATCACGATCTCGAAGGCCACATTCGCGTTGCCCTTGGCCTTCTCGCGTCGATTGATGTTGCGGAAGATGTCGTCGGCCTTGCCGCCATAAAGGCAGTAGGTCACCGCCTCCATGATCGAAGTCTTGCCCGCCCCGTTCATCCCGCCGATCAGGAAGATGCTGCGGCCATCCTCGCCAATGGGGAACAAGATCTCGGTGGCGAACTGGAAGGACTTGTAGTTCTCGATGATGAGTTTGCGGAACTTCATCGGGATTCCTCGGCAAGCGCCCAGATGCCATAGGGCGAGTCGTTACGCAGCGTGCCATCCTGCGTCATGCGGTAGCGCTCCCACTTGGCGTTGTTCTGCCAGACGTATTCGTTGGTTGCCTCACGCCATTCGGTGTCGCCAGGCAGCAGCTTGCCGTCGAGCTGGTGGCCCATCTCTTCGATGACCTCCGATACCCGTGCGCTGCCGCCAAGTTTCCGGAGGGCCTGGATGATCTGCTCCCTCAGCACGGTCTTGTCGGTTCTTGGCGCACGCGACCGCCTGGCACGTGGTTTGGGGCCGGTCGGCGTTGGCGCCTGTCCGAGCCTTGCCTTCAGCTCCTTCGCAATGCTGGCGAACTCATCGGCGAGCTGCGTCAGTGCCTGCGTTGCGGAAGCATGAACCGCGAGCGACGCCGCGAGGCGGGTCTTTTCCGCGCGCAGTACATCCGGCACCGATACGCCCGCCTTCTCGAGTCGTTCGATCGCCTTGGCAATCTCCCGAAGCTGCGTCTCACGCTCTGCCGCGTCGGTCTCGTCAGTGCCGGCATCGATTTCGTCGATCACCTCGCGGCACAGTTCCACCAGCAAGCCAGGGTCCTTGACGAAGCGTTCGATCTCGCTGGCGTCGCTCATGACTGCCGCTCCGCCTCACGGGCCGGTCCGCTCTTCAAGATCTCCCGAAGCGCGTCATAGACACCGGTGCGTCGATCCTTGAACTCATACTCGCGCACGGCGTCGAGCAACTTCAGCACCTTGCCGGCGCTCACGCCGTGCTGCTCGCACAGCTCTGTCAGCAGTCGGCTGTCGTCAGGTGACAGGTTCATGGTTTCTTGTCTCGTTTGCCGTCGGTCAGTTGCTTCGTAAGCCGGTCGAAATCGCTGGCTGCGCGCGTCTGCTCCTCGATCCGTCGCACGTGGAACTGCTCGTACTCGCGCTCGGCCCGCTGCAGCGCCATGTCATGCGAGATCTTGCCGGCATGGGTGAGGATGTCGCGGTCGTTGATGTTGAGGAAGGCGTCGAGTTTCTTGATCCAGTCGCTCATGTACATCGGAATGCGGCGCATCGCCTGGCCTTCGGCAAAGATCAGATACTGCTCGGCCAGATTGTTCAAGGCCCGCAGTTCATCTTCCGTGAGGTAGTTCTTGGCAATGCCGACATCCTGCTTGCGGACCTTGGCGCCGCGCCAGCTCGTCAGCCCCATGTTGGGCTTCTCGGCATCGGCGCGCGCATGGACGATCTCGGCGGCGGTCTGGCCGGTGATCGCCCAGTGCATCTTGTTCTGCACCGTCTTGAAGAAGATGAGGCTGATCTCCAGCGTGGGGTCGTAATCGATGCTGGTGGCGTAGATGTCGGTGATCTTCTGGTAGAACCGCCGCTCCGAGGTGCGGATGTCCTGGATGCGGCGGGTCAGCTCTTCGAAATAGTCGAAGGGCTGCTGTGGGTTCTTCAGCCGCTCGTCATCGAGCGTGAAACCCTTGACGATGTATTCCTTGAGGCGCTGCGTGGCCCAGATGCGGAAGCGCGTCGCCACGTGGCTCTTCACCCGGTAGCCCACCGAGATGATCATGTCGAGGTTGTAGTGGTCGACCAGGCGCTTGACCTCGCGTCCGCCCTCGCTGCGAACCAACAAGTATTTCTTGTGAGTTGCCTCCGGCAGCAACTCGCCTTCCTCGTAGATGTGCTGGATGTGCAGGCTGATGTTCTGCTGGCTGGTCTGGAACAGCGTGGCCATCTGCGCCTGCGGCAACCACAGGGTTTCCTCGTCCAGGCGCACGTCGATCTTGATGCGGCCGTCCTCGGCCTCATAGACCAGGAACTGGCCTTTGCCCGGCGCGGCGGGATCGGGAAGCAGCTCGCTCATGGCTGGACTGCGGCTTCGATGAGTTGTTCGACACGGGTTTTGGCTTGGTCGAGCAGCTTCCGCGACTCCTGCTGCTTTAACAGACTTTCGCGCAGGAGGTCGCCGATGGCTTTCTGCTTGTCGGCGTCGAGCAGGGGAACGACAAAGCGGTCAATATCGCTGGGGTACAGTTCGGCTTGTGCGCTGCCGCGTGCATGTTGCTGCGTCTGAAACTGCCCGACGATGGACTGGAACACGAGCGCCATATAGGCCGCGTCGATGCCGGGATCGAGGCGGAGGATATTGACGTGATTGCTGGCCATGGCAGGCGCATCGCTCAGATATACATTGGTTCGCCCTATGTAAGCGCCCGTCGTGTAGATCAGCAGATCGTCCTTCTGGATGTGCGCTTCAGGCGCAGCCGCAAACTCTTTGGCGCTCGTTTTTTCCAGCCCGTCGTAGTCGATATGCTGCGACCCGAGATGCTGGCTATTCAAGACGGCGATTTGACCGTGTCGTATGTAAACCGGCTGAAGGCCGCGCCGGTTTTGGCTCCGAATGTCCCGGATACGTGCCGAGCGGAAGCTGGATACATGGTCAATCAATTGTTTGAAGCGCGGCTGGTAGTGCTGGGCATCGGAGCGAAGTGAGGTCTCCAGGTTGCTGAAATTTGCGACGTAACCCACCGGCTTCTGGAACGTCAGCTTGTCCAGCCCAAGCTCGCCTTCAAAAAGCTTGCTCGCTTGTTGATATGCAAGGGTTGCCTCTGATCGGCAATGTGCCGCGTTCCTAACGAGATCTTCAATTTCCGATTGCGTCTCATCTGGCAGCAGTGCAATCAGAATTCGGCGCGCATCATCCAGAGAAAGGTGGGGCTGCACTTGTCCCTGAAACCAGCGATTCATTTCGCTGGCCCCGAAGCTGGTGTTCAGGTAAACGGCCAGGAAATAGGGATTCACGCGATCCCGATGCAATTTGACCGCAATAACATCCTGACTGACATTGCACTGCGGTTCCAGCACCACCGACGCGCCACTGCGGCCCGTCTTTACCATCATCAGATCACCGTTTTCTAGCGCAGTCTTATATTCTGCTTTGTGCTTTTCAGCGGTGATGAACGCCAAGCCATTCTCTTTAGGTAGAATTGAGCCGACATTGCTTGATCGGTAGAACGGAATGCCATCTTTCGCGTACTCACGGGCGAGGATATAGAAGATCCCTTTCTTCAAGGTCGATACGACGGCGCCCAAACTGACGTGAGCCCCCGCACGTATAACTTTTTCTTTCTCAAGAAAATTCGGCTGCCAGAACTCAGGATCAAGCCTGATTGAGCCAACCAAGTTGGATTTCGAAATCTGGCTCCAGGTCGCCATTACGCTCCCCCCCAAAAGCTGAACTTCTGCTCCTGGGCAAAGCGCACAAACGCTTCCGCCACGCACAACTGGTCGGGGATCTTCGCCGCATCGGCCAGGTCTTCGGCGCGCAGATCGTAATTCACCAGGTCCTGGTCGATGACCAGTTGCCCTTCCTGCGGGTGACCGTCGGGGAATTCGACCAGGCTGCCTTGCGCGTCCAGCAGGTGCTGGTAGTCGCCGGAGTTATCCTTGCCGCCGCGCTCGCTCACCGCCATGAAGATCGGGTAATCGAGCTGCTTGGCGACTTCGGCGGAAATCCAGCGCTCCGCGAGCGTGCCGATGAGGTCCTCATCGGCCAGCAGCAGTTGCAGCTTGCCGCGATTGCTCAGCAGCTTGAGCGCCTTCTCGGCCTGCGGAATCTGCTGGTCGAGCGCCTTGATTTCGGCCTTCAGGGCTTTCTGTTGGTCTTTGAGTGTGTCCTTCAGCTTCTTCAGATCGACCTTGTAGGCCTGCTGGACCTCCTTGACCTGCATGCGCAGGGCACCTTTCTCGCCGGTCCATTGGGTCTTGAGGGCGTCGAGCTCCTGTTCCTGCTTCTGTGCCAGGGCTTCGGCATTGCTGTCGAGGTCGATCAGTTTCTGCCGGGCTTTGGCCCGGGCGGCCTTCAGGCTGTTCAGGCTTTCCTCGGCTGCTGCGACGCGGTCCTCGTCGGTGCTGGCGTCTGCTTCGTCACCCGTGCCGCCGGCCTCGTCGTCCTCCGCTTCCCCGTTGTCGTTGGCGGCCTCGTCGGCTTCAGCTTCGCCGAAGGTTTCCGCAATGAGGTCGGCCACCGCTTCGGGAATGGCCTCGTCCGGGACATCGGATGCGGCCTCATGGGCGGCGAGTAACGACTCGATTTTGGCCGCGTAGTCCGGGCACGCACCGGCGACCCGGTCATGCACCTGGGCGATCTCGTCGAGCTGCTCCTGGGTATATTTCTGCACGAACAGCACCGAGGTCTTGGTGCCGGTGTGTGGCTTGAAGGTATTGGGGTGCAGGCCCACCACCGCCAGAAGTCGGGCCTTCTTGAGGATCCACTCGCGGATGAAGGCCAGCGAGGAGTTGTTGAACTTGCCCTGCGGCAGCACGATGGCGGCACGACCGCCGGGCTTGAGCATCTTCAGGATGCGCTCGATGAAGAGCACGTCGCGCTCTTCCTTCGGCGATTTGTCGTCGCCGGCGCGCTTCAGCGCCGGCTTGGCCAGTTCGTAGCGCGCGAGCATCTTGCGATCCTTGATCTCGCCGGCAAACGGCGGATTGGCAAGAATCACGTCGAACTTCAGCTCGTCGAAGTATTCCCAGGCCTTGTCTTCGTCCTTCAGCGTTTCGCTTTCGGGAATTTTCCGCGCGGTCAGCTTGGCCTGCCGCAGTCCGTGCATCAGCGCCTGTCCCGACGCGCTTTCGTACCAGGTACGTGGGTCGAGACTGCTGACATCGGGGCCGAAGATGTTGGTATGCCCGTCGCCGGCAATCAGCATCAGCGCGCGCGAAGTCTTGGCGGCGCGCTGCTCGAAGTCGATGCCCCACAGGTACTTGGCGGCGTATTTGTGCTTGCGCAGTTCGCGCTGCTCGTTGTCCTTGGCCGGGTAGCACCAGTCCATGGCGTGCAACAGGAAGCCACCGGACCCGCAGGAGGGATCCATGACGAACTCGGTGCGCTTCGGGTTGAGCATGCGCACGCACATCTCCACCACGGGCCGCGGGGTGAAGAACTGGCCCTTCTTTTTCTTCGCTTCGGTGGGCAGCAGGTACTCGAAGGCATCGTCCATGATGCGCAGATTCGAGCCCATGAGGCGCACGCCTTCAAGCTGACCGATGCAGACTTGTAGGTGGCGCTTCGCCAATTCGATGTCTTCGCCTTGCCGAAAGATGCCGGGCCACTCGTCACAGGCCTTGTGAAACAGGCCGTTTATGCGGTCGTAGGTGAGATCGGGGTCTGGAAAGCCGGTCTTCGAGTTCACCACCTGACCAAACTCGACCGTCTTTGCTTTGCGGACTTCCTCTGCCTGCTTCTCATCCCAGATCTTGGCGAAGATCAGCTTGAAGATCTCGTTGAATTCGTCCTTGCCGCTGTCCGCCAGGACGAGTTCTTCAAGGCCTTGGATGATGTTCTTGAAGTTGAAGTGCTTCTTCAATTGCAGAAGCGTCTTCTTCGTTTCGAGAACATCTTTCGGACTCTGGCCGCGCTTCGGGATGTCGAAAAGCGTGTCGTCGAACTGCGCCGGGTAGGGGCGGTGAAGGATGATGCTGTCCGTACCGTTGGACCACACCGCCACCGGCGCACCCTTGGCGTTCATGTAGCTTTTGAGCTGCTCGATGCCGTCCTTGCGTTTGGGCTTCTTGCACTCGACGATGATCTTCGGCGTCAGCTTGGTGGCATCCGTATACACGATGATGTCGGCTGCCTTGGTGCCGATTTCGGTACCGAACTGGACACTCTTTTCCAGATCGATCTCGCCGGCCTGGTAGCCGTATTGATGCATCAGCTTGTAAACCCAGAGCTGACGGACAATCTCTTCGGGCGCCGACTTGCCGCCCTCGGCATAGACCTGCACCTCTTCGTTGCCCGTGGAGAACGGGATGAGGCTCTTCAGGTAGTACTTGGTCTTGCCGGCATCCTTGCCGGTGGTGGTCGCCTTTGGGTAGATGCTGATGATGTCGTGGATCGGTTTGCCGAGGTTTTCGAACTCGGTCAGCTCGAACTTGACGCCGGGTTCCTTGAAAATGCGGTCGATGAGTTCTTTGGTGTTCATTCGATCTTCTTCGCCCCTGGCAACTGCTTCTCGTGGGATTTGATGGTCTGTTTCTTGTCTGCGGCGACGGGCTGTATCTCGACGGCGATACCAACCCGCCCGCAGTACCCCCGGATCATTACTTCCACCATGTTCGCGATGCTGCGGTGTTCCTGCTCGGCGGCGACGCGCAGTGCCTCCTTCAGCCCAGGTTCAATGCGAAAGCTCAGCGTGGCAGTCTTGGCGTTGGCCATTGTCTTGTCTCGTCACGGCGCTTGTACTGCGGAAGTGCGTAAATGTAAGGGAATACACAGGAAATCCAAAATGAATCGGATCCGCGCCCGTCGGTGCCGTATCGTGGCCCTG
>Ga0268298_10005513_pt1 | contig 11812 bp, 5 predicted proteins | sample WWTPWeurt_MetaG_FD_194462 | JGI IMG/M metagenome (GOLD analysis project Ga0268298, IMG submission 194462) | Activated sludge microbial communities from WWTP in Nijmegen, Gelderland, Netherland - WWTP Weurt | ecosystem: Engineered > WWTP > Aerobic digester > Activated sludge | place: Netherlands...
TCTGAGGCGATGCCGAGCGCGCAGAGGAACAGGCCGAGCGAGCCGAAGAAGTAGATCGGCTTGGTGCCGAAGCTGCCGAGGAACTTCACCACCAAGAGATCGAGGATGACCTTGAAGGTGCGGCCGATCCCGTACTTCGAGGCGCCGTACTTTCGGGCGCGATGGTTGACCGGGACCTCGGTGACTTTGGCGCCGGTCCACGAGGCGTAGATCGGGATGAAGCGGTGCATCTCGCCGTAGAGGTGGACGGGGTCGAGGACCTCGCGGCGGTAGGCCTTCAAGGTGCAGCCGTAGTCGTGCAGATGAACGCCGCTGACCTTGGAGATCAGGGCGTTGGCGATGCGCGAGGGGAGCTTCCGCGACATGAACGCGTCCTGGCGATCTTTTCGCCAACCCGAGACCACGTCGTAGCCCTCATCGATCTTGGCCATGAGATCGGGGATGGAGTTGGGGTCGTTTTGGAGGTCGGCGTCGAGCGGGATGATCACGTCCCCCCGCGCGAAGTCCATGCCGGCCACCATGGCGGCGGTCTGGCCGAAGTTGCGGCGGAACCGGATCAGGCGCAGGCGCGGCTCGCGGCCCACGTGGGCCACCAGCTTCTCCCAGGTTTTGTCGCGGGAGCCGTCGTCGATGAGGATGATCTCAGCGTCGAGCTGGTGCCGATCGAGGACCGCCCCGACCTCGTTTACGAGCTCGTCGACGCTCTCCTCTTCGTTATAGCAGGGGATCACCAGCGAGATGCGCGGCGCTCTCGCCGGGCTCGCCGGCGTCGCGGGCTCATTGGCTCCCGAGGCGGACATGACCGGCTCACAGGGCTAGCAGACGGGCCCCGAAAGGGCGAGCGCTTTTAGCGCGGACAAAGGCGCGCCGCAGCGGCGAAGGCGGCGGCACGAACCTCCGCCGACAACGGTCGACGCGCGGTATCGATCACCGCGGCCACATCGCCTTTTTTGCCGACCAGGCCCATCACCGTCAGCGCGCTGACCAAGGCCGGACCTTCGGCGCCGCTCAGGCGAGGGCGCACCAAGTCGAGCGCCGAATCCTCGGCCACCACGGCCAGGGCCAGCACGAAGCGGCCCCACAGCTTGTCGTCGAGCTTCCAGCGTGAGACGGCGCTCACCAGGCGGCTGGCCTGCTCTCGCGGGAGCGCCGCGTGAGCCCGCCCCGCCTCAGAGAAGGCGATCAGCACCAGCGCGGGCCCGGCCTGAAACGCGGGATCGGCCGCCTCGAGCGCCGGGAGCGCGGCGGCCTCACCGAGCAGCGCCTGCGCCATCTTCACCTCCAAGGCGGCCCGCGGTCCGAAGCGATCGACCGCCTTTTTGGCTGTTTTCTCGATCGAAGCCGGCGTCTCGTCGGGAGCGATGACGAGGACCGCCAGCGCCGTGGCCCGCCGCTCATGATCGGCCAGGGTCACGTCGAGCCGCGCCTTGGCGATCACGTCCTTGTGACCTTTGGCCGCCAGGCGCACGGCCGCGCGGGTCTGGAGGCTCGAGGGCAGCTCTTCCATCGATCCCTGGGCGAAGTGGCTCTCCGACAGGATCCGACCGGCGCGGGCGGCGATCTCGGGATCGGGGGAGTGCATGAGGTCGAGCAAGATCTTGCGGGCGCGGGCGCTCTTCTGTCCGATCAAGCTCTCGGCGACCGCCAAACGCACCCGCACGTCGGGATCCCCAGCCAAACCCTCCAAGATCTCCCGGGCGCGCGGTTGCCTCACTTTCCCCAAAACCTGCGCGATCTCGAAGCGCGCGTCCCCGCTGGCCTCGGTCAAGGCCGCGGAGACGGTGGCGGACTCGGAGCCCTCCCCCAGCGCGAAGAGGGCGACCGAGCGCGCCTTGGCCAGCGCCCGGGGGAGGCGCCTTTGGTGCAGCAGGCGTAGCCCTTCGGCCTGATCGGAGAGGCCCACCGAGTAGAGGAGCTTCTCGCCCAAAGGACCCGGCTCGGCCTCGGCCCGTCGCACCAGCGCCGGGATGGCGCCGGCGGACCAATGGGGCGCGAGTGCCAGGATCAGGGCCCCGTCGCGGCTCTGGTCGGCGAGGTCGAGCACCGCCCGGTCAAAGCTGGCGCAGGGGTCCTCGGCGGCTGCCGCCCCCAGGGGGGCGAACAGCGTCACCACAGCGACCGTCCATGTCCCACTTCTAAGCATAGGGTTGCTCGTTGCCCCCGATCTACGCGGGGTCGTGGGCTTGGTGCTACCATCTCATGAGGAATGCCTGAAGTCGGAGGTGAGAGAAGTCTCTATCCCGACGGACGGTCCCGCTCCATGGAGCAAGCCCGCCAGGAAGCCCCCAAAGTCCAGTTTGGGTCCTACGTTCTGCACGACCGCATCGGCGCCGGCGGAATGGCGGAGATCTTCTTAGCGACGTCGCCCACCGCCCAGGGGATCGACAAAGAGCTGGTCATCAAGCGCATCCTTCCCTCCCTCTCCGGCGACGACCAGTTCGTGAAGATGTTCGTGGAGGAAGCGCGTCTTTGCGTGAACCTCCGGCACCCGAACATCGTGCAGGTCTACGACCTTGGCGAGGTGGGGGCGCAGTTCTTCATCGCCATGGAGTACGTCCATGGCCGCGACCTCCTGAAGACCCTGGCGGCCTGCGCCAAGAAGCGGATGGGCTTCCCCACCGACATCGCGCTGTACATCGTGATGGAGGTGCTCAAGGGGCTGGACTACGCCCACAACCTGCGAGGTCCGGACGGCGCGCCGCTCGGGATCATCCATCGCGACGTCTCTCCCTCCAACGTGCTCTTGTCCTTCGACGGCAAGGTGAAGCTCGGCGACTTCGGCATCGCCAAGGCCTCGAGCCGCGAGCGCACGGCGACCGGCATCCTCAAGGGCAAGTTCGGCTACATGGCGCCCGAGCAGGTCATCGGGCGGGCCATCGATCACCGCGCGGACGTCTTCGCGGTGGGCATCCTCTTGTACGAGCTGCTCACGGGGCACCGGCTCTTCGCGGGCCGCAATGATCTGGCGGTGCTGGAGCGGGTGCGCGACGCGGTCGTCGATCCTCCTCCGCGCTTCTACAACCCGGATCTGTCGCGCGAGCTCGAGTCGATCGTGCTCCGGGCGCTCTCGCGCGAGGCCAAGGATCGCTTCCAGTCCACCTCGGAGCTGCACGAGGCGCTCTACAATTACACCTTCAAGCGCGGCGTGGTCGTCACCTCCCGCACGCTCTCTCGCTTCCTCCATGAGCTCTTCCTCACCGAGGAGACCGAGGAGCACTACGGCGCGACGGCGGCCAAGGAGAAGGCCAAGAACTCGGTCGGCCCGCCCGAGCTCGCCAAGCGGTCCGCGCCTCCGCGGCCGGCGACCTCACGCGAACGCCCCCGTCTGGACCTGATGCCGGGCGAAGATGCCGCTCCGCAACCGACGTTCGAGGACGAGGCCACCGACAACCCCGCGCACTTCGACGACGACCCGACCACTCAGCACCGACCGGGGCCCGAGATGCTGCCGTTCCCTGGCGCCGAGCGGGCCAAGGCCAGTTTCGTCATCGCCGACGACAGCGCCACCTCCGAGGTCCTGGAGGAGATCGAGGACGGCAGCGGACAGACCGATATCCTCGACTTCCCCTCGGGGCGTCCGCTCGTCGATCCAGCCGAGCTGGCGGAGGCCGCGCCCAGCGCTTCGGGGGCCGTCCCCGCGGCGCGCCGGGTCGCGCTCGAGCCGGTCGAACCGCGGCGCCCCGCCTCGGAAGTGCGGGCGATCCGCAAGCAGAAGAACGAGAACAGCGAGACGGAGCTCGATCTCGAGGACAAAGAGCCCGAGGACGCGGTCGAGGAGGTCTCGACCTTCACGCCCTATGGCGGGGTCCCGGTGGTGTCGATGTCCACCCCGGAGAAGGCGTTGAGCGGAGCGATCGCGCCCGCCAGCGGCTTCACCCCGTCGGTGGCGGACCCGGATCCCTCGGTGGAGACCACCAGCGAGACGCTCGACGCCGAGGACGGACGTGATCGCGCCGGCCCCGGCCCCGGCTTGGTCGAGGCGGTCCGCCGGGCCATGGATCCCACCGAGCCCGTGGAGTCGGTCGATGATGAGGCCGAGCGCACCGATCTCCTGGATCAAGCCGCGGTCTCGGCGGTGATCGCCGCTCCGTCGGTGGCGACTCCGTCAGCGACCATCCGCGCGCATGGCGTCGACGAGGAGCTGGAGGAGGCGGTCGACTTCGTCGAGCTGGCCCCGGAGGCGACGGGCGATACGCGGACCGCCTCCGACGGCGTCGCGCTGACCAGCCAAGAGGTCGAGTCCCCGGGCGACTGGGTCGAGCACACCCGCGATGAGCAGACCTCGGCGGGGATGGAGGGCGTTCCGGAGCCCACCACCGTAGAGGGACCGGCCCAGGACAACTTCCAGGAGACCACCGCGGCCCAGGTCGTCGATCGCGTGACCTCGGGGACCACCGCGGGCGGCGCGGAGTGGAGCCACGAGGTCTCGGTCCTGCGAGCCGATGCCTTGGTCACAAGCGGCGCGCTCCGGGCGCGGCGGGAGTCCTCCACCGGCGTCTCGGAGGCGGAGGTCGTGGCCGCCGTCCCTTCCGCGCAGGGCTTTGAGCGGGTCCCCTCCGTCATCGCCCGCGAATGGAACGCGATCGTCGAGCAATCCGAGAAGTCGGCCAGCCTCCGCGATCCCGAGGCCTCGCTGGTCACCGACTCCATCGCGCACCCCGATACGATCGACGGAGCGACCGAGGACATCCCGCTCAAGCCTCCGCCAGCGCCGATGCCGGTGGTGGCCGAAGACATCCCCAGCGTGCGCCCGCGCCGCGGCACCGGCCCCAAGGGCAAGATCCCGGCGGTCACGACCAAGCCCCTCGAGGTGCGGACGCCCTTCTCGATCGTGGGCCGCAAGTCGGAGCCGCCGACCGATGAGACCCGGCTCGGCCTCTTGGCGCCCGCGCTAGGCGAGCTCGACGATCCCGACGAAGTCTCCGACGGTCAGACCCGGATGGGCGCTCTGGCGCGGGCCGCCTCCGAGAACGTGATCTCGGCGCCGGGCGCTCGGCGGATGAGCTCGGGCGTCACCGCCGCCCTGTCCGAGGCTGCGCTGGCCGACGAGGAGATCCAAGCGATCCGCGCCGAGTCCAAGGCCGGCCCGCTGGCCGAAGACACCAGCAACGGGCCGATGATCCGGAACGCGCCGCGCGGACCCTCCCCGGCCGCTTTGGTGGCCGAGCCGCTCGACGAGGAGGCCGAGGAGACCGTTAACGGACCGCACCCCGCCGACGAAGCTCCGCGGGTGAAGCCGCCCAAGGTCAGCGAGTCCTTCAGTCGCCTCGAGGACTCCGGCGCCTCTGGGCTCTTTGGCGCGCTCAAGCTGCTCGACGACGAGCCCGCCGATCTGGGCGGCGAGATGCGCAGCTTCGCACCGGACGAAGAGGCCTCGCTCGACACTACCGCCGGGCATACCGGCGACGACTTCTTGCCCCGGGGAGGCGCGGAGATCGCGCCGCCGTCGGTGTTGCGGACCTCGCAGGAGATGATGGTCGCGCCCTCGGTGGCGGCGGCGATGAAGAAGAGCACGCCGGCCCGTGGCCCCGAGCGCACCGGCGTGGGCGCGGTGCCGCTGCCGGATTTCCGCGATCCGGCCGAAGAGCCGAGCGGGATCGTGGTCCGCTTCGAGAAGTTCGACGAGCCGACCGACTCGGTCAAAGAGCCGGCGCCGGAGCGCGCCCGCGGCGTACGGATCCTCGAAGGGGAGGAGGACTCCATCTCGAGCGCGGCCGAGTCGCCGGACATCGTCTCGGAGCGCCCGGACGTCCGATCGGTGTCATCGCCGGTGGAGCGGCTGTCCTCGGTGCGCCCGCCGATCCGCGCGCCGTCGTTGGCCCTGAACACCAGCGAGTCCTACGAGGAGACGCCGCACTCCTTGAAGTTCGCTAAGGAGTCCTTGGATCAGAACATGGCGGGGCTCGAAGACGAGCTGCGTGGCCTGATCAGCAGCGGGCCCAAGCCGAAGGAGCCGGCACCCGTCAGCCAGGAGCGCGGGGTCTACGAGAGCAAGAGCCCCGACCTGGTCTCTGAAGATCTCGAGTTTGGTCCCGACGGGCCCCGATCGGCCGGCAGCCCGGTGGTGAATCGCCCCAGCGCGAGCCCCAAGGACAAGGCGCGGGGCTCGAGCCCGCCCAGCGGGGAGACCAACGCCGAGGCGGAGCGGCGGATGCGCGCGATGGTGGAGCGCATGCGTCCGGCCAAGGAGAAGCAGCGCACCCTCGAGCGCCTCGCCGAACGCCCGAGCCTCGATCCGAACAGCCCGACGGGGCCGATCCCCGGGCCTACGCCGCGGCAGAGCGTGAGCCCCGATACCGGCCGGGTCTCCCAGACGCCGCCCCAGCACCGGCCCACGATTCCGCCCCAGATCGCCGCCGGGCCGATCCCGTCGAGCCGCGTGGCCGAGATGCAGATTACGCCGGCTCAGGGCATCTCGCTGCGCACCTCGCTCATCGTGTTCTTCTTCGCGCTGGTCTTCGTGGCCCTGGCCGTATTGACCGCGGCGCTGACCCACCCGGCGCGCTCGGCCAAGCCGATTCCTCCGGTGACCAACGTGCCGCTGGAGCGCACCGTCACCGAGGTCGCGCCGCCTCCGAGCAGTCCGCCCGCGGAGGTCGCGGAGGCGGCGGCCGAGAAGGCGCCCGCGTCTCCGGAGCCGGTGCGCAGCGCCGAGCCGGCGCCGGCGCAGGAGCCCGCACGGGCGGCGCCTGAGCCCGCGCGCAGCGCTGAGCCGGTGCGCAGCGCCGAGCCCGTCCGCAGCGCCGAGCCCGCGCGCAGCGCTGAGCCCGTGCGCAGCGCCGAGCCCGAGCGCGCCGCGCCGAAGAACGAGGACGCCGCGCCGGTCCACAGCAAGCCCCGCCTGGCGACCGAGAGCCGGGCGCAGCCGAAGCCCGAGAGCAAGCCCAAGGCTGAGAAGCCGGAGCCCAAAGCCGAGCCGAAGCCCCTGCCCAAGCCCGAGGTCAGCGAACCCAAGAAGGCCGAGGCCGCGCCCAAAGCCACCAAGCCCGAGCCCAAGGTGAAGCTCCCCAGCAACATCGGCGCGCTCAAGTTGGCCTGCGCGCAGCCGGCGACGGTGACGATCATGCCCTCAGGGACCTATACCGAGGTCACGACCAAGGAGTTTCGCCTCGCGCCAGGCGCGTATCGCGTCATGATCAAGCGGGCCGACGGCTCCACCGCGCAGAGCTTCTACCGCGTCGTCGGCGGCGAATCGCAGACCGTGCCCTGCGACCACTGATCGCTGTGAGCCCCACGAACCTCGTCTTCTTTGGCACGCACGGCGGCTATTCCGTCACGTTGCTCCGGGCCTTGATCAACGGGGGGCACGTCCCTCGGCTAGTGATCGTGGGTGTCGATCCCCCCAAGAACCGCCGCGGCGCCTTGGTGCGGGTCCGCTCGGCCGAGCCGGGCTGGTGGGAGCAGCTGGTGTGGGGTTCGCGGCGCAGCGACGCGCCGCTGCCGCCGAGCACCGTCGATCTCGAGGCGGTGGCCCACGCCGAGCGCATCGACGTCATCGTCACCTCGAACCCCGACGCGCTCCGCGTCCGCGCGACGCTGCACGAGCTCGTGCCCGAGGCGTACGTGGTCGCCGGCTTTCCGCGGCTCTTGTCGCCGCTGGTCCTGGAGCTCGCCACCCGCGGCGGCCTCAACGTGCACCCCGGGCGCCTGCCGAGCGAGCGCGGCCCCAACCCCTTGTTTTGGGCCCTCCGCGAGGGGCGCACCGAGCTGGGCTTTGCCATCCACCTCCTCGATGCGGGCGAGGACAGCGGCGACATCGTGGTGCAAGGTAGCTTTCAGATCATCCCCGGCGCCGACGGCCACAGCGTGCTGCGCAAGGCGGCGGAGGCCTCAGCGCCCCACCTCCTGCGCGCGCTCCGGAGCTTCCTCGCCGGAGAGCTGGTGCGTACGCCCCAAGACGCCGCTCAAGCGCGCCGCCGCCCGCGGCCGGAGTTCAAGGACGGGCGCATCGACCCAGAGCGCAAGGCCCTCGAGATCTACACGTTCGTCTCGGCCTGCGCCCGCCACTACTCGCTGTTCGTCGAGGTGGCCAACGATCGCTTCTTCGTGAAGGAAGCCGTCTCCTACGAAGAGGGCGCAACCCTGCCATCGGAGTACGTGGTCAGCGGCGACGTGCTCCTGCTCCGGGCGCAGGACGGCGTGGTGGAGCTGGCGCTGAAGGCCCAAGGAGCCCTCTTCTCGGCCGAGTATTGAGGTATGGTGCCGCGGTGATCGGCCGGATCGTCGGCTACGCCGCGGTGATGTTCGGGGCCTCGGCGTTCACCGGGTTCTTGAATTTTCTGATCAGCGTCACCGGCATGGTCGGTCGCAGCAAGGCGACCTACGGCGAGTACATGACCTACGTGATGGTCTACTCCACCGCGCAGAGCTTCTTCATGTACGGCATCAACGGGGTCGTGCAGAAGCTGGCGGCCGGAAAAGACTACGAGCGGCAGGTCTTCTGTGCCCTCGCTTTTCGCGGGTTTTTGGCCTTGTTCTTGGTGACCACGGGCCTGGGGCTGGCGGTCGGCGTGGCCTGGAGCCCCAACATCGGGCTGGGGATCGCCGGCATCTCGCTGATCGTGATGAACACCTGGAGCCGCTACTTGGTGCGCACCAAGCTCGATGCGCGCGCCGAGGCCTTGCTCCTCGGCGTTCCTTCGATCTCCACCGCGCTCCTCCAGGTCCTCTTCGTGGTGCTCATCCCCTTCGAGCACGGGCTGATCTACGGGGACTTTCTGGCGATGGTGATCGCCGCGGTGCTCGGCCTGGTGTGGCTGCCCCGCATCGCCGGGCTCAGCTTTAGCGAGCTGTGGTCCTTGACGATGCCCGCCGAGCTCAAGCGCGAGGCGCTGCGCGTCGGTCGCCCGCTGTGGTTGGCCGGGCAGATCGGCGCCGCCGGCAGCTACATGGGCGGCATCGTGACCCGCGCCGGCCTGGGCGGGGAGGCGCTGGCGGTCAATGGCGCGACCCAGACCTTCTGGCAGTTCGCCTGGAAGCCGATCGATCTCATCGCCCAGGGCACGCTGCCGGCGCTGGTCGAGGCCAAGGAGCGCCGTCAGGAGCTGTTCTTTGACGTGCTGCGGATGGCCTTCGCGGTGCTGCCCTCCCTGGGCGTAGGCGTGGCGATCGGGATCCCGCTCCTCTTTCAGGTGATCGATCTCATCGTGCTCCGGCTCGGCCTGAGCGGCCCGTCGCTCAGCGAGAAGTACGGCGACGTGCAGGTGCTCTTGCTGCTGCAGGCGGCGTCCATGCCCTTGGCCGCTTTCACCATGGTGTGGAACCAGTACTCGATCGCGGTTGGTGAGGCCAAGGCCGCGCTCCCGATGCAGATCGCCTCGGCCTCGGCCACCTTGGTCGCGCTCTTGGCGCTGACTGGACCCTTCGGGCTCTACGGCGTTTACGTGGCGAGCTTCATCGGAGCGCTGGCGTCGGCGGTCGCCTGGATCTTCCTCCTCGGACGCTCGCACGCTGCGGAGATGCGGCGCGCGCTCGGTTGGCTGGCGATCTCGCAGGTCGCAGCGGCCCTGGCGCTGGCGCTCGGCTGGTACGCGCTGGGGCATCGCTATGGCTGGGCCCTGTCGTTTTTGGCGGTCAGCGCTTATCTCGGGATGCTGCTCCTCTCGGGCATCGTGCGCCCCTCGGATCTGATGAAGGGTATCGGCATGGTGCGCGCTCGCTTCGCCAGGAAGCGCGCGACGTGATATTGGGGACGCGTGGAATTTGCCCCGGCAACCGCTGATTTGGTGCGCATCTTCGAGCTGAAGAACGTGCCGCTCGAGGTCGCGGGCTGGAACGTCAAGAACCGCGTCAAGTTCGGCTACTATACCCCCGACGACTATTACGAGGCCTTGGTCGACAAGCTGGTGCAGCCGAGCACGCGGTGGATCGACGTCGGCTCGGGGCGAGATCTCTTCCCGTCCAACCGTCGCTTGGCCGAGGAGCTCAGCAAGCGCGCGCGGCGGCTGGTCGGCGTCGACCCCAGCCCCAACGTCCACGACAACCCCTTCATCCACGATCGCCACCAATGCCTCCTCGAAGAGGTGCGCACTGACGAGCGCTTCGATCTAGCCACGCTGCGCATGGTCGCCGAGCATGTCCGCGATCCGGCGGGCCTGGTGCGGACCTTGTCCGGGCTGCTCGATCCGGGCGGCCTGGCGGTGATCTACACGATCAACCTGGTCTCACCGGTGTCGGCCGTCTCGTGGGCCACGCCGATGTGGTTTCATCACGCCGCCAAGCGGGTGCTGTGGAGGACCGAGGAGCGCGACACCTTCCCGGTGGCGTACAAGATGAACACCCATCGCGCGCTGCGTCGGTGGTTCGCCCAGGGTGGCTTCGACGAGCGCTACTTCACGCGGCTCGACGATTGTCGGTCTTTTGCGGGGTTCAAGTCCCTGAACTTGGCGGAGCTATCCTTGTGGAAGGTGCTTCACACCGCTGGCGTTCCCTATCCCGAGAACTGCCTCCTTGGGGTGTACCAGAAACGGTAGATGTGGCAGCGTCCCCGCCGGCATGGACGACTGGCTGGGAAATCGACGCGCGAAGATCATCTGCACCCTGGGGCCCTCGACGGACACCGACGAGGACGTCACCCGCCTGATCGAAGGCGGCATGAACGCCGCGCGCCTCAACTTGTCCTTCGGCACCGTGGAGGACCACGCGCGGCGCATCGCTCAGGTGCGGAGCATCTCGAAGAAGCTCGGGCGCCACGTGGCGATCATCGCCGATCTCCCTGGCCCTAAGGTGCGCCTCGGCAAGCTGGCCAGCGCCCGGGTCCAGCTGGAGCGGGGAGCGGCGGTGCGCTTCGTGCTCGATCAGGGTCAGATTGCGTCTGGGCCCAGTATCGCTGAGGCCGGGAAGCTGCCGGTCGGCCGCCGCTTCTTCCACGACGCCTTGATTCGCGGCGACCGCATTCTGCTCGGCGACGGGATCATCGAGCTGGTGATCACCGACGTGAAGCCGAGCGACGCCGGCGCTGAGGTGGTCAACGGCGGGGAGGTCTCTGAGCTGACAGCGGTGCACATCCCCGGATTGCCCCTGAAAGAGGGCCCCGTTTGGGAGGAGGACCTCCGCTTCCTCGAGCTGGCGGTGAAACACGAGGTCGATTACGTCGCGCTCACCTACGTGCGGGACGCCAACGATCTGCTCGGCGTGCGGGAGCACCTCGAGAAGCTGGGCCGTTCGGTGCCGATCATCGCCAAGATCGAGCGCTCCGAGGCCTTCGCCCGACTCGACGGCATCCTCGGCCGCGCCGACGCGGTCATGATGCGCCGCGGTGATCTGGGCGCCGAGATCGAGATGACCCGGGTCCCCCTGGTGCAAAAGGAGGTGGTCCGGTTGGCCAACAACCGCGGCGTGCCCGTGATCATCGCGACCCAGATGCTCGGCTCGATGATCGACAATCCCCGGCCGACCCGGGCCGAGGCCTCCGACGTCTTCAACGCGATCGCCGACGGCGTGGACGGCGTGATGCTCAGCTCCGAGACCGCGGTCGGCAAGCACCCGCACCGGGCCCTCGACATGATGAACCGCATCGTGATGGAGGCCGAGCGGGCCCACCACGATCGGCACCGGGCCCATGAGCTGATCTCCTATCCCTCGCCCTTTCCGGACGCGATCGCTCGCGGCGCGGTGAAGGCGGCTCGGGAGGCCTCGGTCTCGCTGATCATCTGCTTCACGGAGTCGGGCAAGAGCTCGGGTCTGATGGCCAAGTATCGGCCTGACATCCCTATCGTGGCCTTTTGCCCGAGCTCGGAGGTCGAGCGACGGGTGGCGCTGCAGTGGGGTGTACAGGCCGACAATATGGAGAGCGTGGGCGACGTAGAGGCCA
>Ga0268298_10005515_pt1 | contig 11811 bp, 9 predicted proteins | sample WWTPWeurt_MetaG_FD_194462 | JGI IMG/M metagenome (GOLD analysis project Ga0268298, IMG submission 194462) | Activated sludge microbial communities from WWTP in Nijmegen, Gelderland, Netherland - WWTP Weurt | ecosystem: Engineered > WWTP > Aerobic digester > Activated sludge | place: Netherlands...
CCGTGGCCGCCCTGGCCGGGTTCGCCACGCTGATCGTGGCCCAGAATCTGGGTGAATCGGGCGACACCATGGAGATGATGCGCGCCGTGCTGGACTCCAACTTCTGGCTGGCCACGCACGTCACCACCATCACCATCGGCTACTCAGGCACCTTCCTCGCGGGCTCCATCGCCATGGCCTACGCCTTGCGGAAGCACATTACCCCCAACGTGGACGTTGAAACCGACAAGGCACTCGGGGACATGGCCTACGGCATCATCTGCTTCTCCCTGTTCTTCAGCTTCGTGGGCACCGTGCTCGGCGGCATCTGGGCTGACCAGTCCTGGGGGCGCTTCTGGGGCTGGGATCCCAAGGAGAACGGCGCCCTGCTCATCGTGCTGTGGAACGCCATCATCCTCCATGCCCGCATGGCCGGCTACGTGCGCGAGCGCGGCACCATGGTCATGGCTATCTTCGGCAACATGATCACCGCCGCCTCCTGGTTTGGCGTGAACCTGCTTGGTGTGGGACTCCATGCCTACGGATTCACCGACAGCGGCTTCATCTGGCTGCTCGGATTCTGGATCACCCAGCTAGCCTTCATGGCTCTCTGCTGGGCCCCCGCCCGGTTCTGGATCCAGAAACCCGGCGCCAGAGCCTAAGCGCACGACGACCTGCAAAGAAGCCCGGCACCGCCGGGCTTCTTTGCATTGGGGTCTGGAGGACCAGTCGCTGAACAACTTCCTGCTCAATCGAGCCGGGTAGTGCCCAGGAGGCCATCGCGGTCCAGGTGGGCCTTCAGCGCCCCGCTGAGGGTCCGGATGACGTCTGGGGTATAGGCCTCGTAGAACCGCTGGTTGTGCGGGCCCACGCCATGCTCGGCGCTGTAGCTCCCCTCGAAGCCCTTCACGGCCAGGTCGTAGATGCGGGCCTGCAGCTCGGGAACCAGGTCCGCCGCAACTCGCTGGGCCCCGGTCTCGGTCCAGACCAAGTTCAGGTGGGTTCCCCCGTCCCCCCAGTGGCCGAAGTCACAGCAGCGCACGAAGGGATAGGCCTCGGCCAGGAGGTTCCGGGCAGCCTGCGTGAAAGCCGCCATGCGGCTGCGCGGCACGCTGATGTCGAAGGCCAGCACCTTGCCTTCCTGCCGCAGGCTCTCACTCACATGGTGCCGGATGGCCCAGAGGTCCTCGGCGCGCCCCATGAAGACATCCGTGATCCCTTCGCCCGATTCGGTCTCCAGGAAGGCGCCCAGCCGTTCCTCCAGCAGGCCTGGCAGATCCAGGGCGGCTGGAGGCAGGGTGGAGGCCAGCTCCACCAGGGCCGTGTAGGCCGGTGGCTGGGCAGACCCGTAAGGATTCCTCACACCGGCGTGGTGGACGAAGACCGGTGCCAGGGCCTCGGCGCTGATGACCTCGAAGGCCGTGAAGACATCGGCCAGATCCCGCTCCAGCGCCCGCAGCAACAGCAGCGCCGCCTCGCCGGAGGCACAGCCCACCAGGGCCGTGGCCTGCTGGCCGGGCACCGGCACCACTTGGAGCACCGCTCCCGTGATGACGCCAAACACGCCGCTGGTGCCCACGAACAGCTGTTTCACATCCAGGCCGGTGTTGTTCTTCCGCAGCTGGTTCATCACCTCGACCACGGTACCGTCGGCCAGCACCACCTCGAGGCCTAGCAGGTTGTGGCGCACATCGCCGTAGCGCAGCAGCCGGGTACCGCCGGTGTTGGTGGCGATCATGCCGCCGATGGAAGGATCGGCGCCAAGGTCGATGGGAAACATCAGGCCGTGCGTAAGGAGTGCCTCGTTCAGGGCGCTCAGCAGCAGCCCGCCATCCACCAGGGCCGTGCGGTTGACTGGATCGACCTCTAGCCGTCGGTTCATGCGCTCCAGGCTCAGGACGGCCATGCGGCCGCTGCCGTCCGGCGTGGAGGCGCCCACCAGCCCGGTGTTGGCTCCCTGGGGGATGACGCGGATCCCGACCGCGTGGCAGGCCTTCAGCACGTCCGCAACCTGGGCGGTGGTGCCGGGGCGGACTGTGAACAGCGCCTTCCCCTTGCCGTAGCGCCAGCCCTCCTCGTAGCGGACCAAGTCTTCCGGATCTGTGAGCACCGCATCCGCGCCCAGCAGGTTCCGCAGGTCCTGGATCAGGACGTCGCTCATGACCGGCTCCAGATCCGCACGAGGGCATCGAAGCGGTCCCCCCGCTGCTCGAAGTTGTCGAACTGGTCGAAGCTCGCGCAGGCGGGGCTGAGCAGCACCTGGTCGCCTGCCTGGGCCAGACCCAGCGCGGCTGCGACGGCTTCATCAAAAGCTGGCACCACCTCGTGGGGAAGGTTGCCCAGGTCCCGCACGAGCTGGGGGATGGCCTCGCCCAGGAAGACCAGGCGCCGCAGCTTTCCCGCGAGAACCTCACGCAGCGGCTCGTAACTGGCCCCCTTGTCGGTGCCCCCGAGCAGCAGGACCAGGGGCCCCGGGAGGGCTCGAATCGCCGTCAGTGTGGCATCCACATTGGTGCCCTTGGAGTCGTTGTAAGCCCTCACACCGTCGCGTTCGCCGCAGAAGGCGATACGGTGGGCGAGACCGGGATAGGTGCGCAGGCCCTCGCGGAGGGCGGCGATGGAGGCCCCACCATGGGCCGCCAGGAGACAGGCGGCCAGGGCGTTCTCCACGTTATGTCCGCCGGGAATCCGAAGCTCCGAGCGGTTCAGCAGGGGCTTGCCGAGCAGCGTCATGGCACCCTCGGGGTCGCACCAGGCCTCGCACTCGGACCAGCCGAACCGCGCCACGCGCCCGTTCCCCGGAGCATCCTGCCACCACTCCGGGTGCGCCACGGGCACCACCCGCAGGTTCTCAGCTGTCTGCCCCTCGAAGACCCGCAGCTTGGTGCGCCGGTAGGTCTCCATGTCGCCGTGCCGAGCCAGGTGGTCGGGGGTGAGGTTCAGGAAGGCCGCGCCGTCGGCGTGGAAGGCCAAGGTCGACTCGAGCTGGTAGCTGCTCAGCTCGATGACGAACACCGAGCCTAGCCTCGCTGACACGACAGCTTCGATCACTGGCGTGCCCAGATTGCCGCAGGCGATGGCGGGAATCCCAGAAGCGCGCAGCAGGTGGGCGGTGAGGTCCGTGGTGGTGCTCTTGCCGTTGGTGCCCGTCACGGCCAGCACGCGGCTGCCATCCGAGCGCTCGCGAACCAGGCGGTGGGCCAGCTCCACTTCGCCGATCACCGGGATTCCGCGCTCCAGGGCCTCGCGCACGAAGGTTGTGGCGCGTGGGATGCCCGGGCTGATGATGAGCTCGGCACAGTCCTCCAGCAGGGCCAGCGGGTGGTCGCCCCAGACGCCGGGAATGCCCGCGTGGGCCAGGTCCAGCTCCAGGACGGGGCCGGGATCGGGGCGGCTGTCCGTCAGAACCACCGGGCGGCCCTGCGTGGCGAGGAAGCGTGCCGCCGCCAGCCCCGACCGTCCTGCTCCCATGACCACGGTGCGCATGCCACCTCCCCTTCCAGACTAGGAGCCTGTCCATGCGATTGGAATGCCCGTGTGCCTGGGACAGTCAACGCTGCCGCGCTACACTGGGCCAGGACGCTGGGTCGGAGGCGAAGTGAACATGCCGAAGGGCATCCTGGAAAGCATGCTGAGGGGCGAAGGCGTCATCGAGCCCCATGTGCAGCCCATGTACCGCCTCAACGACAACCGCCTCATGGCCAAGGAGTATCTGGCCAGGCATCTGGATGAAGCGGGCGTGGCCCATCCTGTGGGACCCCTCCTGCAGGATCCTTCCCTGTGCCTGGAGGACCGTCTCGCCCTGGACTTGCGCTTTCTCGAGTCCACCTTTCAGACCCTGGCCCGCACCGGCCACGACACCTACCTGCACTTCGTGAACCTGGAGCCCGTCAGCCTCGAGGCGCCGGGCTTCTGGGACTGCCTGCCGCGCTGGCTGGAGGCCCTGCCCTTCGACCCCGGTTGCGTGGTGATGGAGTTCACGGAGTCGCAGGGCGTACATGACCTTGAGGTTCTGCAGGGCTATGCGAACCGCCTGCGCGGCCTCGGCCTGCGGGTCGCGGTGGACGACCTCGGCGCCGGCGTCGCCAGCCTCACCCACATGGCGCGGCTGGCTCCCGATTTCATCAAGGCGGATCGCAGCCTGGTGGAGCAGGTGCACCGCCGCCCCTACCAGGCGGCACTCCTGAATGCGCTGGCCCACTTCGCCGAACGCATGCGCATCGGCTTCATCGCCGAAGGCATCGAGACCCTGGAGGAACTGCAGGCAGTCATGGATGCCGACGTACCCTGGGGACAGGGCTACATCCTGGGCCAACCCTGGCCGACCCGGCCCCGGCCGATCATCGCGGCTATCGCAGCTTCAGAGAGCTGAGCGCCAGGATCGAGCAGACGATGGCGGTGATCCACATACGGATGACGACCTTCGTCTCCTGCAATCCGCCCAGCTCGAGGTGGTGGTGGAAGGGCGCCATGCGGAAGATGCGCTTCCCACCGCGCAGCTTGAAGCTGCCCACCTGCAGGATCACGCTGACGGCCTCCAGCACGAAGAGGCCGCCTGCGATGACCAGCAGCACCTCCTGCTTGATGACCACGGCCACCGTGCCCAGCGCCCCGCCCAGGCCGAGGGAGCCCGTGTCGCCCATGAAGACCTCGGCCGGATGGGCGTTGTACCACAGGAAGCCCAGGCAGGCCCCGGCCATGGCGCCCATGAACACCGAGAGCTCCGCTCCGCCGGGAACATAGGGCACCACCAGGTAGCCCGCGATCTTCGCGTGGCCCACCACGTAGGCCAGGATCGCGTAGGTGAGCGACACGATCAGCGTGCCGCCGATGGCCAGGCCGTCCAGCCCATCCGTGAGGTTCACGGCATTGCTGGTCCCCACCATCACCAGCCAGATCCAGGGAATGAGGAACACACCGACATCGGGGCGGAAGTTCTTGAAGAAGGGCACCGAGAGCTTGCTGGTGGCGGCACCGCGCAGCCCGAAGTGCAGGATGAGCCAGGCCACTAGCAGCGAGATGGCCGTCAGCAGCGCCATCTTCTGCCAGCTGGTGAGGCCCAGGTTCTGCTTCTTGAGCAGCTTCTGCGCATCGTCGAAGGCGCCAACCGTGCCGAAGCCCAGCAGGGCGATCAGCACCACCCAGATGGCGCCGCTCTTGAGGTCGCACCAGAGCAGGGTCGAGACCGTGATCACCAGCAGGATCAGGATGCCGCCCATGGTGGGCGTTCCGGCCTTCTTCTGATGGTTCTCGGGGCCCACGTCGCGAATGTGCTGGCCCATCTTCAGGGCCGTCAGCGTGCGGATCACCCAGGGGCCGAGCCACAGGCTCAGCACCATGGCCGTGGCCGCGGCCATGGCCGTGCGGAAGGTGACGTAGCGGAAGACCGAGAAGCCCGGCACGACATCGCGGAAGGGATAGAGGAGCCAGGGCAGCATGAGTGGTCCGGAGTCGGCGGGTCAGTGGGTGAGGAGCCAGTCCACGGCGCGTTCCGCGCGCCAGAACCGGCTGCCCTTCACCAGGATACGGGCTCCGGGCGGAATTGCGGAGAGTCCCGACGCGGCATCGCGCAGGGCCTCGAAATCCGGGAAGGCCTGGGCTCCGGGGCCGAAGCCCCCGGCGTAATCTCCCGCATGGTCCCCGTAGGCCCAGAGCCTCCCGAGGCCTAGGTCCCGGAGCGCCCGGCCGGTCTCATGGTGGATCTTTGGGGCATCGGGCCCCAGCTCCCGCATGGAGCCCAGTACCGCCACGGCCTCGCCGCCGGGCAACTGCAGCAGGGCGCGCGCGCAGGCCAGGATGGAATCGGAGCTTGCATTGTAGGTCTCGTCCAGCAGGCACCCGCCGAGAGGCAGCGTGTGCAGTCGTCCCCGTCCGGCCTCGGGAGTGACGCGGCCGAGGCCCTCGGCCACCTCTGCCGGGCCATGTCCGAGGCGGAGGGCTAGGGCAGCAGCCAGGGCCGCGTTCCGGATCTGGTGCTCACCGGGCAGCTGCAGGCGGATGGGAACGTCCCCCGCCGGCGTGCGCAGCCGGAAGGCGCCGCCAGCGGCACCGAGCGATTCCATGGCTTCCCAGCCGAAAGACTCGCCCTCACCCACCGCCAGGGCCTCGGCATGCTGGGCCCAGGTCTGGGCGGCGATCCAGCGGCACCAGGGGTCCGAGGCTAGGTGCACCCAGAGCCCGCCACGGTTCAAGCCCGCCACCAGCTCACCCTTCGCCTCGGCGATGCCCTGCTGGCCGCTGGGGAAGTTCTCGATGTGGGCGGTGCCCACCAGGGTGATAAGGCCCGCGTCCAATGGCGCGAACCGGGTGAGCTGCCGGATCTCGCCCGGGGTGCTCATGCCCATCTCGAGCACCGCCGAGTCCAGCCCTTCGGGGAGGGTCGCCAGGGCCTCGGGCAGGCCCAAAGTGTTGTTGCGGTTGCCGGGAGTCTTCCAGGCCCCCATGGCCGCGGCGAGCAACTCCTTCGTGCTGGTCTTGCCCACGCTGCCCGTGATGCCACAGACCTGCCTCGGACGCACCGCCGCCAGGCGGGCCTGGCCCCACTGCTGCAGCGCCGCCAGGGTGTCTGGCACCACCAGCTGGGGACAGTCGGTGGCCAGGGGATGATCGACCAGGAGCGCGGCGGCGCCCTTCTCCACGGCCTGGGCGGCAAAGTCATGGCCATCCCGCTCGGCCCGGAGGGCCACGAAGCAGGCGCCAGGCTGGAGGGTGCGCGTATCGAGGGAGAGTGACGACGGCATCACGGAGCCATCACCGAGGAGCTCCCCGCCCACCTGGGAGGCCACCTGGAAGAGGGACCAGATCGTCATACAGGTTCCTTCACCGAGGCGCGGCGAAGGCGATCCCGGACGGCCATCCAGGCCTCTCCCTCGGGGGGCCACTCCATGACCACGCGCTCGAAACCGGCGTCGTCCAGCTCGTGGAGCAGCGCGAACAGCCGCGTGCCCACAGCCTCCGCATCGAGCGGCAGGAGGATGCCACGGATGGAATCCGGCAGGGGTGGAAGGTGGCCGAAGGCCACGTAGGCGATCGGCCCAGGACCCGCGGCCTGCCCGCTGCCGGGCGCCACCAGCTCCAGCCGCGCCCTCGGGGCGTAGTGGCGCTCGGCCATTCCGGGCGCGGCCTGGGTCTCCCCGGACTTCACGGCGCCCTCCCACAGGTCCACGACGCCCAGGAGCGCGGCTAGGTCCGCGGGGGCCACAGGGCCGGGACGGAGGATGCGCGGTCGCGCCCCACTCAGGTCGAGGATGGTGGACTCCAGGCCGGCCGCCGTGGGCCCGCCATCGAGGATCAGGTCCACCCCCTCGCCAAGGCTGGAGGCCACGTGCTCGGCGAGGGTGGGTGACAGATGCTGGCTGCGGTTGGCGCTGGGGGCGGCCAGGGGGCGGCCCACCGCCTCGATCAGCGCCTGGGCGACTGGATGGGCCGGACAGCGCAGGGCCACGGTGGGGCCGTTGGCCCGGACGATGGCCGGAACCTGCTCCGAGGCGGGCAGCACCAGGGTCAGGGAGCCAGGCCAGAACCGCTCCGCCATGGCCGTGGCTTCAGGCGGCCAGCGCGAGGTGAGCGCTCTCGCGGAGGCGGGGCCGTCCACATGGAGGATCACAGGGTTCGTGGCGGGCCGGCCCTTGGCGGCATAGATGCGGGCCACTGCTGCGGGGTTCAGGCCGTCAGCGCCAAGGCCGTACACCGTCTCCGTGGGGAAGGCAACCAGGCCGCCCGCAGTGAGGATCGCCGCGGCTTCGAGGATGGCCGGATCGTCCGGTCCAGTAACCTGGAGAGTGCGCGTCACTGGAGGCCCCCAAGCGCGGCTTCCACGGCGCTGCGGTCGCTGTAGGGATGCTTGACGCCGTGGATCTCCTGGTAGGGCTCGTGGCCCTTGCCGGCCAGCAGCAGCAGGTCGCCGGGACGGCAGTCGGCCAGGGCCCGGCGCACGGACTCGCGGCGGTCGGGATTACGGTGGTAGCGGGCGGCATCGCCGCGGATGACCTCGGGAATGCCCGGCGCCGCGTCGTCGAGGATGTGCTCCGGATCCTCGGTGCGGGGGTTGTCGCTGGTGTGCCACAGCACGTCGGCACCGCCAGCCACCGCCGCGGCCATGAGGGGGCGCTTGGCGCGGTCGCGGTCGCCGCCGCAGCCGAAGAGCACGTGCAGGCGGGCGCCGGGCGGGAGCAGACGCCGGCCCTCGGCCAGCAGCTTCTCCAGGGCGTCCGGCGTGTGGGCGTAGTCCACCATGACGCCGAAGGGCTGGCCGCAGTCCACGCGCTCAAGGCGCCCCGGGGCGCCGGTGACCCGGGGCACAGCGGGCACCAAGCGGTTGAGGTCGAAGCCGGCCTCCGCGCAGGCAGCCAGGGCCGCCAGCAGGTTGTAGGCGTTGAACCGGCCCAGCAGCGGACTCTCCACCAGGAAGTCACCCTGGAGGCCCTGCAGCCGAAACCGCGTGCCCGTAGGACCCAGCACCAGCTCCGTGGCCCGGTAGTCCGCCTCGTGGTCGATGGAGTAGCTCCAGCAGCGGCCCCCTTCGAGCAGGCGGCGGCCATAGGGATCATCCGCGTTCACCAGGAACCGGCCGCTCTGGTTCCGCAGGCGCAGCTTGGCCTCAAAGTAGGCCTCCAGGGTGCCGTGGTAGTCGAGGTGGTCCTGGGTGAGGTTGGTGAACACGCCTACCTTGAACAGGGCCCCATGCACCCGCCCCAGGCAGAGGGCGTGACTGCTGACTTCCACCGCCGAGGCGGCATCGCCCGCGTCCACGCTGCGCCGCAGCCAGCGGTAGAAGGCCGGGCTTTCCGGCGTGGTGCGCACGGCCTCCTCCTCCAGGTCGCCCGCGGCGTTCAGCACGGTGCCCACCAGCCCGCAGCCGAGGCCCGCGCCCCGCAGGAGCTGGCGGATGAGCGTCGTGGTGGTGGTCTTGCCGTTGGTGCCGGTGACGCCGATGAGGGCCAGGTGCTCGTCCGGCGTGCCGTGCAGACGCCGGGCCATCTCGGCCATGCGTAGGCGGGGATCGGCGAGGAAGGTGCAGTTAGCGACCAGCTCTGGCGTGTTCACGCCAGAGCTGGAAATGACGGCAGTGGCACCTTGGGCAAGGGCCTGGGGTACGAAGGCGGTGCCATCGGCCTTCTCCCCCTGCAAGGCCAGGAAGGCCCAGCCGGGTTGGACTTCGCGGCTGTCGCTGGTGAGGTCCACCACGTCGACGTCGGGACCGGAACGCCGGATGGCGACCCCATCGATGAGTGCGTCGAGCTTCATGGCATCCCCGCTTTGATCTTCACCACGGTGCCCGGCTCGAGGGCGACCCCCGGCTCGGGGCTCTGACTCAGCACCCGGGTGGCCGTCGAACCGGGGGTCGTCTCCACCCGCGGGGTGCCGCCCACCAGCACCACGCGGTGGATGGCCGCCTTGAGGCTGAGCCCCTTCAGATCGGGCACCCGGCCCCGCTCGACATGCACGGCGGCCTCGTCGGTCTCGCTCACGGGCCAGTCGCGGAGCGAGAGCTTCAGGTCGGCTTCGCGGTCGGGATCGGGCGAGGTCTCCCGGAAGCGCAGGATGCCATCGCCGATGCGCTTGAAGAGGGGTGCCGCCACGTCGCCGCCGGTGGTGTCCCCGGCTGGATCGTCGAGCATGACCAGCACGCCGAACTGGGGCCGGTCCGCCGGGAAGAAGCCCATGAAGGAGGCGAAGTGGCGCTTGGGGTCGTACTTGCCGTCGATGAGCTTGCGGCTGGTGCCGGTCTTGCCGAAGGCTTCGACCCCGTTGTCGAGCTTGGCCCGCTTCCCGGTGCCCTGGGTCAGCACACCCTTGAGCGTCTCCTTCATGAGGTTCGCGGTCTCCTCGCTGAGGACCTGGGCCCGCACCGTGGGCTTGACCTCCTTCATCAGCATGCCCTTGTCGTTGTAGATGCGCTGCACGAGGATTGGCTGCATGAGCTTGCCGCCGTTGGCCAGGGCACATCCGGCCATGAGGATCTGAAGGGGCGTGGTGTTCAGGCCGTAGCCGTAGGAGAAGGTGTACTGGGTGGGTACGCTCCACCGGTCCGGGGCGATCATGCGGCCCTGGCTCTCCCCGGGGAAGTTGAGCCCGGTGGGATCGCCGAAGCCGAACTTCCGAAGGTACTGGTAGTGGATTGCGGGATCCAGGCGGATGCCCATCTTGGCGGCACCGATGTTGGAGCTCTGCCAGAGGATCTCCTCGAAGGAGAGCACGCCGTGCCGATGCGTGTCCGTGATCGGGGGGACCTTGGGGCTGTAGAGCCACCGCCCGCCCAGGCAGTCGATGCGCTCACCCAGCCGGACCTTGCGCTCCTCCAGCGCGATGGCGGCTGTGAAGATCTTCATGGTGGAGCCCGGCTCGTAGACGTCCTCGACGGGATGCACCTTGCGGGCCGCCTTCTGCCGCTCCAGCTCGCGCCGCAGCTCCTCGCGCTCGCCCGCCGAGAGCTCGGACTCGGCGCGGTTCCGGAACTTCTTCGGCAGGATGTGGTTGGGGTCGAAGGTGGGCGTGCCGGCCATGGCCAGGATCTCACCCGTCTGGGGATCCACGACCACCGCATAGGCAGTCTTGGGCCGGGAGATACGCATGCCCTCCTCCAGCGCGTCCTCGACGATGTGCTGGATGGAGGCATCGATGCTGAGCTGGAGCGAGGCCCCGTTCACGGGGATCTGGCTGTAGTTCTCCTGGAGGATGAGCAGCTTGCCGTGGGCATCCCGGGGGGCGATGAGCTCCCCCTTCAGGCCCGCCAGTTCCTTGTCCTTGTTCTGTTCGATGCCCAGCTGGCCCACCCCGTCGATGTTCGTAAAGCCGATGATCTGGGCGGCGAGGCTGCCCCGCGGATAGAAGCGGCGGCTCTCGGGCTGGAACTCGATGCCGTCCAGCCCCATGGCGCGGATCGCGGCCACTTTCATGGGAGGGAGGTGCCGCTCAAGGTAGACAAAGGTCTTCTTCCGCAGGAGTTTGTCCAGCACCTGCCCCTTCGTCTGTTCGAGGATGGGGGCGAGTCTCGCGGCCACCTCGGCGGCCGCTTTGCGGTCGGGATTGCCCCACTGGCGTTCCTCGCCCTTGCCCGGCTTGTAGTCCGGGTAGAACACGCGGGGATCGGCGAAGAGGCTCTCCACCTTGATTGAGATGGCCAGGGGCTCCCCGCGGCGGTCTCGCAACTCACCACGAATGGGCGGCACGGGCACCACGGTCGTGTGCTGCTGGTCCGCCTTGGCCCGGTACCGCTTGTGCTCAACGCCCTGCAGCCAGAGCAGTCGGAGCAGGATGAGCAGGCCCCAGAAGGCCATGCCGCCCATGATCAGGAGCATGCGGCGGCCCAGCAGGTCCTGGGGATCCTGCCGCCCCAGCAGGCGCCGGGAGGCATGGGGTTCGGTGGCGAAGCGGAGGGACACGGGGGACGACCTGGGAGGCGCTGGGCCCGGACGGGCCCAGCCTCTAGCCTACAGCCCCTCGGATGACACGGGACGCAGCTTGGCAATGCGCTGGTCCTCGGGCGTGAAGCCCCGACGGATCAGGTGGCCCTGCTTGCGGGGCTGGAGGCCGGCCTTCTGGGCGTAGACCTGCACCTCTTCGTCGCGCTGGAACCGGCTGCGCTCGAGCATCAGCTTGCGCTGCAGTTCCTCTTCCTTGCGGATGCGCTCCTTGAGGTCGCCCATGGCGTAGCTCAGACGGGTGCTCTGGATCTTCAGGTAGGCGAGGGTGCCCAGCGGCAGGGCCAGGGCCAGCACCAGCAGCAGCATGCGCAGGATGCCCTCGCTCTCCACCATGCGGGTGGGGGCGTTGGAGCTCGGAAGCGTTCCGGCAACCATGGGGACCTCGTTCAGGAAAGGCGTTCAGCCA
>Ga0268298_10005516_pt1 | contig 11809 bp, 9 predicted proteins | sample WWTPWeurt_MetaG_FD_194462 | JGI IMG/M metagenome (GOLD analysis project Ga0268298, IMG submission 194462) | Activated sludge microbial communities from WWTP in Nijmegen, Gelderland, Netherland - WWTP Weurt | ecosystem: Engineered > WWTP > Aerobic digester > Activated sludge | place: Netherlands...
GCCGTTTCGCGCCAAAGCCCCGACACCTCCAACACGTTGGCTTTGTCAACGGAGCAGAGGCGCCGACCGCGTTTCCGGGCGAGTTCGAATCCGACTTTCAAAATGCGTTCGATTTCCGATTCCCGGTAAATCATGGTGTTAAAGGCCTCGCGCTCCCCGTTCTGGGTGCGCACGCCGCGCGGTTGCCCGAAATAAACGTCCCCCGTCAACTCCCGAACAATCATGACGTCCAAACCCGCGACCAACTCCGCCTTCAAGCTGGAAGCCGACGCCAGTTGGGGATACAACACCGCGGGACGCAGGTTGGCAAACAATCCCAACGCGCTTCGAATGCCCAGCAAACCGCGTTCGGGACGCAGAGACCATTCGATTTTGTCCCATTTCGGTCCGCCGACCGCCGCCAAAAGGACCGCGTCGGCGGCTTTGGCTTTGGCGACGGTTTCGGGCGGCAACGGACCGCCCGTGGCGTCAATGGCCGCCCCGCCGATAAGAGCCGTTTCCCACTCCAACCGCAGGGCGTGACGGCGCTTGAGGACGTCCAGCGCGCGGAGGGTTTCGGTCATCACCTCCGGACCGATGCCGTCGCCGTTTAACACCAGAACACGGTGGTCTTTTTCCGTCGATGTTTTTGACGAATGCATAGAAACTCCTTGGGAACGCTTTCACAAAGCGGAATGGGATGTTTCGATCGGCGATTCGACGCGCGGCCGCCGAAGGTTCGATCGGCCGGTGATTCCGTTAGACTTCCTGGACGCCGGTGTCCGTAAAAAGAATTTTCGGGCCCATTTTACGCAACTTGGCGGAGTATTCCCCCACGAAGGTTTCAATGGCGCGCCGCGTTTCTTCGGGATACTCCCCGAATTGGAACCCGTATTGAAAGGTTTTCGTAAAGTAACGCTTCCACACGACCGTCACCGGGATCGCGATCACGCTTTTCGCGTTCAAAAGAAGTCGAATCACAAACCGATCGCCTTCGATCAAATCCGTCGTCGAATCCACGCAGGCCCCGGAAACGGACAAATCCAGCAATCGCGAGATTCCGCGGAGCGTTTTACCATCGGGATTGTGGATTTCAATGACGAAATCCGTCGCGGCCCGCTCGGCGATGCGGGGAACGGGCGCCGGTCCGGATTCGTCGATGGGATCCACGGCGGTCTACCGCCCCGGGGACCAGGCCAGGTAGGGAAGGCGGGCGGCGGTCTCGCGCACCCGATCCATGGCGCCGATCAAGGTGGCCGCCGAATCCCAGGTTCCCTCCAAAAACAAGGTCCGGGCCGACTCCCGCATTTCGACGGGAACCGTGCGGTCGCCGAAGCGAACCGTTTTCGCCGACAAATCCAACACGACGGGCTCGTCCGGACGAACGGAGGCGAACGCCGCGAGCTCCCGCACCGCCGCGGCCGCGGCGGTCACGACGGGCAACCCGATGGCGGTGCAATTGCCCGCGAAAATTTCCGCGAAACTTTCCCCCACGATGGCCCGGATTCCCCAACGGAGGATTCCCTGCGGCGCGTGCTCCCGGGAGGACCCGCATCCGAAATTCTTGTTCACCACCAGGATCGACGCCCCCCGATGCCGGGGATCGTTGAACGGGTGCGCTTTGGGTTTTCCGACGGCGTCGAAGCGTTCGTCCTGAAAGGTGTATTGCCCGATGCTTTCAAACGTGACGCACCGCAGGTAGCGGGCGGGCATGATGCGGTCGGTGTCGATATCGTCGCCCGGAACGGCGACGGCGCGCCCTTGAACCGACGGGATTTTGGAATCGAGGCTCATAGCATCTCCCTCACATCGGACACCCGCCCGTGGATCGCGGCGGCGGCCACCATGGCCGGACTCATCAACAGCGTTCGACCCGTGGGACTCCCCTGTCGTCCGATAAAGTTGCGGTTGGAACTGGAGGCGCAGATTTCGCGTCCCTTCAGCTTGTCTGGGTTCATGGCCAGGCACATGGAACAACCGGCGTTGCGCCACTCAAACCCGGCGGCGCGGAACACCTCCGGAAGGCCCTCCTTTTCGGCTTGCCGCTGAACCTTTTGAGAGCCGGGCACGACGATGGCTTTGACCCCTCCGGCCACCCGGCGGCCTTTCGCCACTCGCGCGGCTTCTCGAAGGTCGGACATTCGCCCGTTGGTGCAGGAGCCGATGAAAGCCACGTTGATGGGGATTTGCCGGACCTCTTGGCCCGGTTCAAAGGAAGTGAACCGATAGGCCTCTTCCAACCCCGCCCGGGACCCGTTGCGCGAATCCTCGGGCCGGGGCAACCGTTCGGTCACCCCCACCGTTTGACCGGGGTTGATCCCCCAGGCGATTTGGGGTTCCAATTCGGCGGCGTTCAGGTTGACGTTGTCCGCAAACAACGCGTCCGGGTCCGACCCCATGGAAAGCCACCACGCCGCGGCGCGGTCGAAATCCTTTCCCGCCGGGACATAAGGCCGGCCTTTGAGAAACTCGACGGTGGTCCGGTCCGGATTGATGTAACCCACCCGCGCCCCGCCTTCGATGGCCATGTTGCAGACCGTCAGGCGCTCCTCCATCGACATGCGCTCGATGGTGTCGCCGGCGAATTCGTACGCGAACCCGATCCCGCCGTTGACGCCCAGCGTCCGGACGATCGCCAAAATCACGTCCTTCGCGTAGACCCCGGCGGCGAGGTTTCCCGAAACGCGAACGCGGCGCACCTTGGGCCGCGCCAGCGCCAGGGTTTGCGTCGCCAGAATATCGCGGATTTGGGTGGTCCCCACGCCGAAGGCGATGGCGCCGAAGGCTCCGTGGGTCGACGTGTGCGAATCGCCGCAGGCGACGGTCAAGCCCGGCTGCGTCAACCCCTGCTCGGGCCCCACGACGTGGACGATGCCCTGCTCCCCCGAGGCGAAATCAAAAAACCGGACCCCGAATTCCCGGCAATTGCGCTCCAACGCCACCATCATTTCCTCCGCCAGGCCGTCCAGGAAGGGACGGCCCTGTTGGTCCGTCGGGACGATGTGATCCACCGTGGCGAAGGTCCGCCCCGGGTAGGCCACCCGAAGGCCCTTCTCCCGAAGCATCTGAAAGGCCTGCGGGCTCGTGACTTCGTGCACGAGGTGCAAACCGATGAACAATTGCGTTTGACCGTTCGGCAGCTCCCGGACGGTGTGCAGATCCCAAACCTTATCGAGCAGTGTCTTGCCCATGTCACATTCCTTCGTTCTTTTTGGCGGCCGCGCGGCCCGAGGCCCGCGCCGACAGAATTTTATTGAGCGCGTTCAAATACGCCTTGGCGCTCGCCTCCACGATGTCGGTGGAAGTGCCCTTGCCGGTGACCACCAGCCCCTTGTCGGCGACCTTGACCACCACGTCGCCTTGGGCATCGGTCCCGGAGGAGACCGACCGAAGGGCGTAATCCAACAGTTCCGGGCGCAGGCCGGTGATCTTGTCCATGGCCCGATAAGCCGCGTCCACCGGGCCGTCCCCGCAGGCCGCTTCTTGGAACACCGCGTCTTTCTTCTTCAACCGAACGGTCGCCGTCGGAACGATCCCCGTGCCGGACGTCGTGTTCAGGTAATCCATGGAAAAAACTTCCGGCGCCTTGGCGCGGCCTTCCTCCTCCACCAGGGCGATGAGATCGTCGTCAAAAACGTACTTTTTCTTGTCCGCCAGAACTTTAAACTTTTCAAACAGCGTTTCAAGCGCCGGGGCCGCCAAATGGAACCCCAAATGCTTAAGACGCGTGTTAACCCCGTTGCGCCCCGAACGGGCGGTCAGGAGCAAAGCGCTTTCCTCCACGCCCACGTCCTCGGGGTTCATGATTTCGTAGGTGGTTCGGGACTTGATGACCCCGTCCTGGTGAATGCCGGAGGAGTGGGCGAAGGCGTTGGCCCCGACCACGGCTTTGTTCGGCTGAACCACGATCCCGGTCAGCTTCGAAATTAAGCGGCTTGTTTTGGCGATTTCGTGGGTGCGAACGCCGGTCGTCACGTTGAACAAATCCTTGCGGGTGCGCAAGGCCATCACGATTTCTTCCAGGGAGGCGTTTCCCGCGCGTTCGCCGATGCCGTTGACGGTGCATTCCACCTGACGGGCCCCGTTTTGAACGGCGGCCAAAGAATTGGCCACGGCCAATCCCAGATCGTTGTGACAGTGGACCGACACCACGGCGCGTCGAATGTTGGGCACCCGGGCGATGATTTGGCCGATGCGCGCCCCCCAGTCGGAGGGGATCCCGTAGCCCACCGTGTCCGGGATGTTTACGGTGGTGGCCCCGGCGTCGATGACCGCTTCGACCACCTGGCAAAGAAAGTCGAAATCCGATCGGACGGCGTCTTCGGCGGAAAACTCCACGTTGCCGGTCAACTTGGCCGCGTAACGGACGCATTCGACCGCCCGATCGAGAACCTGGGAGCGCGTCATTTTTAATTTACTCTGCAGGTGAAGGTCGGAGGTTGCGATGAACGTGTGGATGCGGGGTTTTTTGGCGTGCTTGATCGCGCCCCAACAAGCGTCGATGTCGCCTTTGACGCACCGGGCCAACCCGGCGATTTCGGGTCCCCGAACTTCGCGGGCGATGGCCTTGACGGCCTCAAAATCGCCGGGGCTCGATACCGGGAAGCCGGCCTCGATGACATCGACCCCCAATTCGGCCAATTGATGGGCGGCCTGACGCTTTTCTTCTCCGTTCAGGCTGGCGCCCGGGGATTGCTCCCCGTCCCGCAGGGTGGTGTCAAAAATGACGATACGGTCTGACTTCGACATAAACGGTCTCCTCAAAAATCGGTGGCCCCGGCCCGTCGCGATTCGCCGGGCGAAACGCTATTTGCCGTAATGATCGACGTGTTCTTCGGAATCCGATGCGTGGGGGGTGGAGGGTCGCCGGAGGGAGCGACCAAGGAAATAATCGACGAGACCCCACACGATGTAGGACACGTAAAGGATGAAAATCGTGTTTTGGGGGTAAACCCAAATCATGAGGACGGCCAATATCGTCAACACCAGCGCCCGCATGCTGCGGGGCCGCAACAAGTTCTGCGTCCGGAATTTGGCGTAACGAACGTCCGACACCATCAGAAGGGACAACAGGAGCATCACCGCCGGCACCACTTCGTAAAACACCGGCACCTGATTCATTACCAATTTAAAACTCCGGATGGGTTTTCCCAACTCCATCACATCGTAGAGCAGGGCGAAGATGGCCAACACGCCGCCCGCCGCCGGCGTCGGCAATCCGGTGAAGAAGGAGGGCGGCGCCTCCCCCATTTGGGCCTTGAGGTTGAACCGCGCCAGGCGGAGAGCGCCGCAAATCACGAACAGGAGGGCGATCGGAAAACCCCAGGACCGATTGTCTTTCAACACCATTTCATACATCAGGAAGGAGGGCGCGATGCAAAAGGTCATCCAATCGGCGAGGGAATCCAATTCGATTCCGAACCGGCTGGACGTCCGGGTGAGGCGCGCCACGGCGCCGTCAAAGATATCCAAGACGTGGCCGAACAAAATGGCCGTGGCCGCCGCGCTGAATTCGTGGCCGACGGATTTGATCAACGCGAAAAACCCGAGCGCCATATTCCCGACGGTAAACAAGGCCGGCAGCAGATAGATTCCCCGCCGAACCGGCGGCACGGGCGCGGTGGAGGCCGGCGGCACGCTGGGGTAACCTTCCCCCCGCAATCCCAACAGTCGGGACAGTAAACCGAAACGCGACATCACGCTCACGCGCCCACCCCCGCGGGTTCGACCGTCCGGTCGGCGCTGCCGGCGCGTTGGGACGATCCCGCGTTTTTCCAACGACCGACGATGGTTTGACCCGCCGACACCTTGTCCCCGTCTTTCACGGTGATCTCCACGTCCAACGGAACATACAAATTGACCTGCGAACCGTATCGAATCAGGCCGATCCGCTCCCCGGCTTCCACCACGTCGTCGGGGCGCACCCAGCAAACAATGCGCCGGGCGATCAACCCCGCGATCTGCCGAACCACCACCCGCCCCTTGGACGATTCGATCTCAATGGCGTTCGATTCGTTGGCGAAAGCCGCCCGGGCGTTCCGCGCGTCCAAAAACAGGCCCGGTTGATAATGGGTTTTGGTCACGCGCCCCGCCAGGGGGGCTCGCTGAACGTGCCCGTCGAAAACGGACAAAAAGATCCGAATCACGCGTCCCCGGCCGTAGCCTTCGCCGTCGACGTCCGAGACCTCGGTCACGGTGCCGTCGGCCGGGGCCAGGAGGTCGGTCGTCACGGGAACGGTGCGCTCCCCGTCCCGAAAGAACCGAAGGGAGAAAAGGGCCAGAAGCCCCAGAACCCCGCCGACGGTTTTGGAGAACCAGGCCCCGAACAACAGAAAAAGGGCCCCCAGGACGCCGAAGACCCCGACGAACCGCCATCCATCGGGCGCAATGGGAATCAGTCGCGACTTGTATTTCATGCGGACGCCGGTCCGGCTATTCTTTCTTTTTGAGCCACGGCATCATGGCTCGAAGTTTTTCGCCGACTTTTTCGATGGGGTGTTCGGCGGTCGCTTTGCGGAAGCTGTTGATGGACGGTCGGCCCGCGATGTTTTCCAGAAGGTATTCCTTCGCGAATGTGCCGTTCCGAACCTCCTCCAAATTCTTCTTCATCTGGGCCTTGGTCGCCTCCGTGATCAGGCGCGGCCCCCGGGTGTACTCCCCGTATTCGGCGGTGTCCGAAATGGAGTAGTTCATCCACCCGATGCCGCCTTCCTGCACGAGATCGGTGATGAGCTTCAATTCGTGGAGACATTCGAAATAAGCGATTTCCGGCTGGTAACCGGCCTCGAGGAGGGTTTCAAAACCCGCTTTGATGAGGTCGACGACGCCGCCGCAAAGAACGTTTTGTTCGCCGAAGAGATCGGTTTCGGTTTCTTCGGAAAAGGTGGTTTGAATGACCCCCGCCCGGGTGGCCCCGACGCCTTTGCAGAAGGCCAAAGCCAAGGCCAAGGCGTTGCCCGAATAATCCTGTTCCACCGCGACCAGGGCCGGCGTCCCTTTTCCCTCTTCGTACGTCCGGCGGACCAAATGACCGGGACCTTTGGGGGCAATCAGGACGACATCGGCTTCTTTCGGAGGGGTGACGCACCCAAAGCGAATGTTGAACCCGTGGGAGAAGGACATCACGACGCCTTTTTTAACGTTCGGGGCGATTTCGTTTTTCCAGACGGGGCCCTGGGCTTCGTCCGGCAGGAGAAAGTGAATCCAGTCCGCGTCCCGGACCGCGGCCACGTTGTCGGTGATCAGATTTTTCCCCTCCACCCACCCGTGCTTGAGGGCCAAAGCATACCCCCGCCCGCCTTTGCGCACCGCGACCGTCACCTGGCAGCCGGAATCCTTCAGGTTCAAGGCCTGGGCGTGCCCCTGGGAGCCGTAGCCCAAGACGACGATTTTTTTGCTTTTCAACAACGCCAAGTCGGCGTCTTTTTCGTAAAAAGTTTTTGCCTTCAGTTCCAGGCCGGAATGGCCGTTGGGGGAAGCCGTTTTAACCGCGGTCGTCATGTGCGTTTCTCCTCAGGGATTAAAACTTAATTATATCTATTTTTAAAACAGATCCGGAACCACGTCCCCCGGCACCTCGTGGGGGGCGGCGGCCTGCGGACGGGCTTTGATCCATTCGCCGGTCACCATTTCCTTGTACCCCATGCCGGGACCCACCATCGGGTAAACGAAGGCGAAGGGGTCGATGGTCACGTCCAGGAAAGCCGGGCCCGGGGCCGAAAGGAATTCCTTCAGCACGCCGTCCACGTCGGCGGGTTTCTCGACGCGACGGGCGAAAGGGAACCCCATGGCCTCGGCCGCTTTGACGAAGTCCAAGGTGTGAAGATTTTTGTCGATGGCGAAATAGCGCTTGTTGAAGTAGAGGGTCTGCCATTGACGCACCATGCCGTCCCCCTCGTTGTTGAGCAGGAGCACCTTCACGGGCAGATTGTAGGTCGTGATGGTTTCCATTTCGCTGAAATTCATCCGGAGGCTGCCGTCGCCGTCCACATCGATCACGAGCTTCCCGGGATTGGCGAATTGGGCCCCGATGGCCGCCGGCAGTCCGTAGCCCATGGTGCCCATGGACCCCGAGGTCAACCAGCGGCGCGGCACGGCGGTGCGGCCGTATTGCGCCGCCCACATTTGATGCTGGCCCACGCCCGTGGTGACGATGGCTTCGCCCCGGGTCATCTCGGCGATTCTTTCCAGAACCGCGTAGGGCTGGATTTTTTCGGCCTTGCGGTTGTAATTCAACGGGTGGGCCTTCCGGGTCGCGTCGGTGTGTTTGATCCAGGCCGAAAAATCCCGCTTAAACCCGAGTTTCTTTCCGGCGTCGATCAAATCCCGCAAACCGCGCTTGGCGTCGGCCACGTGGGACCAGGTGGGCGTCTTGACTTTTCCGATCTCCGCCGGGTCGATGTCCAAATGCGCGATGAAGGACGCCTTGGGCGCGAACTCCGCCACCTTGCCCGCCACCCGATCGTCGAAACGCGCCCCGACGGCGAAAAGGAAATCGCAATCCTCCACCGCGTAGTTGGCGTAGGGCGTGCCGTGCATGCCCAGCATGTGCATCGAGAGTGGATGCCGGTTGTCCAGGGCGCCGATGCCCATGAGGGTTGTCACCACGGGGATGTTGAAGGTTTCCGCGAACTCCTTGAGCTCGGCGGAGGCGTTGGCGTTGATGACCCCGCCGCCCACGTAGAGCAGGGGGCGGTGCGCTTCCCCCAACCGTTGGAAAAAGGTTCTTCCCTGCGCCTCCGTCAGGCGGGAGTCCGAAAGCGCCTCCACCCGACGGCGGTAGCCGCGCAGGGGCAAAAGGCCGGCGCCTTTGAAATGGCCCGGGGTCACCTGGACGTCCTTGGGAATGTCCACCACCACCGGTCCCGGCCGGCCGGTGCGGGCGATCCAAAAAGCCGTGCGCAGAGTGCTTTCCAACTCCTCGGGCTTCTCCACCAAAAACACGTGCTTGGCACAGGCCATCATGATGTTGAAGACCGGCGCTTCCTGGAAGGCGTCGGTTCCGATGGCGGGCCGGGGCACTTGACCGGTCAAAACCACCAAGGGCACGGAATCCGCCATGGCGTCCCGAATGGGCGTGACGGTGTTCGTGGCCCCGGGTCCCGAGGTCACCAAAGCCACCCCCACCTGTCCGGTGGACCGGGCGAATCCCGAGGCCATGAACCCCGCGCCTTGCTCGTTCGCCGGAACGATGTACCGAATTTTTTTCGATTCCGGTTGCTTCTCGTTGAACCGGAAAAAAGCGTCGATCGCGGGCAGGATGGCGCCGCCGGAATAACCGAACACCGTGGTCACGCCTTCCTGGGCCAACACCCGGGGAATCATGTCCGCCCCGGTCATGGGGTCGCCCCCGGTGGGCAACGCGGCGTCCGCGTGAAGGGCCAGATCCGCCGACATGTCGAGGGTTTTTCCCCGTTGCAACAACACCCGGCCGGTTCGCGAAACTTCCTGAATGCCGAAGGGCTCCAGAGCCTTCAGGAGCGCATCCACCTCGCCGGCGCGACCGGCGTTTTCAATGACAAATCCCGCGGGGCTGTCGTGTACCCGGGCGTGAAACGCTTGGCAGGCCTGGCCCACCCCGGATCGGTCGCCGGATCCGATTTTCACCAGGACCAATTCGCTTTCCACGTTGTCTTCCCAGCTCAAATCCGACACTCGCACCACGTCCACCAACTTGTTGAGTTGGCTGATGATTTGCCCGATCACCTTGTCGTCCCCTTTGCAAACCAGCGAGATTCGGGATATCCCGGGAATTTGAGTTCCGCCCACGGCCAGGGAGTCGATGTTGAACCCCCGGCTGGAAATCAACCCCGCGATGCGGGCCAGTACGCCCGGGCGATCCTCCACCAGGCAGGAAAGAAAATGCGTGTGTTCCGTCGGTTTGTGCGTCATTGGTTTTTGCCCCAAGTGTTTGTCGTTTTCATCGTCCACCGTTTCTCGATCGCCTTATCGCGCCGACCGCGCCGAAACAAAAACGCCGCCGGAGCTTGGGCGCCGGCGGCGGTCGTTTTAAACTTTTACTTACCGCCTACGGCGCAACCGCCCCTCCCAGGAGGACCTGGCTGAGAACGACGACCGTAAGCGCGAGACCTTGCAACATGGGATGAATTTTACCTGATTCCATTTTCCAAGTCAACGCCTTTTGACCGAGCTCACCGCCGGGTCGTCGGAGCGCCTTGGGCGGTGCCGGTCTTGTTCGAAAGAAAGGATTTCGACGTTCCCGACCGTTCGGCGGAGCCGCTCCCTCCCGCGGGGATCGCCGACTTCGTCCCCGAGGCGCCGTTGTCGCGTTGGGCGCGAATGAATAAAACCGATTCTTCGTGGCGGGATTCCTGGGCGATGGCCAACGCCGTTTTGCCCGCGACGTTTTTAAGCGTCAGGTTGGGCGAGTAGCGGAGCAATGTTTTGACGCATTTCTCGCCGGAATTCATCCGGGCGGCGATCATCAACGCCGTATCGCCTTCCTTGTTCTGAAGGTTGATCAGCGCTTTGCGCTGCATCAATTTTTGGATGTAGTCTTCCCGACGCGCCTCCACCGCCTCCATCAACGCGGTCTTCCCGTCGTTGGATTTGCGATTCACGTCGGCCCGGCGGTTCAACAAGTCGTCGACCAGGGCGTCCCGGCGCCAATCCAAGACCGACATCAGCGGCGTGCGACCTTCCGCGTCGGGCAAATTAATGTCGGCCCCCGCGTCCATCAAAATTTTGCTTTCGACGGGTTTGTCGGCGAAAAGGGCGTGGTGCAACGCCGTCCGCCCGTCTTTCGATTGGAGGTTGACGGCGGCTTTGGCCGCGAGCAACTTGCGCAGGGCCTCGGTTTGGCCGCTCTCGGCGGCCAGCATGAGGGCCGTTTTGCCTTCCTTGTCCCGGGCGTTGATGTCGGCTTGGGCGGCCAAAAGCCGCTCGATGGTTTTCATTCGGTCGTTTTCGGCGGCGGTGCCCATTTTGCGCACGCGAACCACCGCGGCCATGAGGGGCGTCCGACCGTCCACGTCGGCGTCGTTGACCTTGGCCCCGGCGGCCACCAATTGATCGACGATGGTCGGGTCGTAGGCGTCCCCGGCGTACATCAGGGCCGTTCGACCGTTGGCGTCCCGGGGCCGCACATCGGCCCCTTTTTTAATCAACAGATCCACCGATTGGGTCCAGGCCTTCCCCGCGGCGTTCATCAACGCCGTTCGTCTTTCATCGCCTTGAAAATTGATCTTCGCGCCTTCGTCCAACAACAGGGCCACGATGTCCGCGGGGTCCCGGAAAGCGAATTTGGCCGCCGCGGTCAATGGGGAATCGGACCCGGAAAGCACGTTCACGTTCGAAGAATCCACGCAGGATTTGACGCCCTTAAAATCGCCGGCCGCGAGGGGCCCCCACAGGTCGCAGGCTTCCGCGGTCAAACCGGCCGCGCCCGCCAACACCAGGGCCAGGGCCCATGAATTCCTCATCATCGTTGAAATCCTCCCATTGAAATCGTCCGCGGGCCCGGCGGCGCCCGTCTTTAACGGCCCACCCAGGCGCCGGCGTAAAACATTCCAAGCCCCAAAACCACGCTCGAGGCGACGTAGGCCGCCGCGCCAATCCCGTGGCCGCTCCGAATCAACCCCGCGGTGTCCAGGGCGAAGGCGGAGAAGGTCGTGAACGCCCCGCAAAAGCCCGACATCAACAACAGACGTTGCTCGACGGAAATCCGAAAGCGGACCTCGGCCCAGGCGTGAAACAAACCCATCAAAAAACATCCCGCCAGATTAACGGTCCAGGTCGCCCAGAAGCCCCGGAGGGAGGTCCGGGCGAACCCCGCCGTCACGGCGTAACGCCCCAGGCCTCCGGCCACGCT
>Ga0268298_10005517_pt1 | contig 11809 bp, 4 predicted proteins | sample WWTPWeurt_MetaG_FD_194462 | JGI IMG/M metagenome (GOLD analysis project Ga0268298, IMG submission 194462) | Activated sludge microbial communities from WWTP in Nijmegen, Gelderland, Netherland - WWTP Weurt | ecosystem: Engineered > WWTP > Aerobic digester > Activated sludge | place: Netherlands...
GGGCGGATTCGAGGGGCAGGTGGATGAACTCTTCAGGAGAATAGCCGGAGATCTTTTCCAGGACCGGGCTGAAGTATTCATAGGTATTGGTCTTCAGGTTGCGTTTATACGAGGCATCCAGGGAGTTCTCGATGACTTCACGGAAGCGGGCCTCGCTTTCGCGCAAATTCTCCTCCACCCGTTTCCGTTCGGTAATATCGCGCGCAGCGGCATAAAGATAGGCTTGACCTTCAAGATAAACCTTTGTTGCATTGACCTCCACCTGTAGGATCGTTCCATCCTTGCGGCGATGGACGGTTTCGAACAAGCCGGGCTGCCGGAAGAGGGATTGGATCCTATTCAGCAATTCCTCTTTCGGCCATTGCACATCCCAATCAGCGACGTTGAGGCGCAGCATTTCTTCCTGCGAATACCCGAGCATTTCGCAAAACGCGATATTGGCCTCTACGACATTTCCCTCGGAATCCAGGATGTGGATTCCGTCGGTTGCGGTTTCGAGCAGCGTTCGGTAGCGTTGCGCCAAAGCCGCAAACCGGGCTTCGATCCGTTTTTGTTCGGTAATATCCTGCCCAATGGTGATGCGCAGAGGAATATCCCCTGTTTCGATCAATTCGGAGGAGATCAACACATCGTGGATGGCCCCATCCTTGGCGCGCAGTTTCACCTCCAGTTCTCTCAAAGATTTTTCCCCGCTTAATGGACGGAGTTCATTCTTCAGTTGTCCCTGGTCCACCCACATGTTTAGACCGGCGAGCGTGTTTCCGATCAATTCCTGCCGTTCATAACCGAACAGACTCATAAAAGCGTTGTTGACATCGACCAATGAATCATCCCGGGGATCGCTGATGGAAATGGCGGCGGGGCTGTTCTGATAAATGGCTGAAAAACGCTCCTCGCTCACACGCAGTTCCTCTTCCATTTCCTTCCTCTCGCTGATATCTTCAACGATCGAGGCGTAACGGCCGGGTTGCGGGCAAAAGACCTTCATGCGAAAATGACGTTTGAGAATGGTGGAAAAGAACTCAGTGGTCAGGGGCTTCCCTGTTCGTACCACTTCTGCATACCGTTCGATCTGGTCTGGCGATATTTTTCCAATCACTTCACGTACGGTCCGGCCAATGACCTCGCTTGGTTTAAAACCGATATGTCTTTCATAAGCTGCATTGGCATCCAAAATGCGGATATCCACCCCCTGGCCGTTCTCGTCCGTGATGATCTCATTGAGGGAAAAACCTTCGCTCATATTCTCGAAGAGCATGCGATATTTTTCCTCGCTCTCGCGCAGGGTCCCCTCGGCTTGTTTGCGCTTGGTGATATCGTGAGCCGTCAGCCCGATCTGGTAGCCCTTATTGGTTTTGATCGGAAAGGTCATCTGCTGGACGATGTGGATTTCCCCGTTTATGTTTTTGATCGAGATCTCAATAACCTGATTCAGAAAATCTGCCCTGCCGGTTAGAAGTAACTGACCGACACGTCTTTTCTGTTCTTCGCTGAAGATGGCATCGGGCGGACTGGGGAGGAGCGCGCTTTGGATCTCCATGAAATATTTGCCGACGGCCTGGGCATAATAAATTCCGGTAAGCCTTTCCATCGCAGAGTTCCATTCGATGATATGACCGCCTTCATCGATCAGGCAGATACCTTCGCTGCTTTGATTGAAGAACTGGCGATACTTTTCCCTGCCATCCTCAATGGCCATTTTTGCGACCCTCGCCTCCGTGATATCTTCAAAGGTGGAGATCACCTGATAGGGTTTTTTATCCCCCGGATGAAAAAGCGGGATCGCGCTGACCGACAACCATTGGTGGAAACGGGTAATGGGGTTATGCAGGATCATTACGATTGGATCGACTCGCTGCCCTGTCCTGCAAGCTACTGTGAAAGGATGTTCATCATCCGACAGGTCCGACCCGTCTTCACGCATGATGCGCCAATCAGGACTCCGAAATGTGTAAGTTTTGGCCGGGTCAAGGGTGATCCCTAGAATTTTTTTCGCTGCCGGGTTGGCAGAAAGAATTCTTCCGCTGGGATCAAAATAGATCACCCCTTGTGAAATGGTTTCGAACAAATTTCGAAACCTATCTTCGCATTCCAACAGAGCCTGTTCCGCATGGCTTTTCGCTTCAAGATGAATATGCTGGTCCATGGGCGGGCTGATATTATTTTTATTTGGATCGGACATCGTTCACTCCTTGTTCCAAAACGCATATCTATGGCATATATTTAATAAGGCAGATGCCTCATCGATGGACCCGCAACTGTCCGGGTCCATTCGTTTATCTCTCCCTTGGGCTGTCTTTATTATAACGATTTTAAAAGCTGAAAAACAAGGATGAATTTCCTAATTTTCAAGGCCTTCAGACGATCACATATTACAGATGCAGGGGAGTCACCGTGGCCAGGTACTTTCGATAAGCAGCCGTTTCAGATAATACCCCTTTGATCGCCTGATGCAATTCGGCCTGCAAATACGGATTCTTTTCCCGAGTCTCTTTTGTGAGGAAGACCTGCCCCGCTTCGACCCTCACCGAAAGTTGACCGCCCGCCCCAAGCCACTCCAACCCGAGATGCACTGCCGCATCCCGTGCCGCCATGGCCGCTGCAAGTTCCGGAATGGTCGTTTCGCCGCGCCGCTGGTTGAGCACGAACTTGCACAAACCCGCCAGGTGGGTGAGGAACTCTTCAGGCGTTTCTTCGGTAGGTGGAATGGCAAAGACGTAGGCCACCTTCGGCTTGACGATCTCCAGCGCTTTCTTCAACTCGGCTGGCGAAGGCGGCGCAGTATAAATGGTCAACTCGTCGGCGGGGTGCAGTTCATTGCGCGTGTTGCCTGCGGAGCGGTCGGCGCCTTCGGCCCAAATTAAAGTGGATGGTTGCAGGTTCAGCGTGGCAGATTGCAAGCGCATATCGCGGACCTCCAACCGGGTCTCTTTGACCTCCACCGGCTTTTCTTCCGTAATGCGAAAGTCCTGGAACTGCAGAGTCACCTGGCGCTGTCCGCGGTAGGAATTTGCGCGCAGGGAATAGGCAATGTCGAATCTAGCGTCTGCGGGGGGCAGGTCTTCGCCCGCTCCGCCCCACCACAGAAAACTGACGGTCTCCCCATGTTCGTCTTCCACGTTCAGGCGCAGGTGTTCTTTTGTTTTGCCGATCTCACGCACGGACTTTAATGTGACATTGCGAGTCGCCAGTGTCAGCTCGGGGTTGCCTGCGCCGAAGGGAGCCAGCAGGTCCAAACCGTCGGCGAGATCAAGGGTCAGGTCAGAGAGACCCAGCCAGGCGTCGATCTGAAGCGTGGGCTCCTCAAAGACGATGCTCCCCAATTGTCCTTCAATGGCCCTGCCCAGTCCCTTGCGGAAAGCGGTCAGGTTCTCCTTATGCAGCGACATGCCCGCCGCCATGGGATGACCGCCGAATCCGAGCAGCAGGTCTTTTTGCGTGGCGATGGCTTCGGTGATATGCAGCCCTTCGATGGATCGCGCCGAGCCGCGCAGGATGCCATCCTCTGATTCGCTGAACAGCAGGGCCGGTTTGTGATAGCGTTCGACGAGTTTGTTGGCGACGATGCCCACCACGCCGCCGGGCCAGTTGGGGTGCGCCAGGAGGATGGCTGGCTGGTTGAGCAGGTCGGGGTCTTCGTGCAGCAATGCCTCCGCCGCCTCATGGACCTGCCGGGTGAGCAGGCGGCGCTGTGCATTCAATCCTTCGATCTGGGCCGCCAGCACACGCGCCCGGGCGGAGTCGCTGGTGGTGAGCAGTTCAACGGCCGGGTTGGCGTCGCTCAACCTGCCCAGCGCATTCAAGCGCGGGGCAAAGGTAAAGCCGATGGTCTCTTCGGTGAGCGTATCGAGCGCCGCGCCTGCAAGTTCGGCCATCACGTTCAGGCCGAGGCGTTTGGTCGCGCGCAATTGGATGATCCCCTGTTTGGCGAGCGCGCGTGTTTCTTTTTGCAGCAGGGCCACATCGGCGATGAGACCCAGAGCCACGAGGTCTAGTAATTCGATATTCGGATCACGGCCTTCAAGCATGGCTTCCGCCAGTTTGTATGCCACGCCCACCCCCGCAAGGTTTCGCAGCGGATGATCTTCGGGCAGCAACTTGGGGTTGACGATGGCGTGTGCGTTCGGCAGGGTTTCGCCGAGGTCGTGATGGTCGGTGATGATGACGGTCACATTGCGCGAGTTGGCATAGTCTACCGCCTCGTGCGCAGTGATGCCGGTATCGCAGGTCAGCAGCACTTGCGCGCCGTCGTCAATGAGCGGCTTGAGCGAATCGACATGCACGCCGTGACTCTCTTTTCCGCGCACGGGGATGTAATAGATCACGTCCGCTTGGAGCGCGCGCAGCATCTGAACCAGCAGCGCAGTGGAGGTCTGCCCGTCCACATCGAAGTCACCCCATACGCAGATCTTATCTCCGCGCCGGATGGCCTCGCGCAAAAGCGAGACCGCATTCTCGATCCCCGGAAACGCTGTGGATGGAGTCGCTTCGGGATGCAGGAACGCTTCAACCTCTTCGGGACGTTGGATCCCCCTTCGCAACAGGGTCTGTGCGACGAGGGGATGCAGGTCCAGGCCGGAGAAGGAAGCGGGGATTTCTACAGGAGTAGGGTCAAGCCAGCGAGTCATGTCTCTGGATTCTATCAGTTAAAAAAATGTCTCGAAGGATTTCCTTCGAGACATTTTTTTGCATGTGGATCTTATACACCGCTGAGTCCGCTGCGCATTTGTGCGAGCAGCGCCCGGTAGTCTTCCAAATTGGACGGGTTCATCAGCACGATCTGGTTGATGACCTCCATCGCACCTTGTTTGTCGCCGGATTGCAGCAGCGCTTCGCCCAGTGCGTCGAGCAGGGAGATGGCTTCGCTGGTCCGCCCGGAGCGGTGGAGCAGGGCGGCATGGGTCCGTTTGAGTTCGGGCAGGGCCGGGTGATCGCGCACCAGTTCATCGAGGAAGTTGAGCGCGAGGTCGTTCTTGTTCTGGCCTTCGAGATAGGTGAGGTAACTCTCGAGTTCGGTCATGGCCTTGTCGATCTGGCCCATGCGCACATTCAACTCGATGAGCTGTTTGCGGGCGGCGTCATCGTCAGGCGCGAGCGTGCGGATCTGTTCGTAGACGCGCAGGGCCTGTTTCCAGTCGAGGCGCTGCATATCGATGTCGGCCATGCGCTGGAGGATGTGCGTGTTCCAATCGCGGCTGGCATTGCCCTGCTGGACGATGCGCAAAGCCAGTGTGTAGGTCTTGCGGGCTGTATCGAGATCGGCCAGGCGGTAGTAGATGGCCGCCAGTTCCAGATACTCGTTGATGGCGTCGTCGGTCTGGCCGCGCGCCGTGAGCTGTTCGATCAGGCGGTTGCGGGCGGCCATATCCATCGGCGAGATCTGCAAGATGCGGCGGAACAACTTCGTGGCCTGCTGCACTTCTCCGCGCACGCTGTAGGCATGTGCCACGACACCGTACTTGGTGATGGCATCCTGTGGACGTTCATCCTGTACGAGCAGGTCGCCCATCAGGGTGTGAAGCGGCAGGTAGGTGGGGGCTTGCTGGATGGCGTCGTAGGCTTCGTCCATGGCCGAGCGCAGGCTGCCCATGCGCGCCAGCTGATTGATGCGGTTCATCGATTCAAGCACCGAACTGGACTGGGCCTGCAGGATCACATCTGCGAGGGGCGAGAGCAGGTTGCCTTCTTGTTTGGGCATCTGGTCGCGGGTCTTGAACATCTGCTCGCGCCAGTCTGGCCGTTGTAACAAACCCTGAATGTTCTCGCACATTTTGCGCAGGGCGGTCTCGTCCACTTCGCTGTGGTTGGCTTCGATGATCGGTTCGTACTGCTGGCGGATGTCATCGGCCTGTTCGGGCAGAACGGTCATTGCGTCGGCCAGTTTGAGCGCCTCAAGGAACTCCAGCGAGGCTTCATGATAGGATGATTTTTTGAGATATATCTGCCCAAGCAGCAGGCGCGTGCCGAGCGCATAGTCGTTGTGTTTGACCGAATTCTGAAGGAAACGCTGGGCGGTCTCATAGCGTTCGCCCATGTAGCGCATATATCCAAGGTTATAGTACAAGGCCGGGTGGGTGAAGCCCGCCTCGACGGCGTTTTCCATTTCCTCCACGGCCTGCGAGTCGTTGCCTTTGGATTGCGCATCGATGGCCTGGCCAAGATGCAGGATGACCTTTGTTTGTTCGGATTGTTGCAGGGAGAGTTGCCCGGTGGTGCCCTTCATGATGGCGGTCAGCCCGCGGCGTTCCTGGGCGGCGGGGCTGTCGTCGGTGTAGTCGAAGAGAGTCTCTGCCAGCTTGGTCAATGCCTTTTGACGGGCTTCTGCGATCGGGTCCAGCCCCGAAGCGGTATGCTGCGGCTGCTGCAGTTGTTTCACCTGGGCCATGATGATGGGCCCCGTCCCGCCCTTGCCGCGGATCGGCTTGGGGAGCAGTTGACCCATCTTGAACGAGGTCAAAGCCTGTTTAACTTCCGTGCTGTTGGGCAGCAGGGATTGCGCTTTGGTCACCATCTCGAGCGTTTTTTCGGCGTTCCCCGCGCGCTGGATAATGCTGGCGAGCGCCAGATATTCCATCACAGCTTGTTGAGTGTGGCCGAGACGCTCATGCACCTGCGCGAGGCGCGAGTGCGCGATGGCGTTCTCCGGGTTGATGCTGGTGACATGCACCCAGTTCTCGATGGCTTTTTCAGTGTCGCGTTGTTTGAGGAAGAGGTCACCCGCACGGATGGCGGCATCCATGGCGGTCTTGAGGTCACCGGTGCGCTCTGAAAGTTTGGCCACCTTTTCGATGGGGGCGGGGTCGTCCGTGGAGATCTTCGCGGCGTGTTTGTAGATTTGAAGCGCTTCTTCAAATTGGTTCAGCTGATACAGCGCCAGCCCCAGGCTGTTGAGCGCCTTGGGATGGTCGGGAAATTCCTCCAATGCGCGGCGATAGGCAGTCACCGCCTTTTCCCATTCCTGGTCCCAGGCGGCGGAGTGTCCCTCGTTCATTGCTTTTTGAAAGATATCGTCTCTACCGGGCATAATGGTTTATTGTACTTTCGCGCGCGTTTGTTCTTGAAACGGTTACGGTATTATAACCTTCCCAGGATGCAGAATAAGGCGAATCATTTGATTACTTTAGTACTGTCATCTCGCCCCAGCTGACGCCCGCCCGCGCTTCGGTATCAAGCGGAATGCTCATCGGGTAGGCGTTTGCCATGGTCTCCTGCACGACTTTAGCTGTCGCCTCGATCTCTTTCCTGGGAGCCTCCAGCACCAATTCATCATGGACCTGTAAGAGCATCCTGGCGCTGAGACCGGCCTGCTTTAATGCCGGGGGGATCTTCAACATGGCGATCTTCATGATATCTGCCGCTGTGCCTTGGATGGGGGCGTTGATGGCTTCACGCTCTTCGCGGTTCTTGACCTGGACCGGGGCTTTGGTCTGCAGGGCCGGGAAGTAGCGCCTGCGCCCAAGCAGGGTCTCAACGTACCCGATCTCGGCAGCCTGGCGCCGAATACCGTCCAGATATTTTTTGATGCCGGGGAATTTCTTGAAATAGGCTTTGACGAAATCTTCAGACTCGGCCAGAGTGAGTCCTGTGGAATGCATCAGCCCAAAAGCGGACATGCCGTAGATCAACCCGAAGTTGATGGCCTTGGCATGGCGGCGCATATCCTTGGTGACCGTCTCCAGCGGAAGATCGTACACGGCTGCCGCAGTGGTGGCGTGAATGTCCTCGCCCGCGCGGAAGGCTGCCAGCATGGCCTCATCCTGCGCCATGTGCGCCACGATGCGCAGTTCGATCTGCGAGTAATCCACCGAGAGCAACAGGTTGCCTTTGTCGGCGATGAAGCCGTTACGGACCCGCCGTCCAGTTTCGGTGCGGATGGGGATGTTCTGCAGATTTGGGTTATTGGACGAAAGTCTCCCCGTCACCGCGCCGATCTGACTGTAGGAGGTATGGACTCGTCCCGTGTTCGCGTCCACAGCGGCCGGAAGCGCATCCACATAAGTGGATTTGAGTTTCGAGAGTTCGCGGTGTTCGAGAATGAAGTCCAACACGGGATGTTTGCCGCGCAGGGCTTCAAGCACATCCGCCGAGGTGGAGTAAAAGCCTGTGGCCGTTTTACGTCCCTTGTCGGGTGGTTCGAGGCGCAGATGGTTGAACAGCACATCCGAGAGTTGCTGGGGCGAGTTGATGTTGAAGGTCTTGCCGACGTGGCCGAAGATCTCTTTTTCGATCTCAGCCAGCCTCGCCGCCAGGTCTTTGGACATGGCCCCGAAGAATTCCGTATCGATGCGCGCGCCGGTCATTTCCATCTCTGCGAGAACGGCCGTTAACGGCATGTCGATCTCATCGAGGATTTTGCGCCCCTCGACCTTTGCCAGTTCCTTCTCTTCAATGGATATCAAGCGCAGGGTGGTCTCCGCATCGGCGGCGGCGTATTGGGCGACGGTTTCAATGGCGACCTCAGCCATGCTGATCTGTTTCTTGCCTTTGCCGATCAGTTCTTCGATGTGGGTCATCTCTTCGCCCAAACGAAACTCAGACAGGTTCTTCAGGCCGAGGTGGTGTGACGATGGATCGACGATGAATTCGGCCAGCATGGTATCGAAGGTCAGCGGCGTGATGGTCAGGCCGTGACGCGCAAGGATGATGAAATCATATTTGGCGTTGTGCGCTGCCTTGCCGATCTTCGGATTCGCCATTGCAGGCGTGAGCGCGTCAATGACCTTCTTGAGCGCGAGGTTACTCCCGTTTGTGTGCCCGACCGGGATGTAATAGCCCGCGCCTTCCTTCACCGCCAGCGAAATGCCCACGAGGTCTGCCTTCATTTCTTCGGTGCCGGTGGTCTCGGTGTCGAAGGCAATGACCTTGACCTTGCTGAGTTCCTTTGCGAGGTCTTTCAACTTTTCATCCGAGTCCACGATGATGACTTCGATGTTGGATTTCTTGATTTCCGTTGCCACCGGCTGTGGCTCGTTGGCGAACATGGTCATTTGCCCGGTTTTGGTCTTGCCGGTCCTGGGCGTGGGAGCTGCATCCAACATCCCGCCGCTGATGGCGGGGACCTTGCTCAACAAGGTACGGAATTCCATTTCCTTGAAGAAGGATTCAAGTTGGGAACCGTCGAAAGGCTTGACCTTCGCATCTTCGAGGTTGAACTTGAGTTTGAGGTTCGTTTCGATCCGCGCCAAAGCCTGGCTCATGTACGCAGACTCTTTACTCGCCTCAAGTTTTCCCCGCCAGCGTGACTCAACCTGCTCTAGGCTGGCATAGATGGCGTCCAGCGTGCCGAACTTTTCGATCAGGGCCACTGCGGTCTTTTCGCCCACACCCTTTACGCCGGGAATGTTATCGGAAGTATCGCCGACAATGGCCTTGTAATCCACCACTTGATCTGGCTTCACGCCCAACTTGCGGATGACATCTTCATCGGTGATGTAGGTCTGGTCGTCGCCTGCCAGGTAAACAGCCGTGCGCTCGTTGACCAGTTGCAGCAGGTCGCGGTCGCCAGTGATGATCTTGACGCCCAGGCCCTGGTCCGCAGCGATGCGCGCCACCGTACCGAGCACATCGTCGGCTTCGTACCCATCCATCTCGAGGCGCGGTATATGAAACGCATCCACCATCTCGCGGATGCGACCGATCTGCACGCGCAGGTCGTCGGGCATTTTTTCACGCGTGCCTTTGTAGTCCGGGAAAATATCATCGCGGAAGGTCTTGCCCACGTCGAAGGCCACGGCCAGGTATTCGGGTTTTTCCTGCTCCAGCACGCGGACAAGTTCGCGCGCAAAGCCATACACGCCCGCGGTCGGTTCGCCTTTCGAGGTCTGCCAGCGCGAGTTGTTCCCGCCGCCAGCGGTCAGGGCAAAATACATGCGGTAGGCCAGGGCATGTCCGTCAATTAGATAAAGGGTAGGGGGCATGTTCGATTTCCAGTTTGTAGGAACAGGTGATTTGTGAATAAGTTGAAAGCGATTATACCCCGCGTTTCGTTATGTAGAACTTATGTTTCAGATGGTGGAGAAGGAGGTCAGTTGTCCAATATAAAAAGCCCTGACATTAGTCAGGGCTTTATCATCTAACTTCTCAGCAGCAGTTACTGTCCCTGCCGTGTGCGCGTCTGGCGGATGTAATCGCGCACCAGTTGTGGCGGGTGAGGCTGCGATCCGCCCATGATCAAATACCCCGGCGCCCAAAAATCGCCGGATGGGTTTTCCTTCTTCATGCGCGGGAACTCGCTGAAGATCTTCTCCGAAGTCTGCTGGCGCATGATGCGCATCAAATAGCCCGGCGACGTGCTGGGCTGCACGTTCACCACCCATTGCAAATACTCCGGTCGCACCGCCAGGTATTCCAACCGCCAGCCAAAGGCAATGCAGATGTTTGGCAGCCATTCGCCGATCTGCTCCGAGAGATCGCCGGTGATGTAATGCGAGGTGAAGCGCGGCACGAGCAGGCAGGCATACGTGAGGTGATACATCCCGGCGGTGACCGGCTCCACCACGAGTTTCTTGGCGGCTTCGGTGGTCGGCCCTTCGCGGGTCACATCTGTATCACCGGGCTGCGGCCTGGCAATGGGAGTGTCCGGTCGCTGCTTGACGCGTGAAGGCGCGGTCACATCCACTTCACCAAAGATGGATGGGGCTTCGCTTCTTTCCTGACCCCGCACCGGACTCACCGGCGGAACCTGATTCCTCGGGACGGCGGGGGAGGGGTCGCGGCTGAAGACCGATGCGTTGGAAAACGAATCAGAGACGCGCGTCTGGTTGGGGTCGAACTGCTCTTCACGCTTCTTCTCAGCCGGGAGTTTAAAGTTGTGTGTAGAGGGTGGCTCAGGGTTGGGAGCGGGGATATCCGAAATGATGTTCGAGATCGGCGGGATGTTGGCGTCCGTTTCCTCTGCCGGTTCGCGGCTTGCCCGCTGCGGCTCGGCCGGTTTGATATCGGGACGGTCCGTGCTGAAATCAGTGACCAATTGGCTGGCCTGCGAACGGATGGTGCTGAAAGGTGTTTCCGCATCGAAGACAAGCGCCAGCACCGTTTCAGAGGTCAGGCGTGTGGCGTAGAGCATGTGCTCGGCCTTTGTGCTTTCAAGCCGGATGAAACGCAACAGGTCCGAACCCTTCTGCCCGTCCCAGTTACGGGTGACGGTTTGGGCCACTTCCTTCGCTGCATTTTGTGAAAGTCCGCCTGCATACGCCCACAGGTCGTTCCGGCGGGTGATCAAGGCTGCCTGCGCTGAAGATTCCAGTGTCAGGCGCGTCAGATGCTGGGCGGCTTTGTTCGGATCGTTGAGCCACGGCATCAACGTCGCGGTGGACGGTTGTTGCACTGGCTGCGGGCTGACGGAAGGTTTCGGTTGAGGTTGACTGATCGCGTTCATAAACTCTGCCATTCTGAAAGGCTTGCGTACAAGGATCCAGGGTCGCAGATCGTCGAAAGGTGGAGGGACGTCCTGGTCGTTACATAAAATAATAAGGTTGATGCCCGCGCTGACCGTCCGCAGGGCCGTGCCTACTTCTCGGACCCAATCGCTGCCAAGGGCATAATCCAGCATCGCCAGCGGAATACCGACCTCATCCGCGCGGACCACGGCTGCTGCCTTGTTATTGGCAACATGGACCCGGTAAAAATTGGTCTCTTCCAGTGCGCGGCGTACGGTTTCACCGAGTTCGGCAGAGGGGGTCACAAAGAGAAGGTCGGCAGGCATCTTTTAAAGTGTATCACTTCTACCATTCACGGGCAAGGCGACCTAAGCACTACCCGGAGGTGGAATAATCTTCCCTTAATTCTTTGATCCCCAACAAGGCCATCA
>Ga0268298_10005519_pt1 | contig 11807 bp, 9 predicted proteins | sample WWTPWeurt_MetaG_FD_194462 | JGI IMG/M metagenome (GOLD analysis project Ga0268298, IMG submission 194462) | Activated sludge microbial communities from WWTP in Nijmegen, Gelderland, Netherland - WWTP Weurt | ecosystem: Engineered > WWTP > Aerobic digester > Activated sludge | place: Netherlands...
CCATGGCATACCCGTTGTAGAGCTTTCCATATAAAATAGAATTACTGGAATCGCCCCTGTAGTAACACCATGCAGGTGTAGTGATTTTGCTCCATTCCTGGCTGTCTTTAACTTGTGGAAAACCATCCGTAGACCGTAGATTCGATTGCAGCCAACATTGACCACCAATGGATATTACTTTGTAAAAATTACCCTCCTCATCATATACACCCGCCGTGTCGCAAGTTCCGGGTGTATAATCAAATTTCGCAGTGTTGCTGCAAAAATTGAAATCAGTAACGGTTACCCTATAAGTTCCCGCTTGCGTAACCGTTATTTCTGAAAGATGTACGCCATTAGACCATTCATAAATATAAGGGGGGTTTCCATGCCCAATGGCTCTTAAACTATTGGCTGATTCCTGGATTATTTCTACACTGTAATACTTACACAGATCGTCATTTGTTTTGCAAGACATTACTAACAATGTAAAACTTAAAACCAGAAGTCCATAATTGATTTTCATGGTAAAATATTTTATAGACGAATATAAGATTTTTTGTTGATATTTATTTATCTATATAATTTTGAGTAGCACACAAACCACATAAATGATCCATAAACGATGAACCATAAACCTTCTGTGCGTCGAGATTCAAACTATGATCTTTGAACGCACTTGTGGAACCTCAGCCTTTGTTACATGACAAGGAAGGCCCATTTTCCTTACCTTTGAACAAATTTGTGCATTATGCCCGCAGTGATCGAAAAGTCCACCCTCCAATTTCTCAAGTCATTGGCCAAAAACAATAACCGCGATTGGTTTAATGACAACAAAGACAAATACCTCGCCTCACTTGAAAATTTGACCACTTTCGTCGATGCTTTATTAATAGAAATGAATAAACACGACCAAATTGAAAATCCCAATGCAAAGAACGTTTTAATGAGAATCTATCGGGATACACGCTTCTCAAAAGACAAGACTCCTTACAAAACTTACATGGGTGGCGGAATCGATCGGGCCACCAAAAAATTACGCGGTGGATATTACCTTCATATAGAGCCCGGCAATTCCATGGCCTGTGGTGGTTTCTACGGGCCAAACCCAGCGGACCTGCTTCGTATCCGAAAGGATATTGAACTCAATTATAAAGAGTGGGAGAAACTGCTTAAAAATAAATCACTGCTCAATACCTATGGTCAAATCCAGGGAGAAACATTGGCTTCCTGTCCCAAGGGTTTTTCAAAAGACCACCCTGCCATTGAATTATTGAAGCTTAAACAATTTTACTTTCAACGAAATTTTACAGACGCAGAAGTGTTAGATAAGAATTTTTTAAAAACCGTGAATCAGACTTTTAAAAATGTAAGACCATTCTTTGACTACATGAGTGAGGTGCTGACCACCGATTTGAATGGTGAATCGTTGGTTGATTAATAGTAAGCTTGACGAGGGGAACAACCAGGTTCCATTTTTCATTCAGATAAACGGAATCTGCCGGAATCGCTGTTTAGAGTCTATGCCGTGTGAGTAGCAATGCGATTAACTTGTTCTTTCTGTATATGAAACTTGAAATAATTCTTTTAAGAATTCACGCTTCTTTGATAGGTCCAGTTTGCCTAATCTGAATTTAATTCTTCCTGATCTTTTTCCTATAGAAACTATCTCAAAATCATTTTCTTCAATTTTATTTGTCCATCCTTCAATATCTGATACTTTAATTTCTGCCCTTACGAATTTTTGTTTAGGTAAAAATAATATAAAGTTTAATGGACGATTTCGTTTAACTAATCCAATATAATTTTGTGTATAACCCAGATTAAGTTCATTATCAATTTCTTTTAATATTTCACAACACTCGTCAATGACCCTCAGACTTTCTTTGTTTGTTTTATTATCCCAATAGTTTCGATCTTTTTTAACTGCTATTTCATCTTCATCTTCACCAACTGTTACCTCATCTAATATCTTTACGAAATTCAATACTACATTGTCATTAATTTCAAGAGCATTTAGTTGAATGGCAATTATTGGAATTTGACTATTGAATAGACCGATGATATTTAGAAATCTACTTGTTATGTTTTCAGCGACTATAACGGCGCAATGTTCGTAGTTAGGAAGTCGTTTTCTTTCATTATCCCAATATTCAATTGAACGAATAATATGACTTTCATCGATTTTTCCTAACATTATTTCAACTTCATATCTTTTCTCATTTTCTCTATCATAAAGTAATAGATCAAGTCGACCGGCTTTAGGCTGAATTCTTTCTGCCTCTTTAAGTTCAAGGTCTCCAAGTCCAATTATAGATGGATCATCTTCTATTACTTTTCTCAACCATTGTTCATCAAAATCTGGATGGTCTTTTAGTAAGAATTTTTCTGCTTTTTTTAGCGTTAATTTGTTATTCATGATTTATTTTAGTTGTTAAGTATTACTGCCAACGTTTCTAGCACTTGCGACTTGCCGCTACTTGTCTTTATGGCAAAAGTAGCAAAAATCATTTTCATAAAAACCAAAAGTGTAAATTATGTCTGTAAGCGGCATGATCGTAAGTACTATGCTATCAGCGGTTTATTCTCCTTCCTTTATTAACTTTTTAAGTATAGGCTTCGATTTATTAATAGTAATATTATTTTCTTTAGAAATATTATCTAAAAGTATATAACAATATTGCCAGAGGAATTTATCAATCTTGTAAACATTAAGTGTATTTAAATTAAAAAGGTTAACAAACTCCTTATAAATGATATAAAACTCACTATAATTTTTTGGCTCATTTGTTCTAATTTTGGTTTGGCTATTCTGGTTTAAATAACCAGTTATTAAAATCCAAACATAGCTGTCGTAAATTGGTATAGCTTTGTTGCTTAAGAAGTGAACATATTTTGATGAAAATGAAAGATTGCATCTTCGTTTATTTTTACCATTTTTAGCAATCCAATTAATTTCAGCAATTTTATCAACTAATTTAATATAATAATTTATTGAAACTCTTTGATCAATTTCAGTATTAGTAAATATCTTATCAACAACAGGATAAATATTTAAAATTGCGGTTGAATATATTTGGTTAATAGCCACAGCTTTAATTAAAATTTCGTGTTTATCCTTATTATTAAAAAATACAAATAAATTACTTAAAGCATCATTCATTTTATTTCCATCGCTGGATAAATAAATATCAAGAATCTTATTTAAGTGTTCTGTATTTGGAGCAATTAATTTTAGCATATTTTATATTTAATTGATGTTAACGTTTTCGGGCTTGGCGCAGTGGCGGATTTTCACGACAAATGTTAATACGAAGAACTACTGTTTGTGCCACCACAAAACTGTCATACGAAGCACTGAACCCGCCATTACGCCAAACCGCTGTTATAGGCTGGCGTTCTTCTCTGTCGTGGGTTACATCAATTTTTATGTCGTCAGTTTGTATCATTTGTCATGTGGTTTTTTATCTGGCGTGTGTGTCGCTTGTTTTATTTTTTTTTACAAGCGTTGGAAAAATTATTGTGAAATTCTTTCTGCGTTTGAACAAGCACACTCTTTTGCAAGCTTTGGCTTGTGTGGTGGCTTGGGCAGCTTGCAAATGCGTGTGACTGTAGCGTTGGCATTATTTGTTTGCGTTAAATCGTAAAAAGTCCTTTTGCATTATTTTGAACATTGTCCCTGCAAAGAAGTCACGAAACTCTTTGTTGTCGTTGAACTCTTTAAATACTTCAAAGTTGGTCTCTATGTGGTCAATTAGTTTTCGTTTCAATACTTCTTCAAAAGTGATTTTGGCGTTTTGTTCGTCTGAATGTCTGAAAGCGTTTGCAAACTCGGCATCTTGTGCAACGTCCGCCATTAAGTCCTCAGTCATTTTTTTAACCTTGTCCTCGTTGGTGAACTGTGTCCCGAAGCGGTCGTTAAATGCTTTTACGATGTTGGATAAATATTCCATTTCAGGCTCGGCTGCTCCGCCTCTCATGTCTGTCGGGATAGGTTTTAACTCATCTCCTTGTTGCAATTGAATATTAAATTCTCCTTCCTTTTGCAGTCGGTAGCTGTCCATGTCGATATTGTCTAGAATGCCTTGTGCCAAATCCTCGTCACGTTGCTTGCCCAGTTTGTTTTGCAAGTGGTTTAAGAATAAATACAGTCTTTCCAAATATGGATTTACAAACGGAACTATTTGAGCAAGGAAAACATACAGGCGAACATAAGTCTTGCATTTTGCTCTAAAGTCGTCTTGCTGTTCTTCTGTTAATGAAGTTCTGAATACTTCTGCTGCTGCATCTAAAATGCTGTGCAATTGGTCAACAGGAACATTGGTAACCATCTTTTGCGAAAACTCCTGAACCTGTTCGGGTGTGTAAACCTGAAAAGCATCTAAAGAACTTTGCAAGTCAAACAGTTTGTTAGGGTCAGTTGCTTCGCCTAATATGGTGGTTTCAAAGAATGGGTCAAACGATTTTTTGATTTCATCTGCATCATTGGCAAAGTCCAAAACAAATGTGTCTTTCTTTCCTGCGGTTGTTCTGTTAAGTCTTGAAAGTGTTTGAACTGCATTAACACCACCCAGTTTCTTGTCAACATACATGGTATGTAAAAGCGGTTGGTCAAATCCAGTTTGGTATTTGTTTGCCACAATCAAAAAGCGGTATTCCGATTTCTTAAACTCGTCTGGAATGGCAGCACTTGAAAAATGATTCAATGCAGCTTCGGTTTGGCCGTCTATTTCGCCTGAAAATGCTACGATTGCCTTGTATGGGTTTCCTGTATCTGCTAAATACTTGTCAAATGCCTTTTTGTATTTCACGGCATTTCTACGACTGCTTGTAACAACCATTGCTTTAGCCAACCCGTTGATTTTCGATTTACGGATTACATTGTCCATAAAATGGTCAACCATCAAAGCCGTTTTCTTGGCAATGGCGTGTGAATGGCTCTCAACAAATATTTTCAGTTTTTTCTGTGCCTTGTTTTTGTCGTATGCAGGGTCGTCTTCAATTTTCTTTAGCAAAGCATAATAGCTTTGATAGGTGGTGTAATTCTGCAAAACATCCAAAATGAAATTTTCTTCAATGGCTTGCTTCATGGAGTAAAGATGAAATGCCCTGAATTTCTCTTTTCCGTTATCGTTGTATTTCTCTCCAAAAAGTTCAAGCGTTTTGTTCTTTGGTGTGGCGGTAAAGGCAAAGTAACTGGCATTAGTCAGCATCTTTCTTCCTTTCACAATATCCACTACCAAATCTTCTGAAGTCAGTTCGTCATATTGGTCTTTGTCCACAAAAATATATTCATCATCGTCCACCTGCACTTTTTCAAAGTCTTTAGCCAAAGTTTCATTTAGCTTTCCTGCGGTGTTTCCGCTTTGACTGCTGTGTGCTTCGTCAATGATAATGGCAAACTTGTTTCCGGGCAGTTCTCCAATTTCGTTTACTATGTATGGAAATTTCTGAATGGTGGTGATAATGATTTTCTTACCTTCTTCTAATGCCGTTTTTAGTTGTTTACTGCCTTCGGTAATTGCTTCTACAACGCCTTTCACTTGCTCAAACTGTTTGATGTTGTTGCGTATTTGAGCATCCAAAACTTTACGGTCAGTTACTACGATTACAGTATCAAAAATAGTGTTCTCGTTATTCTTGTCAAACAAGCCAACCAATTGATGAGCCAACCAAGAAATGGAGTTTGATTTTCCTGAACCTGCCGAATGTTGAATTAAATAGCGTTTTCCTGCACCGTTTTCTTTGGCATTGTTAAGGAGCTTATCTACGGCATCAATTTGATGATAGCGTGGGAAAATCAGTTTCTTTACTTTCTCTTTTTTTACTTTACCATCAGGTAAAATCTTTTCCGTTTCTTCTTCAAACAATTGAACATAATTCTGAATGATGTTGGTTAAACGGTCTTTTGTTAAAATGTCTTTCCAGAGATAATCGGTTTTAATGCCAATTGAATTGGGCGGATTTCCTGCTCCGTAGTTGTAACCTTTGTTGAATGGTAAAAAGTAAGTGTTTTCGCCTTTCAAATGGGTTGCCATCCAAATTTGTTCGCTGTCCACTGCAAAGTGAACCATACAGCGACCTAAGCGAAACAATTCTTCTCTTGGGTCACGATTGGTTTTATATTGCTTAATGGCATCCTTTACCGTTTGTTTGGTCAGCTCGTTTTTAAGTTCGAAACTAATGATGGGCAAACCATTGATGAAAACCACTAAATCCAAGGAGTTTTCATTTTGAGTGCTGTAATGTACTTGTCTTGTTACTGAAAAAATGTTTTGGTTGTATAGGGCTAAATCCTTTTCGTTTAGCATAGAAACAGGTTTGTCAAAAAAGAGTTTGAGTTTGATGTTATTGTCTGTAATGCCTTTGCGTAAAACCTCAATAATACCAAAGGTTTTGATTTGATTGTTTAAGCGATACAAAACCTTGCTTCTGAAATTGCTACTGTGAATGGCTTGCAATTTTGCGACTTCCTTTTCCTGTGTGGCTTGCAGAAAATTGAAAAGCAAATCTTCATCCACACAATCCACACGGTTGTAATTACTGAAATGCCTTTCTTCAAAAGCATTGACCAAACACAAGTGCTGTGTGATGTGGGCTTCTAATCCATTTTCTGTGGTGTCAGTCTTCATTATTAAATCCTTTGGCATAAATTATTTTCAATTTCAATTCTTCTGAGTAGTCTTCCTCATAAATAATTGAATTAATTATTTCAAAAAGTAAATCTTTATCTATTCTGTTATCAGCCACATCTACTGCAATGTTTTCCATTTCTGCAATAAACCTTTCTACTCGAAATGAGCAATTGTTTATTTCGAGAAAGTAAGCAGATAAAGCGATTGAAGCCCGTTTATTACCATCTTGAAAACTATGGTTTTTATTGATGGAGAAAAATAAGTGGGTAATCTTGTGTTCAATCTCCGGATAGTATAAATCATTCTGAACAAGCTCAATTACACTTTCAAGCAGGTTGATATTCAGAATGCCTAAAATGCCACCAGATTGGTTGATGATTACATCATGAACCGCTATAGCATGTGCTGTATCGAAATATGCAAATGCCATTTATCGGTCTTTTAATCTTTTAAACACTTCCAACAACTCAGGGTTTTCAATAACTCTTTGCAATAGGTCTTTACTTTTATCTCCTAAAAACCTGTCATAGTCTGCAGCACTCAAAGAGTTTATATAAGGCTTTAACCGTTCATGAACAATATTCCTTAAGCCATAATCACGGCTTGCCATTTTACTTCTTGCATCCTCAATTTGTGGTATCCAAAAACGTTGTTGGGCAAATTCATCAATTAATTCATTCAACTCGATTGGTTGCAATTTTCTTTTTAGCTTTTCTGATTTCTGCTTCATAGCATCTGCTATGCCCACTTCAAATGATGCAATCAACCTAAGCACTTCCCAATACATGGTGTCTCTTGGGTTTTCTTTTTCTTCTAATTTTAATATCACTTTATATTCAGAAGATTTTTCAAGGAAAATAGCTTTATAAATAGCATCTGTATAAACAGCATATTTATAATTCCCCATTTCTAAATATTTGTTTAATGCTTCGGTAAATTCCTTACGATAAACTGGTTCACGAGCCATAGCAATCAAAAAATCCTCTTCTCGCTGATTGATGAACTTCGTTGAGCCACCTAATTTTTGGTTTAGGGTGTCTATTACAATATCCAATATTTTGCTTCTTAGGGCTTTTGCCTTTTCACTTTCGGTGAGCAACATGCCAAGATTTAGAAATGCCCGAAAATTGAAAATGCCAAGTTGTGGAGCTTTAGCTCCTTCTTGCAACATCCAGCCAAATTCTTCTTTGAATTCTTTTAGTGCTTTCCCTTTGAGATTGATATATCCATTGTGTTTTAATTCATCTTCGCTTTGGGATAAATAGCGATCAATGGTTGAGTTATCAATGCTGTAAAAATCTGCTATTTGCTGGCGGGTAAACCTATATTCGCCCTGAAACAACATCCCTGTTATGCCAAGATAGCCTTGAATATTTTCAACAGCTTTCTTATTGTTAAGTATGTTTTGTCGGTCTATTGCCGAAACTGTCAAATCTTTCATATTTTCAAATATTGTTGATAACTTCTGATGTTTCCCTCACAAATAAGGTAAACATATCGCAAGTTGTTGTATTTCAATGACTTTAGTGGTCTTAAAGTTCTCATCAGTAGTTGTTAATTCTTCTTTTCCCCATCACCGCCTCAGCTATCATGGCTTCTTTGTATTCCCGAATAAGTTCAATTTCCCGTTCGGCTTTGGCTATGGCTGTGTCTATAGTGGCGGTTTCGGTTTTTATGTGTGATACAATTTGTTTTTGTTGCTCAAGTGTATGTGGAACTAAAACAGGCGTATTTCGTAACGTGAATAGAGAAAGATTTTTTATGGTTGTGCTTGCTGTTGCATTTAAAAAATATTTCATTACTCGGTTTGTTTGCAAATATTGAAATAAGTAGTCATAATCAACTACACTTTTACTTATTTCATCAGGTTCAATGTATGCTGCACTTTTCCCTAAAACAACTGGTTCACCATCATAAAAAGCCATATTGCCAATTGTGCCATTGATAGAATAAAGTATTGTCCCTTTTTTTAGCTTAAGGTCATAATTGTTAAATTCCTCTTCTGTAACACAATTTGTTTCATCATTCGTAACTATTGTACCATTAATAAGATTGTTTCCATTGATAAATTTAAATTCTGAATAGTCAACATATTGTGGTGTACCATGCAACCCGTCACCTATTCTGCTTGAAATGTATTTCAATCTGATGTCTTTACAAGCAGCAATATTTTTAGTTATTGAATTGTCAACCACACACTGCCTTTGCTCCTTCAACAACTCAATAAACTTTTGCTTCTTCTGAATAAACAAGTTTATCTTTTCTTCTTGTGCTTTGATGTATTGCACAATTTCGTCTTGCTCGTTTTTGGGCGGCAATACGGTAAAAATGCTGAAAAACTTATCGGTGTATAACCGCAACCGGCTGTCAATAATACCTGTGCTGTGTCTGCGAAACTCGGCTTTAAACAAATTGGTGGTAAACAAATAGCCAAAATACTCAGGGTTGTTGTCGCCTTTAATTCGGTAAACACAGTAAGCAGGGCTTGTTATTCCATTGTATGGTGAAATACCCAAACTGCCGTTCCAAGCCAACATGATATTGATAACCAAATCGCCTTGATGCACCAATTTATAACCCACCAAACTTTCTGCATTGGTCAGGTGGTCGTCTTCGTTTTCTAAACTTTCCCGTTTCAGCGTTACGCCTGTGTAATGGGAAACCGAAAGCAGTTCTTCGCTGCCTGTTTCGCTTCGACTATCCATTTCCTGAAACAGATTTTTAATGCGAAGCACTTCCCAATGAGCAGGAAACTCACCTAACCAAGCCGTTTTTGTATTTTCTAATGCCGTTTCTATCATGCTTCAATTATCTCTTTTAGTAAACCGTCTGTTTCTTGTTCTATTTCAAAAATATCTTTGGCAATATCAGTCAAAGCCCTTGGCGGTTGGTGTTTGTAGAAGTATTTCGCAAAGTTTATCTCGTAGCCAATTTTGGTGTCTTTCTTATCCCACCAAGCATCAGGAGCAAAAGGCAACACTTCACGTTCAAAAAATTCCTGTATATCTTCTTTCAATGGAATGTTTTCGGTGTCTTTTAGTTTTGGGTCGGGCTTTGGTTTGCCTTTGCTGTCGGTTACAATTTTGCCTTTTTCATCTTTCAAAGGTCGGTTAACGGTTATTTGGGCATAACCGAAATCTTCATTGTCAAATATTTTGCTGTATTCGTTCTCTTCAAAATTCAGGAACATTTTTTCAATCACAGGAATATGTTCGGATGAAAACTCCACTCGCTTTTTGCCTAATGGCTTCCGCATTTTGTAATAGAACTTTTCAGAAGTGGCATTTATCAATTGTACTTTGCCTTTTCGGTTTTTTGCTTTTCGGTTGGTGAAAAGGAAAATGTAAGTTGGTATGCCTGTATTGTAAAACATATCGTTGGGCAATGCTACAATGGCTTCCAATAAATCGTTTTCTATAATGTATTTGCGGATTTCGCTTTCGCCTTGCCCTGCATCACCTGTAAACAGAGCCGAACCATTATGAACCGAAGCAATTCGACTGCCTAGTTCGGTATCTTTCATTTTACTCAGCATGTGCAACACAAACATTAACTGTCCGTCATTCACACGGCTGGTAACAGCTTCTTCTTTGTAGCTGCCTTTCAGCATAAAGCGTTTGTCGGTGATAGCTCCTTTAGGTCCAACTCCCAATGCTTTTTTATCAGGAGCCCAGGTCTTTCCATAAGGCGGATTGGTAAGCATAAAGTCAAACTTCAAATCCTTGTCAAAACCATAAGCACTCAATGTGCTGCCGTAAGCGATTTTGTCAGGGTCTTCGCCTTTTATCAGCATATCGCTTTTACAGGTCGCATAAATGAAAGGCGTGCTTTCCTGACCGTATAAATGAACGGTGGCATTGCTTTTAATCAGTCCATCTGGATTGAGCAAAAAGTTTTTGGCAATGGTGAGCATTCCACCACTACCCACACAAGGATCGTAAATCAAATAAGTGCCTTGCTTGATTTTGTCTTTCACTGGCAAGAAAACAAGGTGCGTCATCAAATCAATGATTTCCCTTGGCGTAAAGTGTTCTCCTGCTTCTTCGTTGTTTTCTTCGTTAAATCGTCTTACCAAATCTTCATACACATAACCCATTGCCAAGGGTGGCAACTTGTCGGGGTGCAATTCTACTTTTGGAGAGCAGAATTTTTCAATGAGTGAAAACAGAATGTCTGCTTCGTCCAATGTTTCAATTTCATTTCTGAATTTGAATTGTTTGATGATGTCCTGCACATTTTCAGAAAAGCCGTTCAGGTAATTTTCAAAATTACTTCGCAGGTTTTTCGGGTCGTCAAGCAGTTTTTTTAAGGTAAACTTTGAAGTATTGTAAAATGCCAAACCAGAACCGTGTTTGTTGTTGGTCAGCAAACTGTCTAAGTTTTGAAGTTTGGATTTGTATTCATTGAAAGTCTTTAAGACCTGTTCTTTCGTTGGTTCTAAAAGCAAGTCCAGTCTGCGTATAACCACCATGGGCAGGATAACATCTTTGTATTTTCCTTTTTGGTAGGTATTTACCAAAACATCATCCGCAACTGTCCAAAGGAAGTTAATAACGGGTTGCAGTGATTGTGTATTTAAGCTCATTTCGTATTTGTCTTTTCGTTAATTATCGAGGTTCTAAATTACAATTTTAAGTCGCATAAACGTCTTTTGTGCGTTGGCAAAAAACGGTTCTTTTGGTCTAGCAAAGGGGCGGCTTGAGGATCGGCTCAGGTGCTGCCCAGTTGGAATATGGTCTATTTGTTGCAGGTTGCCTGTCAAAACTAGCGTTTCATTTTATGTTTAGAGTTATCTGTTTATTCGGTGTTGTGTCGTCTGATACGTTTGCCCAAGACGCCAGACTGTAAAAATACCATTTTTTTATTCGAAAATATTTAAAATCCCTCGTGTATCCTCATGTAACGCAATTGAATGGTCATAACAATAAAAATTTCCTTTATTATAGGGTGACATCTGCCAGTATGCTATTAGTCTGCAGGACATGCTTCTGCCGGAATGGCAGTTTCCATTCATCACCCTAATTAACCCAAAACATGCCAAGGATAAAGACTCTAATTTTGCAAATTCGAGAGGCCATCTTCCCTGGAATAGGAGGGCAATTTGAAACGGATTAATCGGGGGTGAATACTCTGGAATCTACATTTGTGATCCTGGTATACTAGTTAATTGATTCATTATTTATAAAAATGCAA
>Ga0268298_10005520_pt1 | contig 11806 bp, 11 predicted proteins | sample WWTPWeurt_MetaG_FD_194462 | JGI IMG/M metagenome (GOLD analysis project Ga0268298, IMG submission 194462) | Activated sludge microbial communities from WWTP in Nijmegen, Gelderland, Netherland - WWTP Weurt | ecosystem: Engineered > WWTP > Aerobic digester > Activated sludge | place...
CCAATTTCGGCGGCGGCCAGGTAGACATCACCTCGGGCAAGTTCGTCTTCAGCGCCAGCGAGGCCTTCTGGGTGGAGAACGGCAAGATCCAATACCCGGTGAAGGGCGCCACCATCGTCGGCAGCGGCCCGGAGTCGCTGAAAAAGGTCACGATGATCGGCAACGACATGCGCCTGGACAGCGGCGTCGGCACCTGCGGCAAGGAAGGGCAGAGCGTGCCTGTGGGCGTGGGCCAGCCGACGCTGCGCATCGAAGGCCTGACCGTCGGCGGCACGGCCTGATGGCGTGCAAGGCGTCCGTGCGTCAGCGGCCCGTCAAATAGCCTGTGCTACATTCACGCCTTATGCAAACGCGCATCGCTTTTTATTTTTACTTTTGGTTCTCGGTCCCCGGCGGACGAGAGGCGAGCGCGTAAGCACCCCAACCCCTCACTGAAAACCGCCGCAGCTTCACAGCCCGGCGGTTTTTTATTGCCCCTGTATACCCTGATCAACTTTCCAAGGAGCCCGTGATGACCCCCAAAGCCAACCCGTCCAGTGATGCCTGGACCCAGCGTCCCGCCGATCGAACCAGCCAGACCGACGACGCTCGCATCAAGGACATCACCGTGTTGCCCCCACCTGAACACCTCATCCGCTTCTTCCCCATCCATGGCACGCCCGTGGAGTCGCTGATCACCCACACCCGCAAGACCATCCACAACATCATGGCCGGCAAGGATGACCGCCTGCTGGTGGTGGTGGGCCCGTGCTCGATCCACGACCCGGCCGCCGCGCTCGACTACGCCCGGCGCCTGAAGCCCTTGCGCGACCGCTACGCCGACACGCTGGAGATCGTCATGCGCGTCTATTTCGAGAAGCCGCGCACCACGGTGGGCTGGAAGGGCCTGATCAACGACCCCTATCTGGATGAGAGCTACCGCATCGACGAGGGTCTGCGCATCGCTCGCCAGCTGCTGATCGAGATCAACCGCCTCGGCCTGCCGGCCGGCAGCGAGTTCCTGGACGTGATCTCGCCGCAGTACATCGGTGACCTGATCGCCTGGGGCGCCATTGGTGCGCGCACCACCGAGAGCCAGGTGCACCGCGAGCTGGCCTCGGGCCTGTCGGCGCCGATCGGCTTCAAGAACGGCACCGACGGCAACCTGAAGATCGCGTTGGACGCGATCCAGGCGGCGGCGCGCGGCCACCACTTTTTGTCGGTGCACAAGAACGGCCAGGTGGCCATCGTGCAGACCAACGGCAACAAGGACTGCCACGTCATCCTGCGCGGCGGCAAGGCGCCGAACTACGACGCGGCCAGTGTCGCCGCCGCCTGCAAGGAGCTGGAGGCCGCCAAACTGCCCGCCACGCTGATGGTGGACTGCAGCCATGCCAACAGCTCGAAGCAGCACGAGCGGCAGGTGGACGTCGCCCGGGACATCGGCGCACAGATCGCGGGGGGCTCCCGCCACGTCTTCGGCCTGATGATCGAAAGCCACATCAGCGCCGGCGCGCAGAAGTTCACCCCCGGCAAGGACGACGTGCACAAGCTGGAATACGGCAAGAGCATCACCGACGCCTGCCTGGGCTGGGACGACACCTTGACGGCGCTGCAGGTGCTGGCCGATGCGGTGAAGGCGCGGCGGGGTCGCTGAGGCCCCCCGAAACCGGTTTACAGTATCGGGATTGCAGATTCCCCAAAGATCCCGAGGTAAACCATGCGTCACGAAGTCAGGGTGTTGATCGACGAGCGGCAGGAATTTACATTTGAGCTGGTGGGCGTGGAGCCCATGGCGCCTGATGTGGCGCGCCAGTGGCTGGACGAGCAGTTCACCCAGCTGGAGTGCGAGCCGCTGCGCGCCAGCGGCAAGCTGTTGCTGGCCGACAAGGTGCTGGTGGTGGCGCAGGCTGGTGGTGCCGAACTGCTGGCCGACCCCACCTGGGGTCAGACCTTCGCCCGCGCGGCCAGCGCGGCACTGGCCAAGCCGGTGATCACGGTGGATCTGGCCACCATGAGCGTGTCGTACTGATCCGCAGGCCCGCGCGGCGGCCTCGGGCCGTGATTTGCGACGAAAATGACCATTCCCCAGCGTGGGATGGTCATTGTTTGCTACTTATTTTGTAGTGACTGCAGCAGGCGGGCGTGCACGCCGCCAAAACCCCCATTGCTCATGCACAGGATGTGGTCGCCGGGCCGCGCTTTGGCCGTGACCTGCGCCACCAGCGCGTCGATGCTGTCGGCCACCTGGGCGCGTTCGCCCATCGGGGTCAGCGCTGCGCGCGCGTCCCAGTCCAGCCCGCCGCTGTGGCAGAAGGCCAGGTCGGCATCGATCAGGCTGCCGGGCAGCTGGGCCTTCATGGTGCCGAGCTTCATGGTGTTGCTGCGCGGTTCGAACACCGCCAGGATGCGCGCGTTCGGGCCTACCTGGCGCCGCAGTCCGTCCAGCGTGGTGCGAATCGCCGTGGGGTGGTGGGCGAAGTCGTCATAGACGGTGATGCCGTTCACCGTGCCACGCACCTCCATGCGGCGCTTGACGTTCTGAAACGTGCCCAGCGCCTGCGCGGCGATGGCGGGCGACACGCCGACATGCTCCGCGGCTGCGATCGCTGCCAGGGCGTTGAGCTGGTTGTGCACGCCGCCGAGGGGCCAGTCCACGGTGGCGACCCGGACCCCGCGCTCAAGCACGTCGAAGTGACCGGGTTCGCCTTCGGCCGTGAAGTCGCACACCGCGCTGCCAAAGCTGCGCACCTCGCTCCAGCAGCCGGCGTGCAGCACACGGGTCAGGCTTTCCTCCAGCCCGTTGACAACCACCCGTCCCGTTGAGGCGACCGTGCGCACCAGGTGGTGGAATTGCCGCTCGATGGCGGCCAGGTCGTCGAAGATGTCGGCGTGGTCGAATTCCAGGTTGTTCAGGATGGCCGTGCGCGGGCGGTAGTGGACGAACTTGCTGCGCTTGTCGAAGAAGGCGGTGTCGTACTCGTCGGCTTCGATGACGAAAAGGGGGTGGCGGCGAGACGGCGCAGGCTTTTGCTCCGTGTCCCCCGCCCGCTGTGCGGGCTCCTCCTTGACCTGCGCAAAACCCTGCGCCGTCCCGCCACCCAGGCGCGCCGAGACCCCGAAATTGACCGGTACGCCGCCGACCAGGAAGCCGGGCTCCAGGCCAGCGCTTTCCAGAATCCAGGCCAGCATCGACGTGGTGGTGGTCTTGCCATGGGTGCCGGCCACGGCCAGCACGTGGCGCCCCTGCAGCACGTGCTCGGCCAGCCACTGCGGGCCGCTGGTGTAGGGCGCGCCGGCATCCAGGATGGCTTCCATGAGCGGGAACTTGGGCGTGCCGTCGGGCTTTCGGGCGCGGCTGACCACGTTGCCGATGACAAATACGTCGGGCTTGAGCGCCATCTGGCTGGCGTCGAAGCCTTCGATCAGTTCGATGCCCAGGGCGCGCAACTGGTCGCTCATGGGCGGGTAGACGCCGGCGTCGCAGCCGGTCACGGTGTGGCCGGCTTCACGGGCCAGGGCGGCCAGGCCGCCCATGAAGGTGCCACAGATGCCGAGAATGTGGATGTGCATCAGCCGATTCTAGGCAGTTTTATAGCTTTTTTAGGTGTAACCCAGCGTCGAATGGTCATGATCAGCTATTGAAAAGATAGCTCCCAACATGGTGACGGGGTCAGGCGGGGAAACGCTCGCGCAGCTTGAGCTTCCAGAACTTGCCGGTGGAGGTACGCGGCACGGCGTCGATGGTCTCGTAGCGTTCGGGCAGCTGCCATCTGGCAAAGTGTTTCTGCAGCAGCAGCGCGTTCAGTTCGTCGGGCGTGGCCGTCTGCCCGGGCTTGAAGACCACGCAGGCCAGCGGCCGTTCGCTCCATTTTTCGTCGGGGATGGCGATCACGGCGGCCTCAGCCACGGCCGGGTGCGCCATCAGCGCGTTTTCCAGGTCCACGGAGCTGAGCCACTCGCCGCCGGACTTGATGAGGTCCTTGGTGCGGTCGCTGATCTTGACGAAACCCAGGGCATCCACACTGGCCACGTCGCCGGTGCGCAGCCAGCCGTCGGCGGTGAATTTGTCCTCGGTCACCGGCACCTCGTGGTAGCTGCCGGTGATGAAGGGGCCGCGCACCTGCATCTCGCCCACGCTCCTGCCGTCCCAGGGCTGGTCGGTGCCGTCGTCGCCGCGCACGCGCAGGTCCACCAGCGGGACCGGCACGCCGGCCATGGCGGCGCGGCGGTAGCGTTCGTCCATTGATACGTCGCGTAGCTCAGCCTTGGGGTAGGAAACCGTGCAGACGGGCGAGGTCTCGGTCATGCCCCAGCCCTGAAGGATCCAGATGCCGTGACGGTCGAAGGCGCGGATCAGCGATTCGGGTACGGCCGCGCCGCCCACCAGCGAGCGCATGCCGGCCGGCAGCTTCCAGCGGCCGTGGTTCGGCGAGGCCGGGTCCTGCGCCGCGTCATAGGCCTGGATCAGGCTCATCCAGATGGTGGGCACGCCTAGGGACAAGGTGGGGGGCTCCAGGGTGATGAGGTCGAGCAGGTCGTCCGGGTGCAGGTGCGGGCCAGGGAAGACCAGCTTCACGCCCATCATCACTGCGCCGTAGGGCATGCCCCAGCTGTTGGCGTGGAACATGGGCGTGACCGGCAGCACCACGTCGGTGCCGCGCAGGCCCCAGAAATCTCCCAGGCTGGCCACCAGCGTGTGCAGGATGGTGGAGCGGTGCGAATACGCCACGCCCTTGGGCCGGCCGGTGGTGCCCGAGGTGTAGCACAGGGCGACGGGGTCGTCTTCGTCATGGGGCGCGTACCGGAAACCGACCGGGTCGCCCGTGGCGAGCAGAGCCTCGTAGTCGGTGAATTCGGCCGGCACCGGGGCGCCGGAGAAGGGAAAGACGATGACCTTCTCGAAGGCGTGCAGGTGCGCGAACTGCCGGTACAGCGGCAGTAGCACGTCGTCGATGACCAGGAAGCGATCCTTGGCGTCGGCGGCGATCCAGCCGATTTCATCCGGCGACAGCCGCAGGTTCAGCGTGTGCATCACCCCGCCGGCGGCCGGGATGCCGAAATAACACTCCAGGTGCGCATGGTGGTTCCAGCACAGGGTGGCCACGCGATCGCCCTTTTGCAGCCCCAAGCCTTGCAGCGCCGACGCCAGGGCGCGGGTGCGGCGGTAATACGCGCCGAAGGTGTGGCGTACCAGGGACTTGTCAGGCCGCCGCGAGACGATTTCAGTGGCAGGAAACAGGGTGCCGGCGCGCTCAAGCAGGTGGTTGAGCGACAGGGGTACGTTCATCATGGTGCTTTTCACGGTGCATCTCCTCGGTTGGCGCGCGGGAAAGTCACTGTAGGGGGACGGCGCAGGCTGGGCAATGCAGAATATCCCTCGATGGATGACACTTCGTTTGAGATTGCCCAGACCGCGGCGCGCCTGGTGGTGGAGGAAGGCCTGGAATACGGGCCGGCCAAGCGCCGTGCGCTGAAGGCGCTGGGCCTGCCTGTGCGTACTGGCTTGCCAGACAACGATGCGGTGGAAGATGCGGTGCGGGACTACATCGCACTGTTCTGCGCCGATACCCAGCCGGGCGAACTGGCGGCCTTGCGCCGCCTGGCCGCGGTCTGGATGGCGCGGCTGGCTGACTTTCGGCCCCATCTGGGCGGGGCCGTCTGGCATGGCACGGCGACGCGGTGGTCGGATATTTACATCCAGTTGTTCTGCGATGACCCCAAATCGGCTGAGATCGCGTTGATCGATCACCAGGTGGACTACGACGTGCGGTCCGTCACTGGATTCAATGGCGAGACGGTTGATGCGCTGAGCCTGCACAGCCGCTGCCCGGAACTCGGCGAAAGCGTGGGCGTGCACCTGTTGATCTACGACCATGACGACCTGCGCGGGGCGCTCAAGCCCGATCGCCGGGGGCGAAAGCCGCGTGGGGACCTGCCGGCGGTGCGGGCCTTGATTGAGGCATGATCCGGCCATGAATTCGAACGCGCAGACCCCGGCCGAATCGTCCGGTGAGCGGGTGGCGAAGCGTCGTCGCCTGATTCTGGCCGGTGCCGGGGCCCTGGCCGCCGTGGGTGGCGCCGGGTTGGCCTGGTGGCGCCTGCAGCCGCATGCGCCGGCGCCGGGTGCCTTGGCGGAGGTTGGGGGTCTTTGGAGCCGGACGTTCGAGACCCCAGAGGGTGGACGTCTGGCGATGGAGTCCTTTCGGGGCAAGCCCCTGTTGATCAATTTCTGGGCCACCTGGTGCCCGCCTTGTGTCGAGGAATTGCCGCTACTTGATCGCTTTTATCGCGAAAATTCGGGTAAAGGTTTTCAAGTTGTGGGCATCGCGATCGATCAGGCGGCTGCGGTGCGCGCTTTTCTGGCCCGGATGCCACTGGGATTTCCGGTCGCACTGGCCGGTGCGGACGGGCTGGAGATGGTCAAGTCTCTTGGCAACCTGGCTGGCGGACTGCCGTATTCGGTGGTCCTGGGGTCGGATGGCGACCTGCTGCATCGTAAAATGGGCAAGGTTTCAGCATCGGACCTGGCGCAGTGGGCCTTGCTCAAATGAGGCGGGCGGCGTCGCCGATGTCATGTATTCGTATGGGGGTTGGCTCGGTTTAAGAGAAAAAGACAATAAATAAACCGAAATAAATGAATGATGAGTGAATTTGCGGTAAATTCCGCAACCTCACGTTGTCCAATGCAGGAGACCCCATGGATTTGCGCAAACTCAAGACCCTGATCGACCTCGTGTCCGAATCGAACGTGTCTGAACTCGAAATCACCGAAGCCGAAGGCAAGGTCCGCATCGTCAAAGGCGGCAGTGCGGCTTTCCAGGCGCCGATGCAAGCGCCCGTCGCACCGGTCATGCCAGTGGCGGCCGTACTGCCAGCGGCGGCCGCGCCACAGCCGGTGCCCGAGGTGTCCGCGCCCGTGGGCCATGTGGTCAAGTCACCGATGGTGGGAACGTTCTACCGTGCTTCGAGTCCGGGAGCCAAGTCCTTCGTTGAAATCGGTAGCCAGGTCAAGGAAGGCGAGACCATCTGCATCATCGAAGCCATGAAGATCCTCAACGAGATCGAATCCGACAAGACCGGAACGATCACGCAGATCCTGGGTGAAAACGGGCAGGCGGTCGAATATGGCCAGCCCCTGTTCGTGATCGAATAAGCCCGCTGCGCCGGCCCGTCCCATTTCATCGTCCAGCATGTTCAAGAAAATATTGGTCGCCAACCGCGGGGAAATTGCCCTGCGAATCCAGCGCGCCTGCCGCGAGCTGGGCGTCAAGGCCGTCATGGTCTATTCCGAAGCGGACCGCGAGGCCAAGTACGTCAAGCTCGCCGAGGAAGCGGTCTGCATCGGGCCGGCGGCCTCGCCACTGAGTTACCTCAACATGCCGGCCATCATTTCGGCGGCCGAGGTGACCGACGCAGAGGCCATCCACCCTGGCTACGGTTTTCTGAGCGAGAACGCGGATTTCGCCGAACGGGTGGAGAAAAGCGGCTTCCAGTTCATCGGGCCCACGCCGGAATCGATCCGGATCATGGGCGACAAGGTCGCCGCCAAGCAGGCCATGATCCGGGCCGGTGTACCCTGCGTGCCCGGCTCGGACGGCGAATTGCCCGACGACCCGGTGCAGATCCGGCGCATCGCCAAGACGGTCGGCTACCCGGTGATCATCAAGGCGGCTGGCGGCGGCGGCGGCCGCGGCATGCGCGTGGTGCATACCGAGGCTGCCCTGATCAATGCCGTGCAGATGACCAAGGCCGAAGCCGGGGCGGCGTTTGGCAACCCGGCGGTCTACATGGAGAAGTTCCTGCAGAACCCGCGCCATATCGAGATCCAGATCCTGGCCGACAAGTACAAGAACGCGGTCTATCTGGGCGAGCGCGATTGCTCCATGCAGCGGCGCCACCAGAAGATCATCGAGGAGGCGCCGGCGCCGGGGATTCCGCGGCGTCTGATCGAGAGGATCGGAGACCGCTGCGTGGCCGCATGCAAGAAGATCGGGTACCGGGGCGCCGGCACCTTCGAATTCCTGTACGAGAACGGCGAGTTCTATTTCATCGAGATGAACACCCGCGTGCAGGTGGAGCACCCGGTGACGGAACTGATCAGCGGGGTGGACATCGTGCGCACGCAGATCATGGTGGCGGCGGGCGAGAAACTGCCGTTCACCCAGCGCCAGGTCCAGTTGCGCGGCCACGCGATCGAGTGCCGCGTGAATGCCGAGGATCCTTACAAGTTCACGCCGTCGCCCGGCCGCATCACCATGTGGCATGTGCCGGGCGGGCCGGGTGTACGGGTTGACTCCCACGTTTACGCCAACTACTTCGTGCCACCCAATTACGACTCGATGATCGGAAAGATCATCGTCCACGGCGATACCCGTGAACAGGCGCTGGCCCGCATGCAGACGGCGCTCCTGGAGACGGTGGTCGAAGGGATCAGCACGAACATTCCGCTGCATCGGGAACTGATGGTGGATGCGAAGTTCATGGCTGGCGGCACCAACATCCACTACCTGGAAGAGTGGCTGAGCCACCGCGCCCGATGAGCCGACCAGGTGCCGATCGGGGCCGCCGCTGTGTTTGAACTCAGCCTGATGTGCCCGGAGGACCGGGTCGAACTGCTCAGCGAGGCTCTGGAGGCGCTTGATGCCGTGAGTGTGTCGGTCGAAGATGCCGACGCACAGACGCCGGCCGAGCAGGCACTGTTTGGCGAACCGGGGATGCCGCCGCCGAAGGACGGCTGGCAGCGTTCACGGATTCTGGCGCTGTTTGCAGCCGAAGAAGGCGCGCGGGAAGCGGCCGACCTGTTGCAGGCCCAGGATTTCTTTGCGGGCTGCGCGCTGCTGGGTGTGTCGCCGCTGCCCGATCAGGACTGGGTGCGTCTGACGCAGTCACAGTTTGCGCCGGTCGAGATCACGCCCGATTTCTGGATCGTTCCGACCTGGCATGAGGTGCCGGCCCAAGCGCGAAAGACCATCCGGCTGGACCCCGGCCTGGCTTTTGGTACCGGCACGCACCCGACCACGCGCATGTGTCTGCGCTGGATCGCACAGCAGTCGGGCCCTTTCGGTCGAGTCCTCGATTACGGGTGTGGCTCTGGAATTCTGGCCATCGGGGCCGCCAAGTTTGGCGCCACGGACATCGACGCGGTCGATATCGATGAAGCCGCCGTCGAGTCCACGCGTCTGAACGCTGAAGCGAATGGGGTGAGTGTGAACGCCGGCTTGCCGGAAAAGGCCGGCGGCCTCTACGCAATCGTGCTGGCCAACATCCTCGCGACACCGTTGAAGGTGCTGGCGCCCTTGTTGTGCGCCCATGTCGCGCAAGGCGGTTCGCTGGTGCTGGCGGGCATTCTGGAACGCCAGGCGGATGAGCTCAAGGCGGCCTATTCGCCCTTCCTGGCGCTCGACGTCAGCGACTGTGAAGACGGCTGGATCCTGATGACAGCAACGCGCTGAACGTCCGGTTCGCGGCTGGAGCCAGACCCTACAATCTGCTGCTCATGAGCCTGATCACACGCTGCCCTGCCTGCGGGACGATGTTTCGAGTCGTCCCGGATCAGCTCAGGATTTCCGAAGGCTGGGTGCGCTGTGGGCAGTGTGCCGAAGTGTTCGATGCGGCGCGCAATCTGCAGGTCTTGACGCCGCCGGTGCGCTCAGCCGCTGCTTCACTGAAACCATCCTCCATACCCGCGCAGCCGCTGGAGCGGACCGCCCCGCCGCCGGTCGTGCCCATGGCGGAACACACCGAAGGCAATTCGTCCGAATCGGTGGATTCACCGCAGGCAGCGCCCACTTTCGTTGACGCGGAACCTGCAGATGCCGGGATGCCACAGGAACGACCGGATCAGGGCCTGGTGGCGCATGTGGCCAGCGGCACCTTGCTCGTCAGCGCGGAAACGCCTGCGGCTCCACCGCTCGAAGACGACGATGCGCTGGAGGCCGTCTTTCGCCCTGGACCTGTGGCGGCGCAGGCGGTCGCTGCCCCGGCGCGGGCTTCTGCGGTCGAAGACCCAGAGTCGGTGCTGGACGAAGACGTGTCCTTCGTGCGCGAGGCGCGGCGACAGGCGTTCTGGCGCAAGCCTTTGATGCGTTTTGTGCTGCTGTTGGCCGCCCTGCTGCTGTTGGGCGGGCTCGCCGCTCAGATCGGTTTGCAGGAGCGCGATCGCCTGGCTTCACTGGAGCCGCGTCTCAAGCCCTGGCTGGGCATGTTTTGCGAGCTCGCGGGCTGCAAGGTGGACGTTCCCAGGCAGATCGAATCGGTGGTCATCGAGAACTCTTCGTTCATGCGGATTCGCAGTGACCTGTTTCGGCTCGGGTTCATGATCCGAAACACGGCAGGGGTCGAGGTTGCGACTCCTGCCGTCGAGCTGACACTGACCGACACGCAGGATCGGCCTGTGTTGCGGCGCGTGTTTCAAGCCGCAGAGCTCGGCTCCAGCGTGGCGCTGGCGCCCAAAGGCGAATGGAGTGCTGTGCTCAACCTTGGCGTGGCTTCGAGTGGCGACAGCGGCCGCGTTGCGGGCTATCGCCTCCTGGCCTTTTATCCCTGATTGTTTGTTTTCATCTTTACCAGCGCCCTTGCGCGACGACTATGGCTGCCCTGATTTGTGGATCCCTGGCTTTTGACACCATCATGACCTTCGAGGGCCGGTTTGCCGAACAGATCCTGCCTGACCAGTTGCATATCCTGAACGTGTCGTTCCTGGTGCCTGGTCTGCGGCGGGACTTTGGCGGTTGCGCGGGCAACATCGCCTACAGCCTCAAGGCGCTGGGAGGGACGCCCCTGCCGATGGCGACCTTGGGTAACGATGGCGCGGATTACCAAGCTCGCTTGAACCGCCTGGGAATCAGCACCGAGTTTGTTTGCGAAGTCAGTGACAGCTATACCGCGCAGGCCTTGATCATGACCGATCGCGACAACAACCAGATCACCGCGTTCCACCCCGGAGCCATGATGCAGGCGCACATCACGGAAGTTCCTGTGCGCGAGGACATTCGGCTTGGCATCATTTCGCCCGACGGGCGCGACGCGATGCTTCAACATGCCCGCCAATTTCAGGCGGCCGGCATTCCATTCGTATTCGATCCGGGGCAGGGCCTGCCGATGTTCGATGGCCCGGAACTGTCGGCATTCATCGATCAGGCAACCTGGGTCACGGTCAATGACTATGAAGGGAAGATGCTGTGTGACCGAACGGGCTTGAGTCTGGCCGATATCTCCCGGCGCGTGCAGGGGCTGGTGGTCACGTTGGGCGCGCAGGGTTGTGACGTGTGGGAAGACGGCGTGAAGACATGGGTGCCACCCATCGAGCCGGCCGCGGTCGTGGACCCCACCGGCTGCGGGGATGCCTGGCGTGGTGCGCTTCTCTATGGGCTGGAGGCAGGATGGACGTTGCCCGCATGCGCGGCTTTGGGCAACCGCATCGGGGCCTTGAAAATTGCGCAGCGCGGGCCGCAGAACTACACCGTCATCCTGAACGATTGAGCCAACCAACCCCTGGTCGCCAACGAAAAAAACCCGGCGCCTCGCGGCACCGGGTTTTTTGAGCCCGTAGAACTCAGGGCTTGCTGGCGGTAGGAAACGGCCAGGCCGCTTGCGGGTTCAGCTTGGTCTGCGCCGGCGCTGCAGCCGGGGCAGGGGCAGCGGGTGCTTTCGCGGCTTTCTTCGCAGCCGGCTTCTTGGCTGCTTTCTTGGCGGCGGGCTTGGCTGCTGCAGGCTTTGCAGCGGCTGCGGCCTTCTTGGCCGGTGCAGCCTTCTTGGCCGGTGCAGCCTTCTTGGCCGGTGCAGCCTTCTTGGCCGGTGCGGCCTTCTTGGCCGGTGCGGCCTT
>Ga0268298_10005521_pt1 | contig 11806 bp, 7 predicted proteins | sample WWTPWeurt_MetaG_FD_194462 | JGI IMG/M metagenome (GOLD analysis project Ga0268298, IMG submission 194462) | Activated sludge microbial communities from WWTP in Nijmegen, Gelderland, Netherland - WWTP Weurt | ecosystem: Engineered > WWTP > Aerobic digester > Activated sludge | place: Netherlands...
GACATAAAAAAAGGCTAACATTTGTTAGCCTTTGATCTAAGATTATTTTTTAGGCATTTTATCCGGAGGGATCAAATACGTTGTGCTCATATCCATGAAGTTCATGATGTTCTCAGGAAGATTACGAACGTTCTTTTGTTCCAGTCTGAAGTTCTCATCATAGAAGATAGGAATGAAAGGAGCATCTTCCAGTGCAATGTTTTCAGCAGCGCTGAACATTTTCATACGCTTCGTTTCATCCGGTTCAAAACGAGCCGCTTCGAAAGCAGAGTCAAATCTTGCGTTCTTATAACGGAAAGTATTGATGTACGATTTATCTGCTGGATTTGAAGGAACGTGTTTACCATAGAACAAAGTAAGGTAGGTCTCTGGTCCAGGGTAGTCAGCAACCCATGCGAAACGGAAGAAATCAGCTTTACCTGCCTGAATGTTTTCAATGTGTTCAGCGAAAGGGATGGTATTGATATTGATCGTAACACCTAAGTTCTCTTTCAGCATTTTTTGAATTACTTCAGCTACAAGGATATTTCTGTCACCACCACCACTGTTGATCTGTAAGCTAAGTTCAGGGAAACCTTTTCCATCCGGGTAACCTGCTTTCTTCATGAGTTCCTTCGCTTTATCTACATCGTATTTATAACCATTAAGGGATTTGTAATCGTAGCCTGCTTTTTCGAAGATCTCAGCATAAGGAACCATTCCGTATTCTGCAGCATTTCCTTCTCCCTGAATAGTGAAGTCTGCAATTTTCTGTCTGTCAATAGCCAGGTTAAACGCCATACGAACATCTCTTTTTGCAAGAGCAGGATTACCTTGCACATTAAATCCGTAATAGTTGGAATTCAATGCAGGTGAAGAAAGGATCTCGAATTCGCTTGAGCGATTTTTTGCGTGTTCAAGATCTCCCATGAATTCATGGAACATTTCAACAGGAATACGGTAAACCATATCCAGATTTCCTCTTTTAAATTCTAGGATCTCCGATTTTTTGTCACGAATGAAAGAATATTTAATTCCATCAAGGTAAGGAAGTCTGTTGCCATCTTTATCTACGCCCCAATAATCAGGATTTTTCTTCATGATCACCACTTCTCCTTCTTTGATCGTTTCAACAAAGAAAGGACCTGTTCCAACACATTTTACACGCATGTCTTTCCCGTATTTTACAACTGCTTCTTTCGGGTAGATATAACAACCAGGCATTGCAAGAATGTTGAGGAAACTTACATCAGGGTGAAGTAATTTGATCTTGATCGTTGAATCGTTCACAATAGTGATTCCTTTAACGCCAATGGCTTTTCCGGATTTAGAAGCTTCGAAATTTTCGTTAGCACCTTCTACCCTGTCTTTTAAAGTAACGTCAAATTGATTGTTGTAAGGATCAACAGAGCAAAGTTTTTCATAGCAATATTTTACATCTTCTGCTTTTACCATGCGCCCCTTGTTGTTCGGGAAACAAGGATCATCATGAAACTTAACGTTGGAACGAAGATGGAATACGTATTCCGTTTTATCTTCATTCACATCCCAGGATTTTGCGATACCCGGAACAACGGTCATGTCGTTCTGATTGTATCTGATCAATCCCTCATAAACCTGAGAACCGATATGATAACTGTTTACCTCGTTAATTGAGATCGGCATTAAACTCTTGAAGGCTTCTACCTCATTGGTTCGAAGAATTCCTCCCATATAAACGCCACCTTTGGCTTCCGTGTTGGTACCTTTTTTCTCAGCACCATCACCTCCGCACGAAGCGAAAAAAAGCAGTGAGCCGGCAGCAATAACAAATAATCTATTCATAACGCTTACAATAACGTGATTTCAAACAACAAATATATGTTTTACAATGAAGTAGCCTAATTTTTTTATGAGAAAATTTCTTCTATCCGAAGGGTGGGAGGATGTTATAAAATCTCCAATACAACAGGGCAGTGATCACTGTGCATTGCATTAGGGAGAATGGAGGCTGACTTCAATCTCGTCTCCAAGTTTTTGGAGGCCAGGTTGTAATCGATCCGCCAACCCAAATTCTTCTCTCTGGAATTGGCTCTATAGCTCCACCAGCTGTATTGGTGTGGAGAGGGATCAAAATACCTGAAAGTATCAATGAATCCACTTTGAATGAAGTTTTCCATCCATTCCCTTTCTTCCGGCAGAAAACCACTGGTTTTTGCATTGGAAATGGGATTATGGATATCGATCGCCTTATGACAAATGTTAAAATCCCCACTTAAGATCAGGTTTTTTCTGCTTTTTTTCAGGTCATTGATGTATTCCTGATAATCTGCCAGCCATTTCATTTTAAATGCCTGACGGTCATCTCCACTGCTGCCACTGGGATGGTAAACGCTCATGACAGTCAGATCTTCAAAATCTGCCAACAGAACCCTTCCTTCAAAGTCATATTCTTTGATCCCACAGCCATAGGTGACCTTTTTTGGCTCCTGTTTTGAAAAGATGGCTACCCCACTGTATCCTTTCTTCTGAGCCGGATACCAATAATGATGATAACCCATTTCTTCGAGCTCAAAAACTCCCACTTGTTCCGGACTGGCCTTTATTTCCTGAATGCAAAGCACATCCGGCTGTTCCTGATCCATCCAATTGATCAGGCCTTTTCCCATGGCCGCCCTGATTCCATTCACATTATAACTAATGATCTTCACTCGTGTTATTTAGGTGTTATAAAGGTAGACGAAAAATAAAGGAGGCCATAAAAAAAAGCGAACCTGGGCCCGCTTTTCTATTATTTTTTAATAACACTTACTTTTTTTCCTGAGCTGCTTCCAGATTCACCTCGATCTTGATCTCTTCTCCGGCGCCACCACCATCGATCCCGTAATCAGCACGGTTAATTACCGTTTCACCCTCAAATCCTGCTACCAGGACTTTTATTTCTTTTCCGTCCTTGTCAAAATAAGATTGTTCTGCTGCACCTGAATAATTGAATTTCAATTCAACATCTTTTGTAACTCCTTTCAAAGTAAGTTTACCTTTCGCAATGTAAGCGTACACAGGCATTTCTGCAGTATTCTTTTCAATTACGGATGCTTCAAAAACTGCGTCCTTGAATTTTGCAACATTGAAGAATTTTTCTTTTTCTTTCAGATGTCCGTCACGCATACTGTTTTGTGTATTGATCGTGGACATATCCAAATGAACATAGATCTTTGCACCTGTGGTGTTCTCCATATTCACATAACCACTGTCGATGTTGATGCTTCCTTTCAAGTCGCTGATGATGTGTTTCACGCTGAATCCTAGTGAACTGTGACTTCCATCCACTTCAAAATTCCCTTTCAATTCACTGATATCTTTTTTATTGGCATTCATGATGCTGTCGCATTGTTCTTTGCTAGAGCAAGTGAATTCCTTTCCGTTGATATTGCATTTCAATACTTCTTCTGTCATCATTTCTCCTGAACAGCAAGCACCTTCTGAACCACCCGTAACGGCAATGTAAGGAGCAATTACCAGAGACACGATCGACATCAATTTGATGAGGATGTTCATTGACGGGCCTGAAGTATCTTTAAATGGATCACCAACGGTATCTCCTGTAACAGAAGCTTTGTGTGGTTCTGATTTTTTGTAGAACATTTCGCCGTTGATCAGCACTCCTTTTTCAAATGATTTTTTTGCATTGTCCCATGCACCACCTGCATTCGATTGGAAAATTCCCATCAATACACCGGAAACGGTAACACCTGCAAGTAAACCACCTAACACTTCAGGACCCCAGATAAATCCAACAATAACAGGAGTGATAAGGGCAATTGCGCCTGGCATCATCATTTCACGGATAGAAGCTTTCGTTGAGATGGCAACACATTTTTCATATTCAGGTTTTGCCTTGTATTCCATGATCCCCGGAATTTCGCGGAACTGTCTGCGTACTTCCTGTACCATATCCATTGCAGCTCTACCTACAGCTTGAATACAAAGAGCTGAGAAGATGAATGGGATCATACCACCAATGAATAATCCTGCAAGTACATTGGCCTTGTAAATATCGATCGCATCAATTCCTGCTATACCAACAAAGGCTGCGAATAAGGCAAGAGACGTAAGTGCTGCAGAAGCAATGGCAAATCCTTTACCGGTTGCAGCTGTTGTGTTTCCTACTGCATCCAAATTATCAGTACGTTCACGAACTTCAGGAGGAAGCTGACTCATTTCCGCGATACCACCTGCGTTATCGGCAATAGGACCAAAAGCATCGATCGCTAACTGCATGGCAGTGGTAGCCATCATACCGGCAGCAGCAATAGCCACACCGTATAAACCTGCAAAATAATATGAGCCCATGATACCACCCGCTAAAGTGAGGATAGGGATCACAGTTGACTTCATACCTACCGATAATCCGCCAATGATATTCGTTGCGTGACCGGTAGAAGATTGCTGAATGATAGACAACACGGGTTTCTTACCCATTGCTGTGTAATACTCGGTAATGATACTCATGATCGCGCCTACAATAGTTCCAACAAGGATCGCCATAAAGACGCCGGTCTTTGTGAATGTTACACTGCGTAATGTAATATCACCATCAGGCAACATCCAGTTCACAATAAAATAAGATGCAGCAACTGTAAGGATCATGGAGGCCCAGTTACCCATATTCAAGGCATTCTGAACATTTGATTTTTCATCCTTGATAGTCACAAACCAGGTTCCTACGATCGAGAAAAGAATTCCTAATCCACAGATCACCATCGGTAATAAGATCGGGGACATTCCACCAAAAGCATCTTTCACATTTATTTCTTGACCAAGAACCATGGTTGCTAAGATCGTTGCCACATACGAACCGAATAGATCGGCACCCATACCTGCTACGTCACCTACGTTATCACCCACGTTATCTGCAATAGTTGCAGGATTACGAACATCATCTTCAGGAATACCTGCTTCTACTTTACCAACAAGGTCTGCTCCAACGTCTGCTGCTTTTGTATAAATACCTCCACCTACACGTGCAAACAAGGCAATTGATTCTGCACCTAAAGAGAATCCGGTCAATACTTCAATGGCAGTTTTCATTTGATCACTGTCAACTTCAACTACATTGAACATTTTCAAAAAGACAATGAACAATCCACCAAGACCAAGTACGGCCAAACCAGCTACACCCAGTCCCATTACGGTTCCACCTGTGAAGGAAACTTTAAGCGCTTGTTTTAAACTGGTACGCGCCGCTTGCGTAGTACGAACATTAGCCTTCGTTGCGGCCTTCATTCCAATGTAACCAGCGGTTGCCGAGAATACTGCACCAACGATGAAAGCAAGAGAAATGATCCAGCTAGAATGGATCTGCTGACCATTCACCTCATGAATTGTTCCTGAATAGGCAAGTAAGGCCGCTGCAAATATTACAAATATGCTTAGAATCTTCCATTCTGCTTTTAAAAAGGCCATGGCTCCATCTGCAATGTAACCAGCCAGCTCCTGCATGTTCTTGTCACCTGCATCCTGTTTATTTACCCAGGCCGATTTAATGGCCATGACTATTAAACCTACTATTCCAAAAACCGGGATCAGATAAATTAAATTCTCACTCATAAAAATTATTTAAATAGGGGTGCAAAAATATGAAAATTGCGTGAATTATAAAATTTCGCAACTATTTGATTATTAGAAAAATAATGCTATTTACCTTTTAAAGGATTAATAATACATTTGTGAAAATGAACTTGCAGAATTTTGACCTGATAGTAATTGGTGGCGGTCCAAGTGGATATGCCGGCGCCATGCGTGCCATTGATTTTGGCAAAAAAGTTCTGTTGATAGAGCGAAAACGTATTGGCGGGGCCGGTGTTTACGATGGGGTTTTATCTTCTAAAACCATGTGGGAGCAGGCGCTGAAAGTTGATTCGATCAGAGAAATGGTACCCGATTACGAAGCTGATTTTGATAAAATTGTAAAGACCGTGAACGAAGCCTTGTTTGAAAGAAAAACACAAATGACGGTTCACATGCAATTGCTTCAGGAAGCGAAACCGGATCTTTTACACTATGAAAAAGGCAGTGGTTTTATTATAGATAAACATACAGTTGAATTAAAAAAGGAAGATGGCACCATCAGAAGATTCACTACAAAAAATATTCTGGTTGCAACAGGAAGCCGTCCACGAAAACCGAAGGGAATTGAAGTAGATGAAAAGAATATTCTAACGAGTGACGGCATTAAAAATCTGACCTCTTTTCCAAAAAGTCTGGTTGTAATGGGTGCGGGGGTTATTGGTTGTGAATTTGCTACTATTTTTTCTGCTCTGGGTAAGACAAAGGTCTATTTGATCGACAAAGCAGATCGCATTTTACCATTTGAGGATGAGGATGTGGCAAAAGTAGTTTCAGATAACCTGGAAGCGCAGGGTGCCGTGATCCATCATGGAGCCTCTTTAAAAAGAATGGAGGTAAAGAATGGAAAAGTGGAGTACGAATTAGAATATAAAGATGGAAGAACAGAAGTGATCGAGGTGGAGAAAGCACTCGTTTCAATTGGACGCGAAGCCAATATTGAGAATATCGGATTTGAGAATGTAGGGATAAAAATGAATGAGCGGGGAGGAGTTTGGGATGATGATACACAAAGCAATATCAGCAACATTTATGTTGCAGGCGACATTACAACCGAAGTAGCATTGGTAAATGTGGGAGAGAGAGAAGCGAGGCATGCAGTTGTAAGGATGTTTGGCCCAACCGTAAAACCACTGTCATATAAGAATATCAGCACCATCATGTTCCTGAATCCCGAAGTAGCGGCAGTAGGAATGAGTGAACAGGAATGCAGAGCCAAAGATATTCCTCACAAAGTGGTGAAACTGGATTATACCATCAATGCACGAGCTATTGCCATGCGCAAGACCAAAGGATTCTTTAAGATCATAGTAACGAATGATAATGGAATGCGAATTCTGGGAATGCGCGTGGTTGGTGAACATGCGAGCAGTGCCATTCAGGGAGTAGCCTATTTGATCTACACGAATCAGGGAATCAGAGAACTGGCGGACATGATGCACCCTCATCCCAGTATCATTGAGGGGATACAGGAATGTTTGCGGATGTTATTGAATAAATCAATTTACAAGCCCTATGTTTTTACTGACAGACTAAAATGCTATGTGTACGAGAATGGTAAAACGAGATCAATTGATAGTCTCATCTAAATACATCTTAAGAAAAATTAGCTGATGTTTGAACTTTTAAAGACTATTTTTGTCTGACGAAATGAACAAACGAATTCCTTTTATTATTTCCATCGCATTTTCAATTGCGCTGCTGGCTTTGATCGGAATTCAGGCTTACTGGATAACGAATGACTTTTACGCAAAAGAAGACCTTTTCGCACAAAAGGTCAATGATGCTTTGAATAGCACTTCATCCAAGCTCGAAAGACTGGATACAACAAAAGGCTACAAAAGAACAAGGGTGAGCCGTTCGGCCGTGGTGATCAATCCTCCATTTATCAACAATCAATTGGCGCCTGGTAATTATGTACGAATGATCACCAATCAAAGTGTAGATAGTAATGGTACGCAATTCAGCCGGATTACCTCACGTGACTATGCTTTTGATTCATTAGTGAAGAATATGAAGGATGATCCTTCTGCTGTCAATTTCCTGAATCAGATCAGAATGCAGAAGAATCAGTTGAAGTCAGCAACGAATGATCTTTTCGGAAAATTGCCAACGGGTAATGATTTTTTCAAGGATGAGTATTTGTTCGAGTCGTACAATAATTACAAACAGAAGGTAGATACCCTAATGCTTGACTCTATTTTGAAGAGTGAGTTAAGGGCGAATAACATTAAAGCAAAATTCAATTACTATTTAACTTCCTTGTATCCCGGAAGTGCGCATCACGGAAATTTAGTACAGGCAGAGAGCATGGAAGATTCTGTAGGCGGGGCAGTCTACAAGATCAATCTTTCTCCAAGCAATCGCTTTATCGACCCGGAATACCTCATCGTGCATTTTCCAACACAGGAGAGAGATGTTTTCAGAAGCATGCTCGGCTCCTTGATCCTTTCACTGATCGTCATACTCATCCTTATTTTTTCTTTTTACATCATTCTTGCCAGCAATCTTCGTCAGAAGAAATTATCGCAGATCAAGAACGATTTCATCAGCAACATGACCCATGAATTCAAAACACCCATCAGTACCATTGCACTGGCCAGTGAAATGTTGAGTGATGCAAGTATCAGTCAGACACCGGATAAGCAACACAGGTTCTTAAAAATGATACGCGATGAGAACAAACGACTGAGTGTGTTGGTTGAAAGTATTTTGCAGACAAGCATTCTTGATAAAGGCGAATTCAAACTGAAACTGACAGAATTGGATGTACATGAAATAATCAATACAGCTATAAGCAATACGCAACTGTTGATCGCCCAGAAGAACGGTACCATCACCACATTTTTGAATGCAGAAAAACACATTTTCAATGCAGATAAGGTTCATCTCACCAATATTATTTTCAACCTGATCGATAATGCCATAAAGTACACACGCGAAGTGCCCGAGATCAAGATCAGTACCTTCAACACCCCCGAAGGGATCATGATAGAGATCAAGGACAATGGAATTGGGATCAGCAAAGAGAATCAGCGTAAAATTTTCGATAAATTCTATAGAGTTCCTACCGGAAATGTGCATAATGTAAAAGGATTTGGACTCGGATTATCCTATGTTTTAGCCGTTATTGTAAAACACGGTGGCACCATTTCGGTTGACAGTGAATTAGGTAAGGGCAGTACCTTTAAGCTGCATCTCCCATTTGACAATTAATGTTAAAGATGTTAAAATTGGCACGTTTCGTGCTATCTTTAATTTATCAATTTAACAAATAGACTATGGAAAATGTTAAAACAAGGATATTACTGGTAGAAGACGACGAAAGTCTTGGGCCATTGTTATTAGAATACCTGGAAGCCAAAGGTTTTGAGGCTAAACTTGCTAACGATGGTAAAAAAGGAGCTGATGTGTTCTTTAAAGGATCATTCGACCTCTTGTTACTGGATGTGATGATGCCTGTTAAAGATGGATTGACCCTTGCTAAAGAGATCCGGACAGTAGATAAGAATGTGCCGATTATTTTCCTTACTGCCAAAAGCATGAAGGAAGATACGATTGAAGGTTTCAATGCCGGTGCAGACGATTATATCACCAAACCATTCAGCATGGAAGAATTGCTCGTAAGGGTGAATGCTGTATTGAGAAGGACCAATAAAGTAAGGTCAACAGAAAGTGATGATGTGAATTTTAAGATTGGAAATTACAGTTTTAATTCAGAGAAACAGATCTTACAACACGGAGGTGCCGAACAGAAACTGACAACTAAAGAAAGCCAGTTGCTTCGATTGCTTTGTGTTCATAAGAACGATGTGCTTGACAGGAATTTTGCATTGAAAACGATCTGGCACGATGATAATTATTTCAACGGAAGAAGTATGGATGTTTATATTGCCAAGCTTCGCAAATATCTGAAAGAAGATTCAAAAGTAGAGATCATCAACATTCACGGTAAAGGTTTCAAGTTACTTGTGAATTCATAATAGAAAAATTCATTCAAGAAAAAGGTGCTTCATTATCGGAGCGCCTTTTTCATTTTAATTGCTTCAGAGAACGAGTGGTTTTCCCTGATAATAATCCAGCACTTTTAATTTAAAGATATAATCGTATTTTGCCTGAAGGAGATTGCTTTCTGCAACGAAAAGTCTGTTCTTGGCATTGCTGAAATCGAAGGCGCTAATGCTTCCCGCATTGAATTTCTGTTGAGCATATTTGAACGACTCTGCTGCTGCTTCCACACTGCTTTTATTGGCATTGTATTTATTCAAAGAAGCTTTCGCATTCATGTATGCTTGTGAAATGGTTTTATACAGATTCTGTTGATTGAGCTCCTGCGTATACCGTGCGTTCAGTAAATTGATCTTTGAATTTTTAATGGCGGTGTGTGTCTGAAGTCCGTTGAACAAAGGTATATTCAAAGTAAATCCAATGGTCTTATTCACGTTATCTGTCACCTGATTTGAAAAAGGTGTGTTTTCGAACAATGGATTTTGACGGTTATACACCAAAGGGCCTATTCCCGGTATAATTCCTAATGTATCTGTAACTGATTCATAACCTGATAAACGCTTTGCAACCCCTGAGTATCCTGTTCCGATCGATCCTGTCATGCTCAAGGTTGGACTGATCCTGCCTTTACTTGCAGCGTAGGTTTTATCTGCGCTCATGATGGCAAATTCACCTCTTCTGATACTTGGTTGATTTTTAAGGGCGGTCTCATAGATGTATTGAACGTTGTTGTTCAGTAATTGTGATCCTTCTACTTCCAGTGCAGGACGATTCAAAATGAAATTGGCAACACTGTCGTAATTCATCAATTGCTTTAGAGTAAGAATTGATAATTGATAATTATTGTCTGCGTTGGTCACATTCACTTCTTCATTGGCCAACTGGGCTTTGATATCGTATTCAACACTTTTCGCAAGTGCTCCGGCATTCACCATTTTTTGTGTACGCTCCAGTTGTTCTTTGGTCACATCAAATTGGTTCTTTGAGATCTTCAGTAACTCCTCGCTGAAAATAACGCCAATGAATGCATTCGCAACATTAAGAGAAAGATCGTTTTCCTGTTGCCTCAGGTTTTGAACACCGCTGAGGTAAGTGTATTCATTTGCTTTGATGGTGTTATACTGACTTAAGCCGCTCCACAATACGAGATTACTGCTGGCGAAAAAATTCTGTGAAACGAATTGCGTATTGGCAAAAGTTCCCGAGAACCGGTCAACTGTTTTACCGAAGTTATAATTGTGCTGTGCTCCTATATTGAGTGATGGCAGAATGTTTGCCTTGGATTGATCGCTGTTGTTCTTGTTGATTTCATTACTTAACGCAGATTGCTTTAAGGCAATATTATGATCGATCGCATATTTGATGCACTGCTGAAGATCAAGTCCGCTCTGCGAATGAACACCGTAACTAAACAAAAGGGAGAAAAAATAAAGAAGGTATTTCATTTTAGTGAGGTTCGTTTTTATAATGACTATCATAATGATGATCGTGATGTCTGTGATGATTCCTTTTATTTCGTTTTACTCGGTTATTCATGCTGATCACGATCGCAAGAAATACAAAACTGGTGAAAAGAACTGTGATCAAACCCAGTGTTGCATCTTTCATGTAATAGCAAAGTAAAGAAGCCCCAATAGTAATAATGGTAAAAACATAAATGATGAGAACTGATTTGGCATGACTGAAACGACAATCAATAAGTTTGTGATGAAGGTGATTTCTGTCGGCCTGAAAAGGTGAATGTCCCTTCAACGCACGAATGATAAATACTCTTAGCGTATCAAGCAGCGGATAAATAAGAGCAGCTACAGCAAAAACCGGTTTACTGATATGGATCCAGAAATTATTCAATTCAAGAATAGGGTACTCGATCAAACGTATTGCAAGAACACAAACAAACATTCCGATCACAAGGGAGCCTGAATCACCCATGAAGATCTTGGCCGGAGAAAAATTGAAGATCAGAAATCCTGCTAAAGATCCTGCCAGTGAAAAAGACAAGGCAGCATAAGGAAATTCATTTGCAAAAATGAACCAGATTCCAAAAGTACAACAACTAAGAAATCCAACGCCGGCGGCAAGACCATCCACTCCATCGATCAGATTGAATGCATTCACCACAACAACATAGGTGAAGATGGAAAGAAAAACACTACCCCAGTAGGGAATGTTATTTACCCCGAATATACCGTGCAAACTTGTGATGCGTATA
>Ga0268298_10005522_pt1 | contig 11802 bp, 11 predicted proteins | sample WWTPWeurt_MetaG_FD_194462 | JGI IMG/M metagenome (GOLD analysis project Ga0268298, IMG submission 194462) | Activated sludge microbial communities from WWTP in Nijmegen, Gelderland, Netherland - WWTP Weurt | ecosystem: Engineered > WWTP > Aerobic digester > Activated sludge | place...
AGAACTCCGACTGGGCAACCAACTGCCCCGAGTACAAGGTCACGGCGGTGCAGGTGTCGCGGATGGTCGGCGCATGAAGCCGCTGGTCCGCCACGAGGTCTGGCGCGACGACACGAGCCGGCCCGACGACCTGGCCGAGGAGACGCCGGTCGCCTTCGAATACAACGGCATCAGCCACGCCGTGATGCTGGCGACGCCGGCCGACCTGGAGGATTTCGGCGTCGGTTTCAGCCTGTCGGAAGGCATCGTGGCGCGGCGGCAGGACATCTTCGACCTGGTCGTCGCCGAGTCGGAGGCCGGCATCACGCTGCAGATCGAGATTGCCGGCGCCGACTTCGCCCGGCTCAAGGCGCATCGCCGCAGTCTGGCCGGGCGCACCGGCTGCGGGCTGTGCGGGGCCGAAAGCCTGGGCCAAGTGATGCGCGACCTGCCGCCCCTGGCCTCGCGGGCGCCGTTTCCGCTGGCGGCGCTGCACGCGGGGATGCGCCAGTTGCCGGCCCTGCAGGCGCTGCAGCAGGCCACCGGGGCCACCCACGCCGCCTGCCGAGTCTGCCGTGACGGGACCATCAGCCACGTGCGCGAGGATGTCGGCCGCCACAACGCACTGGACAAGACCCTCGGTGCGCTCGCGCGTGAAGGCGTGGCGCCGGGCGATGGTGCCCTGATCGTCACCAGCCGCGCCAGCTTCGAAATGGTGCAGAAGGCAGCCGCCTGCGGCTTCGCCACAATTGCCGCCGTGTCGGCCGCGACGGCCCGCGCGGCGCGCCTGGCGCAGAGTCTCAACATGAGCCTGGTCGGCTTCCTGCGCCATGAAGGCTGCGTGGTCTACACCCGGAGCACCAGCCTTGCGGAGTGCGGCGCATGAATTCCGAGCACCTGGTCCGGATGGCCAACCAGATCGGCGCCTTTTTCGAGGCCATGCCCGACCGTGAGCAGGCGGTGCGGGACGTTGCCGACCACCTGCGGCGCAGCTGGGATCCGCGCATGCGGCAGCAGCTCGCCGCAATGCCCGACAAAATGCTGGCCGAGCAGCTCAAGCCCATCGTGCGCGAAGCCCTCGCCGCACTGGGGCGCCCTGGCCCCGCGCCGTAGTGCCGAAGCCGGCGGCCACCGGTCCGCGTGGTAAGCTCTGCCTTCCCTGGTGCATCCCCTCCGGCCCGATTTCACGTCCATGTCTGGCAACACGTTCGGCTCACTTTTTTGCGTCACGTCGTTCGGCGAATCCCACGGGCCGGCGATCGGCTGCGTGGTGGATGGCTGTCCGCCCGGGCTCGAACTCGACGCGGCCGACATCCAGGCCGAACTCGACCGGCGCAAGCCGGGTACTTCGCGCCACGTCACCCAGCGCCGCGAGTCCGACACCGTCGAGATCCTGTCCGGCGTTTTCGCCGGGAAGACCACCGGCACGCCGATCGGGCTGCTGATCCGCAACGAGGACCAGCGCAGCAAGGACTACGGCAACATCGTCGAGACCTTCCGTCCTGGCCATGCCGACTACACCTACTGGCAGAAATTCGGCGTCCGCGACCATCGCGGCGGCGGCCGCGCCTCGGCGCGCGAGACGGCGGTGCGCGTGGCCGCGGGCGCGATCGCCCGCAAGTGGCTGCACGAGCGCTACGGCGTCACGGTGCGCGGCTGGATGAGCCGTCTGGGCGGCATCGCCATCCCGTGGCAGGACGAAGCGGCGATCGACGGCAATCCCTTCTTCGCGCCCAATGCCGGCATCGTGGCGCAGCTGGAAGACTACATGGACGCCCTGCGCAAGTCGGGCGATTCGGTCGGCGCCGAGGTGACCGTGGTCGCGCGTGGCGTGCCGGTCGGCTGGGGCGACCCGGTGTACGATCGGCTCGATGCGGACATCGCCTACGCGATGATGGGCATCAACGCGGTCAAGGGCGTCGAGATCGGCGCCGGCTTCGCCTCGGTGGAACAAAAGGGCAGCGAACACGGCGACGAGCTGACGCCAGAGGGTTTCCTCGGCAACAACGCCGGCGGCATCCTGGGCGGCATCTCGACCGGCCAGGAGGTGGTGGTGCGCATGGCGGTGAAGCCGACCTCGAGCATCCGCCTGCCGCGGCGGACGATCAACCTCGCCGGCGAACCGGCGACCATCGAGACCCACGGCCGCCACGATCCCTGTGTCGGCATCCGCGCCACGCCCATCGCCGAGGCGATGCTGGCCCTGGTGCTGATCGACGCCGCGCTGCGCCATCGCGCCCAATGCGCCGACGTTCGCTGCCCGACGCCGGCGATTCCCGGCAAGGCTCCGGGGCAGGGCTGATAGAATCCGGCAATCAACTAAAATAACTTGAACTCTAGGGTAGGAAACCATGCAAGTCGATCACCACGATCTCTATACCGAATTTCCCGACATGCGCGACGCCATCGATGCCCTGAAGGCTGAAGGCGGCTACATCGGCAGCCTGTTCGGGCGCTACAACCGGCTGACCGGAAAGGTCGAGGACCTCGAGGAACACGACATGCCGGTCGCCGACTTCACGCTCGAAGACATGAAGAAGGCCCGCGTCAAGCTGAAGGACGAGATCTACCACCTGCTGGTGGCCTTCCGCGCCGGACAGAAACGCAAGGCTTGATCTTCCCGGCGCAAGGCCGGCTGTCCGCCTGGTATTTCTGGTACTTCGCCTTCATCGGCGCGTTCCTGCCGTATTTCGCGCTCTACCTGCAATCCATCGGGTTTTCGGCCGGCCGCATCGCGGTCCTGATGTCGCTCGGCCAGCTGATGCGCCTGCTGGCGCCGCTGCTGTGGAGCTGGCTGGCGGATAGCCGCGGGCGGCGCGTGCGCATCGTCGTGGCGTCCACGGCGGCGTCGCTGGCCAGCTTTTCGGTGGTGTTCCTGACGCAGGATTTCGTCGGCCTGCTGGTCGGCATGGCGATCCTGCATTTCTTCTGGAGCGCATCGCTGCCGCTGGTCGAGGCGCTGACCCTCGGGCACCTGGCGGCCGCTCCCGAGCGCTACGGGCGCATCCGGCTCTGGGGCTCGGTCGGTTTCATCGTCACGGTGATGGGCGTCGGCCTGCTGCTCGACTCGGTGCCGATCCGGGCCCAGCTCTGGGTCAGCTGGGCGCTGCTGCTGGGCACCCTGGCCAGCGCCCTGACGCTGACCGAGGCGGCCGGCCGCGCGGGCCCGCCGGCGGGCCCGATCATGGACGTGCTGCGCCAGCGCAAGGTGGCGTTCCTGCTCGCCGCCGGACTGTTCATGACGGCGGCCCACGGCGCCCTCTACGTGTTCTATTCGATCCACCTGGTGGCGCAGGGCTACGGCAAGACCCTGGTCGGACTGCTGTGGACCCTGGGCGTGGTGGCCGAGATCCTGGTCTTCCTGCTGATGCCGCGCATTTCGCGCCGGGCGTCGATGCGCGACATCCTGTTGGCCTGCTTCGCCCTGGCCGTGCTGCGCTTCCTGCTGATAGGCTGGGCGGCCGACCTGATCGCCGTGCTGGTGCTGGCCCAGTTGCTGCACGGGGCCAGCTTCGGGGCGCACCACGCGGCGACCATGGCGGCGCTCAACCGCTGGTTCGTCGCCGGCCAGCAGGCGCGGGCGCAGGCGCTGTATGGCAGCGTGGCCTACGGCGCCGGCGGACTCGGCGGCGCCCTGCTGGCCGGGGCCCTGTGGGAAAGGGCCGGCGCGGGGGTGACCTTCAGCGCGGCGTCGGCGCTCGCGCTGTGCGGCCTGGTTCTGGTCTGGCGCGGCGTTCCGGGCGATTCGGCCGGCGTGCCTGTGCGATAATCGACGGTCCACGCGGACGCATCCGAAATCATGGCAAAGACGCTTTACGAAAAACTCTGGGACAACCATGTCGTGCATGTCGAGGACGACGGCACGGCGCTGCTCTACATAGACCGGCACCTGGTGCACGAGGTCACCAGCCCACAGGCCTTCGAAGGCCTCAAGCTCGCCGGGCGCAAGCCCTGGCGCGTGTCCTCCATCGTCGCCACCGCGGACCACAACACGCCGACGACGCATTGGGAACGCGGCATCACCGATCCGGTCTCGCGCCAGCAGGTGGACACGCTCGACGCGAACATCCGCGAGGTGGGGGCGCTGGCGTATTTCCCGTTCAAGGACAAGCGCCAGGGCATCGTCCATGTCGTCGGTCCTGAGAACGGCGCCACGCTGCCGGGCATGACGGTCGTCTGCGGCGACTCCCACACGTCCACGCACGGCGCCTTCGCCTGCCTGGCGCACGGCATCGGCACCTCCGAGGTCGAGCACGTGCTGGCGACGCAATGCCTGCTGCAGAAGAGGTCGAAGACCATGCTGGTCAGGATCGACGGCAAGGCGGGCCCCGGCGTCACCGCGAAGGACCTGGTCCTGGCGCTGATCGGCCGCATCGGCACCGCCGGCGGCACCGGCTACGCCATCGAGTTCGGCGGTTCGGCGATCCGCGCGCTGTCGATGGAAGGACGCATGACGGTGTGCAACATGGCGATCGAGGCCGGCGCCCGCGTCGGTTTCGTCGCGGTCGACGAAACGACCATCGCCTACCTGAAAGGGCGTGGCTTCGCGCCCCGGGGCGACGACTGGGACAAGGCGGTCGCCTACTGGCGCACGCTGGTGTCGGATGCCGATGCGGCCTTCGACTCGGTGATCGAACTGGACGCCGGCCGCATCGTGCCGCAGGTGACCTGGGGCACCTCGCCGGAAATGGTGACGGGGATCGACGGCACCGTGCCGGCCCCGGAGGACTTCAAGGATCCCGTCAAGAGCGAGGGCGTGGCGCGCGCGCTGCAGTACATGGGCCTGACGCCGCGCATGCGCATCGACCAGATTCCGGTGGACAAGGTCTTCATCGGCTCCTGCACCAATTCGCGCATCGAGGATCTGCGCGCCGCGGCCGCCGTCGCCAAGGGGCGCAGGATCGCCGCCAACGTCAAGCTGGCGCTGGTGGTGCCGGGGTCCGGCCTGATCAAGGAGCAGGCCGAAGCCGAGGGCCTGGACAAGATATTCGTCGCCGCAGGCTTCGAGTGGCGGCAGCCGGGATGTTCGATGTGCCTGGCGATGAACGATGACCGCCTGAATCCCGGCGAACGCTGCGCCTCGACCTCGAACCGCAATTTCGAGGGGCGCCAGGGCGCCGGCGGCCGTACCCACCTGGTCAGCCCCGCCATGGCGGCGGCCGCGGCGATCGCCGGCCGCTTCGCCGATGTCCGTGATTTGTCGTGAGGAGAACCACCATGTTCCGCATCCTGGCTGCTACCGTCCTGCTCCTGGTCCTGTCCGCCTGCAATACCGTGCAGGGCATCGGCAAGGACATCAAGAAGGGCGGCGAGGTCATCGAAAAGACGGCCAAGTAATGGAGAAGTTCATCAAGCTTGATGGTCTCGTGGCGCCGCTAGACCGCGCCAACGTCGATACCGACGCCATCATCCCGAAGCAGTTCCTGAAGTCGATCAAGCGCTCGGGCTTCGGCCCCAACGCCTTCGACGAATGGCGCTACATGGACCACGGCGAGCCGGGGCAGGACTGCGCCACGCGCGTGAAGAACCCGAACTTCGTGCTCAACCAGGAGCGCTACCAGGGTGCGTCCATCCTGCTCGCGCGCAGCAACTTCGGCTGCGGCTCGTCGCGCGAGCATGCGCCCTGGGCGCTGCACGACTACGGCTTCCGCGCCATCGTCGGCGAGTCGTTCGCCGACATCTTCTTCAACAACTGCTTCAAGAACGGCCTGCTGCCGGTGGTCCTGCCCAAGGCGGAGATCGATGCGCTGTTCGGCCTCGCCGAGCACACGCCGGGCTACCGCCTGACCATCGACCTGCCGGCGCAGCGGGTGGTGCGTCCCGACGGGCACGCGATCCCGTTCGAGGTCGATGCCTTCCGCAAGGAATGCATGCTCAACGGCTGGGACGACATCGGCCTGACCCTGCGCCATGCGGAGAAGATCCGCGAGTTCGAGGCGCGCCGGCGCGTCGAGCAACCCTGGTTGTTTGCCTAAAGGAATTCCGATGAAGATTTGCGTTTTGCCCGGCGACGGCATCGGGCCGGAAATTGTCGCCCAGGCCGTGCGGGTCCTGAAGGCCCTCGACCTCAAGCTCGAAATGGAGGAAGCCCTGCTCGGCGGATGCGCGGTGGATGCCACCGGCGATCCCTATCCGGAGGCGACCCAGAAGCTGGCGCAGGCGGCCGACGCCGTGCTGCTCGGCGCGGTGGGCGGCCCGCAGTGGGACAACAATCCGCGCGAGCAGCGGCCGGAGCGCGGCCTGCTGGGCATCCGCAAGCAGCTCGGGCTGTTCGCCAACCTGCGCCCGGCGATCCTTTACCCGGAGCTGGCCAACGCGTCGACGCTCAAGCCGGAAGTGGTGGCCGGCCTCGACATCCTGATCGTGCGCGAGCTGACGGGCGACATCTACTTCGGTCAGCCGCGCGGCATCGAGACGCGAACCATTGATGGTCAAATGCAGCGCTACGGCTTCAACACCATGCACTACACAGAGGGCGAGATCCGGCGCATCCTGCGCGTCGCCTTCGACGCCGCGCGCAAGCGCAACCGCAAGGTCTGCTCGGTGGACAAGATGAACGTCCTCGAATGCACCCAGCTGTGGCGCGACGTCGCGATCGAGACCGGCAAGGAATATCCGGACGTCGAACTGTCGCACATGCTGGTCGACAACGCGGCGATGCAGCTGGTGAAGAATCCCAAGCAGTTCGACGTCATGGTCACCGGCAACATGTTCGGCGACATCCTTTCGGACGAGGCCTCGATGCTGACGGGATCGATCGGCATGCTGCCGTCCGCGTCGCTCGATGCCAACAACAAGGGTTTGTACGAGCCCTCGCACGGCTCGGCGCCCGACATCGCGGGCAAGGGCGTGGCCAATCCGCTGGCGACCATCCTTTCCGCGGCCATGATGCTGCGCTACACTTTCGCCGACGAGGCGGCCGCGGGCCGCATCGAGTCCGCCGTGAAGAAAGTCCTTGCCCAGGGCTTCCGTACTGGCGACATTTTCGAACCCGGAATGAAGAAGGTCGGCACCCGGGAAATGGGCGACGCGGTACTCGCGGCGCTGTAATCCGAGAACGAGAGATTGATCATGAAGCGTGTAGGTCTGGTGGGTTGGCGTGGCATGGTGGGGTCGGTGCTGATGCAGCGCATGCGCGAGGAGGGCGATTTCGCCCTGATCGAGCCGGTGTTTTTCACGACCTCCAATCCGGGCGGCAAGGCGCCCGAATTCGCCAAGGACGCGCCGCCGCTGAAGGACGCGAAGAGCCTCGACGAGCTGCGCACGCTGGACATCATCATCAGCTGCCAGGGCGGCGACTACACCACCGAGGTCTTCCCCAAGCTGCGCGCGATGGGCTGGAAGGGCCACTGGATCGACGCGGCGTCGAGCCTGCGCATGAAGGACGACGCGGTGATCATCCTCGACCCGGTGAACCTGAACGTGATCGAGGACAGCCTTGCAAAGGGCGGCCGCAACTGGATCGGCGGCAACTGCACGGTGAGCCTGATGATGATGGCGCTGGGCGGGCTGTTCAAGGCCGGCCTGATCGAGTGGATGACCTCGATGACCTATCAGGCGGCGTCCGGCGCTGGCGCGCAGAACATGCGCGAGCTGCTGACGCAGATGGGCGAGACGCACCGCGTGGTGAAGAACCTGCTCGACGACCCGGCCTCGGCGATCCTCGACATCGACCGCGAGGTGGCGGGGATCCTGCGCGACGAGAACTTCCCGGTCGCCAATTTCGGCGTGCCGCTGGCGGGATCGCTGATTCCCTGGATCGACAAGGACCTGGGCAACGGCCAGAGCCGCGAGGAATGGAAGGGGCAGGCCGAAACCAACAAGATCCTCGGCCGCAGCGCCGAGCCGATTCCGGTCGATGGCCTCTGCGTCCGCATCGGCGCGATGCGCTGCCATTCGCAGGCGCTGACCATCAAGTTGGCCCGGGACGTGCCGCTGGACGAGATCGAGGGCATGCTCGCGGCGCATAACGACTGGGTCAAGGTCGTACCCAACCAGCGCGACGTCACGCTCAAGGAACTGACGCCCACCGCCGTTACCGGAACCCTGGGTGTTCCCGTCGGCCGCCTGCGCAAGCTCGCCATGGGCCCGCAGTACCTGTCGGCGTTCACCGTCGGTGACCAGTTGCTGTGGGGGGCGGCGGAGCCCCTGCGCCGGATGCTGCGCATCCTGTTGCGTTGATGCCGCGCTCGGGATTCGGACGGAATGTGATGAGAAGGTTGAGCTTGCATCGCTAAGACCATGATGTTATTTTAGTTACGGTCATTGCGCCTGACGCCGATAGGGCTGGAGTCAGCGCAGGGGTGGCTTACGGTCACCGTCGTTGCGCCGGGCGCTTGCCTGGCGCCGGCGCCAAGCTTTACCGAAACGTCGTTTTGATAACATGACAAATAGCCCGTCGGGAGTCACAGTGCCCAATACTGACATGCGAAATCGTTTCAAGGCCACCGTCATTGCGGCGGCGATTGCCGTCCTGCCGCTGGCCGCCAATGCCGCCGGCCTGGGCAAGATCACCGTGCTCTCGGCCTTGGGGCAGCCCCTCAAGGCGGAACTCGAAGTCACCGCGACGAGGGACGAGGCGCCTTCCCTGATCGCACGGGTTGCCGGCATGGACGCGTTCCGCCAGGCCGGGATCGAATATTCGCCAGCCCTGATGGCGCTGCGCTTTTCGCGCGAAATCAAGGAGCGCGGCGGCCGCCGCTACCTCGAAATCAGCACCGATCGCCCGCTCAACGAGCCCTTCATCGACATGCTGGTCGAGCTGACCTGGGCGTCGGGGCGCTTGGTGCGCGAATACACCTTCCTGCTCGATCCGCCCGAACTGGCCGCCAAGGCCGCGCCGGCGCCGGTCGCCGCGCCGGAAGTCAAGACCGAGCCGGCAGTCGCGAAGCCGGTGGAAAAGCCCGCTGCTCCGGCTCCCGCCGAAACCCGCCCGGTGGTGGACAGCCGTCCGGCCGTCGCCAGGCAGCCTGTCGAGAAGCCGGCCGCCGCCGAGAAGCCGGCCTCCGGCGCGACGCGTACCGTGGCGTCCGGGGATACGCTGGGCAAGATCGCAGCACAGACCAAGCCCGAAGGCGTCAGCCTCGACCAGATGCTGGTTTCGCTGTTCCGCAGCAACAAGGAAGCCTTCGACGGCGGCAACATGAACCGCCTGAAGGCCGGCAAGATCCTGTCGATTCCCGATGCCGAAACCGCCGGCAAGGTAACTGCCGGCGAAGCGCACAAGGAGATCGTCGCCCAGGCCGCCGACTTCAACGCCTATCGCAAGCGCCTGGCCACCGGCGCTGCCGCGGAGCCGGCCAAGGAGCCCGCCGCCCGGCAATCGGTGAGCGGCAAGATCACAACCAAGGTGGAAGACAAGGCGCCCGCGGCGGCCGGCAAGGACAAGCTCGAGGTTTCGCGGACCGAAGCGGCGAAGGATGCCAAGGGCAAGCCGCTGCAGGGCCGCATCGCGACGCTCGAAGAAGACCTGGTGGCGCGCGACCGCGCGCTCAAGGAAGCCGGCAGCCGCATCGCCGAGCTGGAAAAGAACCTGACCGACCTCAAGAAGCTGGCCGAGATGAAGAGCCAGGCCGGCGCTGACCTGCAGAAGCAGGCCCAGGCGGCCAAGCCTGCACCGGCCGAGGCGAAGAAGCCGGAAGCGCCGTTGCCGGCCGCCAAGCCGGTCGAGCCGCCCAAGCCGGCGGCCGCCCCCGCCAAGGCTCCGGAGCCGCCGAAGGCTGCCGAAGCGCCCAAGCCGGTCGAGCCGCCAAAACCGGCCGAACCGCCCAAGGCTGCCGAAGCGCCCAAGGCTGCCGAAGCGCCGAAGCCGGCCGATGTCGCCGCCGCACCGAAGCCCGCCGAAGCCGCGAAGCCGGCTGACGCGCAGAAGCCCGCCGACTCGCAGAAGCCGCCCCCGGCCAAGAAGAAGGTCGCGCCGCCGCCTCCGCCACCGGAGCCGGACTTCATGGAAGAAAATGGCCTCCTGGTGATGGGCGGTGGCGGTGTGCTCGCCCTCCTGTTCGGCTGGCTCGGGCTCTCCGCCTACCGCAAGAAGCGTGCGGCCGCGGCGGAAGCCAACGCGCCGATCGCCGCGAGCGACCTCTCGGCCAATTCGGTATTCAGCTCGACCAGCGTGGCGCCGCCGCCCAGCGAGCAGGAGCCCAGCCAGTTCAGTTCCACCGGCATTGGCATGGCTGCCCATCAGGAGGCGGTCGACCCCGTCGTCGAAGCCGACACCTTCCTCGCCTTCGGCCGCGATGCGCAAGCCGAAGAGATCCTCCTCGACGCCCTGAATGCCGATCCCAAGCGCGAAGCGATTCATCTCAAGCTGCTCGACATCTACGCGGCGCGCAAGAACATCTTCCGTTTCCAGGCGGTTGCCCAGGAACTGCATGAGGTGACCGGTGGCAACGGCCCGGCATGGGAGAAGGCGGCTTCGATGGGCGCGGCGCTCGATCCAGAGAATCCCTTGTTTGGATCGGCGGCTCCGGCGCCCGCGGTGGTGGCCGAAGCGGCGCCCGAGGCGGACATGGCCGCGACGCAGATACTGCATCCGACCGTGATGGCCCAGGCCGCCGCGGAGGCAGAGGCGCCCGTCGTAACCGCGGCCGCCGAGCCGGCGGAAGGCGCCGCCCTCGATTTCGACCTCGACATCGGCACGGCCGACGCCGCAGCTTCTGCGGCACCGGCCGGGGACCAGGCCGTTCCGGCCGAGGTGGCGGCACTCGATTTCGACCTCGATCTGGGTGCGCCCGAGGCGGCACCGGCCGAGGCCAAGCCGGCCGAGGTGGCCGCCGAATCCACCGGCCTCGACATCGATTTCGACATGCCGGCGACCAAGGAGGAAGCCGTACCGGCGCTCGATTTCCCGGTTGCCGCCGAGACTCCCGCTGCGGCTCCGGAGGCGCCCGCGGCCGCGGATTCCGGCAGCATCGATTTCGAGTTCGACCTCGGCACGCCGGTCGCCGCTGCAGCGGAACCGGCCCCCGAAGTCGCGCTGGCCTTGCCGACGGCGGAAGCCGCCGGGCTCGACCTGGGCAGCATCAGTCTGGAACTCGAAGCGCCGGGCGGCACCTCCGCACCCTCCCTGGACATGCCCGCCGCGGAAGCGCCGGCAGCAGAGGCGCCGGCCGCGGATGCCGCCGACAATCCCGAGGTCGCGACCAAGCTCGAACTGGCCATGGCCTACGAGGAAATGGGCGACCGCGACGGCGCCCGCGAACTGTTCCAGGAGGCGCTGGCGGAAGGCAGTCCCGCGCAACAGCAGGTGGCCCGCGCCAAGCTTGACAGCCTCGGCTGATCCATCACACCCTCCCGGCGCTTGCGCCGGGAGGGCCTTCTTTGCCTCCCGTGAAATCCCCGATTCCCGCAAGTTTTCTTGCGCTGGGCTTCGCCGTGCTTGTGGCGGCCTCGTCGCGTGAAGGCGCTGCCTTGTTCGCGTCCTGCGCGGCGCTGGCGGCCGCGGCTGCAATCCTGGCGGCGCCGCACTTCTTCCCGCTGCTCAGGCGCAGCCGCTGGCTGCTGCTGACCATGCTGCTGATGTTCGGCTGGCTGACGCCGGGTACGCCGCTGTCCGGCGTGCCCGGGGCGAGCCGGGAGGGCCTGTGGCTCGCCGCGGAGAACCTGGCGCGGCTGACCATCGCCCTGGCCGCCGTGGCGCTGGTCCTGAACGCGCTGTCGCCCGCCGCGCTGGTGGCCGGGCTGCGCTCGCTGCTGGCGCCGCTCGCGGTGCTGAACGTTCCACGCGACAGGATTGCGGTGCGCTTGGCGCTGACCCTGGAAGAGGTCGAGGCGGCGCGGCGCGGAGGCGACGCTGTGCCCGGGTCCGGCGTCGACAGTCTG
>Ga0268298_10005523_pt1 | contig 11800 bp, 7 predicted proteins | sample WWTPWeurt_MetaG_FD_194462 | JGI IMG/M metagenome (GOLD analysis project Ga0268298, IMG submission 194462) | Activated sludge microbial communities from WWTP in Nijmegen, Gelderland, Netherland - WWTP Weurt | ecosystem: Engineered > WWTP > Aerobic digester > Activated sludge | place: Netherlands...
CAGCCCGCTTTGTTTTCCGTCCAGCAGATCGCGCAGGATGACCCTGTTCTTGTTGATGATCGCAATGCGGCCGCCTTTGACCGTCAACCCCACGGTCGCATCGGTGCCGCCATAGAAGGGGTCGTTGAAGAAGTTCCCCGCCAGGAAGGTATCCGGCAGGGTCCCGATGACCTTGCCGCTGGTCACATCCCAAATGGAAATGTTTCCATTGGCCTCTGCCAGCAGCCGCTTTCCATCCGGCGCAAAGGACAGGAACCGCACGGGGCCTTCCGCTTCCAGCTTGGTTTCGTTGGTGAAGCCCTCCCCGCTTTTGAGGGTGATATATCCGTCCATGCCGCCGGTCGCCACCGTGCTGCGGTCTGGCGTGGCGATCACCGGACTCTGCCACGAACCGTTGATGCTGCAAAGGACCTCATACGTTGTCCCGTCGTGCAGGCCCAGCCCGCCCTTCATATTGTCAATCGCGATCAGGTTGCTGTCGGGCAGGTATCGGACCTGGGGTGGGTAGGGGGTATCGATCTCGAATGAACCGGCGGACGTACCGTCGCTGCCGAACACATTGACGATGAACGGGTGTCGCAGGTGTCCCTGACTGTCGGCGCTGGCTCCCATATCCTGGACATCAAAGGTCAGGGTCGGCTTATCCTGCGGGTAGTTCGCGGCTTCTTCCAGGAACTGGAAGGTGACCGCATCATAGGTGTGACGATAGATGGCGGTATCCACAAAGATCTGCTTTCCATCCTCCGACCATGCCACCGAGCGGATCGCGCCCCGGCCCCAAATGGCCATCTCTTTCAATTGGGAGATGTTCTCTTTGGAAAGCACGGCCGTGCTCATCGGCGCTGTCTCGCCATCGCGCGCCACCTTCGTCAGCACCCCCTTGGATTTAATGCTCGCGCCCGGGTCGCCATACCCCCACGAGAGCGTCTGGTCTGGCAGCAACTCCATATACTCAAAGCCGCCCGAGCCGCACCACTCCGCCCCGCCTGTTCTCTCTTCGACGAACACGAACGCATCGTTCTCCACGTGAGACAGGACCAGGTCTCCCGAACAGGGCAGTATGGGCGCTGAATACGTCCCGCACACCTGACCGGCCTCACAAGTCTCGTGAATGGACACTTCAATTGCGGCGGAGAAAGAATCGCTCACGCCCTGAAAGACCCCCATCCAATGGCCCGCAATAGGTTCGGTGGAAATGGGCGCTGCGCTCGTGGGCGCCAACACCTGGGTCGGGTCTGGGGCTTCTGTCGCAGGGCGCGTATCGCCCGGTGCGCAGGCCGCCAGCACAAGAACAACAAGCAGGAAGACGGAACTTGATCTGATTTTCATAGGCTCTTTTTCTTTGCAAAGACATGCCGGGCCGCGTCTGGCCCTATCGTTCTGCACGAACGATTATACAGACTCTCCCCCCAAAAGGAGAATTACAATTCCTCAACGCTCTCATGTCGGCATCGTAGGGGCGGGGTCTCCCCGCCCTGTTTTTTTATGTCCCGCCCTATTCATTGCGCCATACCATCACCTTCAAGACCTGACAGGTCTCCTCAAGCCCCTTTCCCGACCTTCGTCTCATTCCGCGCAGGTGACTTGCCCGAGCCGGTCATCCATAAAGACCTGTCAGGTCTGAGCACCAACCTATTCTATTTAGGGCGGAGTTTTGGCTTTGGTGATTTATCCTGATCGACCGCCTTATGGACATCACCATAAGAAGAAAACCTTTTAGACGGATCGGCAAACTCAACTACATAAATTCCCAGGTCGCTCTTGAGCGCAAGTTCGAATTCTCCAATACGCTTCTTGATCTCTTTTATCTTTTCTGGTTTTTTTATTTCGTCGATTGTCAACTTAAGAAGTTCTGTCAGGAATCTTCTAAGATGGAAGGCAATATTACCCGTATGTCCGCTAAACAAAATGGATGCTGTGGAGTCAAGTTCATTGAGTTTTTTATACAGAAGTTCCAGGTCGCGTTTGGTAAAAGCACCTAGTTCCAATTTCTTGCCAAATTCGCTCAAAAGCAGATAGGTTTGTGGATATACCTCCAACCGTTTTTCGAGCAATTTCCCCGCATAGGATTGTTGGATTTCAGTACGCAACTTGGTTAATTCATTGGCAGTCTGCCTGGAGTTGGTTATTAAAGACACAACCACGGATAGCAAAACACCGCCGAGGGCTATTAAGGATGTTACAAGTTCAATTGACATATGCACCTCTACTTCTACATTTCCTTCACGACCCTACGGCTCATGGCAAGGGCTTATTTCGGAGGTGTACGCAGAACAAAATCATCGAACTCAAAAATATGTTCCGTGCCTTTATCCACGGCAATTCGTATCGCCACGCTGCCTTTGGCGCGTTGATTATCGGAGATATATTCTACGAACTTGTCATTAATGAAAAAATACAGGTCCGACCCTTTCGCGATCACCGCAATTTTATTGAATGCCCCCTGGATGATGATGGGCGATAGCGTCTTTTGTTTTAGCGGAACAAACTCATCCCCTACAAATTGAATATCGTACATTTGCTCTCTTTCATACACCCTGAACAAATACCCGGGGCGCCCTGTGCCGTTCAACCTGAACAATAAACCGTACGTATTATCATCGTTACCTGCAATATATGCACCGCTGACGCTCAGGTAAAAATCCGAGACCTCTTCCAAGACCGGGAATATCCAATAGGCTTCAGAGGAATATTCGCCGGTGTAATTCATGGTCACAAGGTAGGTGCCTCTGTCGGTGATGGTTGCATTCCCCTCCCAATTCTTCTCATTGAGATCTTTGTCCCATGTATCGCTGTCAAATTCCGTGTTTGCGACCGTTTCCCAGCCTTGAGATTGAGCCAGCAATTGGGTGGCAGTACCTTCCGGCGAATTGACGGAGGTTGGAGCAGCAGGCAGTAGGTATATCACGATCCCCAGAACAAGAAGCGTCGCTCCGATGATCCCCATTGGCCTTTGCTTGTCTTTCGGCAATTTAATGATCGTGCCCAGTTCACCCGCCATAGATAAGAACAGGAAGAGAATACCCGCAGCCACCAATAGATTGTGGATGGATGTCTTTTGTAATTCACCAAGGATATTTAGTAAATCCATTGCCATGCTCCTGTATATGGGGATCGATCTACAGCGGCCAACTCAAACATCGCCCGCCCGGGGCTGGTTCTATTAGGGGAATGCCCACGTCCCGGACCGGTAATTGATGAAGATGGCATCGTCTTGCGAAAGATCGACCGTGAGGAACCCGGCAATATATTTCGATTGCGGGAAGCGTTTCCACCTCCCCTCATCGTGCCGTACCATCCACATGGATAGTTCCGGGTTGAACTTAAACTCCAGGTCGTGAAAATCAGGATAGTCGGTCACGTTTTCCAGTCGGAAGTAGGGCCGCTGCTTAAAGTATATGGTTCTGCGAATGGTGATATCGACCTCCCCATTCTCGATCACCACATCAAATCTGGGGTTTTGATCTCTCGTATCGATGCCGAGCCAGGTCGGGAAGAAGACCACCACCAGCGAACATAGGCACAGGAAACCCAGGCACCCGATGGACAACTTGGCGATGAGTTTCTGTCTTGCGAACCAGGAGAAGATTTGCCGGATCTTATTCATTGCACACTCCCATGACTGTGTATCTTTCACAATGGATTCTGCTTCCTGAAGTTAACGCTTCAGGTTTTCTTTTCCCATGTTTTCCTGACCTGTAAAACCCCTGTTGCGCTTTTCGGAAGTGCTAATGATAAGTTTCTAGCGCGGACATCGCATACAAATGATTATACAGACTCTCCACCCCAAACTGGAATTGCAATTCCCCAACACTCTCATATCGTCCCCGTAGGGGCGGGGTCTCCCCGCCCTGTTCATTGCGCCACATCATCGGACACGGAGACCGTGCCCCTACATCTCCCTCACGATCCTCATCGTCTCCACACTGACCGTATACACGCGTCCCAATAACTCGATCACAGACTCTGTCTACATCTCAACGGAAAAACGCGATGACCTTGTCAATGTTTCCGAGTACGAACGCGAGTACTGGCAATAGTAACGAATTAAAAAGATTGAGACCGGTTTCAAAGTTTAATGCGGAGTTCCGTGTTGCCTTAACTCTATTATGATAGTCAAGGAGCCAAATGAGGGTTTCGCGCGTCTCCTTATCGGGGATTGCCTGCTCTTTTTGAATCTTCTCAATTTGTGATTGGATTACATTCAATGTTTTCCATTTTTCACGTTGAATGATTTTTGCCAGGCTGTATTGATAAATGGCAAATATAAGCACGATCAAGCCCCAGAGCATCGGCAAAATTCGGTAAAAAGTGGACAGTAAATCCATAGACATGATCCCATACGTAAGAATGGCAGCATAGAGCGCAAACAGGAAAACAAAACTATTCATAAGTCCAGACAGGGTGGTGATGATTTTCGAACTGCCTGGATCGGCGGGAAAGAGCATCAGGTCAAATCGGCGCATCCCAATGGTTAGCAGGAAGACCGCAAAAAGGAAAAATACGAACAGGCTGCTCTGGATCGCGAACAGAATGAAGGTGGCATTAAATCCTATTCCAACGAAGATACTGAAGGAAGTATTTAGGTTTAACAAAACACCCATGCTGGCGACCAGACTGCCGAACACCACGCCCAGGAGTAGCGTCAGTTTTTTGTTGCAGACAAAATTAACCCATTTTTCGATCTCATCCAGAGTTTCGACGGTTTCAGCAATTTGCAAGACATAATCCCGAAGAATGGAGATGATGCGATGAACAAATTCGTTTGCCACAGTCATGCTGAGAGGGGCGGATATAAATGACAGATAGAACCACCAGGTATAACGTGCTGTAATTTGACTTAATTTGCCAAACTCCCCCATGAATGCAACAACCAGGACTCCGATCATCATCGTCAGAAGGTAAATGATAAGCGCCCCGAAGATTAATGAAAGGGTACGGTGGTTGCCAATACTCTTTCGAAATGGATGATTTACCCAATCCATCATGATATCGACCATCGTTTTATAGTTGCCTTCGCTAAGGGCGAGTTTAAGTTCTTCTCGTCGTTTGAGCAAGTCGATATTTTCTGCCATAACATTAATCTCCCATCTCCCTCACGATCCTCATCGTCTCCACACTGACCGTACACACGCGCCCCAACAACTCGATCACAGATTCCTTGTATTCTTCGAACCGATACGTGTTGAACTTCTCCGCAATGGTCGGGTCCTTCGGCTTCTTTTCCTTATAGCGTTCAAGGATCCACTCCAGCGCGGAATACGTGCCGAGACGGTACTCCCACGCTTCCGCAGGGACGCCGCGCAGGGTGGTTTCTGTGTCAATTTCTATTTCGCCGCGTTCTTTGCGCGCCATTAATCGGGGCAAGACCCTAAAGGTCTCAGAGACCTTTAGGGTCTCTCTTTCAAGTGGATACACCTCCACCGTCTCATACCCCAAATGCAACTCCATCAACCTCTTCCCCCAATCGGCCCATTTCCAGAAATCTTCATAGAACGGGATCCTCGGGAACTCGCGCTTCAAGTTGATCTCATACTTCGCCCGGTACGCGGGATGGTGCAGGACGGCATACACATAATGGAAAATATCCTGCTTGGTGATCTCGGAGGCGGCGCCAGAGGTGACAGTCACTTTCGAAGTGACTGTCACCTTTTTACCCATGCCATAATGTTTCTGGAATTGACCCAGCGCCCAATCGGTGACATTCCCCACGCGTGTGCCGTCTTCCGCGTAACGGTAGAGGGGGAAGCAAATGGAGCCACCAGCAGGGAGGATGTCGGGGATTGTATCTACTGCCAATGCAAATTGCGGTCTATCTGCCCCTGTCTTCCACCAAATAGCAAGATTATCTAATGTTATAGGGAATATACTAAAATGGCGATAAGGTTGCCCATTGAAATGTTTATCAAAATACAGGTAATTCTTTACAAATGGGCGATACATACTTTTGATAATATTTCTTTCGCCAAAAGATTTGGCAATATCTCGTTCAAGATATTTTTCTAGTTCCCTATCCCACTTAATTTTCATCTTGTCTGGGTGTTGATGATTCTTTCGAGTTGCCTCATATATATCTACAAAGTACTTCATTTTTCTTTGAAGATTCTCGTGAGATAAATCGTAAACCCATTCATCCCTTTGGCTCTTCAAACCATTCGAATACAACTCAAAAATTGCCTTTTCTTCACCTACCACCGGCAGCAACGAATCCCAATCATTATTGGTGATATTCAACCAATTGTTCTTCTTATCAGGGGTAATACGGTCAAACTTGATTTCAGAGAACTTATTTACTCTCAGGAAATCAAGTTTATTTACTGCAAGTTCAAACTCATCACGCCGCGCATAATGGATTTGAGCGGGTGCTTTTCCTTTTTTATCCGCTTTCACGAAGAATGCGATTGCAACCCCTGTTTGAATTCCAAAGACATTATGCGTGGCACCGGAGAGTTTTGGATTGTTGCGGATGTTACCGCCCAAATCCACAATATAAATATGGCTGAACTCATGAGCGACTGTCTTTCGAAACCCGTCGAAGGCGCGTGAATCAAGGTATGAATTGTTTGTAATAAAGGCAATAATTCCGTTTTTATCCAGCCGGTCGCTTGCCCAGCGATAAAAGCGCGTGTACATATCGTATACGCCGATCTGGTTCTGCGCTGTACCTGCCTGGATGTAGGTTTCCTTGAGGCGCTTATCGATCTCAGGATACTGCCGGTTCGCATTTTGATTGTTGAAATTTTCCTGCCATGCGCTATACGGCGGATTCCCGATCACCAGCATGATTGGCTTGGCGTTCTGCTTCGCAATGCGTTCCGAGTTCTCATCCGTCAACCCAAAGAAGTTCATCTGCTTGCCCGTGTGCTCGAAACCCATATTGTCGAGCGTATCCACAAAGCAGATGTTCTCGAACTCATTGAACTTGCCCGTCTTCTGCTTGTACGTGTACTCGATGTTCAAATTGGCGATGTAATACGGCAGGATCGAAACCTCATTGCAATGCAGTTCATGGTCGTACTTGTATTCCAACTGGCTCGCAGGCAGGTACTCGATCAACTCCGTGATGAACGTACCCGTCCCCGTGGCCGGGTCGAGGATCTCCACGCCCTTGTCGCCCAGCGTCCTGCCGAAATGCTTATACACCAAATGGTCGGCGCTCTCGATCATAAAACGCACGATCTCATCCGGCGTGTACACAATGCCAAGTCTATCCGCCGCCTTCGGGTTATACGCCTTGTAAAAACTCTCGTACAACGCCTTCAGGAATTTCTGCTTCTCATGGTGGTCGTGGATCTGCGAAGCCCGCGCATTGATGGTCTCATAATACGGCGCGATCCTGGCATGGATGTTGCGCTTCGTCTCGCCCTTGTAGAACGTCCCCGCCACTTCCTGAAGTTTATGCGCGATCACGTTCTCGCGGTGGAACTCCGCCTCGTCGAACACGCGCATGAAAATATCCTCCGTCAACACATGCTGGATGATCATCTCACGCACGTCCGCCATCTCGATCTTCGGGTTGATGGCCTTCTTCGCCAACTCCAAAAATTCGAATAACGCCTCCGCGAACGCCAAATTACCAATGACCTGTTCACCAATTACTGTCCGTAGCACATCCGCCAATCCCCCCACCTCACTGCTGAACATCTCGATCGCCTTGTGGAATTCGGATACTTCCTTCGGTTCATATCCCACAAAGCGGCCGAGCAATTTATCCAGGCCTTGTGCGTCGCTGAAAGCGGCCTGCAGCACCTCTTCGCCGCCCTGAAATAAAACTGCGGTCTGTGTATCTTCAAACAAAATATTGAACGACGGATAGCCCTTATTGAACTTGGCTTTGATCTCCGCCTCGATGTCATCCTTCTCGTCTTTTGATTCCCAAAAGCCCCAGTCCTGCCGCAGCGCATCCTTCAACACCCCGTCCGGCCGGATGCGCGTGCCGCGCTTCGATTCCATCTCAACTTCCGCCACCAGCACCAGTCCCTTCGCGCGCGCATACCCCTCCAGCAGGTCCTGGAACGGCTTCCGCAGCGAAGACTCATTGCTCGCCCCGCTGTAGCGTTTGATCTTCTCCACTTCCGCATAATATCGTTGGATCAACTGGATCGACATCGCAAACCCCTTTCACTGGGCTGAAAATATTATACCCTCGCGCCCTTGCGTTAAGAACCTTCCCTCCCGATCCCCAATGTCATTGCGAGACGGCGCACTCCCATCAAAGCAATCCCCCAATCCAAACAGCGAGGTTGCTTCGGGCAGAACACCCTCGCAACGACATGCAAGGAATGTACACACCCAAGCAACACCAATCACCAATCTCCACTTGTCAATTCCCTCCCGAAAACGAAATGCTATAATCACCCAAATCCCAGCACACGGAAACGGCAGCCATGAAAGATAACACCCTGATTTCGATCATCGTCGCCCTGATCGCCTCGGCCACCTCCATCGCCGTCGCGGTCATGAACAACAACGCCATGAAAGACCTGCTCTATACCGAGATCCACATCACCCAGACCGCGCAAGCCCAGGCCACGTCTGTGCCGCAATCCTCCTTCTACCTGCCCACCCTCCTGCCCTCCCAATCCACAGCGGCTCCAGTGCAAACATCCGCGCCCATCCCCACCGCCCTGCCAACGCCCGGGGTCACATCACTGCCTGCAGATGCTCCGTCCCCCGCTCCAAATACGCCCTCCGGCGATGCCCTCACCGTCCGCTTCCGCGAACTGGGTATCATCGTATCGTTATTCATCCTGATCGGCACAACCGTCCTGCTGTTTTTCAAGATAGATGCCAGTTCGATACTTTATAACCTTATCGCTGAAATTTCCACGGCTATTCTGGCCACGTTCCCTTTCTTTCTGTTCTGGTTAAGATACTCGTTCGCGTTCCCCTCCCTGCCCTGGATGACCGTCCTGTTCTCCACCTTCATGCCGGTCTCAGCCTTGATCTGGCTTGGTCTTTTTAAGAATGATGCCCTAAACGATCGGTCTCCTTGGATATTTCTCGCAGCCGCCCTCATCGCCCCCTTTGTCACCTCCTTTGGCTTCACCTTCTGGTCGCTGGGCACCGCGCTCCTCAACTCCTTCCTCTCGATTCTATTTTGCGGGTTCCTGGTCGGGCTGACCATCTCAACAGAGATGCTATAAGTTAAACGCCTGCTCTCCCACCCTCTTCCACCGCATCAATCTCAGCCAAGGTGACAGTCATCTTAAAGATGACTGTCACCTTTCACAATCTCCAATGTCATTGCGAGACGGCGCACTCCCGTCGAAGCAATCTCAGAGCCCCATCCGTGAGCATCAGTGAGATCCGTCTGATCCGTGTCCACGAACTTGCCCTTCCCCCCATCCGATCCTCAACGTCATCGCAAGCCGCCGCCCTCCCATCAAAGCGATCCCCCCGGTCCAAACAGCGAGATTGCTTCGGGCAGAACACCCTCGCAACGACATGCAAGGAATGTACATACATACCCTGGATATAAGCCGTGTTCGGCAACGTCAGGTTTTCAACCGGGTGGCTTTTGGTTTCTGAAACGGGTTACCTGTTGGATAATTCAGATAACCAATTTCTTACCGGGGTAATAAACGCAACAGCGTCTGATGCCTGAAGGTCCCATGAATCAGGGAATACTGCGTCTGCTCCACAACTGAACAGGCCGCCGGTCGCAACAATCGGCCCGTTTTGATAATAGGCATTAACGATCATATGGGGTTCGCTGCTGCGTGGCATGTGTCCGGTCGTAATATCCTGGTTAAATTCTCCGGAAGGAACGCCTGAAAACCGGTCTTCGCTGCAGAAACTGTTATCACACACTTCGGCCGAAGCCTCCTCCTCACTCGCGTGTAAATAGAAATACCAATACCCGGATTCGTGGCATTCGCTGCCGACCGGCGTTTTCCAATCCCCGCCATCGATTTCTACTTTACAAAAAGCCTTGCCATTCCCGTAATCTTCACATTCAGATGCGACGCCGCCGGACGGCGACCACAAATTATCCACGACGGAAGCAAAGTCCTCGTAATTAATACCGGTGGCGTCCTGCGGGTCTGGTTCAACCTGGGATTCAGTGAACAACTCCTGCTGGGTGGTTGGGTCGGCGCCGACCATGGTAACAAGCTTCTGCTCGGTTTCCTGGGATTTTTTGATTGTAAGTTGAACTGTATCCAGTATGGTCGCAGCGCAATCCGTCGCAGCAAACGGGTCTTTACTAGCGACTCCGCGTATGCAACTTGCGCCGCTTATGACCGTGCCTGTATCTTGAATTACAACAGGCGGTTCCTTGTTCACAGCCACCAGGTACGTAGCATAGATCAAGAGGCCGCAACTTGCGCCCAGCAGAACGGTCGCCGTCCCTGCAGTGGGGATGGCCACCGCGGTCGCCGCTGCCACACAACTAAAGGCGGTCAATGCGTTTGAGGCAAGCGACAACCAATCAATATCACTCTTCATGGGTGCCTTGGCCAATCTTGCCAGATGAATGTCTGGCTGAAACCTGCCGGTGGGCATCAGTGTGCTGTCAAAAGGAACATTATCATTTTTTGTTATTGTTCCATCCGGCGCTATGAAAGTAATATCAACGGTATTCCCCGTAAAGTCTTCGAATTGAATAAGATGGTCGTCCACGATCGCCCTTACTGGCAGGCCGTTCTCAATATAGAAATACATGGATTGTCCATCAGGCGCAATAAAAGTTGCGCCGTGAATTCCAACGACCTCACCGTTCTGATTAACATCCACATCAGGAACAAGAACTTCCCCCCCTTTAAAAAGGGCGATCCTTGGGTGATCCGGGTCTCCAGTATCCAGGACAACAACCGGCTTCTCATCGGTTAGAACGATCTCGTTTGACCGGGAAAACTGATTGGAAAATAGACTGCATGCAAGCATTGAGAATATTAAGAGTATGAGGACTGGAACTTTTGCGTGGTTTTTCATAACCTGATCTCCCATGATGATCTGGCAAAACTACCGGAACCTGCTTTCACGAAAACGTTCACCCGAATTCCCCCGCGAAATGTTATGCCAAATAACGCAGGATGGCACACATTATCCACATACAAAATATTATACAGACTCTCCCTCCAAAGTAAACAACCAATTACCAATTACCAATCTCCAATCATCAATCATCAATCTCCAATTCCCCATCCCCCAATTCCCAACCATCAATGGTAATATACCTTCCACCAAAGGACACCCGGGCCATGCAGAAGATCTTCATCAGCTACTCGCGCAAAGACATAGACTTCGTCCGCAAACTCGCCGCAGATCTCGAAAAGGCCGCCTACGACGTCTGGTGGGACATCACCGACCTGCAGGGCGGCGACGACTGGGTCAAGACCCTGCCCGCCGCCATCGCCGAAAGTCCGCTCTTCATCATCGTCCTCACCCCCAACTCCATCAGATCCGAATGGGTGCAAAAGGAATACACCCAGGCCCTCAACCTGCACAAAAAGATCGTCCCCATCATGACCGACCTGTGCGAGGTGCCCTTCGCCCTCAACACCATCAACTTCATAGACTTCATGAACAACGACTACGTGACCGGCTTCGGCAAACTGCTCAAAGCCATCGGTCACAGCGGCGAAGCCCCGGCCGTCACCCCCTTCGAAAAGGCCACCGCCAGCCTGCCCCTCAACCTGCGCAAATACGGGCTGCCCATCTTCATCGTCCTGCTGCTGATCGCCTTCGGCGCGCTTCTCTTCAAGCCCAAACCGGCTCCCCCCGCCCCGGCCTCCGCCACGCCCACACTTCCCACCGCCGTCATCGCACAGGCCAGCCTCACCCCCACCCTCACCGC
>Ga0268298_10005524_pt1 | contig 11797 bp, 10 predicted proteins | sample WWTPWeurt_MetaG_FD_194462 | JGI IMG/M metagenome (GOLD analysis project Ga0268298, IMG submission 194462) | Activated sludge microbial communities from WWTP in Nijmegen, Gelderland, Netherland - WWTP Weurt | ecosystem: Engineered > WWTP > Aerobic digester > Activated sludge | place...
CGAGATCAGGGCCCTCATCGCACTGCGGGAGTCGCCCGCGCAGGATTGCGGCGAGGTCAACGCCCTGCTGGACGAGCACATCGGCCACGTGGCGCACCGCATTCGCGAACTGCGAGCGCTGGAGAAGGATCTGAAGTCGCTGCGCGCGCGGTGCGCGTCGCCTCATGCCTTGGCGGAGTGCGGCATCCTCAACGGCCTCGACCGCGCCGCCGCCGCGCCAGCGTCCCCGGCGAAGCGGCGCCACGTTCACGGTGCCCACTGAGCCGGCGCAGGCTTCGGGCCAGATGACCGAACTGTCATCTGCCGGTTCCGAAACTGTTGCCAGGCGATTTCTAGAGTCCGTGGTTATGCCATCTGGGCATGCGGCTGAGCGATAGCCGATCACATCACCACGAGGAACTCATGCAATCACCTTCGTCATCCCTTCTCCGCCTGTCTGCCGTGCTGGTCGTGGCGGCCGCGCCTGCCGTTGGCTTCGCGGCTGGCGAGACCTTCATGAACGGCCAATCCATCTACGGCCAGCCGGCCGCCGTGTCGAGCGCGGCTCGTGTCGTCGACCTGGCGCAGGCCCCGCGCCCGAACATCGGTTACGGCGAGACGGTCGCCTTCCGCGGCGACGCCGGACAGCAGTTCGCATGGACCTTCAATGGCCTGGACCGGCGTGGCGTCGAGCTCTCCAAGATCGCGCCGCCGGGCTTCGGCGCGAAATCCGCCGTCGCCTACGTCGGGCGCGATCCGTCCAACCGCCGCTGACCGCGGTCCGACGCGCGCTCAAGCGCCGGCCGAGATCGGCCGGCGCGGCGGACTTGACCCGGTAGTGGCTTCAGGGTCTGAAATGCGGCTGCCGCCGCCTGGAGCCACCCTGATCGAGTCATGTCCGACACACCTTCTTCGCTGCTTCGCAGCACGCCGCTGCTCGACACCCAACATCCCGACATCGAGCGGCTTGTCGCCGAACGGGGGTGGCGCGTGCTGCCGATGCGCGAGCGGATCGGCGCGGTCTACGACTTCGTCCGCGACGAGATCGCATTCGGCTGCAACGAGGCGGACGATCTGCCGGCATCCCGCGTGCTGGCCGACGGCCATGGGCAGTGCAACACCAAGGGCACGCTGCTGATGGCCTTGCTGCGCAGCGTCGGCGTGCCGTGCCGTTTGAACGACAACGTGGCGCGTGTCCGCGCCGGACAGTGGTGATGTCCTTCACGCCGCCGCTTGGCCTCGCATGCTTAGGGTCAACCCTGTAGCCGCTACACTCTGACTTTATGCGTCGTTGGCTTGCCATCCTGCTGCTGGTACTGCTGCCCACCCAGATGTCCTGGGCGGCAGTGGCGGATTACTGTGCCCATGAAACGGGTGCGGCGGCGGACCATGTCGGGCACCACGATCACACCGATCATGGCCATGCGCCTGCAACGGTGGACCTTTCCGATCAGCCAGGGGCTGACGAAGGCGCAACTTCGACGGCTGACGTGGACTGTGGCCATTGCCACGGGCAGTGCACAGCCATGCTGGTGACGCTCGCCACCGCGACGCACGACCGCGCCACCGCCGCGCCGACTCCCGCCGGCGATGCCCCGTGCGCTGCCCACGCGGCAGCCCAACCTGAACGCCCTCAGTGGGCGCGCCTCGCCTGATCGGCGGGGCGGGTTCGTACTCCTCCTGAACCTCGTCCGCGCCTGAGCGCGTTGCCGTAGCTCGATCTCGGCAACCCGTTCGGGTCGGTGCGACTGCATTGGTCGCGGCTCGCCGGTCTCCCGTGTTCCCCCTATTTCACACTGGAGCATCGGATGCATCCGAGAACACGAACAACGATCGGCGTGCGGCAGGCCCTGCTTGCCGCCGTCCTGGCCGGGGCCGTTGCTGGCGCAGCGGCACAGGCGCCCGCGGCCCCCGCGCCCGGCGGACCCGGAACGCTCGGCCTCAAGGAACTCTTCGAGGCGGCCTGGGCACGTCAACCCGAGGCGCTGGCGCTGCAGTCCCGCCGAGAAGCCGCGCAGGCGCAGCGTCGTGCGGCCGAAGCCTGGACCCCGGAGCCGCCTGCGTTCGAGGCAAGTCACAAGACCGACCGCCTCACCCGCAACGATGGTGCCCGGGAACTCGAGGTCGGTCTCGCCGTGCCGTTGTGGCTTCCGGGCGAACGCCGCAGCAGCGGCGCGCTCGCGGAGGCCGAGGCAAGCGCCGTCGAAAGCCGCGCCCAGGCCGCCCGCGTTCGCCTGGCCGCGGCGGTCCGCGAGGCCTGGTGGACCTGGCAGCGTGCCGGCGTCGATGTCGAGATCGCGCGCGGCCAGCTCGACAACGCACGCAAGCTCGCCGCTGACGTCTCGCGCCGCGCCAAGTCCGGTGAGCTCGCTCGCGCCGACCAGCACCAGGCGGATGGTGCCGTGGCAGCTGCGGAGGCTGGACTGGCGCAAGCCGAGGCTGCGGCCACGGCGGCGCTGCAGCAGGTCAAGGCATTGTCGGGGGGCGCGATCGGGATGACGCCCGTGGTGTTTGCCACTGCCGAACCAGAGCCCGCCGCGACCGAGGCGGGCACCCATCCGGCGATCGCGGAGCTGCAGGACCGCGCCAGCGCCGCCGAGCGCGCCGCCGCGCTGGCTGCCACGCAGTCGCGTGCGAACCCCGAAGTGACCCTGGCCACGACGCGCGACCGCGGCGCATCGGGCGAGCGATATGGCCAGACGGTGACGCTGGCCGTTCGCATTCCGTTCGGTGGCGGCCCGCGACATGACAGCCGTGTGGCCAGCGCGCGTGCCGATGCCGCCGAAGCCCAGGCCCAGCTCGCTCTTGACCGCGCGCGCCTTCAGTCGGAACGCGATGCTGCCGTTGCACGGGTCGACGCAGCACGGGCCCAGCTCGTTGCCGCCGAGCGCCGGGCCACGCTGGCCCGTGAAACGCGTGGCTTCTTCGAGAAGTCGTTCCGGCTCGGCGAGACCGATCTGCCGACGCGGCTGCGCATCGAGGCCGAGGCTACCGAGGCCGAGCGGCAGGCCGCGCGCAGCCGTATCGATCTGGCCGCTGCCATCTCGGCCTGGCGCCAGGCGCTGGGGCTGCTGCCGCAGTGACGGACAAATCGATCACCCACCCCCTTTTGAGCGAATCCCCCATGAGACTGACATCCTTCATCGCCGCGCTCAGCGTCGCCGCGGCTGCCTTCTTGCCCCCCCTGGCTCGCGCCGGCGAGGGCCACGACCATGGCGAAGCCACTCCCGCGGCCGCCGGCCCCGCCCTGCCGCGCTTTGCGGCCGTCTCCGAGACCTTCGAGCTCGTTGGCGTGCTCAACGGCAAGCAGATCACCCTGTACCTCGATCGCGCCGCCGACAACACGCCCGTCCCGGACGCCCAGATCGAGATCGAGCTCGCCGGCACCAAGCTGAAGGCCGAGAAGCACGAGGACGCCTACGAGGTCGTGCTCGCAGCGGAGCCGGAGCCCGGTGTCTTGCCCATCACCGCCACCGTGACTGCGGGCGCGGATACCGATCTGTTGGCTGGCGAGCTTGATCTCCACGAGCGGGCACATGCCGACGAGTCGGCACATGTGCACAGCTGGCGGGAGTACGCCGGCTGGGCCGCAGGCGCTGTCGCGGCCCTGGTCGTCCTGATCGTCGTCGGCCGCCGCGTCGCGGCCAGCCGTCAAACCAGCGTCGGAGCCGCCGCATGAAGCCGAATCGCATCCCCAGGTTCACGGCACTTGCCGCTACGTCGCTGGCAGCCCTGATGCTGCTTCTGGCTGGCGCGACGCCGGCATGGGCCGGCGAAGGCCACGACCACGGCGGCGCAACCGCTGCGCCCAGCGCGAACGGGCCACAACGCTTGCCAGACGGTAGCGTCTTCCTGCCCAAGCCGGCGCAGCGCCAACTCGGTGTGCGCACGCTGCTCACCGAAGCAGGGGATCTGCCACGCTCGTTCGAACTGAACGGCAAGGTCGTGATGGACCCGAACGCCGGCGGCAAGGTGCAACCCCTTAACGCCGGCCGCGTCGAGCCGGGGCCGCGCGGGTTGCCCACCGCGGGCCAGACGGTGCGCAAGGGCGAGGTGCTGGCCTACGTCGTGCCCTCGGCCGCGCCGATCGAGCGCTCGAACCAGGCCGCGCAGCTCGCCGAACTGCGCGCCGCGAAGTCCCTGTCCGACAAGCGCGTCGCGCGCTTGAAGGAACTCGCCGACACCGTGCCGCGCAAGGACATCGAGGCGGCCGAGAGCGACGCACAAAGCCTGGCCGAGCGCATTGCTGCCGTCGGAACGGGGCTGGCCACCCGCGAGGCCCTGGTCGCGCCGGTTTCAGGCGTGATCGCGTCGTCCCACGTCGTCGCTGGCCAGGTGGTCGATGCGCGTGAGCTGGTTTTCGAGGTGGTCGATCCGCAGCGCCTGCACATCGAGGCCGTGGCCTTCGACCCGGCACTTGCCGCCGGCATCGGGCGCGCGACCCTGGCGGTCGGCAACGAGCGTGTGCCGCTCGCTTTTGTCGGCGCTGCCCGCAGCCTGCGCGAACAGGCGATGCCGCTGACATTCCGCGCTCAAGGGAAGGTCCTCGCGGCACTGGCCGTGGGCCAGCCAGTGCGTGTGGTCGTGCAGGGCAGGGAACTGGTCAAGGGCATCTCGGTGCCGGTGGCCACGCTGATGAAGAACCCTGCCAATCAGACCATCGTCTGGGTGAAGACCGCGCCTGAGCGCTTCGAGCCGCGCACGGTGACGGTCGAACCACTGGACGGCGTGAACGTCGCCGTCACCTCGGGCCTGAAAGCCGGTGATCGGGTCGCCACGCAAGGTGCGACCCTGATCAACCAGGTCCGCTGACGGGAGCCACCATGTTCAAGTGGCTCCTCGACAGCAGCCTGGCCAACCGGCTGCTGGTGATCATCGCCAGCGTCGTGTTGATGGCCTATGGCGCGTTCACCCTGTCCCGAACGCCGGTGGACGTGTTCCCCGACCTCAACAAGCCGACGGTCACCATCATGACCGAAGCCGGCGGCATGGCCGCCGAGGAGGTGGAGCAGCTCATCACCTTCCCGCTGGAGACGACCATGAACGGTCTGCCCGGCGTGGAGTCGGTGCGCTCGACCTCGTCGGCCGGCTTGTCCTTCCTCTACGTCACCTTCGACTGGAGCACCGACATCTTCCGCGCGAGGCAACTCGTCGCGGAGCGGCTGGCATCGATGGAGGAAGGTCTGGCCGAAGGCGTCGTGCCGCGCATGGGGCCGATCAGCTCTATCATGGGCGAGATCATGCAGATCGCCATTCCGGTCGATCCGCAGAAGATCAGCCCGATGGCCGTCCGCGAATACGCCGACTGGGTGTTGCGGCCCCGGCTGCTCTCGGTGCCCGGCGTCGCGCAGGTGATCCCGATCGGCGGCGAGGTGCGGCAGTTCCAGGTGCAGCCGAACACGGCGCGCATGGCCGAACTCGCCATCACGCACGATCAGTTGGAAGGTGCGCTCAAGGGATTTTCGGCAAACACCTCCGGGGGCTTCCTGGAACTCAACGGCCGCGAGTACCTGATCCGCAACCTCGGGCGAACGTCGCGTCTGGACGACCTGAAGAATCTGGCGATCGGTGCCAACCGGGGTCAACCCATCCTGCTGCGCCAGATTGCGGAGGTCACGTTTGCGGCAGCGATCAAGCGCGGTGATGCCGGCTTCGAAGGCAAGCCGGCCGTGATCCTGGGCATCCAGAAGCAGCCGACGGCGGACACCATCGCGCTGACGAAGTCGATCGAGGACGCCCTCACGGGTTTGAAGACCTCCCTGCCCGCCGGCATGGAAGCGCCGCGCGTCACATTCCGGCAAGCGAGCTTCATCGAGGCCTCGATCACGACACTGCAGGGCAAGCTGATCGGCGCGTCGGTGTTCGTGGCTGCAATCCTGTTCTTCTTCCTCGGCACGCTGCGACCGACGGTGATCGCACTCACTGCGATTCCTGTGTCGATCTTCATCACCGCGCTGGTCTTCCGCTACTTCGGGCTGTCAATCAACACGATGACGCTGGGCGGCCTGGCCATAGCCATCGGCGGGCTCGTCGACGACGCGGTGGTCGGTGTCGAGAACGTGCTGCGGCGGTTGAAGGAAGACCGCGCCAAGCACCCGCACTCACGCCTTCATCCGCTGGAGGTCGTCGCCCACGCCACGATGGAGGTCCGCTCCGCGATTTTGTATGCGACGGTGATCATCGTGCTGGTCTTCATCCCCTTGTTCGCATTGCCGGGATTGGAAGGCAAGTTGTTCGTTCCGCTGGGGATCGCCTTCATCGTCTCGACGCTGGCCTCGCTGGTAGTGTCCGTGACGATCACCCCGGTCCTGAGTTTCTACCTGCTGCCGCGCATGAAGAACCTGGACCATGGCGACACCAAGGTTTTGGCATGGCTGAAGGCGCGCTACAGCAGCAGCCTGCAGGCCGTCCTGGTCAGGCCGAAAGCGGCGCTCGCTGCAGCCGGTCTGGCCGTCGTGGCGGCAGCTGCTGCCGTGCCTCTTTTCCCGACCACCTTCCTGCCGCCGTTCAACGAAGGCACGCTGCTGATCGGCCTACGCCTCAACCCGGGGGTCACGCTCTCGGAGAGTTCCGCGGTGGCACGTCAGGCCGAGACGCTGGTCAGCCAGGTGCCCGAAGTGACGCACGTCGGGCGACGAAGTGGGCGCGCCGAGCTGGACGAACATGCCGAGGGCGTGCATGTCAGCGAACTGGACGTCGGCATCGTGCCCACGGCTGAACTCAAGCGCTCCATGGATGAGGTCAAGGCGGACATCCGCGCGAGACTGATCAACCTGCCGGCAGCCATCGAGATCGGCCAGCCGATCTCGCACCGCATCGACCACATGCTCTCTGGCGTGCGGTCACAGATCGCGGTGAAGATCTACGGCGAGGACCTCGATGCGCTGCGCGGCCAGGCCGATGCGCTGCGCCAGCGGCTGGCAACGATCCCCGGAATCGCCGACCTGCAGATCGAGAAGCAGGTGCTGGCGCCGCAGATCAAGGTGCGCGTGGACTACGCTGCCGCCGCGCAGTACGGGGTGCCGGCGCCCCAGGTGCTGGCCACGCTGCAGAGCCTGGTCGAGGGCGAGAAGATCACGCAGATCGTCGAGGGCGGACGCCGCTTCGCGCTGGTGGTCAAGTTGCCCGAGTCGGCACGCTCGATCGAGGGCCTGAGCCAGATCCTCATCGAGACGCCGACGGGCCGCATCCCGTTGTCGAAGGTGGCTTCCATCGAGGATGGCGACGGTCCGAACCAGATCAGCCGCGACGACGGCAAGCGACGCATCGTGCTGTCGGCCAACGCCTCCGGCCGTGCGCTGTCGGAGATCGTGGCTGACATCCGCAAGATCGTCTCCGAGACCAAGCTGCCGGAGGGCTACTTCATCACGCTGGGCGGCCAGTTCCAGGCGCAGGAAGAGGCCTCGCGCCTGGTCGGCCTGCTGTCGATCGTCTCGCTGGTGCTGATGTTCGTGGTGCTGTACAGCCGCTACAAGTCCACCACGCTGTCGGCGTTGATCATGGTGAACATCCCGTTGGCCCTGGTCGGCGCGGTGATCGGCCTGTGGCTGTCGGGCCAGCCCTTGTCGGTGGCGGCGCTGGTGGGCTTCATCACGCTGGCCGGCATTTCGGTGCGCAATGGCATCCTGAAGGTCAGCCACTACATCAACCTGATGCGATTCGAAGGCGAGAGCTTCGATACGAGGATGATCGTGCGCGGCTCGCTCGAGCGTCTGTCTCCGGTGCTGATGACGGCATTGGTGACGGCCTTCGCGCTGGCGCCGCTGCTCTTCGAAGCCGAGCGCCCGGGCACCGAGGTGCTGCATCCGGTGGCCGTGGTGATCTTCTCCGGCCTGATCAGTTCGACCCTGCTCGACACCTTCCTCACGCCCGCGATGTTCTGGCTGTTCGGCCGCAAGGATGCCGAACGGTTGATGGACGACAAAGACGCCGAGGCGCTCTGAGCCCGATTCCCTCCCAGCCCCAACCGAAAGGAACCCCCATGAAGTTGCAAGCCCTCATTGCCACCGTAGCCCTTGCTGTCGCCGGAGCAGCCCACGCGGCCGGCGAGAAGCACGACCACGCCCACGAGCACAAGCCCATGCACGGCGGCGTCGTGGTCGAGGTCAAGGACACGGACTACGAGCTGGTCGCCAAGGCCACGACGATCCAACTCCATTTGCGTGACCACGGCAAGCCTGCCGACGTGTCGAAGGCCAGCGCGAAGGTCACCCTGCTGACCGGCAGCGAGAAGCAGGAGGTCGAACTGAAGCCGGCCGGCGACAAGCTCGAAGCCATCGGCAGCTTCAAGGTCGGCCCGGGCACCAAGGCCGTGGCCGTGGTCACGGTCGCCGGCAAGGCTTCGACCGCTCGCTTCACGCTGAAGTGAGCCAGCGGGCGGGTGTCACGAAATTGCGTCCGCGGGGTCGTATCCTCCGGGGTAGGATCGGTGCATGCAAGACGTTCACGCCCATCCAAGCTACGCGGCCATCGTCAAGCGCCTTCGACGCGCGAATGGACATCTTCACAACGTGATCGGCATGATCGAATTGGAACGTCCGTGCGCGGACGTCGCCCAGCAATTGCAGGCGGTCGAGCGGGCCATTCAGGCCGCCAAGCGTGTCCTGGTGCACGAGCACCTGGATCATTGCCTGGACGATGCCATGCTCGGCCAGCCTGCCGAGGCGCGCGCGCGCATGCGCGAGTTCAAGAACATCACCAAGTACCTCTGACCCTCGACCAGCCCCATGAGCACCCCAGCAGCCCCGACGCTTCCACGCCGCAACGCGGCGTGGTGGCTGCGCTGGTTGCTGGTTCTGCTCCTGATGTTCGACCAGGTCAGCGCACCGCTGCATCGACATCATCACGATGCCGGTGTTGATGCCGTGGGCACGTCGCCAGGACATTCGCAGGCCGATCACCACGCGGGGCTCGACCTCGACGAAGACGATGACGGCGATGTGCCAGCGGCGCATCATGCGTCGGGTGGGCTGCGAAGCGCTCCTGGTGCCTCCGTGCAAGCAACAGACGCCGGTCCCGATGCCGCCGCGCTTGCAATCTGCTGGACGGTTGCCGCATGGTTTGCACAACTGGCCCCTGTGCCTGAAAGGACGTGGCGTCTGGCCTTGGCGCTGGACCGTCCAGCCCGGCCGGTCCCGCTGAGCCGACCTCCCGACGGCCGCGCGCCCCCCGCGCGCGCCTGAAAGCCCCCTCGTACCGCTTTCAGCGGCGCGCCACGACGCGCGCCCGACCTTCGTGGAGTTCTCATGCCTCATCGCCCCTCGCGGACGGCGCTCGCGCGCGCCGCCATTCTTCTTGTCGCCCTGACAGCGGCGCTGCCCCTGCGCGCCGCCGACGAGTTCAAGGTGTCGCCCGCGCAGATGCAGGCCCTCGGCATCCAACTGCAGCGCCTGGACAAGCCCTCGCCGATCACCGGCCTGGCCTACCCGGCGCGTGTGGTCTTGCCGCCGGCGCAGGAGTCGGTGCTCAGCGCCACGCTGGCCGGCAGCATCGACCGCCTGCTCGTCACCGAGAACGAAACCGTCAAGTCCGGGCAGCCGCTGGTGCGCCTGGTCAGCCCCGAGCTTGGCGAGTTGCAGCTGCGCCTTGCGGAGGCTGCGTCCAAGGCCCGGTTGTCGCAGCAGACGCTGGCGCGTGAGCGTGGCCTGCTGGCCGACGGCATCGTGCCCGAGCGCCGCGTGCAGGAAGCCGAAGCCGCCGCGGCGGAAGGCCGCGCACGGCAGGCCCAGGCAGAGGCCGCCTTGCGCCTGGCAGGGGTCGAGCCGGCGCTGATCCGCAGTGTGGCCGAAGGCGGTGCCATGCAGGACGCGCTGCTCCTGCGCGCCCGCAGCGCCGGCGTCGTCACGAAGATCGACGTCAAGCCGGGCCAGCGTGTCCAGGCCGCCGATGCGCTGCTGCGCGTGGCCGACACGCGCAAGCTGTGGCTGGACGTGCAGATACCGGTGGATCGCCAGTCCCAAGTGGCGCTGAAAGGCGCAGCGCTGACCGGCGTGGAGCGGGAACTCGCGGCGCGCGCCGTGGGCTTCGGGCCGATCGTCTCCGACAGCCAGACCGTGACGCTGCGCGCCGAGGTGACCCAAGGTGTGGCGGGACTGCGCATCGGCGAAGCCCTGCAGGTGCGCGTGCCCTTCGCGGCCGCCGAGGGGTGGGCCGTGCCGGTACCCGCCGTGGCACGCCAGGACGACAAGGCCTACGTCTTCGTGCGCACGCCGCAGGGCTTCCTCGCCACGCCGGTGACCGTGCAGGCCGGCGCCGGGCAGTCGCTGCTGGTGGCCGGCGGGCTCAAGGCCGGCCAGGAGATCGCAGTCACTTCGGTGATCGCGCTCAAGGCTGCCTGGCTCGGCAAGGGTGGGAGCAACTGAGATGCTGGCCCGACTCGTTCAATTCGCGCTCGCCCAGCGGCTGTTCGTGCTGCTGGCCGGGCTGCTGCTCATGGGGGTTGGCTGGCTCTCGTTCAAGAACCTGCCGATCGACGCCTTCCCTGACGTTTCCAGCACCCAGGTCAAGGTCATCATGAAGGCCCCGGGCATGACGCCCGAGGAGATCGAAAGCCGCATCGCGCTGCCGATCGAGGTGGAGATGCTGGGCATCCCGAAGCAGCGCATGCTGCGCTCGGTGTCCAAGTACGGCATCGTCGACGTCACGATCGACTTCGAGGACGGCACCGACATCTACTGGGCGCGCCAGCAGGTCTCGGAGCGTCTCTCTGGCATCACCGGCGAACTGCCGGCGGGCATCAGCGGCGGCATGGCGCCCATCACGACGCCGCTGGGCGAGATGTTCATGTTCACGGTCGAGGGCGAGGGCTACACCCTCGAGGACCGGCGCAACCTGCTCGACTGGGTCATCCGGCCCGCACTGCGCTCGGTGGCCGGCGTGGCCGACGTCAACGCGCTGGGCGGCAAGGTGCGCAGCTTCGAGGTGCTGCCCGACCCGGTCAAACTGGCCGCCGTCGGTGTCTCGACGGCCCAGGTCAAGGCCGCGATCGAGGCCAACAACCGCAACGACGGCTCCGGCCGGCTGGGCGAGGGCGACGAGGTGTTGCTGGTGCGCGCCGAAGGCAGCCTGCGCGGTGCCGACGATCTGCGCGCCGTGGTGGTGAAGGCCGACAAGGGCGAGACCGTGCGGCTCGGCGAGATCGCCACCGTGCGCGACGGCAGCGTCACCCGCTACGGCGTGGTCACCAAGGACGGCAAGGGCGAGGCCGTGGAGGGCCTGGTGCTCGGCCTGGCCGGCGCCAACGCGCAGAAGGTGGTCGAGGGCGTCACGCAGAAGCTGGAGGAACTGAAGCCCACCTTGCCCAAGGGCATCGAGCTGAAGGTCTTCTACAACCGCGCCAGCCTGGTCGAGAAGGCGGTCGGCACCGTGTCCAAGGCCTTGCTCGAGGCCACCGTGCTGGTGCTGGTGCTGCTCGGCGCCTTCCTCGGCAACCTGCGCGCGGCGGTGACCGTGGCGATGGTGCTGCCGCTGTCGGCCCTGGCCACCTTCATCCTGATGCGCACGACTGGCATGTCGGCCAACCTGATGAGCCTGGGCGGCCTGGCGATCGCGCTCGGCATGCTGGTCGACGCCGCCGTGGTGGTGGTGGAGAACGTTGTCCAGCATCTGGGTCACGACAAGAGCGCGCAGAAGCTGCCGCGCCTGCACGTCGTGTTCCGCGCCGTGCGCGAAGTCTCTGTTCCCGTGGCGGCCGGCATCCTGATCATCGTGGTGGTCTTCCTGCCGCTGCTGACGCTGCAGGGCCTGGAGGGCAAGTTCTTCGTGCCGGTGGCGCTGACCATCGTGTTCGCGCTGGCCAGCTCGCTGCTGCTGTCGCTGA
>Ga0268298_10005525_pt1 | contig 11795 bp, 5 predicted proteins | sample WWTPWeurt_MetaG_FD_194462 | JGI IMG/M metagenome (GOLD analysis project Ga0268298, IMG submission 194462) | Activated sludge microbial communities from WWTP in Nijmegen, Gelderland, Netherland - WWTP Weurt | ecosystem: Engineered > WWTP > Aerobic digester > Activated sludge | place: Netherlands...
CATATCCCGGCTTCGCTCTGAATCGCGAAATAGGCGATATTCGATAATTAGGCTTACAGCTTACAGCCAACAGCTTACAGCTCCGCTCCGCGGTTGGCACGGTCGTTGCAATTGGGGGCACAACTTACCACCGCATGGACATCGCCCGCCCCAACGCCGCCAAGGAAAAACGCCGCAAGCGCATCATCTACGCCTCCGTCGCCGGCGTCGTCCTGATCGGCATCACTATCGGCCTGTCACAGCTCAAGCCCGCCGCCCCCACGGTCGAGCGCAACCTCGTGTGGATCGACACCGTCAAGCGCGGCCCCATGGTCCGCCAGGTCCGCGGCCTCGGCACCCTCGTCCCCGAGGAGATCCGCTGGATCGCCGCCCGCACCCAGGGCCGCGTGGACAAGATCATCCTCCGCCCCGGCGCCGTCGTCGAGCCGGGCAGCCTCATCCTGGAGCTGAGCAACCCCGACGTCGTCTCCGCCGCCGCCAACGCCCGCTCCCAGCTCCTCGCCGCCGAGGCCCAGCTGGCCAGCCAGCGCATGACCCTCGAGAGCACCCTCCTCCAGGCCGAGGCCACCGCCGCCCGCGCCAAGTCCAACTACGAGACCACCAAGCTCCGCGCCGACGTGCAGCAGGAACTCTTCCGCGACGGCCTCGTCTCCGAGCTCGACCTCAAGCTCGCCCAGGCCACCGCCGCCGACGGCGCCACCAACAACGAGATCGAGCAGAAGCGCTACGCCTTCGCCAAGGAATCCATCAAGCCCCAGCTCGCCGTCCAGGAAGCCGAGGTCGAGCGCCTCCGCTCCCTCGCCGCCCTCCGCGACGAGGAACTCGACGCCCTCAAGGTCCGCGCCCCGATGGCCGGCGTCCTCTCCGCCTTGCCCGTCGAGGTCGGCGCCCAGGTCCAGCCGGGCACCAACATCGCCCGCGTCGCCGACCCCTCCAAGCTCAAGGCCGAGATCCGCATCGCGGAAACGCAGGCCCGCGACATCGCCTTCGGCCAGACCGCCCAGATCGACACCCGCAACGGCATCGTCGAGGGCAAGGTCGCCCGCATCGACCCCGCCGTGCAGAACGGCACCGTCCTCGTCGACATCACCATCGTCAACGAGCTCCCCCGCGGCGCCCGCCCCGACCTCTCGGTCGACGGCACCATCGAGCTCGAGCGCCTCGACAACGTCGTCTACGTCGGCCGCCCGGCCTTCGGCCAGGAGAAGAGCACCGTCGGCATCTTCAAGCTCGCCGCCGACACCAACGACGCCGTCCGCACCCAGGTCCAGCTCGGCCGCAGCTCCGTCAACACCATCGAGATCCTCAGCGGCCTCGCGCCCGGCGACCGCGTCATCCTCTCCGACATGTCCCAGTGGGATTCCAACGACCGCATCAGGCTGAATTGATTTACGATTTACGACTGACGAATTACGATTCCCGCAACACTTCCTCCAATGCTCTTCTCCGCTCTTGTCCTCTCTCTCCTCACGCTCCTGGTCGCCACCGACGAGGACCAGGCCGGCTAATCGCCCGCTCCAAATCGTAACTCGTAAATCATAAATCGTAATTTCCCGTAACCGCGCCCCCTCCCGGCGTGTTAGTAACCCACAACTCCCCCACCCGCCCACACTCCCCATGACCACCGAAAATCCGTCCCTCATCAAACTCGAAGGCGTCACCAAGGTCTTCCTCACCGACGAGGTCGAAACCCACGCCCTCTCCGGCATCCACATGGACATCCGCAAGGGCGAGTATGTCTCCATCGCCGGCCCCTCCGGCTGCGGCAAGTCCACCCTCCTCTCCATCCTCGGCCTCCTCGACACGCCGACCGACGGCACCTACATCCTCAACGGCCGCCCCGTCCAGGGCCTCACGCTCCCCGAGCGCGCCCGCATCCGCAACCGCGAGATCGGCTTCATTTTCCAGTCCTTCAACCTCATCGGCGACCTCACGGTTTATGAGAACGTCGAGCTCCCGCTCACCTACCGCGGCATGCCCGCCAGCGAGCGCAAGACCCGCGTCACCGAGGCCCTCGAGAAGGTCGGCATGGGCCACCGCGCCAAGCACCTGCCCTCGCAGCTCTCCGGCGGCCAGCAGCAGCGCGTCGCGGTCGCCCGCGCCCTCGCCGGATCCCCGGCCGTGCTGCTCGCCGACGAGCCCACGGGCAACCTCGACTCGAAGAACGGCGACGCCGTGATGGAGCTCCTCCACTCGCTGCACCGCGCCGGCTCCACCATCGTCATGGTCACGCACGACACCCGCTTCGCGCGCCACGCCGAGCGCACCATCCACGTGTTCGACGGCCGCGTCGTCGAGGAGCAGGTCGAGGCCGGCTCCGCCCACTGAGATCCTTCCCTCCGCCGCCACGCCCCCCCAGCGTGGCGGCTTCGCTTTGGGGCATGTTGGCGGTAAGCCGTAAGCTTTAAGCAATCATCCCAATCCATCGCCCGCCAGGCCTACACCGATTACAGCTGAACGCTTGCCGCCTACCGCTCCCCCCATGCACGACCTCAACTACGCGATCCGCTCCCTGCTCAAGTCCCCCGGCTTCGCCGTCATCGCCATCGCCACGCTGGCGCTCTGCATCGGCGCGAACTCGGCCATCTTCTCCGTCGTCCACGCCATCCTGCTGAAGCCCTACCCGTGGCCGGATTCGGAAAAACTCGTCTATGTTTACAACACCTACCCGCTGATGGGCCTGCCCAACGCCGGCGTCTCGATCCCCGACTACCTCGATCGCCGCGCCGGCGTGGCGGGCTTCGCCGACTCGGCGATGTTCACCAACCGGAACTACAATCTCGCCAGTGACGGCGAGCCGGAGCGCATCGTCGGCCTCCGCGCCACGCCCTCGCTCTTCACCACCCTGCAAACCGGCGCGGCGCTCGGCCGCGCCTTCACCGACGCCGAGGCCAAGCCGGGCACCGATCATGTCGTCGTGCTCAGCCACACCCTCTGGAAAAACCGCTTCGGAGCCAACCCCCACCTCATCGGCCAGACCATCCGCCTGAACACCGAGAGCTACACCGTTCTCGGCGTCATGCCCGAGCATTTCTATTTTCCCACCCCGCGCACGCAGGCCTGGGTGCCTTTCGCCTTCACCCCGGCGGAAATGACCGATGAGGAGCGCGGCAACGAATACTCCTCCTCCATCGCCCGCCTCAAGCCCGGTGCCACCCACGCCTCCATCCAGCGCGACCTCGATGCCATCCAGGCGCGCAACGCCGAGCGCCTCACCGACAGCCGCGAATTCTACAAGACCAGCGGCTTTGGCGGCAAGGTGCAGGGTTTCCTCGAGCAGAACGTGGCCAACATCCGCGGCATGCTCTGGCTGGTGCAGGCCGGCGTCGCCGCCGCCCTTCTCATCGGCTGCGCCAACGTCGCCAGCCTCCTCCTCGCCCGCGCCGTGGCCCGCGAGCGCGAGCTCGCCATCCGCGCCGCCCTCGGTGCCGGCCGCGCGCGGCTCATGCGCCTGCTGCTGATCGAGAGCCTCCTGCTGTTTCTGCTCGGCGGTGCCTTCGGCCTGCTGGTGGCTTGGTGGAGCCTCGACGCCCTCGGCTCGCTCGGCCTCTCCACCCTGCCGCGCGCCTTCGGCGTGCAGCTGGATCTCAGCGTCTTCGCCTTCACCCTCGGCTGCGCGCTGCTGACCGGACTCGTCTTCGGCGCCCTGCCGGCGTGGTCGGCCGCGCGCAGCGACGCCGCCGCCGCGCTCAAGGAGGCCGGCACCCGCGGTTCCGCCGGCCGGCGCACCACCTCGCTTCGCGCCGCCCTGGTGGTCGGTGAAATCGCCCTCGCCGTCATGTTGCTCTCCACCGCCGGCCTGCTCGTGCGCAGCTTCAGCAAGCTCCAGGCGGAAAACCCCGGCTTCGCTCCCGGCGGCGTCATCACCGCGCGCCTCACCCTGCCCGAGGCCAAATACGACCAGCCCGCCCAGCGCATCGCCTTTGCCGACGCCGCCCTCGCCCGGCTGCGCGCCCTGCCGGGCGTGACCGCCGCCGGCCTCACCGACGTCCTGCCCTTCACGGGCAACAATAGCTCCGGCTCCTACCAGATGCCCGACCTCGTGCTGCCGCCGGGCGCACCCACCCCGCACGGCCAGCAGCGCGTCGTGGATCCGGGTTACTTCAAGACCATGGGCATGACCCTGCTGCGCGGCCGGCTGTTCACCGCCGCCGACACCGAGACCACTCAGAAGGCCGTCATCATTGACCGCGTCCTCGCCGACCGCTACTGGCCGGGCCAGGACCCGCTCGGCAAGCGCATCAGCCGCGGCGGCACGGACGACAATGCCACGATGTGGACCATCGTCGGCGTCGTCGCACCGGTGAAGGTCCAGGGCCTCGACGAGAACGTGACCAAGGAAACGCTCTACTATCCCTTTGCCCAGACGACTCGCACCAACCTCATCCTCGTGGTGAAGACCGCTGGCGACCCGACCGCACTGGCGGCCTCTGTCCGCGAGGCTGTCCGCTCGGCCGATCCCGAGCAGCCCGTCTTCGATGTCCGCACCATGCAGCAGCGCATGGACGAGGTTGCCCAGTCCCGCCGCGCCCCGATGCTCCTGCTCGCGCTTTTCAGCGGCGTGGCGCTCCTGCTCGCCGTGCTCGGCGTCTATGGCGTGCTGGCGTTCTCCGTCGCCCAGCGCACCGCGGAGTTCGGCGTCCGCCTGGCGCTGGGCGCCAGCCCGGCCGACCTCGCCCGCCTCGTGCTGCGCCAGGGGGCGCGCCTCGTGGTCCTCGGCATCGGCGTCGGCCTGGCCGGCTACCTCGCGCTCAGCTCCGTCGTGGGCACGCTCCTCTACGGCATCGCCGCCACCGATCCCCTCACGCTGGCCCTCGCGCCCCTCGTGCTCGCGCTCGCCGCCCTCGCCGCCTGCCTCGTGCCCGTCCGGCACGCGGTCCGCGTGAATCCGCTCGAAGCCCTGCGCGCGGAGTAGATTTCCCGTAACCTCGTCCGAGGAGGCCGGTTGTTAGCGGAACACCCCGCCCATGATCAGCGACCTCCGCTTCGCCTGTCGCGCTCCGTGCGACTGCACGAGCCGGCCGTAACCTTGGCGTAGTCTGGCATTCACGTTCGCACGCTCACCACCATGCTATCTGATTTTCGACACGCGTTTCGTCTCCTCCTCAAGTCCCCCGGCTTCACCGCCGTTGCCGTCCTGTCCCTCGCGCTCGGCATCGGGGCGAACACGGCGATCTTCAGCCTCGTCAACGAGCTGCTGCTGCGCTCGCTTCCCGTCCGCGAGCCCGAGCGCCTCGTCATTTTCCGGACGATCGCCGGCGAAGGTGGCGGGCTGGCGCGCTCCAACGAGGGCTACGGTGGCCGCGACCCGGCCACCGGCCGCACAACCTCCTCCTCCCTCTCGTTGCTGATTTTCCAGCGCCTCAGCGAACGAACGAACATCCTGAGCCATACCTTTGCCTTCGCGCCATTCTGGCAGGTGAACGTCCTGGTGAACAACCAGCCCGACCTCGCGGCAACCGGCCAGCTGGCGAGCGGGAACTATCACGAAGGACTCGGCGTCAAGGCGTGGATGGGGCGCACGTTCACCCCCGCTGACGACCAAGCCAATGCCGAGCCGGTGGCGGTGATTTCGCATCGCTTCTGGCAGCGCAGCTTTGGCGGTGCCACCGATGTGCTCGGGCGCACATTCCAGTTGAACAAGGTCACCGTCACCGTCATCGGCGTCACGCCGGAGGGCTTCGCCGGTGCCTCCCAGGCCGGCAGCTACATCGACGTCACGGTGCCGCTGGCCCACCGCCTGAAATTCGATCCCGACGGCCGCGAGCGCGAAGAGCCATCGTATTGGTGGATCCGCGTCATGGGCCGGCTCGCCCCGGGCGTCACCGCCACGCAAGCCGAGGCCGCGCTTACCCCCGTGATGGTCGCCGCCGCGAAGGAGGGCTGGCTTGCGGCGCCGCGCAAGTCGTCGGAGGCAATGCCGGGCGACCCAACGTTCAAGGCCGAACCGGGCTTCCAGGGCGAAAACGACGAGCGGCAGCGCTACACGCGACCGCTCCAGATGATGCAGGGCATGGTCGGCCTCGTCCTCCTTGCCGCCTGCGCCAATGTCGCCAACCTTCTCCTCGCGCGCGGCCTCGCCCGCCGCCGCGAGATCGCCGTGCGGCTCGCCCTCGGCGCCGGCCGCGGCCGCCTGGTGCGACAGTTGCTCGGCGAAAGCCTGCTGCTGGCCGCCGTCGCCTCCGGCCTCGGCCTGCTGCTGGCCCTCGGCGGGCGCCAGTTGCTGATCGCGCTCCAGCCGTTTGGCGTGAGCGTGCAATTGGAAATTCCCATCGCCGGTCCGGTGCTGGCCTTCACACTCGCCGCTACCGTCCTGACCACCCTGGTCTTCGGCCTCGTGCCGGCGCTGCGTGCCACGAAACTGAACCTGACGCAGGAATTCCAGGGCGGCCGCGGAACCCACGGCTCGCGCTCGTGGCTCAGCAGCGGATTGATGGTCCTGCAGGTGGCGCTCGCGCTCCTGCTGCTCGTCTGCACCGGCCTGGTGCTGCGCTCCCTCCGGAAACTCAACAACGTGGATGCCGGCTTCAACTGGCACTCGCTCGCGGCCTTCCGCGTCAACACCGCTTCGGCGGGTTATGACCCGGCCCAGGCCGCCGCCGCCCACGCCCGCATCCAGGAACGCCTGGCCGCACTGCCGGGGGTGCGGGGCGTGACCTACACGCGCGTGCCGGTGCTGTCGCGCAGCCGGCAGACCAGCGGCGTCAACCTGCTCGGCGCCGCCGCGCCCGCCGACGGGAAACCTTCCCATGTCCATATCCACGCCGTCGCGCCCAACTTCTTTGCCGTGACTGAACTGCCCTTGTTGCTCGGGCGAGTCTTCAACGAAGCCGACATCCCGTCGTCACCCAGGGTCGCGATTGTCAATGAGGCCTTCGTCAAAAAATACCTCAACGGCGCGAATCCCATCGGCATGCGCTTCCGCCATGGCCCGGACAAGAACGAGACCGAGATCATCGGGCTGGCCCGCGATGCTAAATACGCCGACCTGCGCGCCGAGGCCCCGCCCACCGTTTACCAACCCCTGCTCCAAGGAACCTCAAACCAGGCAAACTACCTCGTGCGCACCCAGGGCGAACCCGCCGCGCTGTTCGACGCGATCCGCTCGACGGTGCGGGAAATCGATCCCACCCTCCCGGTGCTCAACCTCCGCACCCAGGAACAGCAGGTGGACCGGCTGAACCAGCAGGAAATCATCTTCGCCAAGCTCTCCGGCACGTTCGGCGTGCTCGTGCTCATCCTCAGCGCGATCGGTCTGAGCGGGCTGCTGTCACATTCCGTCGCCCGCCGCACGAGCGAGATCGGCGTGCGCATGGCGCTCGGCGCCCTGCCGCGACAGGTCCTTGAATTGTTCCTCCGCGAATCGCTGGTCCTCGTCGCCCTCGGCGTTGTCCTCGGCTCGGTCGCGGCCTGGGGTGCCGCCCACCTGATCACCACCATGCTTTACGGCGTCACCGCCGCCGACCCCGTCACTTACGCGGGCGCGACCATCCTGCTGGTGGTCATCGCCCTCGGAGCTTCCTTCCTCCCCGCCCGCCGGGCGGCCCGGACCGATCCGATGGTGGCCTTGCGAACAGAATGAACCTAAGAAACGCATTAGGACCAACCGCTAATCCGCGCTAATTTACGCTAATCAAGAATTTCCCAGAGAAAGGCGGGCAGCACAGGCTTCACCTGATCGGTGAAGCGCAATTAGCAGAAAAATTCCGGCTACTGCTTCATTAGCGCCGATTAGCGAAAATTAGCGGTTAACTGACTGCGGAATTTAGGATGAACGGAACGCTGGCAACTGCCTCCCTATCACCTCTGTCCACGAACACTCATCTCGTCAGCCGTCTTGTCCGCCTTAGGCTTGGCGACGGTGGAAGGCCCGGCGAAGGCTGATGGTGGCGCTGCCAACCGCGTAGTTGGGTAACTGCAGGTTGCGCGCTCGCGAGCAACGTGGCCCGCCAGCGGCCACCCACAGGCCTCCAAGCGGCCTTGGGAGCAAATCGTTCTCGTTCTCCTACTCGTTCTCTCCCGTTTCCCGAACCGCGAGAAAGAGAACGATTAAGAGAAAGAGAACGATTTGACCCGCGGGTGGATAGGCCCTGCTCGCACTTACCTGCAACTCGCAGCCGGGAGCCGTGTTATCGGGGAGCACCCCTCCCCGCCGCGCCATGAATACCCTCCTGCAGGACCTGAAATTCTCCCTCCGCCTCCTCGCCAAGAGCCCCGGCTTCACCGCCGTCGCCATCCTCACCCTGGCCTTGGCCATCGGCGTCAATTCCGCCATCTTCTCCCTCGTCAACGGGCTTGTCCTCAAGTCCCCCGTCCCGGAAAAGCCGCACGAGATCGTCGGGCTCTTCACCCTGCGCAAGGACGCCAGCCGCGACTACCGCCAGTTCTCCTACGCCGAGTTCATGGCCCTGCGCGAAAAGAATGACCTCTTCACCGACGTCGCCGCCATCAACTTCAGCCTCGCCGGCATCGGACAGGGCGACGCCATCCGCCGCAGCTTCGTGTTCATGGTGTCGGACAATTTTTTCGCCACCCTCGGCACCCGTCCCGCCGCCGGCCGCTTCTTCACGCCGGAGGAAGGCCGCGCCAACGCCAACCTCCCGGTCGTTGTCGCCAACTACCAGCTCTGGGAACGCCAGGGCCTCCGGCCGGACTTCGTCGGGAGCACGCTCCGCGTCAACGGCCGGCCGCACACCGTGGTCGGCGTCACCCCGAAGGGTTTCAGCGGCGTCAGCGCCCTCATCGCCCCCGAGATCTGGCTGCCCCTCGGCACCTACTCCAACCTCGCCGCAGCCTTCGGCGAGGCGCGCGAGGTCAACGACCTCGCCAGTCCGAAGAACTACACCCTCAACCTCCTGGGCCGCCTCCAGCCGGGCCTGACCGTCGCCACCGCCCAGCCGCGCCTCGCCCCGCTCATCGGCCGCCTCACCGCCGTGCAGGCCGACCCCGCCGCCGGCCCCCGCGACCTGCAGGTCGTCGTCCCCTCGCGCTTCAGTCTCAGCACCTCCCCGGAGGACGACGGCCCGCTGCCGATCCTCGCCACCCTCCTGCTCGGCATGGCGGGCGTGGTTCTGCTCATCGCCTGCCTCAATCTCGCCAACATGCTGCTCGCCCGCGGCACCGCCCGCGCCCGCGAGATGGCCGTGCGCCTCGCGGTCGGCGCGACCCGCGGCCAGATCGTCCGCCAACTCTTCGTCGAGGGCCTCGTCCTCGCCCTGCTCGGCGGCGTGGCCGGCGTGAAGCTCGCCTACTGGAGCAACACCCTCCTCGAGCACTCCTTCATCACTCTGCTGGGCTCGATGAACTTCGCGCTCAGCGCCCAACTCCAGCCGGATGCCACCGCCCTGGCCGTCACCTTCCTCTTCTGCCTCGTCGCCACCCTGCTCTTCAGCCTCGGACCCGCGCTCAAGGCCGCCCGCACCGACGTCGTCACCGACCTCAAGGCCGCGGGCGGCGACCCCGCCACCACCGGCCGCTGGAACCGCTTCTTCGCCGGCCGCCACCTGCTCGTGATGGCGCAGATGACGCTCTCGCTCGTGCTCCTCTTCTCCGCTGGCCTCTTCCTCCGCGGCGCCCTCAAGGCCGGCAGCCTCAACCCCGGCTTCAATCCGGCCGGCGTCGTCGTCAGCGAACTCGACTTCTCCCTCGCGAACACGCCCCAGGCGGAATCCAGCCGCCGCATGTTCGCCGCCCTCGACCGCCTGCGCGCCACGCCGGGCGTCACCGCCGCCGGCCTCACCACCCTCCTGCCCTACGGCAGCGTAACCAACACCCGCCGCATCATCGCCGCCGACGCGCCGGTGACGCAGGAATCGGTCGACCCGAAGGCCCCGCGCCCCGGCCAGAGCGGCATCTACTCCGGCATCACCCCGGGCTACCTCGCGAGCATCGGCGTGAAAATCCTCCGCGGCCGCGACTTCACCGAGACCGAGGCGCGCCACAAGGGCACCGTCCGCATCGCCATCATCGACGAGGGCATGGCCGCCAAGCTGTTCCCGGGCAAGGACGCCCTCGGCCAGCGGGTGCGCTACACGCAGTCTCCCACCGACGGCCTGCCCAATGAGATGGAAATCGTCGGCATCGTGAGCCGCCACCGGCACGACGTCTCCGACGACCATGACGGCGGCCCCCGCTGCCGCCTCTACGTGCCGCTCGCCCAGGAATTCAGCGCCGCCATCAATCTCGCCACCCGCCTCGCTAATGAGGACGCAGGCGCCACCCTCGCGGCCGTGCCGACGCTGCGCCGCGAACTGCGCGCGCTCGACGCGGAACTGCCGCTGCTGCGCATCACCCCATTCACGATGCTCATGGAAAAGAGCATCACGCTCTGGATTGTCCGCCTTGGCGCGGTGATGTTCGGCGTGTTCGGCGGCATCGCCCTGCTCCTCGCCGTCGTCGGCGTCTACGGCGTGAAGGCCTACGCCGTGGAACGCCGCACGCGCGAGATCGGCATCCGCCTGGCGCTTGGCGCCGACCGCGGCGACGTCTTCGGCCTCATCATGCGCCAGGGCGGCGGCCAGATCGCCTTCTCGGTCGTGCTCGGCGGCATCCTCTGTTTGCTCGTCGGCCGGGCCCTCGCCTCCGTCCTCTTCCAGGTCAGCCCCGCCGACCCGCTCGTGCTCGGTGCCGCCGCCGGCCTGCTCGCTCTCGCCGCGTTGCTCGCCTGCTACATCCCGGCCCGCCGCGCGACCAGGGTGAGTCCCCTCACCGCCCTGCGGACGGAGTGAGCCCGCATCTTTCTCTTTCTTCTTCCTCTTAATCTTTCTCCTCCCGTTTGCCCTGTATCCCCCAGGCTCCCGACGAAAGTGAAAGATTAAGAACCGAGAGAAAGATTCTCTCCCTTCCTCATGCTCGCTGACCTCAAACTTTCGCTGCGTCTTCTCGCCAAGTCGCCCGGCTTCAGCCTCGCCGCCATCGCCGTCCTCGCCCTCGGCATCGGCCTGAACACCGGGATGTTCACCTTCATCTACACGCTCGCGTTCAGCCCGCGTGCCTTCGCCGAGCCGGACCACATCGTCCAGCTCTACACGCAGGACCGCCGGCAGCCGGACCAATACCGCCTCTTCTCCTACCCGCTGTGGCGCGAACTCGGCGCCCGCCACGACCTCTTCACCGGCGTGCTGGCCTTCAACCACACCATCGTCGGCCACCAGGTGGGCGGGGAAACGCGCCGCGCTTTCGCCTCGATCATCAGCGCGGGCTACTTCGACACCTTGGGGGTGAAACTGGCGCGCGGCCGCAGCTTCACCGCCGCCGAGGAGCAACCCGGCGCCGCCCTGCCCGTGGTCATCGTCAGCCACACCCACTGGCGCAAGACCGGCTTCGACCCGGCCCTGCTCGGCCGCACGCTGCGCATCAACGAGCGGATCTACACGGTGGTCGGCATCGCTCCCGCGGGCTTCAGCGGCACCACCACCCTGGCCGGCCCGGAGTTCTATTTTCCGCTCGGGGTCTTTGAGTCGCTGGAGAACTACCGCTTCGGCGAGGAACGCCGCACCCTCGACCGGGCCGACGCCTACAACCTCTTCGTCGTCGCCCGCCTCGCGCCCGGAGTCGAGGCCGGTGCCGCCAAGGCGGCACTCGACACTCTCGGCACCAACCTCGAAAGCGCCTACCCGGTCGAGTTCAAGGACCAGACGGTCACGGTCGGCCCGCTGCCGCGCCTGGGCACGAGTTCGTCGCCGCGCTCGGAGGGCCCCATCACGGTCTTCTGCGGCGTGCTCATGGCGCTCGCCAGTTCCGTCCTGCTCATCGTCTGCCTCAACCTCGCCGGGTTGCTGCTCGCCCGCGGGCAG